>ULUM01041009.1_pt1 | contig 79470 bp, 71 predicted proteins | sample 1958501 | NCBI WGS metagenome assembly ULUM01 (sample SAMEA4835760, study PRJEB28245) | human gut metagenome | biome: gut microbiome; material: fecal sample | place: Denmark | collected 2008
GTTTCGTGGTCTGCGTGTAGTTCCTTGTAAACTGACCTAATGTAGGTGCAAAATACAATGCTTTTTTCAGGAATTGTAACTTTTCTTTTCTTTTTAAATAAATTGACAAACTTTCTTTTAATCGCTCATCAATATTTTCTATAGCTCCCTTATCCAGTTGGAAAAGTATCATTATCTTTTCCGATGTGCAAAGGAAAGTCATGACTTTAGCACTTTTATGAAATCTATAGCGTAGTTTTGTGCAATTTTTCAAATTTGCTCATTTATAGTATTAGAAAATATCTACATTTTTCATCGACAGTCAACATACCGGTTTTTATCTCTGGTGTCAAATCTAATATGGTCTCTTTATTTTCATTTTCTACAATAACATGGATACTTCCTTTTGAGACATCGCCATCCAACTTAAAAGTATATTAACGACTTTCGTTAAATTTTATTACCTTTTTTACATATCCGCTACAAGATGAAAAAGAAACTTCGCATTTATTTTTCCCTCTGAGTGAAACAACAAATAATAAGGCTCGTTTTGCGTTCAAAATCATATATCCGTTGACCCATAAAAAATAAAACAAAACCAACATTGAAATAAATACAATCGCTAATTTCATGAATTCACTCATGCCAACACCTCACAAAATTCAATTTTTCGCATCCAACCACTGTCTACCTAATTGCACCCCAGCCTGAGTATAAGTTTCTAATATGTCCTGCTTCTTTTCTTCAATCAGTTCCGGTTCAGCATCAAACAGCACCTCATAGATAGCCAGAGCGTTCTTAAAGTGTGTGGTAGCTTGCAGCACATCGCCGATTGACAGACAGATATTGCCCATAGCTTCTTGTACAACGGCATAATCACCGGACACATCAGAGTTAGATTCTTTGATGACACGAGACAGCCTTTGTAATGCAGATAACCCGAGGTACGGCTCACCCATATCCGTCAGCAGTACCGCATAATTGGTGATTTGCGGAATACTGTCATGATAAGGCGCCAAGCCGTATTGCTCAAGCAAGTGAATACCCGTTTCCATATGCTGCTTTGCCAGTTCCAACTTACTGGTCTGCTTATACAGACCGCCAAGGTTTGCATGGAGATTCGCTGCAAGAAGGGCGTTCTCTGCGGTCACTTCGGAGATCAGCGTCACAGCTTCTTTTTCCAGCTTGATTGCCTTTTCCGGTTTCTTCTCATTAGCGGCACGGAAGTCCAGAAGCAAAGCACGGTCAGAAACAGAACCAATGGTATTGTCTTTCAGCATAGAAGCCAGTTCTGTCAAAATCAATTCCATTCCAGATTCATAGCCATACTTCTGCATATACGGAAAGGAATCTTCCAAAAACCGGAGATAGGATGCAGTATCGTCTTTTTCAATCGAAGTCACGATATTATTGACCGTCTGGAACAACTGTTTGTAATAGGAAACTTCTTCGCCATGCCGTAGACAAAGTTCCTGCAAGCTGTTGAGCAGGGTGTGGCAGTTCCGGACAGAAGGCTTGGTTTCTGTAATTGCTACTTCCTGAATCATCGGATGCAAGGCAATCGAATGACAGGACTTTGTCTGTATGAATCCTTTTTCCACCAGATCGTTGATGGTATTCATATTCCGAAGCATCAACCAGCCTGCAAACACACGGGAACTGATACCGGTTGTCGGTACAAACGCCATGCTCCGCATAATATCCTGTTCATCACCGGCAAGCTGATACAAGGAAAACAATGTATGGATATGGTCATAGTAAGTTGCCTTGCGGCTCTGACCGTCCTTGGTGATGCCGATTTTATCATCAGCATCCAAGGATGTTTTTTCTTCTTTCAGCTTTTCCAGCAAATCCATCGGCTCCAGAATACCCGTTTCAAGCAGTCGAGCTGCCAGTTCTACCGCCAACGTGTGACTGTGAACCGTATCAATGATTTGTTCCAATACACTCTGGTATTTTTCTGCGTCCGAGAAAAAGCAACCGGCAATGGATAATAACGCCTGCTTGCCTGCAATTTCGGTTACTTCCATGGAATCGTAGTTATCAAATCTGCTGCGGGTCGTGAACAACATACGGCAGCGATATTTCATCACAACAGAAAGAGTGCTGTCCTGAGAAGCCGTAGTATTAAAATTATCTACAATAAACAGCGTATCTTCTTTCAATGTACGCAGGAAGCGATTGTGTTTGCGGAAGCGTTCCTGCTCGCTGTCATCCGGAAGGTCATCAGCAAAATCCATATCCGCTATATCCTGCATCAGATTACCGGTATAGGTCAGATACAGAACATTGGTGTATTCCTTGCGGTGCTGCTTTGCATAGGCTTTTGCCAGTTCGCTCTTACCGATACCGGCGATGCCATGAAGAAATACCTTTCCATGCTCCAATAACAATTCGTGAAGCATTTCCAGTTCTTTTTCACGTCCGCAGAAATGTCGGCAAGGCTTTGGTGCTCCTTCATCAGCAATGAAATCACTGAGAATTGGAGAAAGCTTTCCGTCAGCAAGGAGATTCTTTACCTTTGGGTCACGCTTGATAAACTCACGCTCCATGCCGAAGCAAAGAACATCCGCTATAAACGATGCTTCATCCTCTCGGCTATCACAAGGATAGTGCCGGGAGCATTCTTTTTTTACTCGTTCCGAAATGGTATCATCCTGCATTAGCAGTCGGTATACTTCCTGTGCAGCCATAGAACTATCATACATTGAAAGCAGTACATTGTTTTCCAAATCTGCTGCCAGTTTTTCACGATTGCCATCTCTGGAATAAAACTGCGTTATTTTCGGACTGATTTTTGCCTGCCCGGTGAACCAGCGGCAGACCAATGCCATATCAAATGTAATCGTTTCCTTTGTTTGGGTAAACAAGGAGCTAAAAACATCTTCTAACAATGCAGTTTGGTTTGTATCGTAATCGTCGCTGATAAAGCGTCGAACAATGGTCATGACTGAACTGAAATCACATCTTTCCATAAACAGCCCTCCCTTCGAAAAGTAGTCAATTTATGGTCAATTGGCACTCAATGTGCCTTTGACAGTTTCTTGATAGAATGATATCACGAAAGAAGTTCCGAATATCTTACCTTTTATTATAGCATCAATTCCTATTTTTTGAAGTAGCAAAGCGGCTGCAGTAATGTGGTTATAGCGGACAACTTCTCTCTCATAAACTGAAATACCGAGGGAGGTGCGTGGTATCGCAAGAAAGAGTGCTCCAATCAATGTAATTGTCCATTATCCTAAAACAGAACAGGGGAAACGTGAATTGGCAGAGCGAGTAGCCGGTGTCCACGCAGATATGGTCAATCAGTATATCAAAAAATTAAATTGTCCATCCGATCAAAAGGCGGAGTTGCTGGGTGCGGTTATCGCATCCGCAAAAAAGGAAGCAGGTGAGCAAACCGATTAAGGCCCCCTCACCTGCTTTTCTTATGCTTTTATTTTCCCTTTGAAATACTTGTTCCAGGAATTGATGTTCATTCGCTTTTGATGATCTTCCCATGCTCGAAGCAGATTAGGTGAAATTCCCATCAGCCGAGCAAACGGTTTCTTTTTTAGTCCCAAACTTTCACGATATTCTCGTATCATCTTTCCTTGTCCTTTATATAAGAAGCGATTGTAATCATCCAGCAGGTCATCCACCGGTACTCCATATAGCTCTGCCAACTTGTCCACAATCTCCTTTGGATAGTAGTCAACATATCCGACTTCAAAATCTATGTAATGTCCACGGCTGATACCGATCAGCTCTGCAACTTCCTTTTGCATCAGGCCCATGTGATGACGGCACCAACGGAGCCTGTCCGGTACATTGGGAATATCTTCGTAGTTCTGATACTGCTGATTGAACAGCTGTGCTTCCAAGATCTTGCGAGGGGCGATCGGTCGGAAACTATGGATATACATAGGTGCATACCTTACGCAGCCGTCCAAAGCAGAGCAAAGGATATACATATTCTCGGATACCTGTGCCAAAATACGCCATCTCGGTTCTTTTCGGCTCTGGGGATACTGGTTTGGAACCATAAACGCATCCGTGAGAGGATAGCATTCTCCACACACTTCGCCGCATATGTGGCAAGCCGCGATCCTTTCTCCACATTGAAGGTATTTACTGCCTTTATGAGTCCTATGGTCCCCACCGACAGGAGATCATCCATATCATATCCGGTCTGCTGGTACTTCTTTATGACATGGGCAACAAGACGGAGATTCCGGTTGATCAGCACTTCTCTCGCTTCCAGGTCGCCCTCTTTGTAACGCTTCAGGTACTCCCGCTCTTCCTGTACGCTCAGTGGTTTCGGAAATGTCTTCAAAGAAAGCCGCCTTAAGCTTCATTACCTTATTTTATGCGGGCGGATCTGTTCAAGTGCTTTTACAACTTTTATAGTTTTTCATGTCCGTGAGGATACGAAATAACCACGGTTTTCGCCGGCAACTCATCACATTTTCTCCCGCCTGCTTAAGATTTCAAAGTTAAAAGCCGTATATTTTCCCACGTTTTGTGCAAAAAACTTGCATATTTATATGGTCAGGAGTATAATAGGTACGCTTTTATAAAATTTTTATAATTTTAATTTTTGTATAACAATTAGATTGGAAAATGGAATGCAGTACACAAGAGAATCCGCACTAGAGCGGCTGTTAAAGAATTACGAACCTTATTACGATATTCACATGATGATCAATGGCGACCAATCCCCGATCACAGCCCGCTGTGATTTTTTTGAGCATTCCGGACAGTATGTCATCTCAAAAAAAGCGGAAATATGGTCCGCGGAAAACGAGGAATTCTTATATCTCGTGAATATTCCGCACCTGACGCTGGATCTATTTGAAAGCTTAAAGAATGAGATCCACGAGGATGGCATGGGCCGGATCCATGTTGGACCGGGCCATATGGCTTCCTATATTACGGCAGTCTTTGTCTGCGATACCTGTGATGAGGACGCAAGGAAAGCCTTAAAAAAATGCCGTATTTACAAAAGTTTTCATTTTTCCCTGCATGGCTGGATGAATTTTCATGCGGCGTTGGTGGAGGTGGCTGACGGGAAGGTCACTTCAAACGCAAGCGGTCACCATGTTGCGAAAATTTTGAAAAAAGTATTATATGATACCAGGGGGAAAAGGTCATAAATCCGATGCAGGCTTGCCTGCAAGAGGTTTTTTGACCTTGGACCCCGCCAAAAACATGAATAAGCAGCCATTTTTCGCAGAAAAATGAGCGGATTATGAATGTTTTTGAGTATTGTGAGAGCACAAAGTGCGGAACAATACGGTATCAAAGGGGTCAAAAACTTTTGACCCCAACATTATTATATTTTAAAAGAAAGGGAGATATCAACAATGAATTCATTAGTACTTCTCATCGTCTGCGTTGCCATTCTTGGCATCGGCTATGTCTGCTACGGCGGCTGGCTGTGCAAGCAGTGGGGCGTAGGCGAAAGCAAAACAGAGACACCGGCCCACACAATGGCAGACGGTGTTGACTATGTACCGGCAAAAGCTCCGGTTCTGATGGGACATCACTTTTCCTCCATCGCAGGCGCAGGCCCGATCACGGGACCGATCGGCGCAGCCATGTTCGGCTGGCTCCCGGTTACCTTATGGATCCTCGTCGGCGGCATCTTCTTCGGCGGTGTCCATGACTTCGGTGCACTCTTCGCATCTGTCCGCAGCAAAGGACAGTCCATCGGAGAGATCATCTCCGCGAACATGAGCAAACGTGCAAAGCAGCTCTTCATCATCTTCTCTTACCTGACGCTGATCTTAGTCGTAGCGGCATTCGCTTCTATCGTTGCTTCCACATTCGGCGCAGTTTACGATGAGAACGGCGCTCTTGATATGGCGAAATCCGCGACACCGGCAACTGTAGCAATGATCTCTATCCTGTTCATCCTGATCGCGATCGTATTCGGTTTCTGTGTATACCGCCGCAACATGCCGATGAGTATCGCTTCCGTATTCGGCGTTCTTGCGATCGTCCTGATCATGGCGATCGGAATGAACTTCCATCCGATCTACCTTTCCACAAAGGCATGGATGTGGATCGTTGGTCTCTACATCGCCATCGCTTCTGTAACACCGGTATGGATCCTTCTCCAGCCGCGCGACTACTTAAGCTCCTTCCTTCTTTACGCGATGTTGGCAGTCGCAGCATTTGGTGTCATCGTCGCTCACCCGACCTTCGACTCCACCTTCCCGGCTGTGACAAGTTTTGCAGTTGACAACGGAAACGGCGTTCAGTACATGTTCCCGGTACTGTTTACAACAGTTGCCTGCGGTGCGATCTCCGGTTTCCACTCCCTGGTATCTTCCGGTACCACATCCAAACAGCTCGATAAAGAGACTGATGCGAAGCCGATCGCTTACGGCGGAATGCTCTTAGAGTGTGTTCTCGCAGTTTTAACTCTCTGCGCCATCGGTTATGCTTACAAGTGGAACGCAGTTCATCCGGATCAGGCATTAAAGGGCGCGACAGCGATCTTCGGAGGCGGTATCGCTCACATGATCGACGATATCATCCCGGGAAGCTACAGCATTTTAAACTCCTTACTGGTACTTACATATTCCGCATTCTGCCTGACTTCTCTTGATACTGCAACCCGTCTTGCGCGTTTCATGTTCCAGGAGTTCTGGCTGGAGCCGGGTGAAACTGCTGCTGATATCAAAGAAGGCTGGAAAAAGGTTATGGTAAATCCATACTTCGCTACGATCCTCACGGTTGTTCTGGGCATCCTTCTCGGTATGAACGGATACGGAAAGATCTGGGGACTCTTCGGAGCTGCCAACCAGCTGCTCGCAGGTATCGGCCTCTTAGCCGTTGCCACATGGCTCGGAAACATGGGCAAGAACAACAAGATGTTCCTGATCCCGATGGCATTCATGATCGTCGTTACGATCACATCCCTTGCCCTCACGGTTAAGAACCAGATCGGCATGATCGCTGCAGGCGGCGCTGACTGGGGTCCGTGGGCACAGACGATCCTCGGAATCCTTCTGATCTTCCTGGCGATCATCCTTGTTATTGAGGGTGTACAGACACTGTCCAGACAGAAGGCGGCCAAGGCTTAAGTGCGGGTAAATGATCAGATATTTTAAGAATTGAAAAAGACACGTCATCCAGGTTTTAAGTGAAATCTGTATGGCGTGTCTTATGTTTTACCGGATCTTTTAATCCCGATTTTTCTGTTGCCTGTCAACCGTCCGCCTTTCCATGCGCGGCTTTACAGTGGAATTTTTCTGCCACTTTCCAACCTGCCTGTGGACTGGCAACTCTACAAATAGTTATTTCACCAAAGTTCATACTCCTCAACTGCTTTTGTGAGCTCTTCCCTAAAATCCGGATGAGCGATCTTTATTAATTCTTTTGCACGCTCTTCTACCGTAAGTCCCCTAAGCCATGCAATTCCATATTCGGTAACAACATAGTCCACATCATTTCTGGATGTTGTTACAACTGCTCCTTCATGAAGGAACGGAACAATTTTTGATTTTAATACTTTATTACCGTTCTCGTCCTTTGCATAATATGTGGAATGCATTGCCAGAATTGACTTTCCTCCCGGTGACATCTGTGCGCCCTGAACCGTCTCAGACTGTCCGCCTGTTCCGGACCACTGATGATATCCAACGGTCTCGGAAGCCGCCTGCCCCATAAGGTCCATCTCCAGTGTCGTGTTGATTGATACAAATTTATTGTTCTTTCCGATCGTATATGGATCGTTCGAAAACGTGCTTGACTTAAACAATACGCTCGGATTATCATCAAGGAAATCATATAGTCTCTGGGATCCCATCGTAAAAGAACATACTGAATAACCGTTGTAAAATCCTTTCTGTGAATTATCAACTGCCCCACACTCGATCAAGTCGACCATAGTCTCCGTGAACATTTCTGTATGAATTCCAAGATGCTTTTTTGTTTTCAGTTCATTTGCAACTGCGTTCGGAATGTTTCCGATTCCAAGCTGGATCGTTGAACCATCTTCCACCAGCGATGCTACATTCTTTCCAATCTTCTCGTCCACATACGTATACGGAACGGCCACCGCAGTCGGAATCGGTCTGTCACTTTCAACAAGGACATCTGCCTCTGAAACGTGAACCAGTGTATCCCCAAATGTCCTCGGATAATTTTTATTTACCTCAAGAATCACATATGCCCCTGCGTTAATCAAATCACGCTCATAAATCGCGCTGATGGAAAGTGTCATATATCCACAGTCATCCATCGGAGAAACTGTCGCCATGACCACCGGTCTTCTTCCCTCAAAGCGTACCCGATCCAAAGTCTTTTTTAAGACGGTTGTGGAACACTGCGGAACTGCGCTGACAAGCTTATTCGGTCTTTCTTTTCTCAATGCGGCGCTGAAAAACCATCCATGATGGGACATGATCTTCTTCATTTCCGGATCATGCAGCGCCGGATAATCCATCGGAAGACAAGTGTTTAATATAATATCCCGAACTCCTGTATCTTTTAAATGCTGCAATTCCTGTAAAATTCCTACAGGCTCCGCTGCTGCCTGGGCTGTAAAGATCCAATCACGATTCCGAATCATTTCTATCGCGCCTGCCGCTGTTTTCTTTTTCTGATTATATAAATCTATGTATTTGCTCATATATTTCCTCCATGCTGATATTTATTTAACCGTTAAAACCACATCGGAAATGTTCCGATTGAATTCATGATAAGGATCAGGATAAAGCTTACCACTCCCGCAATGGTCGATGGAATACATACAGCTTTTACAGTATCTCCAACAGTCAGTCCAGACGCGTCCTTCATATACCAGAAGGTCACATCTGTCGGAATAAGAAGGACAAGCTGTCCAATTCCGCAGATAAGACCAAATGCCATTAAAGAAGCTCCGCTGTCAACGAATGTTTACATGAACAGTGAGATTGCTGTGGATCCAGCAACTGTTCCAGCTCCGGTTCCCGCATGAAGGGCTACAAGAAGGATCAGGGCAAGCCACAACAAGTTGATACTCGTATTAGAAAGCATTCCCACGATATATTCACCAACACCTGCTGCCTGAAGAACTCCTGCATAAACGTTTGCGAAACCAAGCATGGTAAGTACAGTTCCGGATTCCTTGATTCCGTCCGCAAAGATCACAGTTGAAGCTCTCGGAAGATAATTTCGAAGTGTCCACATAGAAATCATAGTGATGATAAACATGGATATTCCGGTATTACCGATAAAGGAAAGAAATCCTCTCATAAAGCTGCCATCCGGCGTAAAATACGGTGCGAAAGAACCAATTGTGATCGTTGCGATCGGAATAAGAATAAGGGCAAGAACTAATAATGCAGATGGTTTTGTCGGATCTGCGCTTAAATCAATTGCCTCAGCATCGATCTCATCTACGTGTCCTTTTTTCTTGAGATGGTTTGAAAATAAATAAGCAAAGATCGTGCTGACGATCGCGCCAGGTATCGTGATCAAAATTCCATAGATCATATACCAGCCGATATCGATGCCAAGAAGTCCTGCGAAAAGTACCGGACCGGATGTCGGTACGACCGCGCATGCTGTAAGCAGAGACGGAACGACAAATGCTGTGAGGTATGCCGGAACCGGTCTTCCTGTCAGTTTTGACATTGGTCGAAACATTGGAATCACAATTGCGCAGGATGCCAGAAGTCCTACCGGAATGGAAAGGATATATCCGACAATTGCCATCGCGATCAGATCATATTTGTTTCCCACAATGCGTACCATGAATTTTGCAAATTCTGTTACACCGCCTGACTCATTTAAATACTGGCTGAATGTAAACGCAAAAACCATCAAGATACCCGTACTGACTAAAATACTTCCGAATGAGCTATTAAACGTTCCGGCAATTGAACCGAAATCAACTCTTCCAATAATGGCTGCCACGATCGCGCCGATAAAAAGACAGAGTGACGGATTCAACTTTTTCGACAGGATCAGGACAATGATCACTGCCAGCGAAATCACGAACGTCCAAAGTAAATACATATCATTCATACATTTTCCTCCTTCGTGTCTTTATGTATTTATTTGCTAAATTCAATATATCATTCTTTGTTTTTTTAGTAAAATTGACAAAATTCATCAACTTTATTCCTAAAATTCATGAGCTCATTCTTGTAAGATTCCCCTCCCAAAAATTTTCCTCTCCGACTCTTTCCTACAGCTATTATCCGGATTTATGGCAACAAAAAAGATCTCCACGCACGGTTCTGATTCGTACGTGAAAATCTTCCTAATAGTTCTGTCATTCTATAAAATTTTTTACAACATTATTCCGGCACATTTCCCAGAAATTCTGCATTGCTGATGTCACCGGTCTGTCTTTTCTCCGAATCACCGACATGCCCCAGCCGAAATCCGGGTCACTCAGATGGATCTGTTTTACTCTGGAATTATTGAATTTTTCAATCAGCGGTCTCGGCAGAATACTGATTCCCTGATTATTTGCTACCATTTCGAAGATAAACTCCCATTGATTGCTTTCAAAGGCAAATACTGGTTCACAGTTTATTTCCCTGAATTTACTCATCACAAAATCATAGTATTTATATTCTTTTCCAACCATAAGAATCGGCTCTCGAATAATTTCAGACGCAGAGACACTCTTTCTGTCCGCAAACGGATGGTCATTTGATACAAGAAGAACCGCCTCTGACTGTACAACCGGCTCTTTTTCAATTCTCTGATCTTCAAACGGCTCAATGACAACACTCATATCAAGTACCCCATCCAGCACCATCTTAATTCCTTCTTCAGTGTTTACTTCTTTTACAAGCAAGCTGCTTGATGGATATTGCCTTTTATATTTATAGATCATAGAGGAAAAGTACATTGCACCGGACGTCGGAGTGATTCCTATGCTGAATTCATCCTTATTCTTTTCAAGTTCACAGAGAAGCTGCTTTGTTTTTTATCGAAAAAATCCAGTATTTCTGAAGCATAGACAAACACTGTCTCTCCATCTCTTGTGAGCTGAAAGTCTTTAGCTCCCCGATCGATCAAAACGGTACCAAGTTCACTCTCCAAAGACTGAATTGCCTTGCTCAATGCTGACTGTGTCACAAAAAGTTTATTGGCTGCCTTCGTAAAACTCTTTAGCTTTACCGTTTCAGCAAAATATTCCAATTGTCGGTTATTCATAGCAACCCCCCTTTTCCTACCCCAATATGCTTATTGTACCACTCCCTTTCATGCAATGAAAAAAGACACCATACTAGTGTCTTTTTTCATCTTCCTATTCATTCCGAATCGCCGCCAGCGGACTTAATTTCATCGCCCGCAGTGCCGGGAAAAGTCCGGCCAGCATGCCAATCAGGACCGCAAAGACCACCGCGGATCCGGAAAGCCACAGCGGGATCCTTGAGATCGCTCCGGAACCGCCGGTCATGCCGGAGAGACTGGCTCCCAGAAACTTATTGATGGCCGCAGAGACGCTGTAGCTTAAGCCAAGTCCCAGAACACCTCCCATAAATCCGATAAATCCCGCCTCCATCAAAAACATCGTCCGGATATCTCCAAGCGCACATCCCAAAACCTTCAGCACACCGATCTCCTTCGTTCTCTCATAGATGGACATCATCATCGTGTTTGCAATTCCGATGGCCGCCACAAACAGCGATACAGCACCGATGCCTCCGAGGACCGCCTGGATCATATCCGTCTGCTGCTGGGCCTGTTCGAGCCACTGCATGCTGCTGTAGGCCTCGTAGCCCATATCTGTGATCGCTTTCTGGACCTCCGTCACATGCTCCATATCGTCCACATTCACGTAAATCATATTGTAGACAAAATAATTGTAGGGTTTTCCCTTTTTATTTGTCGGCTGTCCGGGGATCGGGTTCTTCCGGTAGATCTTTTTCAGCTGGGTCTTTAACAGATCGATATCCGTGTAGATCTGGTATCCATACTCAGAAAATCCGTTCTCGCCGCCATCCACCAGAGCGCAGGCCGGGAAAAGATACTTTTTCTGGCTGCTTTCATCCCCGTTTCCCATATTCTGGAGCATGGTAAAAAACGGCTTGTGTATAAGATCCACTTTGGAAAGATCCTCGCCGTCCCAGCTTCCCTTTCCGGTCTTGCTGTTATAAAAGTTGTCGGAAACCATATTTCCGACGATAAACTCCAGAGTCGCCGCATTCTTGTCCGGAAGTTTTCCCTCCGCCAGCGGAATCTGTTCCAGCTCCTCTCTGGGCATTCCCACAATGTTCGAATATCCCTGATAAACTCCCTGCTTCAGATTCACATCTGTCTCCAGGATCGGGGACACACTCTTCACATGTGGGATCTTCGCAAGCTTCGTCACCGTGGCGTCCACGAGGTAATCGTCCTCGGACTGGTTCCCGTATCCGGAACTAATCTGGATCCTTGTGAGACTTCCGAAGGAAGCATAGGATTCCACGGTATTTTCCTTCAATCCGATTCCCAGAGAGACCATGACTACGATGGAGGCCGTGCCGATGACAACACCCAGAACGGTAAGTCCCGTCCTGAGTTTTCGTCTGCGCAGGTTATTGATGCTCATGATGAGCAGATCAAAGAATCTCATCGTCCATTCCCGCTTTCTTCTTTTTGCGTCTGATGACCACAAGGATCACAGCTGCAAGGACCACTCCCACGATTCCCACCGGAATTGCGAGATGTTTCAGTTTATCCGTCGTGGACGGTTCCGGCTGTATATCGTCACTGCTCCAGGTATCATCAACATTGCTTTCATCCATGCTCTGATCCTCATTTACCATAAGCTGGATCTCTTTCTCGACCGTGGAGACTTTTCCGTTCTCATCCTCATATGTAATGGAGAGTTTTACCTTTCCATCATCCGCGGTCGGCGCGATTCCGTTGATCATCGTATCCACGTTTCCGCTTTTTCCGGGTTCGATATTTCCCACATAGCACTCATTTTTCTGGATAGAATCAGCCTCAAAGACCGCGTTCACATTATAGAGCATGACTTTTCCGGTGTTGTTGATGGAGAACATCACGTTTGACTCCTCGCCGACGGAAATAGCATCCGGCATGACCTCGATGGTACCGGTATTTAACCGTGCCTCCTGCTTTAATCCAACCGCGATCTTTACGGCTTCCTTCGCGTTCTTAAATTCCGGGCTGTCATACTGCTCATTGATCGTGATCGTGTAGGAACGCTGTTCCGCTGTGGGACTTGAGGAAAATTTTATCGTCAGCGTGTCGGATGCTCCCGGTGCCAGAGAATTGACAACCACGGAGTTTGAACCGTTCACCGTCGTAAATACCGGACTATCGCTCACTGCTTCCGACTCGAAGGTAAACAGGATGTTGCTGGCTACGATACTGTTGGAAGCATTTTTCATGCGCACCTTCAGTGTAAAATCCTGTCCGGCATAGATCTCCGCAGGATCCGTCTCAAAGCTGTCAACGATGATACGCGCCTTTGTTCTTTCGTTCTCGCCTGCTTCAGAATCCAGAGAATCATCCTCGTCTTTTCCATAGACCCGCACATAAAAGGTGTCCTCAACAGGCGCAGCAAAGTTTCCATTCTCATTTTCCCGGTAACGGATCTTAAACTTGATCGGGTAATAGCCGGATTTCGCCTTTTCCCGCACCGCCATGCTGAACGGAACTGCCACCGTCTGATCCGGGTTCATATTTCCCATCTGCCGGTCATAATTTCCGTCATTGATCTCAAACGGAAACTTCGTGATATCCTCAGAGAGCTCCATATCGACACGCACATCGTAGGCGGTCTTATAGCCGGTATTTCTCACGTTTACATCGAAATTCATGACCTCGGAATAGTTCGCGGACGGGGTGGACTGATTCTCGCCGAGGGCGAATGCTACCGGCTCGGAGTTGTCCTCATTTGTCTCACTGGTTCCTGTTGTCTTCTTTGTCTCGATCCACGCCATGATCGTCTTTGCGTACTCGGAGGACATTCCGTCCTCGCCCTGAGCGCGCTTTGAGATGTAGATCAGGATCGGATAATAGCCCTCTTCCAGACCTTTTTTTACATTGACATTCAGGTTGACGGTCTTTTTCGCTTTTTTATTTACATGACCAACCTTGTAATGGCGGTTTAAGGAATCCGTCACCTCAAAGGGATAGATCGTCTTCATGGACTGGACGATGCTGCTCTCCTCGCTGTCACGGTCCTCCGTCTTTGTGATCTCATCGGAATAATGGTTCCGGAAATCATCCTCGGAGGCAATCCAGATTTCTGTCTCAATCCAGTCTTTGTCCTCCATGTTCATGAGTGTCACGGAGACGGTTCCGTTTTTTCCGATATATAAGGTCGGCGTCTTTCCGATCACAAGGCGGACGGTATCATTGTCGTCATCCATCCGGTATACCTGTGGGATCGTCTCCGCCGCTTCTGTTGTCTCCTTCGCCGCGAATGCAGTTGCCGGGACTGCGCCCATCAGCATACACGCGGCAAGGAATGTTGCCATCCAGCGTAATCCTTTTATTTTCATACTGTTCCTCTCCTCCTGGCTGTTCTATTTTAGTTATTTGTGCCAGCTTTCCATATTTTTGCGTTTATTTCAAAATTTTGTCGATTGTTATTCTGACTTTCCCTCTATCCGGTGTTCTTCTGCTTCCACAACTGTCTCTATTTGCTCTTCTGCTGCCGGATTCTTAGATTTCCCCTCCGCCTGCGCCTCTGCCGCCGCCTGCATGGACTCCTCTAACTGCACCAGGTCCACCTCATGGTGGTTCTCCTCGATGCTCACGATCTTTCCGTCGATGATCTTAAAGATCCGGTCCGCGTAGGTCGCCAGATTATTGTCGTGGGTAACCATCACAAGCGTCTGTTTCTGTTCTCTTACGACCTTCTGCATGAGTTTTAATACTTCCATCGTCGTCTTCGAATCCAGGTTTCCCGTGGGCTCATCCGCGAAGATGATCTGCGGGTTCATCGCCAGGGCTCTCGCGATTCCGACTCGCTGCTGCTGTCCGCCGGACATCTGGTTCGGCATGTGGGTCATAAATTTTTCAAGTCCCACAAGCTTTAAATACTGCTTCGCCCACTTGATCCTCGCTGCCCTCGGCATCCCCCGGAACGATAACGGCAGCGCCACATTTTCCACCGCATCCATCGTCCCGATCAGGTTGTAGGACTGGAAGATAAACCCGACCCGCTCTCTTCGGAAGGTCACAAGCTGTTTTTCATTCAACTTTTCTATATGCTTTCCGGCGATCACGATCTCCCCTTTTGTCGGGTGCTCCAGACCCGCCAGCATATTTAAAAGCGTCGATTTACCGGAACCGGACGGTCCGGTGATCGCGCAGAACTCGCCCCGATGGATCTCAAAACTCACACCGTTTAACGCGTAAACCTTCTCCTCGCCCATACGGTAAATCTTATACAGGTCCTTTACCTGTATCACCGCATCTTCCTTCTGCTGCATCCGTCCGCCCCCTTTTTCTTAAATTTTTACAGCGTTTTTTCGCCGATTCTTTTTATATTTCAAGTATATCGTTCCCATCGTGTTCTGACTATATAAAATTACTTAATTATTCTTACAATTTCTTACGTTCTTCCAAATCCGCAGAACCCACGGTCAATTCTCTCCGCAGCCATAGAAAAAAGGGAATCTCTCCGGTTTTACCGAAACCGCAGAAATTCCCTTTGCGCCTTCCCTATTCCATTTTTTCCTTCTTCCCGGAAAGTCTCCTCTTAAATTCTTTCAGGTACTCTTCCAACGACACATACTGTCCATTATTTACCCGATATGACGGATTCCACATCCGCACGACCCGGACCTCTGCCTCGTCCTTCTTTGTTTCCTTCACCGGTCGGTAATCCCTGTCCGCAAAGAATACATCTCCCCGGACCAGATCCTTCCATTTCATATAGATCTCACGGTTCTTTTTCTGCTTTTTATTCTGGAAAACTTCCATAACGATCAGGCGGAAGAGATCCTCGCCGCAGCAGACCACGGTCTTTGGATTTAAGAGACGGATCTGCTTCTTGATAAACTCGATATAATACTGGCCGTAGTCCATGCTGACTTCGTCGGCCGCGCCTTTTCCACCGCGCTTATTGATATAGAGGACTGCTGCCTTTTCCCTTAGTTTTTTCCCCGGAAGCCTGCACTCCTCACCTGGATGTTTTTCCTCCCACAGGATCTTCTGCATGCTTGTGAGATAATCCAGATATTCCACCCGGCCGGAGGGACTTTTTCCGGACAGGAAATCCGCGCGGATGTCCGATACCACCGGCATCGTCTCACCCTTCTGGATCATCTTTCTCATATTTGTCTCTTTTAATATGTAAAGCGTCCCGTCATAATGTTCCGGATCCGCGATTCCGTCGACATGAAAATTTCTCTGATCCAGCTCCGGATAGCAGGTATTCCCAAAGGGATCTTCCTCCATCTGCTGCATCAGCTCCCACAACACATAAAGTTCCTCTATAGAGCGGCATTTCGCGACCTGCCCTTCCAGAACGATCTGTTCCATCGTCTTTCTCATAGTTCCTCCACCGCACGTTTCCCGCAGTTTTTAATTTACGTTTCCGACTTTCTCCAATGTCCTTTTTCCACGGGATTTCACAAATTTCATCTGGCTGTTCTTCCTGCCCTGCAGAATTTGTCCACTTATTTTTCTTTTGTTTCTCTGCGTTCACTGTTTCATATTTTAACACAATTTTCTTAAAAAAAATAGTGGAAATTCTGTTTCAGATTCGCTATAATAGTGAAAATGTTACAGTACACGGGCACTCCATGCCCGCGCACTGTAACAGGATTTTGCCGATGCTTCGCATTCCGAATCGGCAAAATCCGTGGTCATAACGGTATCATACGGAATTTTCAGTTCAGAAAATTCCTACCCATGAAAAGTAACGTGAAAATGCTTAAGTGCGGTCACATACGATGCGGACCGCCGTGAGGCCTGAAAGGAGATTATAAACATCATGAGACACATGTTAAATCCTCTTGACTTTTCTCTTGAGGAGACGGAAAGTCTTTTAGAACTTGCCGCCGACATTGAGAAAGACCGTTTCCGATACGCACATGTATGCGACGGAAAGAAATTAGCTACTCTCTTCTATGAGCCCAGCACAAGAACCCGTTTAAGCTTTGAAGCTGCCATGTTAAATCTTGGAGGTTCCGTTCTCGGATTTTCCTCCGCTGATTCCAGTTCCGCTTCCAAGGGCGAAAGTGTTTCCGATACAATCCGTGTTATTTCCTGTTACGCTGATATCTGCGCGATGAGACATCCAAAGGAAGGCGCCGCTTATGTAGCCTCCACCAAATCTTCGATTCCTGTTATTAACGCCGGAGACGGCGGTCACCAGCATCCCACACAGACTTTAACCGATTTATATACGATCCGTTCTTTAAAGGGCAGACTCTCCAATATGACGGTCGGACTCTGCGGAGATCTGAAATTTGGCCGTACCGTTCACTCCCTGATCAACGCGCTGTCCCGCTACGAGGGAATCCGTTTTATCCTGATCTCCCCGCCGGAATTAAAGGTACCGGATTATATCAAAGAGAGTGTCCTTGATGCTAAAAATATCGAGTACCGTGAGACGACCAGTCTTGATGACGCGATGGAAGAACTGGATATCCTCTACATGACAAGAGTCCAGAAGGAGCGTTTCTTCAATGAAGAAGACTACATCCGCATGAAGGACTGCTACATTCTTGATAAGGATAAGATGAAGCTTGCGAAACCGGATATGTATGTGCTTCACCCGCTCCCGCGTGTCAACGAGATCTCTGTTGAGGTGGACGATGACCCGCGTGCCGCTTACTTCAGACAGGCCCAGAACGGCGTATATGTCCGTATGGCACTCATTATGACATTACTGGAGGTAGAAAAGCCATGTTAAATATCAGCGGAATTCAGGAAGGCGTTGTCCTTGACCATATCCAGGCGGGCAAGAGCATGGATATCTATCGCTATCTGCGCCTCGGCGAGTTAGACTGCACAGTCGCGATCATTAAGAACGCAAAGAGCAACAAGATGGGAAGAAAAGATATCATCAAGATCGAGGGACCGTTAGACTCCATCGACCTCGATATCCTCGGCTATATCGACCACAACATCACCGTCAACATCATCCGCGACGACAAGATCGCCGAGAAGCGCACCCTGCATCTCCCGAAGATCTTAAAGAACGTGATCCACTGCAAGAACCCGCGCTGCATCACCTCCATCGAGCAGGAGCTGCCGCATATTTTCTATCTCGATGATAAGGATCATGAGGTATATCGCTGCAGATATTGTGATGAGAAGCACAGTTAATTCCGTTTCCGCAGGTTGCGAAGTGCTGTAAAACGCAGAAAAGAGAACCATCCCCGGCGCGATCCGCCGGGTTTTGGTTCTCTTTTTTTCTTTCTATCTTTCTTTCATTATAATCTCGCGATCACAGCATCCACATACTCTTCTGTAGATGCCTCACCATGGAGATCTCTTGTCAGGTGCTTTCCTTCTGCAAGGACCTCATCCACTGCTTTTCGGATGCGGGATGCTGTCTCATTTTCACCAAGATACTCAAGCATCATGCATGCGGACCACAGGAATGCGGTCGGATTTGCAAGGTGCTTTCCGGCAATATCCGGAGCACTTCCGTGAACGGCTTCGAACATTGCGTAATCGGAACCGATGTTGCTGGACGGTACAAGACCAAGGCCGCCGATCAGACCGCTGCAAAGGTCGGAGAGAATGTCGCCGTAGAGGTTCTGCATTACCATCACATCAAACTGGTTCGGGTTCATAACGAGCTGCATGCAGGTGTTGTCGATGATCTTGTCATCAGCCTCAATTTCCGGGTAATCCTTTGCAACTTCACGGAAGATCGCGAGGAACATGCCGTCAGACATCTTGAGGATGTTTGCCTTGTGAACGCAGGTAACTTTCTTTCTGCCGTTCTTCTTCGCGTACTCGAAGGCGTCGCGGATGATGCGCTCAGATGCTTTCTTGGTAACGATCTTGATCGCGTGAACCGTGTTCTCATCGATCTGTTCTTCTTTTCCGACATACAGACCTTCGGTGTTCTCACGGAAGATCACGATATCCACGTTCTTAAACGGAGTTTTTACCGCATCATTGGACTTTACCGGGCGGATATTCGCGTAGAGGTCATACTTGCCTCTAAGGGTAACGTTTAAGGAACGGAATCCCTTTCCAACCGGGGTCGTGATCGGGGACTTTAAGAGAACTTTTGTGCGCTCGAAGGAAGCATACGCCTCGTCCGGAATCAGGGCACCGTTTCTCTTCCACTCATCCTCGCCGACATTGTAGATCTCATACTCAAGCGGCGCTTTTGCTGCCTCTAAGATCTTTAAGACATTGTCCACTAACTCCGGACCAATTCCATCGCCGCGAAATACTGTTACTGTGTGTTTCATGTTAAAACTCCTCCTGATTTTTTAATTCCCAGCAGACCTGCCGGTATTGTATGTGTCATATGGTATACCTGCTCTTCGGGGATCCCATGATCAAGCAGGTATTGCATATATTCTTCAATTGCAAGCTCCCAGTGCGGATTTTCTGTCTGGCCGCCGTCTGTGTCGACCATGACATTTTTGTATCCGACTTCTTTGATGATCTCAAGGTTATCCGGCAGATTGCTCTTATATGTTCCGCCTCCCATGTTCTGGGCATAACAACGCTCCAGGATCACATCGTAGTCCTTTACCATGCGGATCTGGTCTTCAACGCTCATGTCAACGACCCACCATTCCGGATGGGTGACTACGATCTTCTTCACCCCAAGGTTTCTGGCCGCTTCCACCACCGTGAAAGATTCCTCCGGCGAGATGTGCGCCGTGCCGAGAACCGCGTCATAGTCACGGATAAGCTCCAGAATCGTTTTCAGCTCCGGAACGATTGTTCTGTCTTTTACAACCTCCACGCACCGGCTCGTGTCCTGCTTCATCTTCTCCAGATAGTTCTTTGCCGACTGGGTCGGAAGCCAGACGACCTTTGCGCCCATGCGGAGTGCCACGTCAACGGCCTTCGGATTCATTCCGCCGACCACCCGGTTCAGCGTGATCCCGCCGAACATCGTGAAGTCGTTCGTCTTCCCATGTACGATCTCATTGTGGCGGTTGCAGAGATATGCCCGGTCCACCGTCGATCCCTGATGAGTCTTGATCACGATGGCCCGCGCGCCTACACGGATCGCGGCTTCCATCAGTTCAAAATCATCATAGGCACGAAGGCGCAGATCCGGATTTGTATGAACATGCATGTCGATAACACCCTTCATAAGATCCATTCTCATCTGCTTTGTTCCTCTCTGATCATTTTTTACTGTTGCTTTCTTACGGGAATCATTTTATACTAAATTTGTTATTAAAAAAAGACCCAAAATCATATACCCGGTATCGATATTTCCGATATCTGCTTTTGAACATGATCCGTTACCCTGCAGGCCGTGAAATGGAGATACCGCCTACTATTCCGATATTTTCTTACCGACTATATGACTGAAAGGAAAATATATCCTATGGACCTGAAGGAATTAAACTATGTTGTGACCGTCGCAAACGAGGGAAGCATCTCCCGCGCCGCGGAGAAGCTTTTTATGAGCCAGTCCAGCTTAAGCCAGGCGATCCGTGTCCTGGAGCAGGATCTCGGGACCTCTGTCTTCGTCCGCACCACCCGCGGAGTCCGGCCAACTGCCGCCGGAGATGCCTTTATTTCCCACGCAAAGCAGATCCTGCAGCAGTACCGCGCCGCATGCAGTGAGGCCGCAGACATCGAAAACCTCAACGGCGGTACCGTGATCTTCGGGATCAGCACCTACCGCGGCACGTATCTTTTGCCTCCGGTTTTAAAGCGCTTCCGCGCCCTCTATCCAAAAGTCCATGTTGAGATCTGTGAGATGGACAGCATTGACCTCGAGGACCAGCTCCTGGAAGGTCTTCTTGACCTCGCCCTGATCGCTGCCCCGCCGGTCCGGATCAGACACGGCGTTTCGCCGTTCATGCGCGATGAGATCATGATCGTCACTACTGCGGATCATCCGGTCATGGAATTCGCCAGAACATGTGAATCCAATCCGGAGCTTTCCTGGATCGATCTCAAGGACACCGCCGCCTTCGAATATATTTTCGGACCACCCAATACCGTGCTCGGCCGTGTTGGCCGTCAGGCGCTGCGGGATGCCGGAATCGAGCCCATTGGACAGGGCACCGATCTCTCCGCCTCCTTCGCCGCCGCTATGGCAAGAGAAGGCGCCGGCCTCGCCTTCACCTACCGCTCCTGCCGCGTCCCCGGAGATCATTTCCGCTATCTCCGGATAGGAAAAAAAGGGATCTTCCTTGACCTCGCCCTTGCATGGCCCGCCGGAAAATACCGCTCCCGGGCAGCATCAGCACTGGCAGAACTCTTTCAGGAGATGGCTCCGGAGCTGCTGGAAAGATGATGATCGGGAGAAGTGCGTAGTAGAAAATACGTATATCTAATTGTGCTCTATACGATTTGTGATTTTATATATGTTATTCGCTGTATTTTTGTGTTGTTTCAATTGATATTCGCTATGTTTTTGTGTATACTCATTGTAAGGAAACGGAGGTGTGCACATGTATTTAAAAAGAAAAGTCGATGATTTTCTCTGTGAATGGAAATCTGATCCCAACCGAAAACCACTTGTCATCAAAGGAAGCCGTCAAGTCGGAAAGACAGAATCCATCAAACATTTTGCGGCAGCAAACTACGAGAGTATCATTGAAATCAACTTTGTAAGAGATGAAAAATACAAGGGAATCATTTCCGACGGATATGAGGCATCCGACATTATAAAAAATATCTCTCTGATCGATCCGTCAAAGAGATTTATTCCGCAAAAGACACTCATCTTCTTTGACCAAATTACCGAATTTCCGGAAATTGCTACATCCCTGAAATTTTTCTGTATTGACGGACGATTTGACGTCATCTGCAGTGGATCCATGTTAGGCGTAAACTATCGTAAAATTGAGAGCAACAGTGTCGGATATAAAAAAGACTATGAAATGTTTTCTTTAGATTTCGAAGAATTTTTATGGGCAAAAGGTTATGATGACACAACCATTCAGAGTATGCTTGCCCACATGAAAGAACTGCGTCCATTTAATGAGCTGGAAATGAAAGTTTATCATTCCCTCTTCCTGGATTTCTGTGTTTTAGGCGGCATGCCGGCAGTGGTAACTGAGTATATCCAACGAAATACGTTTGAAAATTCTCTCGACACGCAACGGCAATTGATTTCTGACTATAAAGAAGATATCCGCAAATATGCACAGGGGATCGATCAGACAAGAATTTTGAATGTTTTCAACCGGATCGCACCGCAACTCGCAAGAGAAAATAAAAAATTTCAAATTTCAAAAGTCGCATCCGGTGCAAGATTTCGTGATTACCGCGGATGTGCGGAATGGCTTGTCGATGCCGGTATGGTAAATATCTGTTATTGTCTGGAATTTCCGGAACTTCCTTTAGGAGGCAATTATGATCCGGATGTTTTTAAACTGTATTTTGCTGACACGGGCCTTCTGGTTTCCATGCTGGACGATGAATCACAGGAAGACCTGAGAGCCAACAAAAATCTCGGCGTTTATAAAGGCGCCTTATATGAAAATATTGTCGGGGAAGCTCTGGTCAAGCAGCATTATAAGCTATATTACTATAAGCGGGATACATCCACGCTTGAAACCGATTTCTTTATCCGTTCCATGACTTCGCTGATTCCAGTGGAAGTAAAAGCAACAACCGGAAAGGCAAAATCCATGAATACTCTGATCAGCTCGGACCGCTATCCCGATATTCGGTATGGCTTCAAATTTTCCGCACAAAACATCGGTCATGAGAACTGTACTTATACGTTCCCTTATTTCTGTATATTCCTTCTGAAACGGTTTATGGCAGATTTTCATCCTGCGGAAGAAAACGTATCAGAATAAAATTGCCACAAACTGACTGCCAGCAAATTCCATTTGTAATGAACGGCATTTGCTGGCAGTGATTCCTTTACACTATATTTCTCAGATACTACTTTTCCTTTATTTCCCAATAGCCTGTTCTGGTTGAACCTACTCTCTTTATCTTGCCATCATCCATTAGTTTTTTCATCATTCTCTGGACAGTTCTCCTTGATAACGATAGCTCTTCGGCCAAATCTGTCTGTGTAATACAAGGGTTCTGTTCCAGACATGATAACAATCTGCCTTCCATATTATCAACGTCATGATTAGCGCCATTGGCGTCAAGAATAGCGTCATCAGTGGCGCTATTTGTCATCTGATTCAAAAGTTCATCTAAAATGTTATCTATTTGAGCCAGCATAAATTCAATAAATACCGTAGATTCTCCCTCCACATGGCATTTTGCTATCGCATCATAATAATCATCCTGAAATTTTTCAATCTGGCTTTCTATTGGAATGTATTCAAAAATAGGATTCCATTTAACCAAAATGGCTGTGTGCCACAACCTTGCCATCCTGCCATTGCCATCTGTAAAGGGATGAATAAATACAAATTCATAATGAAACACGCTGCTCAAAATCAGTGGATGCACCTGGTCTTTCACTTCATTCATCCAGTCAAACAATTCATTCATCAATTGCGGAACACGGCGCGCCGGCGGGGCCATAAATATACACTCTTCACCGTTAAATACACCTTCTTCGCCACTGCGAAAATCACCAGATTCCTCTACGATGTATTTTGTCATAATACCATGAAATTTCTTCAATTCTTCTATGCTGTAAGGATCTATTTTAGCTATTTTTTCATAGGCGTTATATGCATTCTTCACTTCCTGTATTTCTTTTGCCTCTCCAAGAACTAATTTTCCATTAATAACATCTCGTACCTGGCTTAGTGAAAGAGAATTTGCTTCAATCTTCAAAGATGAATGTATGGATTTGATCCTATTATTTTTCCTTAGATGAGGTTTATTTTCCATATTACTCATTACAGTGATACGCCCAACTTTTTCAGAAATAGACGCCACGTGAGATAGTATACTGTTTGTGATTGTAAAAGGTGGGTTATATCCGTACATATATTGCTCCTATATTTCTCGCATATCTTCATCCTACAATTCTGGCCGACTACTGCACACATTCTGATGAGCAGTCATGAGGTTCAGTGGTACCGTACAAACGATACAATATCGCCCTGCAAAAGCTAATTGGAATCCACTATATATTCTTTCATTCCTGACAGCTTCGCATAGTGCCACATTCGATCCAACAAATCATCCGAATATCCAGAAAAATCTGACTGTACAATAACATTATTTATCGTCTGTACTTTTTTATTACGGTTTTCGATTTTAACTAAATAATTTTTCACTGGAATCTTACTATTTTTCCTTTCATTGCATTCTGCGCATGATAAAACGAGATTCCAGATCTTATCATCTTTTACAAATGACCATGGAATAAAATGGTCTACGTGAATGCTCTTCTGCAATTTTTTTCCGCAATAAAAGCATGTATTCTCTTCGAATTCTTTTCTAAGAATTTCTCTATATACCGACAGATTATCTCTGCGCGGTGTTGATAATTCCAATTTGTTAATTACTCTGATCAGAACATCATCATTGTTAATTTGCTCCAGCATACGCGCCCAGGAATAATAATTTAACTTTTCAAGTTCGTATTTATATTTCAATATAAACTCATAAACACAGGGATTCAATGTAAGGCCAGATTCTTTCAAATCAAATGAATAAATCGTTCCATCAAAATCATTATACAGTGCCCCAATAACATTCTTTTTGCATTCCTGCACAACCACTTTAATTATACTTGTTCTCTTTCCTTCTTCAATAGATGCAAACTCTAATATGGATAACAACGGATTTTCCGTTGTTGCTTCCTGGAAAATTTTTTCTATCTTTGAATACTCCGATTTTCCATCTTTTCTCATTTGACACAAATGGTACTTAACAACTAAATTCCAATAGTTTTCTGCAAATTTGGCAAATAACTGCTCATACGTATAATAGATACCTTGTTCTTTGCTTTTTCCCGAAAAAACATTATCCAAAATTGCCTTAATCAAGCCAAATTTATATGTATTTCTTTTTCTGCACTCATCTGAAAATACATAGTTGAACAATGACCATATATACTCTTCATCTAAGTCATATTTTGTTATTAAACCACATTTTAAATCCCAGCCTGCCATGCAACTATCACTATCTCCAATCAAACACAATGTTAGAAATCATCATCCTCATCACTATCATCATCAAAATCCACGGCATCCCCGAACAATGCTATATGCTCTTCACGACTGGTACAAAGCATTTCATCTTTCATTATCTGCTTCGAAAGCATCGATTTCTCCATCATCATTTAAATCCATCCATTCACGCATATATAATACCCCCTGATTCACCGCAGGTTCACCTGCAGACCTTCTTTTTCTCTATCATATCACAGATATTAGTATTTGTGTCGCATTTCAGGTGACAAAAAAGCTACAGTTTTTCCTGCATTTATGTATCTATCATAAGATTTCAAAAGACCGCTCCCCAAAATCTCAACCCGAGATCCTGGAAAGCGGTCTTCATCATTTTCCTTATTCAATATTCTGAGCAAGACGATAAGCCGGGTTATGTCGTTGGATGGTCATCTATCTAGACCGTCCGTCACCGGACGGCTCAAGCGGCCTACCCGGAAGCAGACGGGCCGCCTTATGCTTCCTGTTTGGCCTTGCTTCGAGTGGGGTTTGCATGTGCCCTCCCTGTTACCATTGAGGCGGTAGTCTCTTACACTGCCTTTCCACCCTTACATGTTTCCATGCGGTTTATTTCTGTTGCACTGTCCCTGAAGTCGCCTTCGCCGGACGTTATCCGGCACCCTGCCCTTTGAAGCCCGGACTTTCCTCTCCTGCATCCCTTAGAACTGCAGCAGCGACCATCTGTCTTACTCAGAACTTGTTTATTTTAGCATATATTTATTTTGATGTCCAGACGTGTGTTTATATTTTTTTCGTTACGGCTTTTACAGATAATGTCCATATGGATGCACACTCCTATGAAAATACCACAGAAAAAAACGGATACAACTACACGTTCAGGCAGCTTCCCCCGATAAACTCCCTGAGAATCGAAGTCTTCGGGATCACATCACTGTCGATGGCAAGGAAATAGTCCAGGAATTTGAGAAGCCGTTTCGCCTCATCATACTCTTCCCGGTCTCTCGGGATATTGAAGAGCAGCGGCTCCGCATAGAGCTTCAATACCGCAAGCTCATACACAAGCGCGGAGTTAAACATCACATCGGCGCTCTCCTGGTATGGGAAGATATTCTTGTCCTCGCCGCGGCGCACCGACGGCCAGCGCTCGATCGTCTCTAACGCGGAGGTTCCTCTCGTTCTCGCGTCCCGCACCATCCGGCGGATCAGTCGTCCGTCAGTTGTCGGGATCCGGTTGTGCTCATCCACATTCAACTGGGTCAGGGCGCTGATGTAGATCTTAAATTTACTGTCCTTCGGAAGTTCTGAGGACATCGCGTCATTCAGGCAGTGGATGCCCTCGATGACGAGAATATCCTTCTTTCCAAGCTTCAGCATTTCGCCTTTGTATTCCCTCTTACCGGTCTTAAAGTTAAACCGTGGAAGTTCGATGGTCTTACCGGAGAGCAGAGCGTTCATATCCTCATTAAACTGCGGAATATCCACGCACCCAAGCGCCTCAAAATCCGGCTGCCCGTTCTCGTCAAGCGGATACTCTTCCCGGTTGCGGAAATAGTTGTCCACGGAGATCGGATGCGGATTGTATCCCAGCGCCGCAAACTGAGTTGAAAGCCTGTGGCTGAAGGTTGTCTTACCGGACGAAGATGGTCCCGCGATCATCACGATCCTGCGGTCCGGATCCTTCACTGCCTTCTCAGCAACCTGACCGATATTTTTCTCCTGCAGCGCCTCCTGCATCAGGATCAGATCCTGCCCTCTGCCGTCCACGATCATCTTATTTAATGCGCCGACGTTCGGTACCTCCAGGCTGTCACTCCAGCGGTAGGAAGAATGCAGGATCGAAAACAGCTTCTCCCGGATCGCCGGATGCTCCACATGTTTCGGATCCGTTTTCACCGGAAGCAGGAGCAAAAATCCCGCATGACACGGAACAAGGTCAAAATACTTCACATAACTGGTGTCCGGAACCATATATCCATAAAAATAGTCCTCAAACTCCCCAATGCTGTAAATATTCACCCGTGACGCCCGACGATACTGGAACAGCTGCTCCTTATCATGCATCCCATGCTTTCCAAAGAGCTCCACCGCGTCATCTGTATTGACACTCCGCTTTTTCACCGGGATCGCTGCGTCCCTAAGTTTCTCCATATGTACTTTCACTGAAGTCAGCAGCTTCTCGTCCACCGGAATATCCCCGACAAGTTCTCCATAAATACCGTTTCCCAGCGCAAAATCGATCTGGATCTTCCTGATCTTCTCTCGCGGAATTACCTCATAAAACGCCTTCAGCATCAGAAAGATCGCACTGCGCTCATACGTCTTATAACCTGCATTTTCCTTCGCTGTGATAAAAGAAATCTCAGAATCTCCCGCCAGAGTCTTTTCAAGCTCCCTGAGCTTTCCATTAACCCGCACAAGCAGGATATCATTCTCATACTGATCCTGAAAATCTCTCGCGATCTCCAGATAGGTTGTTCCCTCCGGATACGATCTTTCGATTCCATTCACCTTAACAACTGCCATAAAACCACCTCCCACAAACTCTCCGCTGATGACATTCACAACATCAGCAACACCCATTTCATTTCGATATCCAGCACCGGTCAGCCTCCGATCCCGGGCGCCTGTTTTTCGGGGATTGGCTTCCTCTTAGCTCGCAGGTGAATGCGTTGGAGGAAAGGTGACACTTGTCTGAGCGAAGCGAGTTGTGTCACCTTTTCTCCGCCCTTAGCATTCGCATGCAAGCTTAGAGAAACCTCCCCGAAAATCATCTCAGCCCGGGGGCGGAGGCTGACCGGTGCGTCCCCGAAGCCAATTACCTACACCACGACCGCCGGAAACTTCACCGCCATCTTCACGATCTCGATATCATCAGGTAACTTCTCCTTCAAAAATCCTTCCATGAAATCCATGAAAATATGCTCCAGCCCATAATGACCCGCATCAATGATCATCATCCCCTGGGCTGCCGCATCAATTCCCTCATGGTGGCTGATATCCCCGGTGATAAACGCCTGAGCACCTGCCTTAAGCGCCTCCTTAAGCTCACTTCCACCTGCCCCCGGGCAGGTAGCTGCCTTCACAACCGGAGTATCCTCATAAAGCTCACTTCCATAAACGGTCACAAACGGAAGTCCAAACCGGTTCTTAACCTCTCTCGCGAGCTCCAAGCCCTTCATAGGCACGTTCAGCGATCCTGTCTTACCGATTCCGTACTCCGTCCCGGAAATCTCTCCCATGGCCTCCAGCGGCTTCTGATCGGTAAAATTCAACCGGTCCGCCACAATATCCGCCATACACCCCGGCGCCGAATCAAAATTTGTATGCATCGCATAGTAGGACACGTCCGCCTGAATCAGGGACACAAGCCGTCTTCCAATAAAATCCTCATCCGAAACATGTTTCACCGGCTTAAAGATCAGCGGGTGATGGCTTAACAGCATATCTGCCCCGATCTCCTTCGCCTGCTCCACCGCTGCATCATCCGCATCCAGCGTCAAAAGGATCTTCTTCACGTCCTTGTCGATCCTTCCCGCTAAAAGTCCCGGATTATCCCAGTCACAGGCACAGGACTTCGGTGCAAGCGTCTCTAATATTTCAATGATCTCCCTGCATTTCATGCTGCACCTCCTGATTTTCTTTCAACTGTAATTTCAACTCGGAAAGCCGCTCTGCCGCCCGTTCGGAATCCCCCGCTTTCGCGGAAAGATCATCGATGAACCGCAGAAACTTTGCTTCTTCCTCCTTCAGATATGTAAGAAGAACCGGGTTCTTCGTTCGGATCAAATAATCACCGTAGAGCATGCGGCTATCCTCAGAAAGGCTTAAAACATCCGGATCCACTGTTTTCCCCTCAGAATCTGCGTCTTTCTCTCTCTGCACATCCATCACCGTATAAAACTTCCCGTCCTCAAGGATCATATCTTCCTTCCGGATCACAAAACCGTTTTCAAAAAGCCATCTTCTGACCTTAAAGATCTCCGACTGCGGCGATAAGACCCACTGTTTCACAGAATCCCACATATGTCTTCCGTTCTCCAGGATCTTAATGATCAGCTCGCCGCCCATCCCGGCGATCACGACAGAATCTGCCTCTCCCGGAAGAAGCTTTGCGACACCGTCGGAAAGTCTCGTCTCAATCTTATCTGCAAGTCCCGCCAGGGCAATGTTTTCCGTTGCTCTGGACAACGGACCTTTCCGCACATCCATAGCCACAGCCTTCTTCACAATATTTCTGCGGACCAGTTCCACCGGAACATGTCCGTGGTCCGTTCCAACGTCTGCCGCGGACTCCCCAGGTTCCACAAACGAGAGCACCAGCTCCAGGCGTTCTGATAATTTCATATCGTTTTCTCCATTTCTCTTTAACACGACTGCTTTTCGATTTCGCAGCCGCCTTTTTGTATTTCCCGGCAGTTTAACTCCGCCCCGGAGCAGACAGGCAGACCATCCCTGACTGCTTTTTCCTGCACAGGTTTTTTCCTGCTTCCCATATCTTTTTACTCATCCAGATAATCTTTCAAGATCTTACTCCTGCTAGGATGGCGCAGTTTTCTAAGGGCCTTCGCCTCGATCTGCCGGATCCGCTCCCTCGTCACATTGAACTGTCTTCCGACCTCCTCCAGTGTCCTCGGTCTTCCGTCATCCAGGCCAAATCTCAGGCGCAGCACCTTCTGTTCCCTCTCAGTGAGCGTTGACAGCACGTCCATCAGCTGTTCGTGGAGCAGCGTGTAAGTCGCGGCATCCGCCGGGACTTCCACATTATTATCCTGGATAAAGTCCCCGAGGTGGCTGTCCTCCTCCTCGCCGATCGGAGTCTCTAAGGACACCGGATCCTGAGAGATCTTCATGATCTCACGGACACGTTCCACCGGCATATCGAGCTCCTTCGCGAGCTCCTCTGGCGTGGCCTCACGGCCAAGCTTCTGGACTAACTGTCTCTGGGTCCGCACAAGACGGTTGATGGTCTCCACCATGTGTACCGGAATCCGGATCGTTCTCGCCTGATCCGCAATGGCGCGGGTGATCGCCTGACGGATCCACCAGGTCGCGTAGGTGCTGAATTTATAGCCTTTCCTGTAATCAAACTTCTCGACTGCCTTAATGAGTCCAAGATTTCCCTCCTGGATCAGGTCGAGCAGCTGCATGCCCCGTCCGGCATACCGTTTTGCGATACTCACCACAAGACGCAGGTTCGACTCTGCAAGCTTCTTCTTTGCCTCCTCGTCACCGAGCTCGATCTTCTTTGCCAGTTCGATCTCCTCATCCGGGGAAAGCAGCGGCACTTTTCCGATCTCTTTTAAGTACATCCGGACCGGATCATCTACACCGATCCCCTCCGGTACGGAGAGATCGATATGCTCCACATCAATCTCATCCTCCGGATCTGCATCTTCATCCTCTGAAAACAGATCCGGATCCATCTCATCATCGTTCGACATTTTTAAGATGTCGACATGTTTTTTATCCAGGAAGTCGTATATGCGGTCCAGCTTCTCGGGTGTCAGTTCATCCCCCGCAAAGGCATCCAGAACTTCCGTTTCATCAAGGACGTTCTTTTTACTTTTTGCGAGTTCCAGAAGTTTTGATAACTTCTCTTCAAATGTAAGTGTCTTTTCCTCCATAATTCCATCCTTCCCGGCACCTGACGTTCCTCGTGTCTGCCTTTTGACTTCTGCTTCTCTCAGTCAAGTGTGATATTCAGGACAGCCAGTGCTGACTGCTGCCTGATGATTTCCTGCAACTCTCTGATATCTGCTGTTTTTCCCTTTACCTCCAGACTGTGTTTCTTTATCTTTTTGACGGTCTCTGAGAGTGCTCTCCTCTGTTCCTCATTATTTAAGGACTCGCTGAGACTCGCGTGGAATAAGGCCGCCACTTCCCTGTATTGTTCCTCGCCCTCGATGAAATGATTCAGGATCTGCGCAGGGTTCACGCTTCCTGTTTTTTCATATTCATCGAAGACCATGGATGCCGCTTCTCTGTAAAGCTCGTCGTCAAAATCCTCCGGTGTGATAATGCCGCGGATCTTTTCGAAAAGCTGCGGACGCTCGATGAGCCAGGTGAGAAGCAGTCTCTGGGACTTCCGGATCCCGTCCTCCTTCTCCTTTTTCTGGCGGGTCCGCTCCTTATCGTACTCCCGCTCCCTTGTGGTCACTCCGATGAGTCCGCCCATGGAGTTCACGAGGTTTTTGAGATCCGTCTCCGGGATCATATACTCCCTTGCAACGGCTTCCGTGTAATTATCACGCTCCAGCTTTTCCGGAAACTCCAGAAGCTTCTTCGCGATGGCGTTATAAAACCCTGTCTTCGACTCCGGGTCCTGCATGTTGTACTGGCTCCGGATCACGGAGATTTCGAACATAAAGCTTCCAACGGCATTGTCGATCCGCTTCTGGAATTCCTCTTTCCCAAGATTCTTGATAAACTCGTCCGGGTCCTTATAGGGCTTCATATTTAAAACCTTGATGGACATTCCAACCTCTTTTAAGATCGGAATCGCGCGGAGCGCCGCCTTCACTCCCGCCCCATCGCTGTCGTAGGTCAGGACTACCTGATCCGTGTAGCGCTTTAAAAGCATCGCGTGCTGGGACGTAAACGCGGTCCCCAGAGATGCCACCGCGTTCGTAAATCCGGCCTGATGCATAGCGATCACGTCCACATAGCCTTCACAGATCAGCATATATTTCGCCCTGGACGTTCTCGCGAAATTAAGTCCGTAGAGATTCCGGCTCTTATCAAAGATCTTCGTCTCCGGGGAGTTTAAATATTTCGGCTCCCCGTCCCCCATTACACGGCCGCCGAAACCGATGACACGGTTATTGACGTCTAAGATCGGGAACATGACACGGTTCCAGAATTTATCTCTGGCTCCCCTCTCATCGATAAAGAAAAGACCTGTCTCTTTTAAAATATCATCGTTGTATCCCTTCGACCTCATATACCGGTAAAGGTCATCCGGCACCTTACTGGAATACCCAAGACCGAAGTGGCGGATCGTATCGTCCGTCAGACGGCGTTTCTCCTTAAAATAGTCATATCCGACCTTTCCTGACGGCTGCTTTAACTGATAATAAAAGAAGTTCGCCGCAAGACGGTTGATCTCAAGGAGCGTATTTTTCAGGTCCGCCTGAGCTCTCGCCTCCTTTGAGTATTCCACCTCCGGCAGGGCGATCCCCGCCCGGTCCGCCAGCATCTTCACAGCTTCCACGAAGGTATAATTTTCATATTCCATCACAAAGGTGATGACATTTCCGCCTGCTCCGCATCCGAAGCAGTAATACATCTGCTTTCCCGGTGAAACGGAAAAGGACGGGGATTTCTCATTATGAAACGGGCACAATCCGAAATAGTTTGCGCCCTTTTTCTTTAAATTCACATACTGGGACACGATGTCCACGATGTCATTTCTTGTTCGTACTTCCTCGATCACTTCTTCCGGGTAATACACGCTTCATCCCTCCCGCGATATGTATTTTCCGCAAAACCGCTCTGCACTTTCCTCGCAGATCCGCCGGATCCGTCTCTCAGACATTCCAGCCTTTCGGTACAAATAATTCTTCAAACCGGTCGATGGCATATCCATCGCTCATCCCGGCAATATAATCACAGACGACCCGCTCTCTCTTCTCCCCGCGAAGCTCCATCATCGCCAGGTACTCTTCCGGCAGCTCGTCCACATGCTTCAGGTAGTATTCGTAAAGTGTCACGATCAGCTGCTGGGCTCTTCCCTCCTCGCCCTTTGCGGCAGGATTGCGGTACACATGTTCAAACATCCATTCCCTCAAGCCCCGCATGGCCCGCTCTACGTCCGGGGACATAAAGATCGATGGCCTGTCCATACTGTTATTGATAATATCATGGATCATGATATTCAGGCGGTCCTTTACGGTATCCCCAAGTACATCCGCGTATTCTCTCGGAATATCCCGCTCGGTAATGATCTTTCCGCGGATCGCGTCGTCGATATCATGATTGATGTATGCGATTTTATCGGAGAACCGCACGATCTTTCCCTCCATGGTCGCCGGATTTCCGGACGTTCTGTGGTTTAACATTCCGTCGCGGACTTCCTTTGTGAGGTTCAACCCCTGTCCCTTTTTTTCCAGGATCTCCACCACCCGGACGCTCTGCTTATAGTGAGCGAAGCCGTCCTCGCAGATCTCATTCAATATGTATTCCCCCGCATGTCCGAAAGGCGTGTGGCCGAGATCATGCCCCAAGGCGATCGCCTCAGTCAGGGACTCATTCATCCGGAGTGCCTTTGCGATCGTTCTCGCGATCTGGGATACCTCTAACGTATGGGTCAGTCTCGTCCGGTAGTGGTCACCTTCCGGAGCGAGAAAAACCTGTGTCTTATCTTTCAGGCGCCGGAATGACTTGCTGTGCAGGATCCGGTCACGGTCACGCTGGTAGGCAGGGCGGATATCGCAGAGCGGTTCCTCCCGGTCACGCCCCAGCGTCTCACTGCTTAACGACGCATATGGACTTAGATTCTGGCGTTCCCACTGTTCCATCGTTTCCCTGATATTCATACCTGACCGCCTCCTTTTCCGGCGCAGCCCGTCATTCCCACGGGCGTACATTTGTTCTCCGTCCTAAGAATATACTTTTATAGTATATCATATTTTAAGGCATTTTAGAACCACGATTCCTATCCTTTTACTGAAAAATTTGTAAAATTTCTGAAATTTTTCAGTCCTATCTCTCTGAAACAAATTTGCGATTATTTACCACATGAAAGAGACAGGGGCTCGGCTGAGATAAAACATTGCTGTACACGGGCAGGAATTTTCTGAACTGAAAATTCTGTACAATACAGTGGTGGTAGTGGATTTAGCCGATTTGGAATGCGAAGCATCGGCAAGATCAGTTACTGTTTGCACAAGCGTAAACAGTAACGATAAAACAGCCCGGCAGGACAGGTCATCCGCAGAGTATCTCCGCGTTTCCCTGTCCTGCCGGACTTACGGCCATTCTATTCCTTTTTTTCAAAGACTCCGCCATGTCGCCTCTTACATCTTCTCGCCCGGGATGACCGGAACTGCACCCTGCGGAACCGGGCAGGTATAGCCGCCATAACGTTTCATCTTCTTGTTGAACTCGTCCTTCGCTGCCTGTAAAACATCCGGCTTTTCCATGAGATCGATCGCGGTAGCCGCGATGACCTTTCCCGCTAACAGCATATTCTTGTGGGCAATGGATGTCCGTCCACAGGAGACATTCTGCCAGGAATGTCCCGGTGCCTGTGCCGGGAATGTGGATGTGTTGATCTGCGCCGTCGGAATGCACCAGCTCACATCACCGACATCCGTGGATCCCATTCTCGGTTTCTCATAGTAAAGATACGGGACAAGGAACTCATTCATCGGTGTTGTGCCGTGTTTGGACTTCTCATCAACATATTCGTAGATATCGCTGCTGTCCTCCGTCGCATCTCCCGGAAGCTTATCAGACTTCATCTCAACGGAATCGTAGAGGGCTTTCGCGTACTTTAATTCTTCTTCCGTGTAATGGCAGACACCGAGATCATTGAAGTTGTCCCACATAAGGGACTCCAGGACCTTGTTTGGAACAGTATTGGAGCAGCCGTCGATAAACTTCTTCTCCATCTTTGTATCTGTCATCATGGATGCCGCAAGAGCAATACGGTCGACTCTCTCCTGAAGCTCCAGCGCGTCCTTTACCCAGATGGAGCGGACCATGTAGAGGACCTGTGCCTTCGGCTGTACCACGTTCGGAGAATCTCCACCGGCATCCGTGATGGAGTAATGGATCCTGGAGCTGTCCGGCATATGCTCTCTTAAGAACTGGACGCCAATGTTCATAAGCTCCACCGCGTCGAGGGCAGAACGTCCCTTGTCCGGCGCACCCGCCGCATGGGAGGCAACACCGGTAAACTTATACTCTGTCTGGATACAGGTGTTGCAGGTACCGGAAGTAACCTGATTCACATTGCCCGGATGCCAGGTGAGAGCCGCGTCGCACTCCGCGAACACGCCGTCTCTTGCCATAAATGCTTTTGTAGCGGCACCTTCCTCACCAGGGCAGCCGTAAAGGATCACTTTACCGCTTCCCTCACCTTTTTCTTCCAGATATTTTTTTATAGCAAAAGCCGCAGCCATAGAACCCGCGCCTAAAAGGTTGTGGCCGCAGCCGTGGCCGTTTCCGTCTGCGACAAGCTCTTTTCTGGTCTCAGATCCGGCAATCTGGGAAAGACCTGTCAGAGCATCATACTCAGCCAGAATACCGATCACCGGCTTTCCGGAACCGTAGGAAGCGCGGAATGCAGTCTCAATGTTGTCAAAGGGATGCTCGACAGTAAATCCTTCTTCTTTTAATACCTTTGCGTAAAGTTCACCGGATTTGTACTCTCTCAGGGAAAGCTCCGCATAGTCCCAGATCTTATCGGATACGTCGGTGATCACTCCTGATTTCTCGTCGATATAATCGAATGCTGTCTGTTTGGATGCTGACATGTCATGTTCTCCTTTCAAAAATCCCGCCAGGCAAGACTCCAAAAGTCTGCCTGAGCGGGATATGACTTACGCGAGCAACGAGCCAAAGTCCATGCTTGCATGAGACCTTGGCGACTGCCGCGATAACTTGAGAAGCTCGCAAAGCGTGCTTCTCATAGTTCCTCTTAAAACAGCTTTTCCCGCTGTTCTTTCATCAATATAATACCTTGCTTAAAAATTCCTGTGTCCTCGGGTTCTGCGGATGATTGAAGACCTCATCCGGAGTGCCTTTCTCCGCGATCACGCCGCCATCCATAAAGAATACGCGGTCGGAGACCTCCCTCGCAAATCCCATCTCATGGGTTACGATCACAGTAGTCATTCCTGTCTTTACAAGGTCCTTGATAACATGAAGAACCTCTCCTACCATCTCCGGATCAAGGGCGGAAGTCGGCTCATCAAAAAGCATAACATCCGGTTCCATCGCCAGCGCGCGCACGATCGCAAGACGCTGTTTCTGTCCGCCGGAGAGCTTCTTCGGGAACTGGTTCTCCTTATCCGCAAGACCAACGCGGCTTAAAAGCTCCCGCATCATCTCATCGGCTTCCTTCTGGGTTTTCTTTCCGAGAAGGACCGGAGCAAGCGTTACGTTCTTTCCAACTGTAAGATTATTGAATACATTAAAGTGCTGGAATACCATTCCCATCTTCTGGCGATGCAGGTTGATATCCACATTCTTGTCGGTAATATCGGTTCCCTCGAAATAGATCTTTCCGGATGTCGGTGTCTCAAGAAGGTTTAAGCAGCGTAAAAATGTACTTTTACCGCCGCCGGACGGTCCGATAACAGAAACGACCTCGCCATGATTGACATGCTCGGTAACACCCTTTAATACCTGAAGACTGCCGAAGGATTTATGCAGATCTTCTACACGAATCAGTTCTTTTTCACTAGCGCTCACTTGCGTTCATCCTCCTCTCCAGTAAGGCAATCAGCTTGGACATGATAAATGTCACGCCGAAGTAAATGATACCAACGATGGTTAACGGCTCAAGTACACGGAATGTAAGACCGTTGATGGTCTTAAACTGGGTCATAAGTTCTCCGATAAAGAACGTGGACGCCAGAGATGTCTCCTTGACGATCGCTACGAACTCGTTGCAGAGTGCCGGAAGAATATTCTTGACTGCCTGCGGGAGAACGATATGGATCATGGTCTGGCGCGCGTTTAAGCCCAGAGAACGTGCTGCTTCAGTCTGTCCGACATCGACAGCCTGAATACCTGCGCGGACGATCTCACAGACATAAGCGGTAGAGTTTACGCAGCATGCAGTCATAACGCATGTAAACTCGCTTAAGTTGAAGAACGGAAGCCAGGTCGGCAGCATAAAGTAGAAGAAATATAACTGCAGCAGGATCGGCGTACCGCGGATAATTTCGACATAAACGGTAGCGATCAGCCGGAGCGGCTTAAATTTTCCGATGCCCACGTTGCTGCGGCGCATCAGTGCCATCAGAGAACCGAAAACGGTACTGATGAGGACGGTGAGGAGACCCATAAACAGTGTCATTCCAAGACCCTGTAAGAATAAGTTCCAGTACTTCATCCAGACTTTTAACATGACGTTAAGAAACTCCATCTGGAAAACTCCTTTCGTAGATAAAACTTGAAAACAGACAAAGGTCTTTCCGGCATCTTCACCGGAAAGACCGAGCTCTGTAATTTCTGTAACCTGAAGTGAAAACCAATTCCGGCCTTCACAGATCTTCCATCACGGAACGAAACGATCTGCTCCGAAATTAGTTCGTCTCGATACCGAGCTTCTCAGCAAGGGCAACCGCCTCTTCTCTCCACTGCTCATAGAGACCTTTCTCGTTAACTTCAACGATCACTTCGTTGATCGCATTTAAGAGATCATCATCGCCTTTCTTGACCGCGATAACGTTACCTTCACTTGAATAGTCAAACATGAAATCTGCCATTGCGATATCGTCGTATGTCTTTGCAAGGGATTCACCGTTATCACCGGATACAGCGAGTGCGTCAACCTTGCCTGTTGTTAACATCATAACACCGTCTGTTATATTTGTCACTAACTGGATCTGAACGTCAGACGGAAGCTGCTCTGTAGCAAGCTTGTTCTGTAAGGTTGCGTTCTGGGTAGCAACCTTCTTGCCTGCGAAGGATTCTGCTGTATTGTACTGGGAAGCAAGTTCCTTCTTAACTAAAAGGCCCTGACCTTTCTTCGTGTTTACATTATAACGCTCGGAAAGTCCCATAGCCTCTGCACGCTCATCTGTGTAAGCGAAGCCGGAGATACCCATATCAATGTTTCCGGAAGTAACTGCCTGCTGGATTGCGGAGAACTCCATCGGCTTGATCTCAAGTTCTACGCCAAGCTTCTCAGCGATGTATTTTGCAAGCTCCACATCGGCACCGACATACTCGGTTGTTCCACTGCTGACATCCTTGAATTCCCACGGAGCGAAATCAGGGGATGTTCCCATTGTGATCTTTCCTGCCGCAAGAACTTTTCCGAGATGGCCCTTCGGATCTACATTCTCAAGTGCCTTTAAGGAACCTTCCGCTGCGGCTGCTGCCTCTGTCTTATCCGCTTCCTTTGATTCAGCCGCTGTTGTCGCGTCGGCTGTTGTTGTCTCAGCTGCCGTTGTAGCTGCTGCCGTTGTCTCAGTGGTCTTGGAGCTTCCGCATCCTGTAAGAGCAGCAATGACCGCTGCTGTTGTCATAGCTAAAACGATGTTCTTCTTCATAATCGATCCTCTCCTCTTTGTTTCTATCTTTTTCTATGTCTCACATGTGTGATGTTGATACGCATTATAATGTATAATTATTCTTTTGTAAAGCACTTTTTTATGTTTTTTTTACAGATTATGCATTTTATACAATATTTAGTGCATAATTATATTGTTTCATGCAGTTTTTTCAATGTTTTATACATTATCAATGCATATATTCATCTTGATAAAGCATTAATATTTCTTTTTTTGCATAGCGCGTCACCTCTTTCAAATTTCCGGCATACATTTCCAGCATACGCTGCTGGGGCAACGTAAAAAGCAGCCCATCTCACTCCAGCGTGAAACGGGCTGCTCTTCTATTTTTTACCAATATTAGATTTCAGCAATATTGATCAGTGTAAGTTCTTTTGCACGATTTTCCATACTTGTCACAAGCGCTCTCGCAGTATCGACCGCAGTGAGAACGGTAACGCCTGTCTCGATCGCATTCCGGCGGATGATAAAGCCGTCATGGCTTCTCTCTGCGCCCTGTGCTGGGATATCGATGACAAGGTCGATCTCATGTCCAAGGATCAGGTCAAGAAGGTTCGGAGACTCCTGCTCGATCTTTCTTACCGGAATGACCTTTACGCCGTGCTCATTGAAATACTTTGCGGTTCCTGCGGTACAGAAGATACGGTAACCCTGTGCCTTGAATCTCGCAGCAATGTCGAGCATCTCTTCCTTATCGGAATCGCGGACAGTCATGACCATGTTCTTATACTTCGGAAGCTTGATTCCTGCGCCCTGGAAGGCCTTGTAAAGAGCTTCGTTGAAGGTCTTTGCGATGCCGAGGCATTCACCTGTGGATTTCATCTCCGGTCCAAGGCTGATATCAGCTCCACGGATCTTCTCGAAAGAGAATACCGGCATCTTCACTGCGTAGTAATCTGCCTCTTTCTGGAGTCCCGGTGTGTAGCCAAGTTCCCGGATCGTATGACCGCAGATGATCTGAGTTGCCAGCGGTACGATCGGGATTCCCGTTACCTTACTGATATACGGGACGGTTCTGGAGGAACGCGGGTTGACCTCGATGATAAATACACCTTCGTCATTAACAATAAACTGGATGTTGATCATTCCCTTTACATGGAGCGCCCTTGCGAGCTTCTCTGTGTATTCCACGATCGTCTTCTTGTTGTCCTCGGTGATGCTCTTCGCCGGATATACGGAGATACTGTCACCGGAGTGGATACCGGTACGCTCGATATGCTCCATGATACCCGGGATCAGGATATCGGTACCGTCGCAGATCGCATCGACCTCGATCTCCTTACCCATGATATACTTATCAACTAAGATCGGATGCTCCTGCGCGATCCGGTTGATGATGCCGATGAATTCGTCGATATCCTCATCGCAGATCGCGATCTGCATACCCTGTCCGCCAAGAACGTAGGACGGACGAACGAGTACCGGATAGCCTAACTCATTTGCTGCCTTTTTCGCCTCTTCTGCTGTAAATACAGTCTGTCCCTTTGCTCTCGGGATCTGGCACTGCTCCAGGATCTCATCGAAGAGTTCTCTGTCCTCAGCGGCGTCAACATCCTCGGCAGCGGTTCCCAGGATCGGGACTCCCATCTTCATCAGAGCCTCTGTGAGCTTGATGGCTGTCTGTCCACCGAACTGGACAACTGCTCCGTCCGGTTTCTCAATATCAACGATGCTCTCCACATCCTCCGGAGTCAGCGGTTCGAAATACAGTTTGTCAGCGATATCAAAGTCTGTGCTGACAGTCTCCGGGTTATTGTTGATGATGACGGTCTCAAAGCCCTCTTTCTCGAAGGCCCAGGTGCTGTGAACAGAACAGAAGTCGAACTCGATACCCTGACCAATGCGGATCGGTCCGGAACCGAGAACGAGAACCTTCTTCTTCTCAGTCTCGCCCTCTGCCTCATTCTCGCTGCCGAAGCAGGAGTAATAGTACGGGGTTTCAGCCGCAAACTCGGCCGCGCAGGTATCTACCATCTTGAAGGCAGCACGGATGCCGTTTGCATGACGCATCTCCTTGATCTCATTTTCTGCGAGACCTGTGAGTTTCGCAATCACATGATCCGGGAATTCGATGCGCTTTGCTTCCTTTAAAAGATCCGCGTCGAGGTTCTTCCCGGCTTTCTTTAAGGCATTCTCCATCTCAACGAGGATCATTAACTTGTCGATGAACCAGATATCGATCTTCGTGATGTCGTGGATCAGCTCGTAATCGAAGCCGCGGCGGAGTGCCTCCGCAATGACCCAGATCCGGCGGTCATCCACGTTGTGAAGCTGCTCTTTTAACTGTTCATCTGTGAGTCCGCTGTAGTCGTAAGACATTAAGGAGTCCACATGCTGCTCCAGAGAGCGGATCGCTTTCATTAAGCCGCCCTCAAAGCTTGTGCAGATACTCATGACCTCTCCGGTCGCTTTCATCTGGGTTCCTAACTTGTGACTCGCATTGATGAATTTATCGAAGGGAAGTCTCGGCATCTTGACTACCACATAGTCGAGCATCGGCTCGAAGCTTGCGTAGGTCTTCTTTGTAACAGCGTTCTTGATCTCATCAAGTGTGTAGCCGAGGGCGATCTTCGCGGCAACCTTCGCGATCGGGTATCCTGTCGCCTTGGACGCAAGGGCGGAGGAACGGCTTACACGCGGGTTTACCTCAATTACACAGTACTCGAAGCTCTCCGGGTGAAGTGCGTACTGTACGTTGCAGCCACCGGTGATACCAAGCTCTGTGATGATCTTTAACGCGGAGGTACGGAGCATCTGGTACTCTTTATCTCCTAATGTCTGGGACGGAGCGACAACGATACTGTCACCGGTATGTACGCCCACAGGGTCGATATTCTCCATGTTGCAGACGGTGATCACATTGCCTGCACCGTCACGCATAACCTCATATTCGATCTCCTTCCAGCCCGCAATACAGCGCTCTACAAGGACCTGGCCCACACGGGATAAACGGAGTCCGTTCTCCAGGATCTCTGCGCACTGCTCCTCATTATAGGCAATACCGCCGCCGGAGCCGCCAAGGGTATAAGCCGGACGGAGAACGACCGGATAACCGATCTCTTTTGCAACAGCAAGACCTGTGTTCACATCCTCAACGATCTCAGACGGAGCCACCGGTTCGCCGATCTTTTCCATTGTCTCCTTGAACATTTCACGGTCTTCGGCTTTTTTGATCGTGAGGGCTGTTGTACCGATAAGGCGCACGTTATTTGCCTTTAAGATACCTGCCTCCTCCAGTTCCATTGCAAGGTTTAAGCCGGCCTGTCCGCCAAGGGTCGGGAGGACACTGTCCGGTTTTTCTTTCTTAATCAACTGCTCGACAACCTCAGTTGTCAGCGGCTCAATATATACCCGGTCCGCGATATCCTTATCTGTCATGATCGTTGCCGGGTTGGAGTTTAAGAGAACGACCTCGATGCCTTCTTCCTTTAAGGAACGGCAGGCCTGTGTTCCCGCGTAGTCAAATTCTGCGGCCTGGCCGATAACGATCGGACCGGAACCGATTACAAGTACTTTCTTGATCTCTGGATTCTTAGGCATTATCTTTCCTCCTCCATCATGCGTAAAAAGCGGTCAAACAGATATCCGGAATCCTGCGGTCCCGGGCATGCTTCCGGGTGGTACTGGACAGTGAAGATATTCTTGCCCACGTACTTTAATCCCTCGTTCGTCTTATCGTTCACGTTCACGAACGCCGGAACGGCAACCTCCGGATTCATGCTGTGTTCGTCTACCGCGTATCCGTGGTTCTGGGAGGAAATGTAGACGCGGCCCGTCTCAAGGTCTTTTACCGGGTGATTTCCGCCGCGGTGGCCATATTTCAGCTTATATGTATTTGCGCCTGTGGCAAGAGCCATGAGCTGGTGTCCGAGACAGATGGCAAAAACAGGAACATCGGATTCATAAAACTTTCTGACTTCTTTGATGATCTCCGTGTTTTCTGCCGGATCTCCAGGACCGTTGGAAAGCATGATCCCATCCGGTTTTGTCTTTAAGACTTCCTCAGCCGGAGTATCTGCCGGATATACGGTCACTTCGCAGCCTCTCTTATTTAACTCTCTGGCGATATTCTTCTTTGCGCCAAAGTCCATGAGTGCAACTTTCTTTCCTTCCCCCGGGAGAACGTATTTCTCTTTTGTGGTTGTCTTTAATACAACGCCTGTTACCTGATACGCCCTGATCCGTTCTTTCACTTCTTCCAGATCAAAAGATCCGTTCGTTGTGATCATGCCGTTCATGGTTCCTTTTTCTCTTAAAATCTTTGTGAGGGCTCTTGTATCGATACCACTGATACCTGGAATATCCTGTTCTTCTAAGAAATGCTGAATCGTGTCCCCACTTCTGAAATTACTGGGGATTCTAGATAATTCTCTGACAATATAACCATCCGGCCATGCTCTTCCGGACTCCATATCTTCTTTACAAATACCGTAATTACCAATTAACGGATAAGTCATTACCACTGCCTGTCCCGCATAGGACGGATCGGTAAGGACTTCTAAATAACCGGTCATGGATGTGTTAAAAACAATTTCACTGATTACTTCCCTGGTAGAGCCGATGCTTGTTCCTTCAAACACGGTTCCGTCTTCCAGTATTAAATATGCTTTCATGACGCCACCCTTTCTTCTGTGTTCGTGTTCGTTTCCTATCTGGGATTGAAAATTTATTTCAGCCCAAATTTTCACTATTCTATCATGCGGTGAGAGATTTTTCAACTGGTTTTTTGAAATTTTCCAAGAAATTGGTTACAGTTCAGCCATTACATCTTCTTGTTTTCATATTCATGAAAACAAGAAGCTTGGTGGTTCCACCATATGCTGATTTGGATGAAAAAGTGCTTATGCAAGCAAGCTTGCAACACACTTTCTCATTCAAACCAGCGCATGGCTGAACTGTAACAGAAATTGTTTGTGAAAGTTATGACGGACTAACCAGTGTTGTCCGGGAGTGAAATTTTGAATTATGTTAACTCGACTGATGGGTATATTTCCTGCTGCGAAGCAAAAATATATTCTGTATTTTTTCGTGATATCTTTCTTCCAGATAAATATCAGCGACCGGTATCTGGTACTTTTCTGACTTCTGATATTGGATTTATTTTTTGTTGGAAGGTAACTATTCAGTACCTTCATAGCTACGTGCAAAAATCCATTCCAGATCAGCTTCGCTGATAGGATTTTTGCCTTCCAGCCTATGTTTTCTTACGGTCAGCGCAGCAAGTGCGCAGACCTACTGAACAGTTACGTTGGAAGTATCTTTTCAGATGTTATAAAGAGTTGTCTCTATTGCGGAAAAATGGTAAAATGAATATTGATAAAGGAAAGATTTGAAAACAGCCCTGATACAGACGGAAGGTACCTTTCTTATTCCGAAAATCGGCTGTAAATGCTTTTTCCTGCTTATAAACTTCTTATGCGAGGAGGCAGCTTATGAGTAAACTTGTCTATACAAAAGGAAAAGAATATCACATCGGCGTCGGCGCCGGGGATGTGGGACGCTATGTGATCCTGCCGGGCGATCCGGGGCGCTGTGAGAAGATTGCGAAACATTTCGATAACCCGGTAAAGATCGCCCAGAACCGGGAATACACCACCTACACCGGCTATCTCGATGGAGAAAAAGTCAGCGTTGTCTCCACCGGAATCGGCGGACCGTCCGCCTCCATTGCGGTCGAAGAGCTTATCCACTGCGGTGCGGACACCTTCATCCGTGTGGGCACCTCCGGCGGCATGCAGAAAGAAGTGCTCGGCGGAGATCTCGTGATCGCCACCGGTGCGATCCGCTTTGAGGGGACCACAAAAGAATATGCACCCATCGAGTATCCGGCGGTTCCGGATTTCGATGTCACTACTGCGTTAAAGGAAGCTTCTGAGGAACTCGGCTACCGCCATCACCTCGGCGTCGTCCAGTGCAAGGACAACTTCTACGGACAGCACTCCCCGGATTCCATGCCTGTGGCAGATGAATTAAACTCCAAATGGAAGGCCTGGATTGCATGCGGTGCCCTCGCCTCCGAGATGGAGTCCGCTGCCCTCTTCATCGTCGGCTGCGTCCGCAGAGTCCGCACCGGTTCCGTGATGCTCGTGATCGCGAACCAGACAAGACGGGAACTTGGGCTAGAGGATCCGCAGGTCTATGATACGGAAGCCGCTGTTGTTACAGCGGTGGAGGCAATGAGGAAGCTGATCAGAAAAGATCGGGCGGAGCTTGCTGCGAAATAAGCGCTTTGCCTCTCATCATACGGCTCTTATCGCAAAATATATTGCCATTCATTCCCAGTTCTATGCGCGGAATTTTATGGTAGAATCCTTCTTGTAACATTTTTGTAATATTCTTACATAACAGGAGGTTTTACCATGAAAAAACAGATAATGACTGCTCTCGCAGTTTCCGCCATGATGACACTCGCAATGCCTTTCGCGTCCTTCGCTGCATCCCGCTCTTGCCAGACCGGCTTCCGTCTAGGAAACAACTGTGGATACACAACTGGCACCAATGCCTTTTCTATGGTCCGGACGCAGAGCGGATGCGTGATTTCCAATGTTAATGATATTGGTCTTTATACGTTATCTGGGAAAGGATATCCAAGTTGGGGGACTGGAAATAATTGCGGCACCAGCTGCGCAAACGGCTTCAATGGAGGCAGCTGCTCTTCCGGAACAAACTGCGGTTTAAATTCCTGCACTGGCGGGAACTGCCTGACATCCGGGAATGTTTCCATGATTCCAGGAGCGTCATGCGGAAGTTTTATCAGTGCACGATAGGCAATTTTCTATTGTTCTCCATGACATCATTTAATAAAATCGGTCTGTAAACAGCGAAATTGCCGGATCTTCTTTTTTTCGAAGAATCCGGCAGTTTCACTGATTACTTTGCACAGCAATTTCATATCCATTGCTTTTTTCATAAAAGGTGCGTACACTAATTGTAACAGAAGTTCCCGCACCTATCAACGATGTGTCCCAGGGAGCACTTATTACTTTCTTGTATGCCGGGCAATAATGATCCGCTTTATGGTCCAAATCATAAGTCATCTCCTAAATGCTCCGTTAATTTGTCTGGTAATAAATAGTATCTCGGATACCTTCATGCATATACGTTTTCTTTGAAGGCTCCTGATTTTCATCCATCCAATAAATCGACTCGTCCTCCACAAAATTCATGAAATCAATTTTTGTATCCACATCTACAACAAAATAACATTACACGAAATCAGTTTTCCCGTGTGATATTTCGTGTGATACTTTCCCCGGAAATATGCGCTTTTACCCTCTTATTCGAAAGGATAAGCTTATTCCGGAAATCCCGCAAAACCGCATAAAATAAGGGAATCCTTAATTTCTAAGGATCCCCCGATGGAAGCAGATAACGGGAATCGAACCCGCCTTTCCAGCTTGGGAAGCTAGCGTTCTACCGATGAACCATATCTGCGCATGTATTTTTCTGACACTCATATCATAGCACATTTCTGTGGATTCTACAAGGATTTTTCTGGTAAATCCGAGGAAATCGTTCTCTTTTTTCCGACAACCGTTTCAACATATCTATATCCGTCTCTTGACTTCTGACTGCATTTTATTCATCGTATCAGTTAATCCTCACTTCTCCGTCCTGCGATAGCCTGCTCCTGAATTCATGGTGACAGAATCGGCAGGCATCTCCTGTCACCATGTCCGGCAGAATATCACTTTCTATCCATATTTCATTTACGATAATTCCGCAATCCTTGTAATCCCCACATATATGTGGGAAATCTTATACCATGTAGCAAAATCTACCACTCCGGTCTGGGGAAGTCCAAAAATCGACTGGAATTTCCGAACAGCTTCCGCGGTAGCCGGACCATAGATCCCATCAGGGGAAATATCCGGAATTGCGGTATACACGCTGGAGATTGCATCTAACTGCTCCTGCAGCTGCCGCACCTTATCACCGGTGGCACCAATCTTCAGATCATATCCCGGCCACGATGCCGGGATGCCGGAGATCTGTTCTGCCGTATTGATATACATATCATCTCCATAAAAATTCCGCAGGATCTCGATGGGACTGTACCCCGCTTCTCCGAGCTCACAGCTGCCCCATTGCGTCATCCACCCCGGACACCGAACCTTCCGCCCGTCGCAGTATTGTGTCAGGATCGGCTGTTTCACTCCCGGGCGCGAAAGATAATTATCAAAAATATCATCCACCACGACAGAGATGGACTCAAAAATATTCCGCCCATAAATCCATTTATGATCATACGCGGTTGATGATGTGATCGTAAAATCATATCCCTGATTGCGGTACCATTCCGTATAGACACGATTTAACGTGAAGGACATGATCGCCAGCACATTCGCGACGATCGCGGAGCGGGGCCAGGTCGCGTATATCTCACTGGAGGCTACGTTTTTGATATAATCCCGATACGGGACATAATAGTTGGCTGCGGATGTATTCGTTGGCACTCCGTCATGTACCACGACCGTCTGGGGGACGACCACTCTGGACAGAACGATCTCTCCTGTCTCTATAACCGGCTTGATCTCGCTCTCCGCGATTTTGGGAAGGTAATCACCATAAAGTGTGTGATCCGGAATCGTCACGGTCTCTGTCTGCTCTCCGGCCGAGGCATTCGAAAGAGGCCGCAAACGAATCCCCTGGATCGCCGTCACGTCCGCCAGAACCTCCGTTCCTGAAACGACAAATGGCTCAAATCCCGGTGCCGTGATTCGGATCGTGTATTCTGCATATGGACGCTCCGTCTCCTCCGGTGACAATGAAAGCTCTACTGGTGGTGCATCTAATGGAAGATTCTCCGTCTGTCCGGAACTGTTCGTTCTCGTCTCCTCAATAATTTCATCTGGTTCCTCCGTCCTTGCAATCACAATATCCGCATCCTGTACCGGAAAACTGTTCGCGTCCGACACAACATCCACCTGCAAATATCCCTGTGCCATAATTTCCTCGCTCGATTGAATATCGTTCTATTTTATGCAGCGGATGCACGCATGATACATTCCTACACTTATAATATCCCGGACGTCAATATCGTTATTGTCCCCGCCGATGGCTCATCTGCTGAATAAATTTTGTTTTCTTATACCAAAACAGGCATCCGGAAACTTAGATAAGCTTCTGAATGCCTGTCTCTTTTTCTTATTTTCTATCCTTCCATCAGCTTCCTGATCTCCTCCGCAAGAAGCTTCACATTCCTGATCAGGCCGTCAAATGCCCCATATCCGTAAAACCGGATAAACAGGATGCCGACCGGTACAGCGATGATCATTCCCGCAATACCGCGGAACTTGAAACCAAGATAGAGGAAGAATAGTGTTGCAAGCGGCGGAAGTCCCATGCTGTCACCGACGATCTTCGGCTGGATCACCTGACGGATGCCCTGTGTTAAAACATAGAGAACGACAAGGCTGAGCGCATAACCGTACTCCCCGGTAAAGAGCTTTACCACTGCCCAGGGAATCAATGCCGTTCCTGTACCGAACATCGGCAGGAAATCCAGGATCGCGATCGCGATTCCAAGAAAAATTCCATATGGAACTCTGAGGAATAACATTCCGATCACCAACACCACTGCGACCACGAACATGATCTTAAACTGCGCCAGAAAATACCCTCCGATCAACGTCCGGATATCGCTCTTCATCATCCGTCCATACTTGATCACAGGTTCCGGCATAACCTTCCCCACCGTCTCCACAAGCTTATCATGATCTGCGAGAAACAGGTAAGAAGAAAGAAATACAATGATCGTATTCACAAAGACCTCCGGCAGCGTCCGCACTACGCGGCTGCCTGCGGAAGCCGCGATCTTCTGAACAAAATCGCCGATATATCCGCCCACATTCTCCAGCTCGGAAACGATCGTCATCTCTGTGTCTGCAGGAAGATACTTCAAAAGTCCCCCGATCCGCTCGCAGGCCAGATCGACCTCCTCCCGGATCGACGCATAAATTCCTGGCAGTGCCTGACCAAACTCCGTCATTTCCCGGAACACCCAGGAAAACAGCGCATAGATGCCAAAGATCACCAGGGCCAGCACCCCTGCGATCAGAACCATCGAGCCGTGCCTGCGGACGATCTTCAGCCGCTTTTCAAAAAAGCGCACCACCGGATTTGCGATCGCTGCCACGATCCATCCGATCACAAACGGAAGAAAAAACACCACCAGCCTCAGTCCCCAGACACAGACCAGATAAACTGTGAGCAAAGGAACCAGAATATTCAAAATAATCCCTGCATACTTTCTGAAATTCATTCCATGGACCTCCTAATCCTGTAAAAATCCTGCTGCATTCCATCCGCAGTATTTTACTCAGTCGATCCCCCTTTTTCAGTACTCCACATGATCTCATACGCTTTATATGCTTTCAAACAAAGTCCGGCTAATGATCTGTACTCCTTTCACCGGTTTTCCCGCCAACACTACTTACAAAGCCCGTACTCCTCTGCAATCTCCTTAAATGCCGGCAGAGACCTCTCGATCTGCTCATAAGACACACAGTAAGCCAGTCTCACATACCCCGGACAAGCAAACGAACTTCCCGGAACCACCAGCACATGATGCTTCTTTGCCACCTCGCAAAATTCCTTCTCGTTCTCCACCGGGGACTTCACAAACAAGTAAAACGCTCCGTCCGGCTTCGCGCAGGTAAATCCATACTCCGTCAGCGCACCATAGATCAGATTCCTGTTTTTCTCATAAGTCTCCAGATCCACTGTAACCTCATGCTCAATGCAATACTTGATCACCTTCTGAATCAGTGACGGCGCATTCACACATCCGATCACCCTGTTCGCGATCGTAGCCGCTCCGATCAGGGCCGCAGAATCATCCACCTCATCCGGAATCACAACATATCCGATACGCTCGCCCGGAACAGAGAGGGACTTACTGTAAGAATATCCCACAACCGCATTGTGATAATACTTCGTCACAAACGGAACCTCAACCCCGCCGTAAGCCAGCTCACGGTACGGCTCATCAGAGATCAGCACGATCGATGTGCCAAACTCCTTTTCCTTCTTCTCCAGGATCGCAGCCATAGCCTTGATCGTCGCCTCATCATACACAACACCCGTCGGGTTGTTCGGGTTGTTGATGATAACAGCCTTCGTCTTAGCAGTGATCTTCGCCTCAAACTCATCAAGCTTCGGCATAAACGTCTCAGTATCCGGAGAAATGACCACAACATTTCCGTCATAGTTTCTCACATACGCATTATATTCCACAAAATACGGTGCAAACACGATAACCTCATCGCCCGGATTTAAAATGCTCTTTAAAATGATATTTAATCCGCTCGCCGCACCCACTGTCATGATCAGGTTCTTAAAGGAAAAATTCGTTCCGAACCGTTTATTTAAGGACTCTGCGATAGTCTGACGGACATCTTCATAGCCTGCATTGCTCATATATCCATGGAGTGTCATGAAATCCTCATTCTTCACCACGTCGAGGATCGCCTCTGTCACCTGCGGAACCGGAACATTCGGGTTTCCAAGGCTGAAGTCATATACATTCTCCCTGCCGTAAACAGCAGCCATTCTTTTCCCTTCCTCGAACATTGCGCGGATCGCGGAATTATTAGCCATAAATGGTTTCATTTTTTCTGATATCATAGCTGTCTCCTCCGTCTGTTGTATTTAATCTCTAAAAAAATTCCAAAGGCACCGGTCACCACGAAGTAAAACCAGGTCGTAGGATTGGAATACCAGGTTGTAAAAAACGAGAGCATAAAATAGAGCGCTCCCTGAGAATAGAATAGGTACCACGCCGGATTTCTTCCCGGGTATATCCTTGCAGAAAGCCATGCGGCAGCCGCTCCCAATACTGATGAAAACAGAAACACACCGGCAATTCCAAAATCATAATACGCGTCATAGAAGAGTGTAACCGTAGTCAGCTCCTCCTTATTCACGTAGATCGGCCAGTCCACTAATGCAGGCTTTATAAACTTAAGCCCCGATAATGCCCAGAGCGGAAACATTCCCTTTAGTCCCATAGAATGGGCCGGAAGCTCCCGTACCAGACAGTCAAAATTGTCGTAATTGTTTGCAATATACATGTAAGGCTGCGTGATAAAGATCGGCGTAGCCGCATTCTTCATCTCAAAGATTCCATTCAGATACGTCACATCATGGCTTCTGGCAATCGTTAAGATCACATAGAGTGGAACAAGTCCCGCCGCTGCCATGAAAAGATACCTGATTTTCCTGTATCCGCTGACGATCATAAATGTCAGCACTGCGAGAATCACCGCAAAGATCAGCTGAAATCTCGATACACAAAGCACCGGGATCAGGAGCGCGATCCCTGTCATAATGAGGGAAACGATTCTTTTCGCCTTCCCCATCTCCCTGTCATAGAACCATAACAGCACTTCCATGGACGGGACCAGTACACAGGACACCGTCACATAATGGACCCCGGAAATATGGAAATATGAGTAGGCATGCGGCACTCCCCGAAGGAGAAACGGCACATATCCCAACCGGAATGCCTCAAACAGAAAGGCAGTCAGGGACAGGATTGTCAGCCCGGTAAGTGCAATGAAAATTCTTGTCCCGTATCTCTCCGGGGTCTCCCCCGTAAACTTCAGGGAAAATCCATCTATTGTCTTTTTTTCCTTCTCATATCCAAATTTCTTTTCTGCCAGTGCGTACACATTCCAGAATGCCGCAAAAGCTACAAAAAAGCACGCCCAGGTCTCTAAACTCCAGTCCTTCTGAAGGTTTGACAGCTTCAGGCAGGAGATTCCTTCTCCTCCCACATAAAACAAGGAAAACAGTCCGCGGAGATGAAGCGGATTGCCGCTTTTCCCATATTCCCACAGATAAAGATATAGTGCTGCAAACATCAGTGACATTCCTGATAAGGTAAAATGGGCGCTGAATGCAAAAAGCATGGCAGCGCCGTAACAGATCACATAAACCAGCATATCGGCCTACTCTCCGAGACCGCCATTGATCAGTTCCGTGATCGTTTCCAGAGCTTCCTTTTCGTCCGCTCCCTCACAGATCAATTCGATCTCATCTCCGCACTTTACACATGCCCCCAGCACGCTCAGTACACTTTTTGCATTAGCTGTTGTGTTTCCATATTCAAATTTGATCGAACTCTGAAACCGCAGTGCCTCCTTGCACAGAAGCCCTGCCGGTCTCAGATGAAGACCGGTTGGGTTTTCGATCGTAACTTTTTGCTTTACCATAAGTATTTTTAACTCCTAATTTCGAAATATGGTCTGAAGACCTGTCGCCTGATGGGCTTCCGTCGTCTCCGGCGGGACGATCACCGCGTGTCTTGTCGCAGACGCAGCGGTCTCCCCCTCTGTCTCCGCCTCGCTGCTGCTCTCAGCGGCAGTTTCCGACGCTTTTGTTGTCTCTTTCTCAGTTGTCTCAGGCTCTGTCTCCGTCGCAGACTCCTGTTCCTTTGCGACAGTTACCGTACAGCTGGAAATTCCCAGCAAATCATAGGCAGAATCAAGCTCCCTGTTAAGCGTCGGCTGAACCTGGTGGCTTCCCTCTCCCATTCCAGAGACATTCAGACTCAGGTCCTCAGCCGTAAGCTGCAGGCTGTCAAGTTCTTCCTGAAGCGCACGGATCCGGACTGTGACCGTTCCCGGGTCTGCCCGATAGCTGTAGGAGCTGTCCGCCCCAACATAACTGGCAGCGCTGATGCGGACCGTATATTCCCGTTCCTTCAACTGCTCCACCGTAAGTGTCACCGTGATCTCGGAACTGTCCTTCCCAGCCAGGGAAACTCCCTCCGGCAGATAATCATTCAGATCAATAGTCTTCACGATATTTGCCCTCGCGCCGGAAACATCAAGCTCTTCCTTCGGGATCGTGATCGTATTTAAGGATGCCAGAGCGCTCTTTAATCCGACCACCGGGACACTCTTAAGTCCGCACTCCACACCTGTGTAGCGATAACCGCCCGCCACCTCACCGGTGACATCGAAATCCAGGCTCAGATTCTTCACTTTCAGGATCTCCATGGTATAATCGACACTCTTGCAGTTACTGATCAGACGATCGCTGATCGTAATGCTGTTTTTGTTCGCGTCATAGAACTTCGGTTCCTCCGAATCGCTCCAATCCGCGTTCTTTCCGTCTAAGTTGATCTCGATTCCGACGCTGCTGATCTGTCCGATCAGGGATTCCGGACCTTCAACCGTAAGTGTCTCCGGTGACAGTGTCACCTTGCCAGTCTGGTAGCCGTCCTCAAGCATTCCCGTCGTCATGACGCCGATGGTAAATGTCTTCCTCTGAAGCGGTTCCGTCTCGATCTTGATCGTTCCCGTCCGGCTCACCGGCATGGAGACCAGGTATTCGGAGTGGTTTAGGACCTCGACCTTGATCGGGATCGCGCCTGTCACGGACCACATGTCTGTCATATCCGCGTACGCCCGGAAATCTGAGGAACGGATCCGATACGCATTTGTCGTCTTTACCTCATACTGAACTGTGGTTGTCGATTTTCCGACAACCGCATATGTCAGGTTGTTCTTCGTGAGGACGTCGCTGTTAATGATCTCTACCGGCACCTCCACAGTATCCGTCATGACCGGATCCGCCACATTGACGACCCCCAGCCAGACTAAAAAGGCACACAGGAAGGAAATCAGCAAAAGTCCCCATCGTCTATTCTGCTTTTCTTTCATTTTTATGCCATCCCTTCAAGAGTTTGAACGGGCCGGATACCGTCTCCTCCTCCGGCTTTGCAGCGATCGCAAGCTTTAACTCTTCCGGACTGTTGATCCTTCTGAGACTTCCGCCCTCCGCCAGGGATACCCGTCCAGTCTCCTCGGAGACTACAACGGTCAGGCTGTCCGTGCTCTCACTGATGCCAAGAGCCGCACGGTGTCTTGTTCCCAGGTCTTTGCTGATGCTCAGGTTATCAGAAAGCGGCAGATAACAGGTCGCAGAGGTCACGCGGTTTCCACGGATAATGATCGCGCCGTCGTGAAGAGGCGTATTGTGTTCAAAAATATTGATCAGAAGCTGGCTCGTGACGATTCCGTCCACCGGGATTCCCGTGCGTTCGATCTCCGGAAGCGGAGTGTCGCGCTCGATGACGATCAGGGCTCCTGTCTTTACTTTTCCCATTTCAAAGGCCGCACGGGTAATCTCATTTACGGTCTTCTCTGTATATCCTTCCTGCTGTCTGGAATTCTCAGAAATAAAAAGGTCTGTGATGATATTTTTGCTTCCGAGCTGCTCCAGCGCTTTTCGAAGCTCCGGCTGGAAGATAATGATGAGGGCTGTCAATACGAGCTGGCCCATATGGTTGATGATCCAGGTGATCGTATTTAAATGGAGCATCGCCGCCAGCAGGTAAAAACCAACAATGATCATACCACCGCGGAGAAGCACTCCCGCTCTCGTCGACTTCACCCATAAAAGGACTTCATAGATCAGAACTGTGAGGATCAGAATTTCAAAAAGATTCGACAATGTGATCTTCGGAATAAATGTAAACCAGGAATACATATTCCCAAGAAATTCTGTCATTTTGTTACCTCCGTACAATTATTCACGAGTTTCGTTCCTCTCATGTCTCACATTTTTTCTCGAATAAATCCGCTGTACCTTCACATCCGGTGCAGACACCGTGAGCTTCGGGACAGCTTTCACATAGTAATAGTAGTCATCGTCTTCATACTGCAGATACTCTGTTCTCGTATAATCCACCGCGAACACAAAGAACTGGTAGATCAGGGCGATCACCACCGATGCGACGATTCCAAAGATCATGGAACCTGCGGATACCGGAAGGTTGAAATTGAAATCACCGATAAAGATCACTGCAAGCTGTGTGATCACTCCCGCAACGATGGCGATGGACCAGGAGTAGTCTACTGAAAGATTTTTAAGGATGAAGACCACAAGGATCGCAGCGGCAAATGCAGCCACCATGACCCACATCAGCTCATTTCCAAATACATTCTTTACGATCTGGATAAACCGGTCTGCCATCTCCGCCATCGAACTTCCCGTCAGTGTTCCCGCATTTTGCTTTAAATACATCAGAATATAGTAGATGCAGACACCGCTGCACACAGGAACGATGGACACAAGGCTTCCAGAAAGTCCTACCACAAGCGGCACCACATACGGAATCCGCAGGAAGAACAGTAACGGTGTCAGGAGAAGCAGATATCCGTCACCCGGCCGGAATCCGTAGTAAAGGACGGTCACCGCCAGCACGAACACAAAGATGACCAGAGCGATCTCCAGAGACACCTGGGCAACATGGATCAGGATAAAAACACCGGCCAGAAACGCTGTCACTCCATATGGAATAAAGGAGGCAACCAGTCCCATCACCACCGGGATCAGCGGATTCTTAAGTTTCGACATAAAACCTACATTCGCGTTGATCAGCCAGAACGTAAGGAATCCCACCAGGAATTTTACGACCGGTACGATGTAAATATTATACTTTCCATAAAATTGTTTCAGTTTTTCCTTGAATACTAAAAGTCCGATCACTTACTCTTTTCCTCCCCGTTTTCCTTTGCAGGCTACTGGTCATATTTTTTATCAAGGCGCCGCAGCTTTGCCTGATAGATCTTCAGTCTTCCGGCTGCTTCGTCATAACGTCTCGAATAGATCTTCCAGGTCACAACAAGATATGCGAGAAGTCCCGCAGCATAGTAGAATACAAGGCGCACCCCGAGAGAGATCAGGTCATCCACCGCCATGACGTTGAGCAGATCATCGAACCGGTAAAGGACCCACAGCACCAGGCACAGGCACACGGTCAGCGAGTACGCGATAAAAGACCGGATCAGATGGCTTCCAACGTAGTCGCTCTTGAAATACCGGTTTGCCGGGATGGATTCCTTCATCATTTTCTTTTCAAACATGGCGATACCCGTCATCAGCCGGATCTTCTCCTCATTTAACATGGCAGTCTCCTTTTTCCATCATTTAAAGCCCAGCAGCTGCACAATAGATCTGCACACTTGCTGCGCTGACCGTAAAAAAGTATGGGCTGGAAAGCAAAAATCCCATCGACAAAACCGATCCGGAATGGATTTTTGCTTGTAACTGCGAAGAATCTTAGCAGTTATGAAACAAATACCAATATAACACACTTTCCCGCGCTTGGCGAGACGAAGTCCCTACATTTATGAAAATTTTAAGGAAAATGTAACGGTTCCGGCAACAATTTTGTTACCTGTTTAATGTCTCGATAAATTTTCCAAATGCCTCACGCCCCGCCTCTGTGCGCTTATAAACGCCCGCATCCTCAAGGACATTCGCGAACACATGGCCGACCTCATCCTGTAAGATCTCCATCACATTATCCTTTGTGATCTTCGCATATTTCGGAAGGAACTCTTCTACCCAGTCTGCATGTTTTGCGATGGATTCCTCGCTGCGGATGTCCTTTCCTTCCACGATATAGTCGGCAAGCAGGGCAAGCTCATCCTTCAATCTCGACGGAAGAACTGCCAGGCCCATGACTTCGATGAGTCCGATGTTCTCTTTCTTGATGTGGTGGAGCTTCGGGTTCGGATGGAACAGACCTAACGGACGTTCCTCCGTGGTGCGGTTATTTCTCAGTACCAGATCCAGCTCAAACTTTCCGCCACGGAATCTCGCGATCGGGGTGATCGTGTTATGTGGCTCCCCGTCTGTCTCCGCGTAGATATCCGCGTCCGCGTCTGTATATCCGCGCCATGCAGTTAAGATCTTATCCGCAAGATCCACAAGGCGTTCTTTCTTCTCACTGCGGATCCTGATCACGGACATCGGCCATTTTACGATTCCTGCTTCCACATCCTCGTAACCGCTCACTGTAAAACTTTTCTCCACCGGTGCTTTCGCCATCGCGAAGGTGTATCTTCCGCCCTGGAAATGGTCGTGGGTCAGGATGGAACCGCCGACGATCGGGAGATCCGCGTTGGATCCCAGGAAATAATGCGGGAACATGGTCACAAAATCAAATAACTTTTTGAACGTATTCCGGTCGATCTTCATCGGGGTGTGTTTTCCGTTGAAGACGATGCAGTGCTCATTATAGTAGACGTACGGGGAATACTGGAAGCCCCAGGACTCGCCGTTTAAGGTCAGCGGAATGATCCGGTGGTTGTTTCTCGCCGGATGGTTGATTCGGCCCGCGTAGCCCACGTTTTCCATACAGAGCAGGCATTTCGGATATCCGCTCTGCTTCATGGTTTTTGCAGCGGCGATAGCTTTCGGGTCTTTCTCAGGCTTTGAGAGGTTTACCGTGATGTCCAGGTCGCCGTACTCCGTCTTCGTGATCCACTTCAAGTCCTTGCAGACACGGTAGCGGCGGATATAGTCGGAGTCCTGGCTCAGTTTGTAGAAATAAGCCGTTGCGTCCTCCGGGGATTTTTCATACTCCCCGCGGAATTTCTTTACGACCTCGCTTGGGCGCGGCATCAGGCAGTTCATGAGTCTCGTGTCAAAAAGATCCCGGTATACGACGCTGTTGTTTTCAAGGATCCCCTGCTCTGCAGCGTAGTCGGTGAGCGCGTTTAACGTATCTTCCAGGCTGATCTCGTCTGTAATCTCGCCAGGCTCCTCGTATTCGGACATTTTCAGTACTTCCAGGATCTGGTTTCTTGCGTAGATCTCATCTTCGGCTTCGATAAGTCCGGTCGTTCTGCCGTACTGAACCAGTTTCTTTATTGACATTTCAATCATGATCGAATTCCTCCGTTTTTTTACGGTATATTGACAGATTTAAGTATAACGTGCGTATCTTCTTGTTTTCGCTGCACAAAAACAAGAAGCACAGGGCGGCCGCCCTATATCAATCTGCTCTGCAAAAACACTTATACAAGTAAACTTGCAGCGCGTTTTTTGCAGAACAAATTGCCGCACCTGCAACCTGTTACATTTTATTATAATAAATTTACCACCCTAATACAATCGCTATTTTATTTTTTTATCCCCCGCATCGCACGCTGAAGCCGCTCCGTAATGATTCCGCCGACGATTCCGATCAGTGTTCCCGCGATGCATCCGGCTGCCAGAAGAAATGGCAGATAATAAAATACCCCTGGTGTCTGGACGATAACTGCCGCAAAGGTGATCTGGCCGATATTGTGGGCAATACCGCCAAGAACGCTGATGCTGACCTGGGAGAGCTTTCCGGTCTCCTTCAATACCGCCATCACAAACAAGCTTAAAAAGCTTCCAGACAGCCCATAGATCATGCTGTAGGGATTTCCAAATGACAGTCCCACAAGAACGATGCGGATCAGGGTCACGGCGATGGTTCCGGGGATTCCAATTAAATAGAGCCCCACCACCGTTACAAGGTTCGCCAGTCCCAGCTTTATGCCTGGGACTGGGATCGGGATGGGAATCATTGTCTCAACAAAACTCAGCACCATGGCAAGGGCAATCAGGAGCCCATACAATGCCACAGTTATTGCCTTTTTTTCTCGATTCATCGGATCTATTCTCCTCTTTCTTGACTTTCAAAAGTTCATTTGTTAGAATAAACCGGATATCCGGCAGTGCAGCTTCTGATATTTTGTACGACAGGCACGAGTGCCTGCTGCGGTCTGCGTTTTCGTATTAATATACAAAATTTCCGCTGTCGAATGAGCTTATAATATTTATCGTACAGGAAGTATATAACACATGAATAAAAAAACAATATTTGGCCTCTGTGCCGCCGGTCTCCTCTTTGTTTCCGGCATGACATTGAGCGGGTGTGGAACAAGCAGCGGACCGGGACTTCTCACACAGGAGACTCCTCTCAGCCGTTCCGATTTTCTGCTCAACACCTTCGTCACCATCACGCTCTACGATTCCGACGACTCCTCTATCTTAGACGATTCGATGGCACTTTGTAAAGAGTATGAGAATATTTTCAGCAAGACCTTAGAGACCAGCGAGCTCTACAAGATCAACCATCGGACCTCCGACACTGTCACGGTCTCCGACGACATGGCAGCGCTTCTGGCAAAAGGTCTGGAATACTGCGAGAAATCTGACGGTGCCTTTGACATTACGATCGAGCCGTTGAGTTCCCTCTGGAATTTCACAAGCGGCGAGGCCGTGATCCCGGATGAAGCAGACATCGAAGCAGATATTCCGAAGGTGGATTACCACAACCTCGTCCTCTCCGGAAATACGCTGACATTCCTCTCCCCGGATACCACCATCGACCTGGGTTCCATCGCGAAGGGCTATATCGCCGACCGGATCAAGGAACAGCTCCTGGATGCCGGTGTGGAGAGCGCCATTATCAATCTCGGCGGAAACGTCCTCTGCGTGGGCGAAAAGCCGGACGGAAGCAAATTCAACATCGGGCTGCAGAAACCTTTTGCGGACAGGGATGAGACATTTGAGGTGCTTGGGATCAATGATCTCTCCGTCGTGACTTCCGGTGTCTACGAGCGGCATTTTGAGATCGACGGAAAGAATTACCATCACATTTTAAACCCGGCAACCGGGTATCCTTACGATAATGGACTGATCTCCGTGACGATCCTCTCCGAGGAGTCCGTGGACGGGGATGGTCTCTCCACCACCTGCTTTTCCCTTGGCCTGGAAAAAGGACTGGAGCTTGCGAATTCCCTGGATGGAATCTACGCATGCTTTATCGATGAGGATTACAATGTTTACTATTCGGATGGAATGGAAGACTTTATTATCAAACAGTAATATTTAGATCAGACAGTCTCCCGGATTTTTTGCCCGGCGCTGATGCAAAACACGAAACAGTTACCATTACACTATTTTCAGGGATTTTTTATGACAGAAAGCAAAGATACGAAACAGAAACTTTTAAAAAAACAGGATATGATCCTGATCGCCGTAATACTTGCGGCAGCCGTTCTTCTTTTTCTCGGGGCAAAATTGATGCATAAAAGCCCTGCGGAGATCGTTGAAGTTTCCGTCGATGGAAAAGTAGTCGAAACCCTCGATCTCGCAAAAGATCAGGAACTCACTATAGACAGCGTGTCCGGCGGCACAAACCACCTGATCATCAAAGATGGGGAGGCGTGGGTCTCCGAGGCCACATGCCCCGACAAGATCTGTGTCCACCAGGGAAAGATCCATCTGGACGGCGAGATCATCGTCTGCCTGCCCAATAAGATGACGGCACAGATCAAGAGCAGAAAATAGACAGTGCAGTCAGTGCGGTAAGCGTGCAAAATTGCTGAACAATTAGTCTGAAATTGTGACTGTTCTGCAGGTCTGCGCACTTACTGCGCTGACTGTAAGAAAACATAAGCCGGAAGGCAAAAAAACTGAGAGGTCTCAACACAGCTCCTCAGGTTTTTATTATACTGGTCAGCAATACGCTCTTACTCCGCCAACCCCATCTTCTTCATCTCTTCCGCAACGGAATCCTCGCAGGATCTCATGGCGAGGATCGTCATTTCCATTAACTTCGGCAGTTCCCAGCCGAGATTCCCGGCACCTTTTGTGATGACGTCCCTGGAACATCCCGCAGCAAATTTCTTATCTTTAAATTTCTTCTTTAAGCTGGACACTTCCATGTCCTTCGTACTCTTTGATGGGCGCATCTTCGCTGCCGCCCAGATCAGACCGGTCAGCTCATCTGCCGCGAAGAGGACTTTTTCCATCTCGTGCTCCGGCTTCGCGTCGATCCACTCGTGGATTCCGTATCCGTGGCTGCAGACCGCATGGATCACCTCATCCTCGGCTCCGCCCTCTTTTAAAAGACGCGGCGCGATCAGGCAGTGCTCCTCCGGATACTCCTCGAAATCGATATCATGAAGGATTCCGCAGATCTCCCAGAATCCGGCCTCATCTCCGTATCCGAGTTCATTCGCGTACCATTTTAAAACGCCCCCGACAGTCAGGCCATGGAGAATATGGAATGGCTCTTTGTTGTATTTTCTGAGGAGCGCGATGGCGTCCTCTCTCGTCAGTTTTGTCTGCATGATTTTATGCCTCCATACTTATAAATTATCTGTAACTATTCAGTACCTTCACTTATAAATTATCTGGTAACTGTTCAGTAGGTCTGCGCATTTGCTGCGCTGACCGTAAGGAAACATAGGCTGGAAGGCAAAAATCCCATCAGCGAAGCTGATCCGGAATGGATTTTTGCACGTAACTATGAAGGTACTGAATAGTTACAATTATCTTTCTTACCAGTATAGCAGAACATTCCTATAATTCAAGTATGATAGTAGGATTTTTATAACATTTTAGTTACAGTTCAGCCATTACATCTTCTTGTTTTCATATTCATGAAAACAAGAAGCTTGGTGGTTCCACCATATGCTGATTTGGATGAAAAAGTGCTTATGCAAGCAAGCTTGCAACACACTTTCTCATTCAAACCAGCGCATGGCTGAACTGTAACACATTTTAAAACAGTCCGCACATTCATCGATTCCTGTTTGGAAAAAATAGACCTTTACATCCAGAATTTTCCCATCACAATCTTCTCCGCATACTCAAAGTCCCAAAGTTCAACATTCCCGGCTGTCACCACCGGATCACTGTCGATGACAATCCCGTCGACCATGTAATCCCGCTGTCCCACCGGCGTTCCTTCCCGGACCGGAGCATGGAGCAATTTTGCGATCTTTGTCCTTACCTGGATCTTCTCATCGTTTCCCAGCAGAACATGGAGGGAGTTCCTATCCGCATGTTCAGTCCCAATCTCCACCTTAACCCTGGACTCCACGCCATTTTCCACCAGAACTGCCGTTTCTTCCCCGAGTCCTGTTTTCTCTATCTCCTTATACTCAAAGTTTTTATCCCCATACGTCACAAGTTTCCGCATATCCTGCCACTTGTAGGTCCTGTGGGGCGGCCATCCGCAGTCAAGGAGTGCCGCTATGAATAGCTTCTCATCCTTTTTCACTGCACCAACATAGCAGTATCCGGCCTTTCCCGTAAATCCGGTCTTTCCACTGACCGCGCCTTCCATGGACGTCAGGAGAGCGTTATGATTGACACAGGAGAAGCTCCGCGTTCCGGAGAGGTCAGAAAAAGCGTGGGACGGTGCTCTTGTGATGGCAAGGAATTCTTCCTTCGCCGGGGAGAGTGAGATACAATATCTGAGGATCCGCGCCAGGTCTGCCGCCGTCGTGGAATGGATCTTCCCGCTTTCCTTATCCTCCGCGTCCAGCCCGTTGGGCGTCAGAAAATATGTATCATCACAGCCAAGTTCCGCTGCCTTCCCGTTCATCATGTCCGCAAAATTTTCCACGCTGCCCCCGACCGCTTCCGCAATGGCCACTGCGGTGTCATTGTGGGATTCCAGCATCAGGGAGTAAAGAAGGTCTTCCAGACGGTATTTCTCCCCTTTTCCCGCATGCAGCTTTACCTCCGGCATGGATGCCGCCCGGTCTGAGATCTCGACTTCTGTGTCCAGCCCGGAGTTCTCCAGGGCAAGGATGCAGGTCATGATCTTCGTGGTGCTGGCCATGGGAAGAACTTTCTTCTCATTTTTCCCGTACAGAATCCGCCCTGTATCGCCGTCAAGCAGGACAGCAGCGTGGGCGTTTAAGTTCAGCGGATCGGTCTTCACCTTCGATTGCACCACTGCTGATTCCAGCGTCTCCCCATTCTCGGACCGGATCACCGGCACGACCAGATCCTGCGCAGTCTGCTGCCCGCTGTTTTCCCTGTATAAATGATTTTCAGGAACTACTGCCGCAAAAATCAGGAGCGCCCCCAGGCACAGCTGCAGAAGCGGGTATGGTCCGCGCCTGCGTTTTTTTTCTTCTTTCACCCCGGTCCATTCACTGGGCCGCGCCAGCACCTTTCCTGCTATATTTTTATTCTTCCACATTTTTCAGAACTTCCGCCGCATATTTGTAACAGCATATGCGGATGTTTTCTGAGACTTGCCGGACAATTTTTCCTATGATACAATGAAAGGTGCTGAAATAATTTTAGAGATCATTTCTACATGTCCGTGGTGTTATGCAGCCGAAATCTCTGCGGGCATCTGCGTATTGAATTATTATTTTTTAATAAAAAGGGATTTTTCATGAATATAGTTTTAATTTACACAATTAAAGAAGCTGAGAGCGGCCGTTCCATCGCCGCCTTTCTCCTGGATTCCGGCTATTCTTCCCGCCTGGTGGTTCATCTTCGGAACACCGAGGGCAGTTTTCTCCTAAACGGAAAAACTGTTTTTTCCAACACAGTCCTTCAGCCGAAAGATCAGTTGCGCGTCCATGTCACGGAGAAAAAAACTTCCGACCAGATTGTCCCTGTTCCCATGGACCTCTCCGTCGTTTTTGAAGACGAACATGTTCTCGTGATCGATAAACCTGCCGGAATGCCGGTCCACCCGTCCCAGGGACACTATGAGAATACCCTGGCAAACGGAATCGCATGGTATTACAGGAACGAGGCGACCCCTTTCGTGTTCCGGGCCGTAAACCGGCTGGACCGGGACACATCAGGACTTGTGCTTCTCGCAAAGAATCCCTACAGCTCCTGCGTTCTCTCTGATGCCGTGAAGGATCATACGATTCACAGGGAGTACGCCGCCATCGTCTCCGGGAAGACGGACGCGTCCGGCACCATCGATCTTCCGATCGCAAGAAAAGACGGCTCCACCATCGAGCGGGTCTGCGATCCAGAGCGGGGCGAGACCGCTGTGACCCATTACCGGACGTTTGCCTACAACAAGGACGCCGACATTTCTTTCATCCGCCTCCTCTTAGAGACAGGAAGAACACACCAGATCCGGGTCCATATGAAAGCCATCGGGCATCCGCTGCCGGGGGATTTTCTCTACTGCCCGGACTACCGCTTTATCGACCGGCAGCCGCTCCATTCCACATACTTAAGATTTTCCCATCCGGTGACCGGAGAGAAGCTTGAATTCTCCGCATCACTGCCAGAGGACATGAGAAAACTTTTTCCGGACATCAAAAATCCGTCAGGTCCTGTCTTTTTCTAAGGCAGGATCTGACGGATTTTTATTTGCTTTTTTTCAACCACTACATATTAAAGTGTATCTCATCATAAGCAGATTTTCAGCGTATCCTCATATATCTGCTGACTTCTATACTCAGCCGCCCTGGATTCTAAGTCCCTTCGGATAGTGGTTTTTCAGCATCCCGCCAGCTGCCTTCGCAAATCCAAGCGACATGCCGCCGGTAGTAACAAGAACCCAGCCTTTTACCGGAATCTCCCGATTTTCAAAGTCTTCCGCCCGCAGCGTCTCCCCGCGAAGATACCGCAGCGCAAGATCCTCCGATCCGACCTCCACGCTCTGTCTCACATCACTTTTTTTCAGTGCCAGAGCCAATGCATGGGACGGCTCAAACCTGTCTTTTTTCGCGCTTCCGAGGTGCAGGCCCGGTCTCAGTACCTTAAGTCCCTTAAGATCCGGCATCACCTCCGGGACGAGATACAGGTTTTCTCCGAACATCAGAAATTTCTTTCCATTCTCCAGATGTTCCGTGTCTTTCAGATTTTCTTTTTCAAACGTCCGGAACGCAGCGACCGCTTCCGTGAGCGCCGCGTCCTCTTTCGCACGTCCATTTTTACGTCCGCCCTTTTTGCTGTTTTTCTTTTCGTCTGCGTTCACAGTACTTTCCACAGCATCCCAGGATCTCTCACCTTTCACAAGCAGCGCCAGGAAATGACCCTCCCCGTCCGCAAGATGCGGCCAGATCCTCACGGTCTTTTTCAGCTCCTCATCCCCATCTGCCCATTCCGGGTGACCGCCAGAAAAATATTTTACAAGCTCCGGCTGCACCACAGAAAACTCCGGATGACGCTCAAGGAATCTTGCTATGCTCTGCTCGTTCTCCTCGGGTGAAAATGTGCAGGTGGAATAGGCGATCCGCCCACCGTCCTTTAACATCGCCGCTGCGCAGTCCAGGATCCCGTCCTGCAGCCCCGCGCACTGTTTTACATGGTCTGGGCTCCACCCATTTCTGGCGTTCTCATCCTTTCGGAACATTCCCTCGCCGGAACACGGGGCATCCACCACGATCCCGTCAAAAAATTCCGGAAACGCCGGGGCAAGCTGGAACGGATCCATATTCGTCACCACAGCATTCTTCACGCCAAGGCGCTCAATATTCTGGGACAGGATCTTCGCGCGGGCAGGATGGATCTCGTTGCAGACTAAAAGCCCCTGTCCGCCCATTTTTCCGGCAAGATGGGTAGATTTACCTCCCGGTGCCGCGCAGAGGTCCAGGATCTGCTCTCCGGGCTTTGGAGACAGTGCTTCTGCCACAGACATGGCGCTTGGTTCCTGGATATAGTATGCCCCCGCCTCGTGGAACGGATGGCGTCCCGGGCGCATGTCTGCCTCGTAGTAAAATCCCTCTTCTGCCCAGGGAACTTTTGCGAGTCCCTTCAGGTAATCTCCGAGGGGTTCTCCTTCCTCCGGCATCTCTCCGCTCTTCTGCTTTAATGGGTTGACCCGCAATCCGAATTTCCGCTCCGCGTCATAGCTCTTAAAAAATGCTTCCGCATCACTGCCGAGAAGCTTTTCCATCTTCTCCACGAACGCTTCCGGCAGCTCTCTCTTCGTTTCTTTTTCCATAATCTCCTGATCTCAAAAACGCCCGCCGGGGATGATCCCAGCGGGCGCTCAAGTCCTAAAGTCCTAGTTTCTGGTAACTATTCAGTACCTTCATAGTTACACGCAAAAATCCATTCCAGATCAGCTTCGCTGATGGGATTTTTGCCCTCCAGCCTATGTTTTCTTACGGTCAGCGCAGCAAGGGCGCAGACCTACTGAACAGTTACAGTTTCTGTTCTTTTGCAGGCGGCACATCCAGGATATATCCATCTGCAAGACTGTGTCTAAACACATTTGCCCAGCCATATGTCCATCCGGACATAGCTAAACTATCATCTCAACTTACAGCTCGATCTTGTAATCGTCTGCGCCGATACCGTTTACTACATAGTAAGCAGCGCTCTCTTCCGGCTTTACATAGATCTCGATGGTCTTGATATCGCCGACTTTGTTGCCTTTCTTTGTGTAGGCTTTCTTAACAGCTGCAATGAGGTCTTTCTCTTTAACTTCCTTGCCAGCGAACTGTACAACTACGGATGTCTTGATGTCCTTTGCTGTTGTTCTCTTTGCCGGAGCTTTCTTTGCTGTCTCTTTCTTCGGCTCTTCTGCTTTCTTAGCTTCTGCCTTCGGAGCCTCTGCCTTTACTGTCTTTGTCTCTGCTGCCTTTACTTCTACAGTGCTATTGCTAACCGGTGCTGCAGCCATTTTCTTTGCTGCGGCTGCGATTGGATTCTTCTTTGCCATAATGATATCCTCCTGAAAAATGTTGACACACAAAACTGTTTTCCTGTCATTTCCTGAGTTGTCGTACTAAATAATCGTCATAGCGCATTATAAGCCCTCGTTAGGATTTTGTCAATAAAATCCCGTAAAACTGGTATTTGTAAGCAAAAAAGATCCGGCAGAACACATATCCGAAAGTATCCTGCCGAATCAAAATACCAGCTTTATTTTTTGAATTATTCCTGCAGCTTAAATCCCGGGATCACATCGCTCCACTTGTTGATTCCGATGATCTTCTTCGCAAATTCCGTATACTTCAGAGATTTATTTGTATCAATATATTTGAATACGTTGTAAATATTCTTCGGCATAACGGCGATGACCCTGTTCGGGCTTGACATGTCAACTGTCCAGAGACCAAACGAGCAGGACTGCTCTACCTCGATCACCGCATCGACCTGACGGTTTAAGATAAACGCGTCGATATACGGGTTGTTGTCCACAAGATAGTACGCGTAGGCAAATGCCGCCGCCTGGATATCATAGACATCTCCGCGGGTCGCGCTCTTTGATGTAAAGCCTTCCTCAGAGAGAATGATATGGCGGACATTTCCGCCTGCATCACGCATGATGTCCTTCTGGAAGTAATCCGTCAGGACGTTGAGGTTCTTGAAGTTTACGACCGGTGAATCTTCTGTATTGTTGACAGCACCTGTCTGATCATCATCCCAGAACTCCGGCTCCGTCATCGGATGCGGGTATGGGTGGTAGGCAAGTCCCCATTCGATATTTCCCTCGTCGCGGATATCGGCGTTGAACCGGTCGATGAAGTCCTTCGCGCCGTACATCAGATTGGAGTTCGCCCGCTTCCACTCATAGTCTGTGGAGAAGAATACTCTCGCGTTGCGGCTCTGGCTCTTGATTGCCGTGTAGGCCACACGGAATACCTTTGAGTAGAGTTTTGTGTAGGAATCGATGTCCATCGGACCTGTATAGTTCCAGTTTAAGTTGTTGTTGATCTCGTTTCCGACGATCCAGTTGCTGACGCGGCCGTAATCATCGTGGGCACCGGAATAGCGCTCTGCCATGAAGGAGAGCAGCGCGCGTGTCGTCTCATATCCCTGCTCCGTGGAGACATTAAAACCGTAGTAGAAAGCTTCCTTTCTCTTCGCAAGCCCGGCTTCGTGAAGCTCCGGGTAGCTGTCGTTCCAGCCGTTTAAAAGGATCGCCGTCACAACGATTCCTTTTGCGGAGAACGCACTGATCATCTTATCATAATCCTTGATGAGATCACCGTTGAAGTTGTAGGTCTTTCCGTTGTATTTGTACTTTAAATTGCCGCCCACAAGCTGGTGATACGGGATATTGACCGTCGTGTGCTTCACACCCAGATTCAGCGCGTCACCGAGCATATCGAGCTGGATCAGAAGTCCTTTTTTGCTCATCGGCTCCGGGTAAGCCTCACGATATTTTGCCACATCGCCCGGGTTCGTCACATAGATCGCATTGCTGATCGGTGTGTAGGTGCTGCCGGTCTTTAACGCAACCACAAATCTGGAATAGAGCATCGTATCTGTGGAATCACCGCTGTATTTTAAGGTGAATTTTAACTTGTCGGATTTGTTGCTCCATGCGATGTAGTCCGTTCTGGAGCCTATCTCAGACTCATATGGGTGAAGCTCGAACAGATAATAATATCCATCATCCGGAGTTTCCCCCTCATTTAAAGCGCCGGTCGTAGCTGTTCCTGTGACGGAAATGCTGTTTCCGTTCTCTACCGAACAAGCCTTCAGCCATGCACTGTCATAAGCAAAGCTCGTGAAGCATCCCACCGCCGCGGTCATCAGCAGTCCCATAAGAAACGCCGCACCGCTGCGGAATAAGGTTCTTTTTTTCATATCGTTTTCCCGCCTTTCTTTTTGCCTAAACTATTTTATCATCTGTATTTTGATGATTCAATTACAATTCCCTTACGATTTTACGGCAATCTGCCGCCTTTTTCGCCATCTTTGCGGCATCAAAACCACTGGAACCGGCCGATTCTGATACGGAAATATAAGCACATTCTTTCCATCAGGCTAAAGGACCGCCAGAACAAGTGCCGCCAGATTCGCCGCGAAATGGAACACCACCGGTGCCTTCACCGTGCTCGTCTTTTCCATAAGATATGCCAAGATCAGCCCCATAAAGAAGCTGTAGATTCCCTGCACAAGATCCCAGTGGAACACACCGAAAAATGCCGCAGTCATAAATGCTGCCGCCGGGGCGGACACAAGCTCCTTGCATCTTCCATAGAGAACGCCGCGGAAAAAGTATTCCTCCAGAACAGGGGATGCCGCCAGGAGTACCACAGTCTCCAGCCAGAGATTTCCCGTAAACAGGCTCTCATCCGCCAACACCGCGCCAGGGATCTGAAGTGTTTTCACCGCAAAGCCGAATGCCAGGGATATTCCTGCGCCGCCAAAAAATACTGCTGCCGCGATTTTTCCGTTCCAGTGTTCTTTTCCCCGGAACACCGAATCCTCTCTATAAAGATGTACCAGCATCGGAACCGCCACGATCGCCCGGAACAGTGTATCCCACAGGATCACATCGTCCCCGAACAGCATCGTCTGCGCAAGCGGAAGTTCGATGAGACACGCCACCGCCAGGCAGAACAGAATTGGAAAAAGAATCCTCCGGATCCTGATCTTCAATTGCCTCTCTCCTTTCATGCCGTCGTATTGTGCTGCCGCAGACGGCACCCAATACGCACACCAACACATCTTACCACATTTTGCGGTGGAATACAAATATCTGAGGACGCATATACTGTAAAAAACAGGTTATCACTATGATTTTTTCTTCCTTCTCTTTTCTGCGGGAACATATCCATCTTCCGCTCTGCCGCTCCCGCATTCCGAGCCCACGCCGTCTCGGAACGTTTCTCCTGGCTCTCATCCTCCTCCCCCTCTCCTACGTCCTCGGCGCTTTCGCCGCCACCGTTATTCCGGCAGTCCCGGCCTCCGCTGACGGAAACTGGGGGCTCTCGTTCCAGCAGGAGGGAAAACCGCCTGTGGCAAACGCAACGGCGGATGAATTAAAGCAGTACAATGCCTGGTACGCTGATCTTTCCGGCGAAAAGGTCATCTACCTGACCTTCGACGCCGGATACGAGAACGGCAACACTCCCTCGATCCTGGATGCCCTGAAAAAGCATCAGGTTCCCGCCGCGTTTTTCGTTGTCGGGAACTACCTGGAGACCAGCCCGGACCTCGTAAAGCGCATGATCTCCGAGGGACATATTGTCGCAAACCATACATATCACCACCCGGACATGTCGAAGATCAGCGACCGGGAAAGTTTCGCAAAAGAGCTCTCAAGCCTCGAAGCACTCTACACAGAGATCACAGGGGAGACCATGCGGAAATACTACCGGCCGCCCCAGGGAAAATACAGCAAAGTGAATCTTCAGATGGCAAAGGATCTCGGCTATCAGACCTTCTTCTGGAGTCTCGCCTATGTGGACTGGTATCAGGATAAGCAGCCGGCAAAGGAAGAAGCATTCAAAAAGCTTCTCGGCCGCATCCATCCCGGTGCCATCGTGCTTCTGCACAGTACTTCGTCCACAAACGCGGCGATCCTCGATGAGCTGCTGACGAAATGGGAGGAGATGGGATACCGATTCGGGACATTGGAGGAACTTGTCCAGAAGACTGCCGCCACACAATAATTCGAACATATAATACAAAAACACCTGCTGCCCTCTAAATTCATAGAGGACACAGCAGGTGTTTTACCATATCTTATTCCACTTCCGCTGTGCTGCGGCATCCCGTCCTAATCCGGCTCCACGATCCGGTATCCGACACCGACCTCCGTAAAAATATACTGCGGCTCCGCCGGATTCTTCTCGATCTTTCTCCGGATATTCGCCATATTCACACGCAGGATCCGGTTATCATTTTTCATGTTCGGTCCCCAGATTTCTTTGATAATATAGTCATAAGTCATGACTTTCCCGGCATACTTTCCAAGAAGACTCACGATCTTATACTCGTTCTGGGTCAGCCCCGCGTCCACACCGTCGATAAACACGCGGTGCTTGTCATAATCGATGGTCAATCCGCCGGATTTAAAAACTCCCGTCTGTCCGCCCGGCTGATTCGGGATCCCAGACCTTGTGTGGCGGATCGCAGTGCGGATCCTCGCGAGAAGCTCGGATGTTCCGAAAGGTTTCGTGATGTAATCGTCGGCTCCGAGATCCAGTGCCTCCACCTTATCCCTCTCATGGGTTCTCGCCGACACAACGATCACCGGCATCGCGGACCATTCCCGCACGCCCTGCAGGATCTTCATGCCGTCCATATCCGGAAGACCGAGATCTAGGATCACCACGTCCGGACACTGGGAGGTCACCATGCTGTATGCCTCCGCTCCCGTCTGCGCAACGATCACATCGTAATTGTTCGCTTCCAGCACTGTCTTGATGAAATTGCTGATCCTCTTGTCGTCTTCCACGACCAGCACTCTGTCTTTAATCTCCATATTCCGTGTCCACTCCTTTCGGCAGCCAGAACATCACTCTGGCACCGCCTTCTTTTCTGTTTTCTGCTTTCATGATTCCGTCGTGGGCTCTTACGATGGTCATGCATACCGAAAGTCCGATTCCCATATTTCGCTTGGAATCACTCTCTTTTCCGTCCTCCGACTCGAAACTTCCGTCGAACATTCTCGGAAGAACGGACTCCTTGATCCCGGCACCGTCATCCTCAACGGAGAATTTCACCTGGTCCCCGTCCTCCGTCACGATCAACCAGATCTTTGTCATGCCGTCCGCGTGGAGCACGCAGTTTTCCAGGAGGTTTACGATCACCTGCTCGATCAGGATCGCGTCCATAGGAACAAACAGGACATTCTCAGGCACCTTCGGGACTACCTCGATATCCGGGAATCGTTTTCTGAATTTCGTAATCGCTCCGCTGATCACGTCCTCCACCAGTTCATCTTCCTTATTGATTCTGGCGGTTCCATCCCCGATCCTCGTGATGGAAAGAAGGTTTTCCACCATCCGGACGAGCCACTGACCCTCGGATTTCATGTCCTCAAGGAGTTCCAGGATATTTTCCTTAGAGAGTGCGTCATAGTTGTCGATGATCCCGGACGCGGAGCCGACGATCGACGTCAACGGGGTGCGGATATCGTGGGACACCGCCCGCAGGAGGTTTGCCCGCATCTTCTCCCGCTCAACCTCCAGCCGCATCTGTTCCTGTTTCTTGATCTGGGTCGTCAGGGCGCTGACGCTGCAGGCCACGGCCAGCATGGCGACGAAGGTCAGCGGGTATCCCGTGATCGCAAAGTTCAGTTTGAAATATGGGAATGTAAAAACGTAGTTCACACCGAAAACAGCGATGATCGATGCGACGATTCCATAAACATATCCATCCGTAAAGCGGGACACAAACAGCACCGCCAAAACGAACAACAGCGGGACGTGCGTGTCTGATTCTGAGATCCTCTGGACAAGAAAACAAAATGCCGTCGCGATTCCCAGGATCCCGAACGCGATCCCGCTGTTCTTTAACACTGATCTGACTTTTGTGCTCATAGGGGAACCTCCGGTTTCTTATAATGATCCAAAAAAACAACTGGCACCTTCAACGCCGGCTGTTTTTCTTTTGGACTATTATAACATAATTTCTGCTAAATTCGTGTTAAGATTGCAGATAATTTTCCGAAAAATCACCCATTTTGGTTATACTCTATTTGCTGCATGAAATATAACCGATCCTGCTGCTCCTGCGCATTCTGAATCAACATGCCCATTTGCCCGCTGTTGACTGTGATCCTGCGCTTTATCATATTTTAACGATACAAAGAATATCCATATTTCACTTTCCTGTAGATCTTCTGTGCGATCATGACCGGAATATACCCCGTGATCACGATGGTCGGGATACCGCCTACGATTGCAACAAGGATGATGAAAAGGATCGAAAATAAATTAGCCATGATATATACCTCCCAAATTTTTCTTTTACATCCACCCCGCTTTTGTTTCCTGCAAAGAATCTTTGCGAAATTTCTCTTTTCGGGATGTTTTTAATCTGACAGGATGAAATTCCTCTCCTGTTTTTAAGTCGGAACATATATATCACAGAAATTTTATCCCTGCTACCTTTTAGCCTGCTTTTTAGCCGCTCCTTAATCGCTTATTTTCCCTCCTTAACGCAAATTTTGCAAATAACAGATACAATATATTTCGTCAGGATTTTTGTAACTTTTGTATGTATTTTTCGTATTTTGCGTCGTCTTAACAGACTTTTTCAAAAATATCATTTAATTTTTGCAGTCTGGTCTTCCCTACAAACGCTAAAAAGAGCTGCTGACCCCCATATAGTCACACAGCTCTTTTCAGCCTTGCGCAGAAAATCTGTCTCCGCGTTTTATTTACTTCTCAAGCACCTTGTCCGCATGGTCAAGTGCTTCCTCAATATTCCTGCAGAAATTCTCTCTTCCCACGAGATCCACGAATCCGGCTTTCTCCATCGCGCGCATCGGCTGCTCGTTGACATGGGACAGGATCAGGGTAACTCCGTTCTTTTTGCAGCGCTCGCAGAGGGCTGTCATGGAGTTCATCGCTGTGCTGTCCGCCGCCGGAACCGCCCGCATACGAAGGATCAGACATCTTGTGACTTCGTTCACTTCGATCTGGTTGATGCGGTCAGCCGCGCCGAAGAATAACGGTCCTGTGAGCTCGTATACCGCAAGCTCCATAGGGATCTGGCGAAGCTTGGCCGGGTTGATCTCCTCGGCTGCTGCCTTCAACTGCGCCTCTTCCACAGACATTGTCTTCTTCGCTCCCCTGGAAGCTTCCTCTTCCTCACGTTTCTGCTCCTCGACCTCTTCCACATGAAGCCAGCTTCTGACTCCCATCTCGTCGCTCATGCGCTTCATGAACAGCAGACAGGAAAGTACCATGCCCACCTCGATCGCTACGACAAGGTCGAAGACTACTGTTAAGAAGAATGTGATCACAAGAACAGCGATATCGCTCCTCGGAGCTGTCTTTGCGAGTCTTGCAAAGGTTCTCCACTGGCACATGTTGTATGCAACCATGAAGAGGATCGCCGCGATCGTCGGCATCGGGATCCAGCTTGCGTAAGGCATCAGGATCACAAGGATCAGAAGAAGAACACCTGCGTGGACCATTCCGGCTACTGGAGTGCGTCCGCCGTTCTTGATGTTTGCCGCTGTACGGGCAATAGCGCCTGTCGCCGGGATTCCGCCGAATAACGCAGAAACGATGTTTCCTGCACCCTGGGCCACAAGCTCTGTGTTGGAGCGGTGTTTTCCGCCGATCATGCCGTCCGCGACAACACAGGAAAGCAGAGACTCAATGGCTGCCAGGATCGCGATGGTGAAGGCATCCGATAAAGAGCCCTGAATCACGTCATAGCTGAACGCCGGCATATGGAAAGCCGGGAGCGCGTTGCTGACGCTGTAGAGGTCGCCGATGGTGTTAACCTGTAATGGAAGGAATTTCACCATCACGATACCAACGAGAACCGCCACTAAGGATCCCGGGATCTTCTCCGTGATCTTCGGCATTACGATGAGGATCGCCAGGCAGACAAGACCTACGATCAACGCATGAACATTCATTGTTCCGAAACCTGCGGCAAAAGCTTTTAACTTCTGCATGGTCTCGATGGTCTCCATACCTGCCGGGTATGTGACACCGAAGAAATCTTTTAACTGTCCGATCACAATGGTCACCGCGATACCGGAGGTGAATCCGGTGGTGATCGTAAACGGGATAAATTTGATCAAGGAACCAAGCTGACAGAATCCCATGATAACAAGGATGATACCTGCCATGATCGTTGCGACTGCCAGTCCTTCCACGCCGCTTCTCGCCACGATGCCGGCTACGATCGTAGCAAAGGCTGCTGTCGGTCCTGCGATCTGTACCTGGCTGCCGCCTAAGAATGAGATCACGAAGCCTGCCGCGATGGCCGTGTAGATTCCCTGCTCCGGACCCACGCCGGACGCCAGTGCCAGCGCGATGGACAACGGAAGAGCGATGATGGCTACGATGATACCCGCTACCACATCAGACATCAGCTGGGCACCGGAATACTTCTTCAATGTTGTGAACAACATTGGACGTATTTTTTCCATACTCAATATTCTCCTTTTTCTTACCTGTGTGTAAAAGTAACTGTCTGGTCCCGAAAAAAGACCACGGGTATTTATTATACAGGAAAATATGAGCCTGTCCAGTTTTTTCGAATTTTTAGCGGATATAGTTATGAATTTAACATTTTTGTATGTTAAATTCATACTTGAATGCCCATTTTACGGAAATCATCACTGTTTTTCCGCAAAAAATCCCCCGCGCATACCTGCCTTACAGATACACACGGGGAATTTACGCTTCTTTGCAGCTATTTTATTTCTCTGCGCTTTCCTTGTTTGCTTTGCTGTCCAGAGTATTTAAACTCATATCATTGTAGTCATCCAGATTCAGATTTCCCATCATCTTATCTACAACAAGTGCATTCGTCAGGGAACCGGTGACGTTGATCATGGTTCTCGGCATGTCGATGATCGGGTCTATGGCTAAGATCGGACTGACCATACCGAACTGGGCCCCATGCCGACACCGGAAAGTCCGACGGAAGCAGCCATGGTCGCTGTTCCAGGGATACCTGCGATTCCAAGGGAACCGATGGCGACAACAAAGATCGTCATCACGATCATTGTCCATAACTTTTTTCTTCTAAATCATTTTTCTGCACTGCTCAAACAGTACATTTCTCCACACTTTTCACATGGAGAACCTTCTCCGACACGGTAAACTTCACCTCATATCCGGCAAATTCCATGCCGTAGACCCGGTCCGGATCCTCCTGGTAGGACGGGCGGGGATCCTGGGCCAGAACTGCGCGGAGCGGATCCCGCTTTTCTTCCGGCAGAAACTCCAGAAATTCTTCCGGGATCTCCACCGCAAGCCCGTACTCTTTCGTCTGGTCCGTGAAGCCGCCCTTCGCTTCCGGGTGGCTGTCCGCAAAGGGGACGTAGGGCTTGATGTCAAAGACAGGCGTCCCATCCATCATGTCCGCCCCCGTGACAACTAAGACCGGAGCGCCGTTTTCCAAGTATTCCACTCTTTTAAGCTTCACGACGGAAAGTCCCAGGGGATTCGGACGGAACGGGGATCTCGTGGCAAACACACCGACTCTCATGTTTCCCCCGAGTCTCGGCGGACGCACCGTCGCTGACCAGTTTCCCGGCTTTCTGACGTTCTCCGAAAACTCCCAGATCAGCCAGAGATGGGAGAACTCTTCGATTCCCCGGATGGCCTCAGGATTGGAAAATTCCGGCTCAAAGACGATCTTCGCCTCCAGATCACCCGTCAGGCCGCTCTGTCTCGGAATTCCGAATTTTGTCGGGAAATCCGTGTGGATATACGCCACCGGTCGGATCATATGGTCCGCGTTCTGATTTTCTTTTTTTCCTGCTGCCATATCTTTCTCCCCCTTATCAGTCTGTTTTCCATTCTGTCATCTGCCCATAAAGCAGACCGGGCGCTCCCGCATAATTATTTTTCTCTGGTGGCTTCACCATTTCATGACTGCTCCGTCACCCTTCTGATCCTTCTGACGTTTCCAGCCATTTTCTCAGATCCGCCATCATCTTCTTCGCGTCCATGACACCGATCTGATATGTCTTTTCGATCTCCTCGGCGCTCTTGCAGATCCTCGGGATCGTAAGAGGAACGCTCGGACGGATCACGAAAACTTCGCCCGCCCTTTCCAGCTTTTCGATATTCCGGATACTCATGTTGTACTCGACAGCCCGGTTCTTAAGTGCCTCTGCGAACTTCGGGTATTTATGGTACACAATATCCGCCATCCAGGCATTTTCCGGCTTTTTCCGGTACTCTGAATCTCTCGTGAGGACCACAACATTGCGCTTATATCCCAGTCTCCGGAATGCTTCCACCGGGACACTGTCCGTACATCCGCCGTCGAGCAGTTTTCTGCCGTCAAGCTCCACAAACTTTGACACATATGGAAGTGACGCTGATGCCCGGATATAGTCGATATCACGCTTCATATCGTGAAGCTTCGCGTAGACCGGCTTTCCCTTCTCAACATCGCTGCAGACCGCGTAGAAATCGGTGTGTTCTTTATTTTTATTAAACGTGTCATAATCATAAACATCCAGGATCTCTGGAAGTTCATGGTAACAGAAATCAGTATCCACAAAATTTCCTGTCCTGATCAGATTTTCGGTGCTCATAAAGCGCTTGTCCGCACAGTATTTTTTATAATACCGGATGCTTCTTCCCTTCTGTCCCGAAAGGAAACTGCATCCATGGACCGCTCCCGCCGAAACACCGATCACCCCGTCAAAGGTAAGGCCTTCATCCAGAAATACGTCCAGGACTCCCGCCGTATAGATGCCGCGCATACCGCCGCCTTCCAGCACAAGTCCTGTTTTATTCTTATTTTTCTCCATCTTCTGATCCATCTTAAAGTTCCTCCTTTCCTGCTCACTGTGACATGTCTTTGCTGGATCTTTCCACTAAAAAACGAGTCAAGTACGTATTTTACAACGAAAGCGGCTTTCCGTCAAGGAAGCCGCTTTTATTTGATAACTCTTTAATCTGTTGCTTTGCGGCCTGAACCGGAAAAACAAGCTGCCACGCACTTAGTCCACCAGTTTCTCCAGCTCACTCACATACTCCGTCCTATCGCTGGTCACATGACCTGCTTTCGCGGCATATAAGGAGACTGCCGTCTGGGATTTCTTCACCGGCTGCATTGTTCCGGCACCTGCCACGCAGCCGCCCGGGCATGCCATTCCTTCCAACAGGTATCCGTTGTACTTTCCTGCCTTGGCAAGCTGTAAAAGTTTCTTGCACTCCTTTAAGCCCTCGGCATTCGCCACCCTGATCTCCTTATCCGGGTACATCTGGGCGATCACATCCACCACGGATTTCGCGACGCCGCCGGCAACTGCGAAGTTTCTTCCATCCCTGGATGCCGCATTGACTCCGCCCTCATCCTCCGCGATATTCTCGATATCCACATGCTTTGCGTCAAAGATTCCCGCCATCTCCTCGAAGGTCAGGACGAAATCCACCTCACTCCGCACAGATTTTCTCATGGCTTCCAGTTTTTTCGCCGCGCAGGGCCCGATAAAGACCACCTTTGCCTTCTCATGCTGCTTCTTGATAAGTCTCGCGGTGAGCGTCATCGGCGTCAGCGCCATGGAGATGCAGTTCGCGTAGTCCGGGAACAGTTTTTTCGCCATCATGGACCATGCCGGACAGCAGGATGTCGCCATAAACGGTAGCTGTTCCGGAACTTCCTTCACGAAGTCCTCCGCCTCCTGCACCGCGCAGAGGTCCGCGCCGATGGCGACCTCAAAGACGTCCGCAAAGCCCAGGGCCTTCATCGCCGCCCTCAGCTTTCCAGGTGTTACCTTCGGGCCAAACTGACCGACAAATGCCGGTGCCACAGCGGCGTACACTCTCTCACCTGTCTGGATCGCGCGGATGACCTGGAAGATCTGGGACTTGTCCGCGATGGCTCCGAACGGGCAGTTCACGAGGCACTGTCCACAGGAGACGCACTTGTCGTAGTTGATATCCGCCTTTCCGTTCTCGTCCGAGTGGATAGCATCCATGCCGCAGGCCGCCGCGCAGGGGCGCTCCTGGATGATGATGGCATGATAGGCACAGACATTCGCGCACTGTCCGCACTTGATGCACTTATCCGGGTCGATCCTGGATCTTCCGTTTGTGCGGTCCAGACTCACCGCGTCCTTCGGGCACACCTCCACGCACGGGTGGGCAAGGCAGCCCTGGCAGCCGTCTGTCACATAGACCCGCTTTTCCGGACACGCATTGCAGGCGAATTTGATCACATTGATGAGCGGCGGCGTGTAGTATGTCTCCGGCTTATCCGCCTCCTCGATCCCCTGGGATACCGGTGCCGGGTCCGATGCCCCGCGGTACGGGAGTCCCATGGCAAGACGGAGCCGCTCGCCCACGATCGCCCTCTCCAAAAAAACATCGTTTCTGAAATTTCCGACTTCTCCCGGAATGATCTTATACGGAAGTTCCTCAATCCGTTTGTCCACCGGCCATTCCGTGTGGTACGCCATTCTCGCCACTTCCCTGAAGATCCGGTGGCGGATCTCCTGGATCCTTGTCTCTACGCCTCTCATAAGCTTTCCTCCAATCATGATCGTCCGCGTGAATTTCCTGTCTTGTTAAAAATATAACACCTATATCATGTTCATTCAAGCACAATTTCCTTATCTACTCATGAATTTTTTCCGCACCCTGCACAGCTTTTTCATGAACCAGCCTTCAGGATACAAATCATTTGCAATTTATTTTATCTCATTCTATAATAAAAGTAGTTTGTAACTGCGAAGATCTACGGAACAGTTACTGCAGTTTTATCATTGAAAGGAGATTTTTCCATGGCATTCAAAGAAGTTGATATCAAAAGTCTGAATTTTAATCCCTTCACAAAGATCGGTTCTGAGTGGATGCTCATCACCGCTGGCGGCGAATCCGGCTGTAACACCATGACAGCAAGCTGGGGCGGTCTCGGCGTCCTCTGGGGCAAGAATGTTGCCACCTGCTATATCCGTCCGCAGCGCTACACAAAGAAATTCGTGGACGCAAACGATACATTTACCCTGTCCTTCTACGGACCGGAGTACAAGCAGGCACTCTCCATCTGCGGTTCCAAGTCAGGCCGCGACTGCGACAAGGTCAAAGAAGCTGGACTTACCCCGTATTTCACAGACGGAACAGCTGCTTTCGAGGAGGCCGGCATGGTCTTCGTGTGCAGGAAGCTCTACGAGGATGAGATCAAGCCGGAGAACTTTATCGCAAAAGAGAACGATGGAAAATGGTATCCGGAGAAAGATTATCACACTGTTTATATTGCAGAGATCACAAAAGTTCTTGTAAAAGAATAATAGAACCTGCGTGACTGTTCAGCAGGTCTGCGCACTTGCTGCACTGACCATAAGAAACCATGAGCTGGAAGGCAAAAATCCCATCGGTGCAACCGATCTGGAATGGATTTTTGCTTGTAACTATGAAGATACAGAATAGTTGCGAACGTACTATGCTATAAAAGGCATGTGGATCAGATTTTTCTGGTTTTCACGTGCCTTTTTCTTCAAATCTGCTCCTCTTTTTCTCTGACTCCCTTTATTTTCCGCCATTCTTTCGCACTATCTTAGCAAAATTTTAGCACAATTTTCCCTTTTCCATCCCCTCATAATTCTTGACTTTTAAAAATTCAGGCACTAAAATACTGAATGAATTGGCAGAAATCGGCATGATTTTAGATGCAAAACGGTTTTATGCCTTTTTTCTTTCTAAACTATACAGATACGGACTAACAGAGAAAAAGATAACCGTCACCTTCAAAGCAATCGGACTGTTATCAATATGAAAGAATACGATTATGAAAAAGTTACTGATCGGAATCGATGTCGGTTCCACCACAACAAAGATCACGGTCCTGGATGCCGGGACCGAGACACTTTTATACTCTGACTACCGCCGCCACCACGCGGACCAGCTCGCCAGCGTCCTCTTCGCGATCCGGGAAGCGGCAGAGCGTTTTCCTGACTGTGACGCCAGGATCATTCTCACCGGTTCCGGTGCAAAGCCTGTGGCCGAGGCGGCTGGCACCCCCTATATCCAGGAGGTCGTCGCTAACTCCATCGCCTTAAAGAAGACCTACGAGACTGTGGGAACCGCCATCGAGCTCGGCGGACAGGATGCGAAGATCATTTTCTGTGACATACTCCCCCCACTTAGCTAACGCTTGAAGTGGGGGCTTCTCGTTCGATT
>ULUM01036409.1_pt1 | contig 48708 bp, 45 predicted proteins | sample 1958501 | NCBI WGS metagenome assembly ULUM01 (sample SAMEA4835760, study PRJEB28245) | human gut metagenome | biome: gut microbiome; material: fecal sample | place: Denmark | collected 2008
TGTTAAGCTTTCGCTCAGTAACAACTCGTATATGATACCATATATCTTTTCGGTTGTCAACAACTTTTTTAAATATTTTTTCGACTTTTTCTGTCGAGCGGAGAGAATGGGATTCGAACCCATGCGCCCTTGCGGACAAACGGTTTTCAAGACCGCCTCGTTATGACCACTTCGATATCTCTCCATATATATCTTTTATCGCTTTCGCTCAGCGACGAAAGATATATTATCATTTATTACAGCATATGTCAACTGTTTTTTTCATTTTTTTACTTTTTTTGCATTTTACGGTTTTATTTGTCTTTCGACCTGTTGTTCAGGATTGCTTCTGCAAAAATCAGATCCTCCGGTGTGGTAATCTTTATATTATAATAATTTCCTTCAACCAGTCGTACCGGCTGGCTGAAATATGCTTCCCAAACCATCGCATCATCAGTAATATTATTCTCATCTTTTTCGATAATATACTTGTATGCATCAAAAATTTCCCGGAACTGAAAACATTGTGGCGTCTGCACCTGCCACAAACTTTTTCGATCCGGTGTTTTTACAACCCAGTTATCCCCATCTGCTATTTTAATCGTATCTTTTGTTCTGACTGCCAGAACACATGCCTCATCCAGCATTGTCTGCCCTGCTATTTTTTCTATGTCCTTTTCGTCAACAAAAGGTCTTGCTCCATCATGAATCATAACGATATCCGTTGTCGCAATGGCACACAGACCACAATATACCGAATGATACCTTTCCCTGCCTCCCGGTACAATTTTACTAATCTTATGCAAACCATACTTTTCCACTATCTGCTTTCTGCAGTATTCTTCTTCTCCCTGTTCTGTAACCAGAATGATCTCGTCTGCAATACTGTCTTCAAATGCTTTCAATGTATAATATAGTATTGGTTTTCCTTTTAATTCAATATACTGTTTACTGACCTGTGCTTTCATTCTTTTCCCGCTGCCGCCCGCCAGTACAATCGCAGTAATTTTCCTGTTTTCTATCATGCTAAACTACACTCTTTCTCCCAGTTTCAGATTGGGTATCGCATTCAGATCCCATCCATGTCTTACCCCTGCCATATATTCATAATAAGCCGCCACTCCTATCATTGCTGCATTGTCGGTACAGAATATTGGGGACGGATGATAGAATTGTATGTTATGTTTTTCACATTCCTGTTCAAACGCACTTCTGATTGCTGAATTCGATGCAACACCGCCCGCGATGGCAAATTTATTCATATTATATTCTTTGCAGGCAAGCATCGCTCTTGTAGTAAGGGAATCCACAATACTTTTCTGGAATGATGCTGCAATATCCGCCTTATTGATTTCCATTCCTTTCATCTCACACATATTAAGATAATTTAATACTGCTGACTTTAAACCGCTGAAACTAAAATCAAACGGGGCATTTTCCACGGAAGCCCTCGGAAATTTAATTGCATTTTCATTTCCTTCTTTTGCCAGCCGGTCAACCTTTGGTCCTCCCGGATATCCAAGCCCAATCGCTCTTGCAACTTTATCAAAAGCTTCGCCTGCCGCATCATCCCTGGTTCTTCCAATTACTTCATATTTTCCATAATCTCTTACTACCACCAGATGCGTATGTCCTCCAGACACCACCATGCACATAAACGGAGGTTCCAAATCCAGGTTTTCGATATAATTTGCTGAAATATGTCCCTCTATATGGTGAACCCCGACTAACGGTTTTCCCGCCGCATAGGCAATGGCCTTTGCTTCGGCAACACCTACCAGCAAAGCTCCTACCAGTCCTGGTCCGTATGTAACCCCTATCGCATCAATATCTTCCAGTTTTACTTCTGCTTTCTCCAATGCTTCTTCTATTACATAATTAATCCTTTCTATATGCTTCCTTGAAGCTATCTCAGGTACAACTCCTCCATACAATGTATGGATATCTATCTGCGAAGAAATTACATTTGACAGAATATTTCTTCCATTTTTCACAACGGCTGCTGCCGTCTCATCACAGGAACTTTCAATTCCCAATATCAGTATATCTTTATCACTCATTTTTTCTCACTCTTTCTCAAACGGCCTGTATCCGCTGTTATTTCTCCAGCTCAGATGGTTCATCCAGTTTCCATCCATATATTTTCCACTGTCCATCATCATTTTTTCTGAGAATATAGGTTTCTTTACTTGTAGTGACATTATCCCCAGTCTGAAGATAGTATGTACAGTTCAGAGAAGCAGTCTTTTTTCCTTCCACCGTAGAATAAACAACATCTGTCGTTTTATCAAAAATAATATTGCTGATGGTACGTTTGCTCTTCTTATAGGCTGCAATTTCTTCCTTCAATTCTTCCAGATATTCATCTTCCGGATTCTGCTTCAGAAGTTCTTCATCCATCAGCTTTTTTGCCAAATCCGCTAATTCATTGACAATCTCATCTGTATTATCCTCATTGTAATAACATTTCTGGATTCTTGTAAAAAATTTTACCACTTCCAGCGGGGTCTTCGGATAATATTCATCCAGATTCTTGGTTAATACTCTTTCAACTTCTGACAAACTGTCATTTTCCACTTTGTTAATATCTCTGCTGCTATCCTTATTTGCGTAGCGGTAATAGATTAATACGCACAAAACGATGATTAGTGTAATTGTAACCAGTTTTTTTATATGCTTCATATGTTACCCTCCTTTTCCTATTCTTCTTCGAAATTCAAGGTAATGCTTTTTCCATCCTTCCCCGGATATGTCCTTGTAAAAATATTTCTTGCTTCTTCCAGATATTCTTCCGGTTTGACCAGAGACGGACTATAATGTGTGAGCCACATCTGTTTCGGCTGCGCAGTCTGTGCCAGTTTTGCAGCCTCCTGAAAGGTCATGTGCTTATATTCCCTGGCCTTCTTTATCTTCTCTTTCTCACCATACATGCCTTCACAGATAAACAGATCCGCCGCCTCCGCTTTTTCAGCAATAATATCCATCGGTCTGGTATCTGTACAATATGTTACTTTGAGTCCTTTTCGTGCACTTCCAAGCACCATGTCAGGAGTAAATACTCTTCCATTGTCTTCCACACTTTTTCCTTTTTGCAGACAATTCCAGAATTTCTGCGGAATTTCCGCCTCCTGTGCCCTTTCTACACTGAATTTTCCGACACGTTCAATTACAATATTGTAACCATAACAAACTACCTTATGGTTTACCTTAAATGCTTCTATCCGGTAGCCGTTTAAATATACAGTCTGGACATTCTCGGTAAGTTCAATGAATTTTATTTCAAATGGCAGTTCTGGTGCAATAACCCGGAGTGCATTTACAACCTTTTCAAGTCCTTTCGGTCCAATCATGGTGACTGGCTCTGTTCTGTCCGCATTTCCCATTGTAAGAAGAAGTCCAGGCAGTCCGCTGATATGGTCCGCATGATAATGTGTAAAACAAATCACATCGATCGGGTGAAAACTCCATCCCTGCTCTTTTATCGCAAGCTGTGTTCCTTCCCCACAGTCTATCAGCAGGCTACTCCCATTATACCTTGTCATTAATGCCGTAAGCCATCTTTTGGGCAGCGGCATCATTCCTCCTGTTCCAAGTAAGCATATATCTAACATTTTATTAACCTTCCGTTCCGATATGCCCTACATTCTTATCAGATTAGTTCCGGATTTTCTGTTATATCCGGTGGAATTATGAATCCGGCGGTTATCTTATCATAACATTCTTCGCAAAGATCAAACCGATGTATCTGCCCGTCCTTTTCCGAAAAATATCCCCACTGGTATTCGCAGGTATATCTTCCTTCCACAACAACTCCGTTTTCTACTTTTAATTCCTTTCCGCACATATTGCATATCACTTTTTTCACTGTCTTATCTACATCATATTCTCTCATAATGCCACTTCCTTTTCAAGTATATCCTTCAGCTCTTTGGTTCTGATACTTTATTATATATTAGTTACGATTGTATTTGAAGTGGCAATATATGTTATTTTACGTCTTTTTTCCACATGATAACAGCATTTTCCCGCGGTTTTTCGTAAAAATTCTTCCGGATTCCCGCACTGATAAATCCAAAGCTGCTGTATAAATGAATCGCTGCCTGATTGCTTTCACGCACTTCCAGTGTCAAATCCTGAATATCTCTTTCGGCAGCTACCGATATAATTCCCTGCATCAGTGCTTTTCCAACACCCATTCTTCTGTATTTCTCTGCAACGGCAACATTTATGATATCTCCTTCATGGAATACCTGGTACATTCCGGCATATCCTGCAATGCTGCCATTCCATTCCGCAACCAGAAATATCGCATGGGAATATCCCAGGGATTCTTCAAATGCTTTCTCCGACCAGGGAATAGAAAACGACTGCACCTCAACTTCATGTACCGCCGGAATATCCTCCATTGTCATTTTCCTGATCAGTATTTCATTTTTCTGATTTCTATTTTCTTTCATCATTTTTCTGATTTCGTTCTCTTTCTGCCTGGGATGGTCTCAGATAATCCGGTGCATGTTCTGCTGCTGTTTCTGTTTTTCCTTCTTCAAAATACCTTTTTCCCGCCTGTGCCACCGAACCTGCCTTCTGCCTGTTCATCTGTGCTGGTGCAAAAAATGCTTTCTCTCCGAGTTCTTCTTTGATTTTTCCAGCAAATACAGGGACACCGTCTCCAAGGAATATTACTTCTTTTTCAGATTGTTTGATTTTTTCAATCAATTCATCCATTGGAAGAATACACTGCCCCACCACTTCTTCCACATTTCCTTCATGGCTTGTATAAATCCCGGTATATACCTGATTTCTTCTTGCATCCATAATTGGTACAATATACTTTTCCGTATCATAGAAATTATATGCCATAGCTTCCACGGTAGGAACATGAATGAGAGGTTTCTTTAACGCAAGCCCCAGTCCCTTTGCGGTGGCACTTCCTATTCTCAGCCCGGTAAATGAACCAGGACCTGCCGAAACTGCGATCGCATCAATTTTCTCCAGTTGAAAGTCCGTCATCCGGCACATTTCATCAATCATTGGAAGCAATGTCTGGGAATGTGTCTTTTTATAATCTATGGTATACTCCGCAATCATAACATCATCTTCTGTAATTGCCACGGAAGCAACCAGGGAAGACGACTCTATTGCCAATATCGTCATTTCTTAATCCTCCTTTTCCCCAAATCAGCCTTTGGAGATTGTAATTTTCCGGTAATCAAATCCTTTTTCCAGATCCTTCTCTATGGTTATCGTAACTGCATTTTCCGGTATCATTTCCCGAATCAGCTGTGCCCACTCAATAAAGCACACACCTTCCCCGTAAAAATATTCTTCGCACCCAATCTCATACATTTCATCGATATCACTGATTCTGTATACATCAAAATGATAGAACGGAAGTCTTCCCTGAGTGTACACCTGTACAATCGTAAACGTAGGACTGTTTACCGGTTCTTCAATTCCAAGTCCGGCTGCAAATCCCTGTGTAAATACGGTTTTTCCCACACCGAGATCTCCATCAAGACAGAATACCGTCCCTGCCTCTGCCTTCTGCGCCATCTGTTTTCCAATTTCATATGTTTCGTCCGGCGAATTTGTTTCATAAACCTGAATTTCTCTTTCTGATTTCATATCCATCTCCTATTTCATCCGGATCGCCGCCTGAACTGCATAATTCCGGACTATTTCCTTTAAATCGTCATATTTGTCTGCGACATCCCTGCAGGATAATTTAAACACTTTCTTTTTTCCAACATATATGGCTATTATTTTTTTCGTAGAAATCACTTTCTGCACTTCTGCCCATGCATAAAATGCCGTGTCTTCACCCTGGCTGATTGAAATACCTCGCTGCGAAAAAACATACTGCACTGGTTCCTGGTATCCCCTGTCATTCTCCATCATTCTTTTTGACTGGATATTAAGCCGGAGTGGCTGCACTACCAGAAATAATAATGCCGTAATCAGCATACAGGTTTTGGACAATCCGTCGCCATGCATATAACACAGCTGGATAAATGCCAGCATTGCACAGATACTGATGATAATCCCGGTAAATCCCCAGACAGAAGAATAGGTATGATACATCAGGAAATGGAATAATTCTTTCTCTGTTATCTTTGTATCTATTTTTAAATCCATGTTATTTGTGTATTCCTTTCATAGTAAGCTGTATCCGTTTTTTGGCAACATCAACACTCAGCACCGCAACATCGACGATATCTCCCACAGAAACTGCTTCTAACGGATGTTTGATGTATTTATCCGTCATCTGGGATATATGGACCAGTCCGTCCTGATGTACACCGATATCCACAAATGCACCAAAATCTATTACATTTCTTACCGTTCCCTTTAAGAGCATACCCGGTTTTAAATCAGTGATTTCCAAAATATCTGATTTTAATACCGGTTTTGGCATCTCATCTCTCGGATCTCTTCCCGGCTTTTCCAGTTCTTTTATAATATCAGAAAGTGTGATTTCCCCAATTCCAAGTTCCTGTGCCATCTTTTCTTTATTCCGGATCATGAATGACAGTCCGACAAGATTGCCTTCCCTCACTGCTTCTTCATCGAATCCGAGTTTTTTCAGAAGTTTCTGTGCCGCTTCATAACTTTCCGGATGAACACTTGTATTATCAAGCGGATTTTCTCCTCCTGAAATCCGTAAAAATCCGGCACACTGCTCATATGCTTTCGGTCCTAATTTTGCAACTTTCAATAATTGCTTTCTGTTTGTAAACCGGCCGTTTTCTTCTCTGTATACAACGATATTTCTGGCGACCGTCTTACTGATTCCGGAAACATATTCCAACAGGCTCGCCGAAGCCGTATTCAGATCAACACCGACCCGGTTGACACAGTCTTCTACTACGCAGGTTAATGCTTCTCCCAGCTTTTTCTGGTTCATATCATGCTGATACTGACCAACACCGATGGATTTTGGATCGATCTTTACCAGTTCTGCCAGCGGATCCTGAAGTCTTCTTGCAATGGAAACCGCACTTCTCTGTGCAACATCAAAATCCGGAAATTCTTCGGTTGCAAGTTTACTTGCCGAATAGACGGATGCTCCCGCCTCGCTTACAATGACATATTGCACATTTTCATCGATTTCTTTTATTAATTCTACGATAAATTTCTCTGATTCCCTGGATGCCGTTCCATTCCCAAGTGAAATCAGTGTAATTCCATATTTCTTAATCAGTTTCTTTAATACTTCTTTGGACTGTTTTTCTTTGCTCTTGGATTCTGCCGTTGCATAAACAATCGTGGTGTCAAGCACTTTTCCGGTCGGATCTACAACTGCCAGTTTACATCCGGTACGGAATGCCGGATCCCAGCCAAGCACAACCTGCCCGGTAATCGGCGGCTGCAGCAGTAACTGTTCCAGATTCTTTCCGAATACCTTGATGGCATTATCTTCCGCTGTTTCTGTCAGCATATTCCTGATTTCTCTTTCAATCGCCGGGAAAATCAATCTTTTATAGCCGTCTGCCACGGCTTCTTTTAACACTGTTTCTGTTTCTGCATTTTTTCCGGTAATGACTTTCTTATACAGATAGTTCAGCATTTTTTCCTCATCTGCTTCTATTTTCACAGTGAGAATCTTTTCATTTTCTCCACGGTTAATCGCCAGTATTCTATGCCCCGCAATCCGGTTGACCGGCTCTGTAAAATCATAATACATCTCATATACGGATTCCGTATTTTCTTCCTTTGCCTTCGCCACGACAAGTCCGTCCTTCCAGACGTTCTTCCGGATATAGGTTCTGTACTCTGCCTGATCGGAGATATATTCTGCAATAATATCTTCCGCCCCCTGTACCGCCTCCTGTGCGGAAAGCACTCCTTTTTCTTCTGAAATATATTTTTCCGCCTCTTCTGATACAGTTCCTGTTATCTTCTGCCCAAGAATATCTTTTGCAAGGGAATCCAGTCCTTTTTCTTTAGCAATCGTTGCCCTCGTTCTCTTCTTCTGTTTATAAGGACGGTATAAATCTTCCACAGCCACCAGTGTTTCCGCCTGCATAATCTGCTGCTTTAATTCATCAGTCAGTTTTCCCTGCTCTTCAATGGAAACAAGCACCGCTTCTTTTCGTTCCTCGAGATTTCTCAGATACTTTAATCTCTCATCAAGATTTCTCAGGACTTCATCATTTAATGAGCCAGTCTTTTCCTTACGATAACGTGCAATAAACGGAATGGTATTTCCTTCGTCAATCAGATTTACTGCAGCTTCTGCCTGCCATAACTGAATCTTTAATTCTTCGCTTATTTTCTTTGTAATATTCATGTTTTTCCCTGTTTCTTTCATCATACTTATTCTGATTTTTCAAGATTTTAATTCAAAAAAATATCAGAATATTTATCTAAATTATACCTTTAACACTTAAATATTGCAAGTATGAATTACTCCGCCTCATGACCGGGGTTTTCAGAAAACCTGCGGAACGCAAAAAATATCGCCACAGCTAAACTGCAGCGATATCTCTCGTTATTAAAAAAGATTAATTCTTAAAATTCCGGTTCAATCAGACCATATGTATTACCTTTACGTTTATATACTACATTGACCTCTTCTGTTTCTGAATTAAAGAATACAAAGAAATTATGTCCCAAAAGTTCCATCTGAACACATGCTTCTTCCGGATCCATAGGTTTTACTGCAAATCTCTTGGTTCTGACAATCTTTACACTGTCATCTTCTTCATATTCTTTCTCAAGATATTCTGCTGAGAACCCTTCCCTGCCATGTTTCTTATCAATCAGTTTATTCTTATATTTCTTTAACTGACGCTCAATTACCTCTTCTACAAGATCAATTGATACATACATATCACTGCTGCTCTGTTCTGCTCTGATGATATTTCCTTTCACCGGGATTGTAACTTCAATCTTCTGTCTATCCTTTTCTACAGATAATGTCACAATTGCTTCTGTGTCGGGAGAGAAATATTTCTCAAGTTTTCCAATCTTATCCTCCACAGCTGTCTTTAATCCTTCAGTAACTTCGATGTTTCTGCCTGAAATAGTAAATTTCATGATGCCCACTCCTTTAACTAGTTATTCCTTATTCACGGTCTGCTTATAAGGTGGCTGTCATTTATCTATGACATTTATTTATGTTCTTATTATACCACGTTTTGTTTTTTTTTCAATAAAAATATTCATTTTATTCTAATTTTTTTCTATTTTTACTCTTTCGCTTTCTTTATTATCTGACAACTCATTTTTTCAAAAATCTATTATTTTTTAATCTTTTGTTACATATCAAATACATTTTTTTGTTATATGACACCATCAATCCACCACTATTTCCTACTGTTTTATGTGGATAATGTGGATAACTTTGTGGATTACCCTTATTTTTCCGCTCTGACTTCTTTCAATCCCAAGTAATCCACCGTTTTTATCCACATTTTCACATTTCGAACATATTTTCTCATTTCTTTAGATCCTGTGTTATTTTTGTGGATATCTTTTGGTTGACATGTGGACTAAATTTTCTTCTTTTCCGCATTTTCCCACGGAACATCTTTTCCGGAAAAATCAAGCATTTTTTCGCAAAAATTTAATTTCAGAACATTTGAAATCTGAGGCATTTTTTTCTATCTTTGTTCCATGCAGTGGTTCTTTACATACATCATTTTTCCATATATAATGATATGCGTGTCAATAATTATATTTTACCTGACAATTGATTTTTATACAGCAGAAAGGATTACTTTATGAAGAATACAGTCATTATAACCGGTGCTTCCCGCGGAATCGGAAGAGCCTGTGCTTTGGAATTTGCCAAAAAAGGATATTCACTTTTTCTTACTTCTTATAAAAATGCGGATTTACTGGAAGAAACTGCCGAGGAGGCCCGCAAATACAGAGTCCATGTGGTAACTGCGCCGGGCGTTAATATCGGAAATTATGAAGAATGTACGGAATCTATATGGAAAAAGATTGAGGAACTGAATTTAAAGATTGATTTTCTGATTAATAATGCCGGCATCTCCTATATCGGACTTCTGCAGGATATGAGCTATGAGGAGTGGAAAAATGTGATCGATGTAAATCTCAGTTCTGTATTTACGATGTGCAAACATGTAATTCCGCATATGCTTAAGAACGGACACGGAAAAATCATTAATGTGTCTTCTGTCTGGGGAAATGTCGGTGCTTCGTGCGAAACCGCATATTCTGCTTCCAAAGGCGGTATTAACAGTTTTACAAAAGCACTGGCAAAAGAACTGGCACCAAGCAATATACAGGTGAATGCAATTGCGTTTGGTGCCATAGATACTGATATGAATAAATTTTTAAATGAAGAAGAACGTCTTTCCCTTATCTCTGAAATACCAGCCGGACGACTCGCCTCTGCCGACGAAGCTGCACAGCTTATTTCGTCTGTGACAGACTGTGGAACATATCTGACAGGTCAGATAATATCCATGGACGGTGGTTGGTGCTGAGCATCGGCAGTTTTACCTGTGCTTCCGGTATGTATGCCATACCAGGAGTTTCCTCCGGAGCCGGTTCTGCCACGGTTTCCTCCGCCGCAGGAGCATCCGCTGTGGAATCCTGCGGTACGTCCTGAGACTGTTCTGCTTCGGTTTCTTCCGCAAATCCTTCGGTTTCCAGTTCTTCTGTCCGTGGCTCCGTATAACGGATCGCCATATCATTAATGGTCGTGACCTTCGCAGGAATCATACTCAGGACAATTCCTGCTGCCAGTACAATGACTGCCATCAGAAAAAAATGCTTCCAAAAGGATTTACTGTGAATACTTTTCTGTATTTTCTTTTTTGAACTTTGTATTTTTTCCTTCCATGAACTCATTTTAATAAACTCACCTTATACATTATCAAAATCAAATACCGGTCTTCCCTCTTCATCAAACTTTACTTTCATAACCATTGCATGACGGTTCGGATCGTATAATGGATCTCCTGTGATCTCTTCGTATGGACGTGCATGATAAATGCATAATGGAGTTTCCCCGTCTTCTGCAACCGTGAAACTGTTATGCCCCGGTCCGAAGATCTTCTTCTCCTCGTTCGTACAGCAGACCGGATATCTGGACTTTTTCCAGGAATTACGATCGAGAAGATCCGCATCTTCATCTGCTTCCATCAGTCCCATACAATAGCATGCACCTGTAGCGGATGCTGAAAATGTAAGATAAATCTTTCCGTTATTTTTAATTACAGCCGGACCTTCATTTACCCAGAAGTCAACTCTTTCCCAGTCATAATCCGGTGTAGTCAGCATAAACTGTGCTGTTTTTAATTTTACAGGACTTTCCATCTCTGCCAGATACAGGTTAGATGCAGCGAACTGTCCGCCTGTTTTCTCTGCCCAGCACATATATCGCTTTCCATTTGCTTCAAATACAGTGGCATCAAGCGAGAAATCGATAAAGGTCTTATTATCGCCCTCTGCCGGCTGCATCATTCCACGTTCCACCCATTCATCATGCAGTGGATCCTGTCCGAGACATTCCAGAACATATGGCCTCAGTCTCCAGATATCATCCACCTTACTTGCTGCAAAATATAAATACCATTTTCCATCCAGATAGTGTAATTCCGGTGCCCAGATATGCTGGCTCATCTCACCGCTTTCATGTTTTCTCCACACCACGAAAGTTTCAGCATCTGCCAGCTCTGCGATTGTCTTTGCTCTTCTCAGCTCAATGCAGTCATATGCCGGAACGGAACCGGTAAAGTAATAATAACCGTCGGTATGACGATATACATAAGGATCTGCCCTCTGTAAAACGATCGGATTATTATAATGTAATTCTTTGCTCATAAAATTCTCCATTCTGAAACGATAATACTTTTTGCTTCTGTGTCGTTTCGCACTCATACCTTAATCTTACCATATATTAATGAAATTGTCTATTCACTAAAACCGGTTATTTTTTCCATTGGCTTATTCGTATACGGACAGCTGTACAATGGCATAAGGACTTCCCTGCTCATCATTTAAGGAAACCGTTATTGCATCTTCCTGTTCATATACCACCGGATAGATAATATCACGGTACATTGCGGATTTCTTGTATTCCACACGCAGTCTGTTTATTTTCCTGCCGTGAATCATCTCATCATCCGGCACAAATTCCATTGCAAACCAGACGTACCAGCTGTTATTCACATGCCCGTTTGTATCAATATGATATTTTTTTATATATACGGGATCTTTTTCCACACCTTCTCCCTGCACTTTTATCTTCCTGCCGAGATATTCCATGTCTATCTTCTCTTCACGTTCGTAGACATCGATATCTTCCGGTGTGACTTTTACCGGTTTTCCGCTTTCCGTGTCCACAAATACCCATAACGAATCGGCATTTACCAGCGGACGATCTTCTAATGTGCGGATGACAAAATTCCGGTATCCATACACACCTTTTGCAGAATATGACCAGGTTCCGACCTTGATATCTTCTCCAATATGCATATCCTCCAGCAGATCTATCTGCCAGGAAGTCAGCAGCCATGCCCTGTGAACTTTCTTTAGATGTTCAATGCCGACTCCCAGTGCTTCGGACTGAAAGGTGCTGCAGTCCTGCAAATAATTAACAACCGCCGGAATGCTTAATTTTCCATGTCTGTCAACTTCACTGTATCGAACTTTATCCTGAAATGAATACATATTTCCTCCTATCTGATGTTCCGATACTGCATCGGTGTCATCTGGAATGTTTTCTTAAAGGATCTACTGAAATGCTCTACATTGTCATATCCCAGTGTCCTTGAAACATTTTCCACTGTCATGCTGGTATTTTTCAATAATGTTTTTGCCTTTTTCATTCTTATATTTTTCACAATATCCCCAAAAGTTTCCCCTGATTTTTCTTTGATATATTTTGACATATACGGTTTTGACAAGTGGAAATGTCCGGATAAATCTTCTAAGGTAACAGAGGTGTAATTCTCCTGGATAAAGTTGAGAATCTCATTCATTCTGGCATCAAGGTTCTTGCTCTTAATGCAGTCTAACTGGTTTACCGCAACAGTAAGTGCATGAATGGACGCACCGATAATATCCTCATCAATGCCGACACCCCAGAAACGCTTTCCCTCATGCAGAATACCGACATATGCGACTGCTTTTGAGGAAGAACCCCGTTCCAGGGAATGTTCCTCGTATACGGATAACTCATAGCTGATTCCGAAAAACTGCTTGATTACATTGCTTACGGCATCCAGTCTTCCGTTTCCGTTTGCTTTCACCCTGGTAACTTCATTATTATAGTTAATCGCTGCTTCTGCCACGATACCGTCCGTTTGTTTGAAATGACATTCCACAATCTGGAATACCGGCATATTATGAATGTATTTGTCCTCAAAGATCTGGTAGATTTCTTCCGGCTCTAATTCTTTGTGTCCCTTATCGGAAACATCCTTTATCATATAGCCTACGGATTCCTTCATGGCATCCGGCAGTGTCATGCTGTATTTTTCTTTTAATACATAGCTGATTCCGCCTTTACCGGACTGGCTGTTAATACGGATAACATCTTTATCATATGTTCTTCCGACATCTTTCGGATCGATTGGAAGATATGGCACTGTCCATCTTTCTTCTTTCTTTTCCTCCCGGTAAGCCATGCCTTTTGCAATGGCATCCTGATGAGAGCCTGAGAATGCAGTGAACACCAGTTCTCCTGCATATGGCTGTCTTGGAGATACTTTCATCCTTGTCAGTCTTTCGTATGTTTTGCTGATCTCCGACATATTGCTAAAATCAAGCTGCGGATTAACTCCATGTGAGAACAGATTCATGGCAAGTGTGATAATATCTACATTTCCTGTTCTCTCGCCATTTCCAAACAAAGTTCCTTCCACCCTGTCCGCACCGGCAAGCACTCCGAGTTCCGCATCACTGACACCACATCCCCTGTCATTATGCGGATGAATGGAAATAATGGTATTTTCCCTGTACTTCAGATTCTTATGCATATACTCAATCTGTGTCGCAAAAACATGCGGAAGGGAATGTTCCACGGTTGCCGGCAAATTGATTATTGCTTTTCTTTCCTTCGTCGGCTGCCAGACATCAAGCACCGCATTGCAGACTTCCAATGCATATTCCGGCTCTGTTCCTGTAAAGCTCTCAGGACTGTATTCAAAAGTAAAGTTTCCTTCTGTTTCCTCCGCAAGGTCTTTTAACAGTTTTGCACCATCCGTTGCTATTTTCTTAATCTCTTCTTTATCTTTGCGGAATACCTGTTCTCTCTGTGCTACCGATGTAGAATTGTACAGATGAACGATGGCATGCGGTGCTCCCTTGACGGCCTCAAATGTTTTCCTGATAATATGTTCCCTTGCCTGCGTCAGCACCTGCACCGTTACATCATCCGGAATCATATTTCTCTCAATTAATGCCCGCATAAATTTGTATTCCGTCTCAGATGCTGCCGGGAATCCAACCTCTATTTCTTTGAATCCTATCTCTACAAGCATTTTGAAAAATTCCAGCTTTTCTTCCAAATCCATTGGCTCGACGAGTGCCTGGTTTCCATCTCTCAGATCCACACTGCACCAGATCGGTGCTTTGTCAATATATTCCTTTTTCACCCAGTCGTAAGTCACTTTCGGAGGCATAAAATATGCTCTCTGATATTTTTCAAAATTCATCATAGTAATAGTTTCCTTTCTCCTAATCTTCGATAATAATATTTATCAATTTTATATTCTTAATTTAACATATTCAGATAATAACATTTTTATGTTAAAAAATCAATGAGTAATTTTAATCATTTATATTGACTTTTTTTATCTAATCAAAAAACTGCTTCTTCTCATCTCTGAAAAAAAACAGTTTTTATTCTTCTTATCGGATTTCTTTTACCGTTTTATTTACCAGTTCAAACTCATCAACAATTTCCTGTGATGGTGCTTTGGTCGCCAGACTTACCAGAATATTGACTACCAGTGCGACAAGAAATGCCGGAAGCAGTTCATAAATGGCAAATACTCCTCCTAAGGTACTAATTCCGTATTTCCATACGAATACCATGATTCCGCCGCTGAGCATTCCGGCAAGTGTTCCCCACATATTGGAACGCTTCCAGAATAATGCCAGAAGCACTACTGGTCCGAATGCCGCACCAAATCCTGCCCATGCAAAGGATACGATACGGAATACCGAGCTGTTCTGATTCCACGCAAGAATCACTGCGACAAATGCAATACCAATCAGGGTGCATCTGGCAATCAGCATGGATTTCTTTTCACTCAGATCTTTTACAAATACTTCCCTTACAATATTCTGCGATACGCTTGAAGAGGCTGCGAGCATCTGGGAATCTGCCGTGGACATAATTGCCGCAAGAAGTCCCGCAAGGATAATACCTGCAATCAGTGCTGCCAGAACCCCATGTTTGCTGATAGCCGTTGCTATTGCAATCAGGATTCTTTCCGAATCGTTCTGGCTCTCGATTCTTCCTGCACGAATCATCGCATTACCTGCTACCCCGATAAAAATGGATACTGCCATGGAAATGACTACCCAGATGGTTGCCACACGTCTTGACAATTTAATTTTTTCCGGTTTTTCCACTGCCATAAAACGAAGCAGGATATGCGGCATACCGAAATATCCAAGTCCCCATGCAAGCAGGGATGCGATGGTCAGCAAACTGTAAGGCTCTGCCAGACCAGTATCCGGATTAAAGATACTGGTAACAGAAAAGTAACCCGCCATGGATTTTGCATTGTCTAACACTACATCAATGCCCCCTGCCGTCGTAGTTCCATAAATAATAACTACAAAAATTGCCAGGGTCATAACAATACTCTGGATAAAATCCGTGGTACTTGCCGCAAGGAATCCGCCAAGTGCCGTATATGCCACGATAACCAGTGCACTAATCACCATCGCAACATGATAATCAATGCCAAATAAGGAATTAAATAATTTTCCACAGGCAGAAAAACCGGATGCCGTATAAGGCACGAAGAAAATCACAATTACCACTGCCGCAATGACGGAAAGGATTCTTTTCTCGTCGCGATAGCGGTTGGAAAAGAATGCCGGAACCGTGCTTGAATTTCCACAGATTTGTGTATAAACACGGATTCTCTTTGCTACAATCAGCCAGTTTAAATACGTTCCAATAGCAAGTCCGACTGCCGTCCAGACCGGTTCTGCCAGTCCTGTCACCAGGGCAACGCCCGGAAGTCCCATCAGAAGCCAGCTGCTCATGTCCGATGCCTCCGCACTCATGGCTGTGACAAATGGACCTAATTTTCGACCGCCAAGATAGAAATCATCTGTATTCTTATTCTTTTTAGAACAGAGGATTCCTATCCATACGATACCTATCATGTATACAACAATTGATATCAGCATAAAAATCGTTGATGAACTCATTTGTGTTCTCCTTTTTCACTTATCTCATAGAAAATCCGATGTCCAAAGGAGTTTGTTACTTCTTTGTAACATCGGACTTAAATTCTGTTTTATCTTTTTACAAAAATGTTATTACTTTAAGGAATCTACGGCAGCTCTTTCGATTGGAAGTCCTGCTTTGTATCTCTTTAAGTATTCATCAAATCCTTCTACATCCTTTGGATCCGGCTGCATTTCCACACCTGTTTCTCCGTGGAATACTTCATCTGCAAGGAAGTCATCCAGAGTCTCTCCATCTTTCTTATTTACCATATAGGATGCAAGTAATGCGATACCCCATGCACCGCCTTCGCCTGCTGTTTCCATAACAGAAACCGGAGTATTTAAAGCTGCTGCAAGGATTCCCTGACCAACACCTTTTGTCTTGAATAATCCGCCATGTCCGTAAATCTTATCTGCCTGTACGCCTTCCTGCTTGAAGAGGATATCAAGACCTGTCTTTAATACGCTGAGGGCTGCAAATAAGTTTACTCTCATGAAGTTTGCAAGGTTGAATTTGCTTTCCGGTGTGCGGACAAACATCGGACGACCTTCTTCAAATCCTGTGATATGCTCACCTGAGAAGTAGTTGTAAGCCAGTAATCCGCCACATTCTGCATCACCTTCCAGAGCCTTGTTGTAAAGTGTTCCAAAAAGTTTGTTCATATCTACATCCATGCCGAATGCTTCTGCAAATTCTTTAAATAATCCAACCCATGCATTCAGATCTGAAGTACAGTTATTGCAGTGAGCCATAGCTACCGGATATCCGGTCGGAGTTGTAACGATATCGATCTCATCATATGCTTTGGATAAGTCTTTCTCAAGAACTACCATACCGAATACGGAAGTACCTGCGGAAACATTACCGGTACGAACCTTTACACTGTTTGTAGCTACCATACCGGTACCTGCATCACCTTCCGGAGGGCATACAGGAACACCTGCCTGAAGCTTGCCGGTAGGATCAAGAAGCTTTGCACCTTCTGCTGTCAATGTACCTGCATTTTCGCCTGCTACTAATACCTTAGGGAAGATGTCCCTTAACTTCCATGGAAGCTTTCTGTCTGCGATTAATGCATCAAACTGATCAACCATGGTCTGGTTGTAATCCTTTGTATTCATGTCTACCGGGAACATACCGGATGCTTCGCCGATACCAAGAACCTTTTCTCCTGTCAGTTTCCAGTGGATGTATCCCTCCAGAGTTGTCTGGAACTTAATCTTTGATACATGGTCTTCACCATTTAAAATAGCCTGGTACAGATGTGCGATACTCCATCTCTGTGGAATATGGAAGTTAAATAACTTTGTCAGTTCCTCAGAAGCCGGTCCTGTGATGCTGTTTCTCCATGTACGGAATGGTACAAGAATTTCGTCATTTTCATCAAATACCATGTAACCATGCATCATGGCACTGAATCCAAGACCTGCCAGCTTTTCTACTTCTACATCATACTGCTTCTTTACATCTGCTGCCATCTGTGCATATGCATCCTGCAGTCCTGCCCAGATTGCATCCAGACTGTATGTCCAGATATTGTCCACTAACTGGTTTTCCCACTCATGGCTGCCTGATGCAATCGGTGCATTATTTTCATCAATTAATACAGCTTTGATTCTTGTTGAACCAAATTCAATACCGAGTACAGCTTTTCCAGCTGCAATCGTATTCTTTACGTCACTCATTTTTTAATCCTCCTGAAATTTATCTTAAGAACACTGTCCGTATTCTCTCTGACACCATATCATTTTTAGTATACAATAAATCCATTTTGTTTTCAAGCAAAATGTTACTTCTGAAACCTTCCGTTTAATTTTTCCACTTCACAGACCATCAGGACTCCCTGCCGTACACGGAAACGCACATCAAATCCTGCGTATTCCACGCCGTACACACGCTCTGGAAAGTCGTGATAGGCAGGTCTGGGATCCTGTTCCAGTATTCCCAGAATACCGTCTCTTTTTTCCTGTGGAATGTTCCGCATCAGAGCTTCGGGAAATTCTACCTGCAGAACTGCATCTGCGGTTTCCTGTGCAAATCCGTTTCCTGCACCCGGATGGGAATCGACATATTCCAGATATGGCTTGATATCATAAACGGGTGTTCCGTCCATCATATCAATGCCGGATACCAGGAGTACCGGGCCAAGCTCTCTGTCATATTCTATTTTCTCTAACTTTACGGAAGACAGACCGATGTGATTGGGACGGAACGGGGAACGTGTGGCAAAAACTCCCATCTTCGTCTTTCCTCCAAGACGCGGCGGTTTGACGGAGGGGGACCAGGAATCTTCCGCATCGCTGTCTTTACAGACACCGGAGAACTGCCACAGAACCCAGAGATAAGAAAAATCTTCCAGTCCTTTGAAGGCCTCTTTTACACGGTATTTTTCCTCAAACACAATCCTTCCCGTCAGATTTTGTACCAGACCGCTCTGTCTCGGCACACCGAATTTGGAAGGCAAATCTGTATAAATATGTGCAATTATTTCCATCTGACTCACCTAAAACTTTGCTTTCAGCATATCTAATTCCATCAGGGCAATGCAGTTTGGAATCTGCTTTTTCGCCACTGCCTCATAACAAGCTTCAAATTCCATAAAGCAGATACTTTCGATTTCTGATTCCTGAATGGTATACTCTTCGATTTCCAAATCATTTTTCCACAAAAGATAGACATTGCTAATCTGGTTATCCACGAAACGTCTGCCGTAAAACACATCTTCGTACATCCCCTTGCGGACACCGCAGTAAATCAGTTCTTCGGGATTTGCTTCTATCCCGAGTTCTTCTTTTAATTCCCTTAACGCGGATGGGATAAAATCTACACCCGCCGGAATATGTCCGGCACTGGATATGTCGTAACAGCCCGGATGGGAATCCTTGTCCTGACTGCGTTTCTGAAGCAGAATTTCCACCCTGCCATCCCTTTTTCTGGCAATCCACACATGGGAGGTTCGGTGACGCACCCCTTCCCGGTGTGCTTTTTCCCGCTCGACAACCTCCCCGGTCGGTATTCCGTTTTCATCTACAATATCTAATAGTTCCATTTTACTTCACTTCTTCTAATTCAAGTCCTTCGTTGTTTTCCAGGCACATACGCACATTCCACTCATTCTGGAACAGAAGCAGCGGATTGTCCCTCATATCCTTCGCCTTCTTGATTTCGCTGGAACGACGCAGGTTATCAAGGTTAAATCCATTATCCTTTACCCATCTCATCTGGGAATACGGCAACGGATCTAAACGCACTTCGCAGTTGTATTCGTTTTCCATGCGGTATTTCAATACATCGAACTGAAGGACACCGACCACGCCGACGATAATCTCGGACAAATCAAGGTTGTAGTCCTTGAAAATCTGAATCGCACCTTCCTGCGCAATCTGTGTAATACCAGCAACAAACTGTTTTCTCTTCATGGTATCGGTCTGCACAACCCTGCAGAAATGCTCCGGTGCAAAGGTTGGAATACCGGCATACTGGAATTTCTTTCCCGGTGCACAGATGGTATCTCCGATGGAAAATGTACCCGGGTCAAAGATACCGATAACGTCTCCCGCATAAGCCTCATCAATGACACTTCTGGACTGTGCCATAACCTGCTGCGGCTGCAGTAATTTCTGCTTTCTCTTTCCCTGCACATGGTATACTTCCATACCCGCTTCAAATTTTCCGGAACAGATACGCATAAATGCAATTCTGTCTCTGTGTGCCTTGTTCATGTTTGCCTGAATCTTAAAGATAAATCCTGAGAATGGTCCGGTAACCGGATCGATCACTCCCTGATCGGATTCGCGCGGAAGCGGTGCGGAAGTCATCTTTAAGAAATGATGCAGGAATGTTTCTATTCCGAAGTTTGTGAGGGCTGAACCGAAGAATACCGGTGAAATCTGTCCCTTTGCCACAAGTTCCATATCCAGTTCTTCCCCTGCGATATCAAGAATCTCAACTTCTTCCATGAGCTTTTCATAGAGAATATCGCCCACGGCTTCTTTTAACTTCTCATCATCCACAGACATATCTGTCTCTGCCGCCTCGGCGGATCCGCCGGTAGAAACTGCCTGGAACATGGCTACTTCCCTTGTTTCCCTGTCATATACACCCTTAAATTCCTTACCCGAACCAATCGGCCAGTTAACTGCACAGGTCTTGATACCGAGGACATTTTCAATTTCCTCCAGAAGTTCAAAAGTATCTCTGGCATCCCTGTCCATCTTGTTGATAAATGTGAAAATCGGAATGTGTCTCATGGCACATACCTTAAATAACTTAATGGTCTGTGCTTCCACACCCTTAGAACCATCGATAACCATGACTGCGGAATCCGCCGCCATCAGAGTACGGTAGGTGTCTTCCGAGAAGTCCTGATGTCCCGGTGTATCCAGAATGTTGATACAGTATCCGTCAAAATTAAACTGCAGAATGGAAGAAGTAACGGAAATACCTCTCTCCTTCTCAATCTCCATCCAGTCCGATACCGCATGTTTGGCATTCGCCTTTCCTTTTACCGAACCTGCAGTATTAATTGCTCCTCCGTACAGCAGAAACTTCTCCGTCAGAGTTGTCTTACCTGCATCCGGGTGGGAAATAATGGCAAATGTACGCCGTCTTTCTATTTCTTCTTTTATCGTTGACATAAAAATCCTCTTTCTACTATCTGTTCTGATTAGGGTGTCAAAGCACCCAGCTTAATGCCTGCGGATTGTCCCGTGCTACACACTCCTACAATCCCAGCATTTTATTCTATCATAGATTTATGTCCCGGTCAAAATATATTTTCTTTCTCCGGTTTTCAGTTCTTCCAAGTGTGCCATTACATTTGCTTGCAAAATTTTTGTCCAAAAAAAGAAAACAGACTTCCGACTGTTTTCTCCTCTTTCCTGTATTTCTATTTTACGGCATCTGCCATGGATTTGACATATTCGTAGATGTGTGGGCCTGCGGCTTCGCCGTATTTTGCAATAATTTTTACAATGGCACTTCCCACGATGACTCCGTCTGCTTCCCGGCTGTATTTCTCTGCCTGCTCTGGGGTGCTGATTCCAAATCCAACGGCAACCGGTGTATCAGTCACTTCACGGATATGTGCAACCATGGTTGGAATATCTGTGGTAATCTCACTGCGGACACCAGTAACACCCATGGAGGATACCAGATAAATGTAACCGGTGGCTTCTTTGGCTATCATCTGGATTCGGTCTGCGCTGGTCGGTGCAATCAGGGAAATAAGGTCTACGCCATGTTCTGCTGCAATCGGGGCAAGTTCTCCTTTTTCCTCATAAGGCATATCCGGAATAATGATTCCGTCAATGCCTGTCTCGGCACATTTCTTACAGAATTTCTCATATCCGTACTTAAATACCGGATTTAAGTAGGTCAGAAATACAAGCGGTACGCTTACTTTTTTGCTGACTCTTGCGACCATGTCAAATACCATGTCCGTGGTACATCCACCCGGAGCGGATAAGGCTCTTACGTTTGCGTCCTGAATGACCGGTCCTTCTGCAATCGGATCGGAAAACGGAATTCCGATTTCAATTAGTCCTGCTCCTGCTTTTTCCATTTCCAGAATAAATTCTTCTGTTTTATCGAGTCCCGGATCTCCGGCTGTCAGAAATCCGACAAATGTCTTTTTGTTTTTTAATGCTTCTTCTATTCTACTCATGTAAGTCTACTCCTCTATATCTTGCGATTGCTGCTACGTCTTTGTCTCCTCTTCCGGACAGACAGCAGATGATAATCTGGTCCTTGCTCATGGTCGGAGCTATTTTCATTAAATGGGCTACTGCATGGGAACTCTCAATTGCTGCAATAATTCCTTCTGTTCGTGCAATATATTCAAATGCATTGACTGCTTCTTCGTCAGTTACCGGTACATATTCTGCTCTTCCGATATCTTTTAAATGGGCGTGTTCCGGTCCGACTCCCGGATAATCCAGTCCGGCGGAAATGGAATATACCGGTGCAATCTGTCCATATTCATTCTGGCAGAAGTAGGATTTCATGCCATGGAAGATGCCAAGTGTTCCGGTTGCCATTGTAGCAGCCGTTTTATCCGTATCCACACCATGTCCTGCTGCCTCACAGCCAATCAGACGCACGTCCTTGTCATTGATGAAGTTATAGAATGTACCCATGGCATTGCTGCCGCCTCCGACACATGCCATTACCACATCGGGAAGTCTTCCCTCTTTTTCCAGAATCTGCTGTCTGGCTTCTTTGCTGATAACACTCTGGAAGTCTCTGACAATCATCGGGAATGGATGCGGTCCCATAACAGAACCTAACACATATAAAGTATCATCCACACGGTTGGTCCATTCTCTCATGCACTCGTTTACCGCATCTTTTAATGTCATGGTACCAGATTCTACGGCATGGACTTTTGCACCAAGCAGTTCCATACGGTATACATTTAATGCCTGACGGATGGTATCTTCTTTTCCCATAAAGATTTCACATTCCAGTCCTAACAATGCTGCTGCCGTAGCCGTTGCCACACCATGCTGTCCGGCTCCCGTCTCAGCGATGATTCTGGTCTTTCCCATTTTCTTTGCCAGAAGTGCCTGACCAAGCACATTGTTAATCTTATGCGAACCGGTGTGGTTCAAATCTTCACGCTTGAAGTAAATCTTTGCACCGCCCAGGTCTTTTGTCATCTTTTCTGCATAATATAACAGCGATGGTCTTCCGGCATATTCCCTCAGCAGGGTATCCAGTTCCTGGTTAAATGCCTCATCCTTCTTATAAAATTCATATGCTTCTTCTAATTTAATTACCTCATTCATCAGAGTTTCCGGTATATACTGTCCTCCATGAATCCCGTATCTTCCTTTTGACATATTTCCTCCATTCTGTACAGCCTATGTATCTGTTCTTACTTTGCTTACAATCTCTAATATTTTTTCCCTGTCCTTTTTTCCGTCCGTCTCCACCGCACTGCTCAAATCCAAGGCATATGGTGCTGCCACCCGAATCGCCTGCTCGATGTTTGTGCTATCAATACCGCCCGCCAGGAAGAACTCACGTTCTACTCCCTGTGTCAGTTCCCAGCGGAACGTTTTTCCGGTTCCCCCGTAAGCCTGCCCCGCATAGGTATCAAACAGCAAATAATCTGCACTGCTTTGCAGCTTCTCCAGAATATCCTCTCTCTGCCTTACCCGGACCGCCTGTATAATTCTGCCCCGCTTCATTTTTTCTTTCAGAAGTCCGATATAATCTTCTCCCTCATCGCCATGAAGCTGTGCGATATCTATGATTTCTTCATTCAGCAGTTCAGCCACAATATCAGCGGATTCATTGACAAACACTCCCACCGGGCAAATCCTGCCATCCAGTTTTTCTCTCATCCTGCCAGCCTGTTTCCTGTCCACCTGCCGTCTGCTTTCTGCAAAGACAAATCCGATATAATCCGGCAGACATTCATTCACATAACGGATATCTTCCTCTCTTGTGAGTCCGCATATCTTGATTTTACTCAATGGCATCACCTGCCAGTTCTCTTAACATTGCCTTTTTGTCCGCACTCCGCATAAAGGTTTCTCCAATAAGCACTGCATTTGTACCATTTCCCCGTAACACGGCAACATTTTGTGCATTTTTAATCCCGCTTTCGGAAACAAATATTTTGGATTCCGGAACAAGCTTCCTTAATCTGACAGAGTTTGTGATATCGACCTCAAATGTCTTTAAATCCCGGTTATTTACTCCGATAATATCTGCTCCTGCCGTCAGTGCTTTCTGCACTTCTTCCACGTCATGTGCCTCGACGAGTGCTGATAAACCGAGCTGTTCTGCCAGTTCCAGGTATTCTTTCAGCTGTTCTGCGGAGAGCAGTGCACAAATCAGCAGTACGGCGGATGCTCCCAGCACTTTTGCCTCATATATCTGATAGGAATCTATGGTAAAATCTTTGCGCAGCACCGGTATGCTGACATTTTGTGCTATTTCCTGCAGATATGCATCTCTGCCCAGAAAGTATTCCGGCTCGGTCAGCACGGAGATGGCTGCCGCTCCTGCCGCTTCGTACTCTTTTGCAATTGCAAGGTAAGGAAAATCCTCCGCAATAATTCCTTTGGATGGGGAAGCCTTTTTTACTTCACAGATAAAGTTTATCCCTGGTCTTGCAAGCATCTGCCGGAATGGAAATGTCATGTGTTTTTCCTGCCGTTCTTTTTCAGCAATGGTCTCCGCCTTTTTCCGCATTTCTTCCGGTGCTATCTTCTGTTTTCTCACAGCAATATCTGCTTTTCTCTTTTCCGCGATTTCTTCTAATATATTGCCCATATAACCTCTCTTATCTGTTGCTTAATTCTATAAACTGTTCCAGCTGTCTGAGTGCCTGTCCGCTTTCCAGTGCAAGCCTTGCAATGCGTATGCCTTCTTCCATGGTACAGTTTTCTTTTGCGATGTGGATAGCCGCACCTGCATTTAAAATAACTGCATCTGTCTCTGGTCCTTTTTCACCACCCAGAATCTGTCTTGCAATGGCTGCATTTTCCTGTGGTGTCCCTCCGACAAGCTCTGATTTTTCACAACGCTCAAATCCGAAATCTTCCGGCTGGATGACATAGGATTTATACTCTCCGTTGCGGACTTCGCATACGGTAGTCGGTGCACTCATGGAAATCTCGTCGATGCTGTCCTGTCCATAGACAACCATGGCACGCTTCACACCGAGATTTACAAGCACTCTCGCAAGTGGCTCTACCAGGTCCTCACTGTATACACCCAGCAGCTGAAGATTTGCACCTGCCGGATTCGCAAGTGGTCCTAAAATATTGAAAATGGTACGGATGCCCATTTCTTTTCTGACTGCTCCGACAAAACGCATCGCCGTATGATATTTCTGGGCAAACAGGAAGCAGATATTTAATTCATTCAGAATCTGTGCGCTGGCTGCCGGTGCAAGGTCTATCTTTACGCCCAGTGCCTCCAGACAGTCTGCAGTTCCGCACTTGCTGGATGCGGCACGGTTTCCGTGTTTTGCCACTTTGATTCCAGTAGAAGATACCACGAGGGATGCGAGTGTGGAAATGTTAAAGGTATTGGAACCGTCCCCGCCTGTTCCTACGATTTCCAGTACATCCATGTTGTTTAAGAATTTTTCACAGTGACTTCTCATTACTTTGGCTGCAGATGTGATTTCTTCTATAGTTTCCCCTTTCATGCTCATAGCGGTAAGGAAAGATGCCTTCTGTGCATCGGTCGCCTCACCCTCCATAATTTCATCCATGACTTTTGTCATCATGACATCATCCAAATCTTCTCCTTTTACTACTTTTGCAATCGCCTCTTTAATCATAATGGGCCTCCTTTTCAAATTTATATCAATTTATTTCTCTGCTTTTATTCTTAAAAAATTGGCTATCATCTGTCTGCCCTCCGGAGTCAGAATCGATTCCGGATGAAATTGCAATCCGTAAACCGGATATTCTCTGTGTTCCACTGCCATGACTTCACCGTCCTCAGAAATTGCTGTAATTTTTAAAGTTTCCGGAATTGTATCTTTTTTTGCAGCAAGTGAATGATATCTTGCCACTTTTTCTTCTTTTTTCAGTCCCTCAAAAATCCGGCTATCCAAATCCAGTGTCACAACGGACTGCTTTCCATGCATCAGATGGGATGCATAGGTTACGGTGGCATGATATACTTCACAGATTGCCTGATGTCCCAGGCACACACCGAGAATCGGAATCTTTCCTGCCAGTTTTTCTACCACTTCCTCACAGATGCCCGCATCCTCCGGCTTTCCAGGACCAGGGGAAAGAATGATGGAGTCAGGATTTAACTGCTCAATTTCTTCCACTGTCATCTCATCGTTTCGTATTACCCGGATGTCCGGATTCAGCTCTCCCACCAGCTGATACAGGTTATAGGAAAAGCTGTCATAATTATCAATCAAAAGTACCATTTTACATTTCCTCCTGTCCTGCCTCTAACGCATTCATCACTGCCTTTGCCTTATTGATACATTCCTGATATTCATTTTCCGGAATGGAATCTGCCACGATACCGGCTCCGGAACGGACAAATACCTTGCCGTTTTTCTTAAATGCGATTCTTATTGCAATGCAGGTATCCAGGTTTCCGGTAAAATCGATGTAGCCGATTGCCCCGCCGTAAATACCGCGCTTGTTATTTTCCAGTTCGTTGATAATCTGCATGGCACGAATCTTCGGTGCTCCGGAGAGTGTTCCTGCCGGAAGTACCGCGTCTACCGCATCCAATGCATTTTTGTCCTCTCTGATTTCTCCCCGGACGGTAGAACCGATGTGCATGACATGGGAATAACGTTCAATGGACATGTATTTTTCTACCTGTACACTTCCGAATCTGCTGATTTTTCCCAGGTCATTTCTTCCAAGATCCACTAACATATTATGCTCTGCACGTTCCTTCTCATCGGCGATCAGTTCTTTTTCCAGCTGTTCATCTTCCTGCGGATTTTTTCCTCTCGGTCTTGTACCTGCCAGCGGAAATGTGTGCAACACTCCATTTTCCAGTTTTACCAATGTTTCCGGTGACGCACCCGCAATCTCGATATCATCGGAACTGAAGTAAAACATATACGGCGATGGATTTGTGGTACGCAGAACACGGTAGGTATTCAGCAGACTTCCCTCAAAATCAGCCTCCAGACGGTTGGACAGAACGACCTGGAAGATATCTCCCTCATAAATATACTTCTTTGCCTTTTCTACCATCGCACAATATTCGTCTTTTTCAAATAATCTGCGGAAGTCAGAAGTCATCTTTCCCGGCACTGCTTCCACCGGTTCTCCCTCACGAATCAGTTTTATAATACGGTCGATTTCCTCTACTGCCTGCGGATAGGTTACTTCTAAATTGTCTGTCTTTGCATTAACAATCACAATAATCTTCTGCTTTAAATTGTCAAATGCAATTACCTTATCAAACAGCATCAGATCCACATCTTTAAAACCTTCTTCATCTGCTGCATCCAGATGCAATCCCGGCTCACTGTATTTCATATAATCATAGGAAAAATATCCTACCAGACCACCGGTAAAGGATGGCAGGCCTTCTATCTTCGGACTGGTGTAATCTTTCAAAATGTTGCGGATTACAGTTCCCGGATGCTCCACCGGTGTTTCCACTTCTTTCCCATTCCTCACACGCATCATTCCGTTGGTACAGGTGATTTCCATGGTCGGCTCAAATCCGAGGAAGGTATATCTTCCCCATTTTTCCTGATTTTCCACACTTTCCAGTATATAACAGTGGGAACTTACTCTTTTCAAAATTCTCAGAACTTCCATCGGAGTCTTAATATCCGATAAGATTTCCCTGCTTATTGGCACAATGCAAAATCCCTTTGCCGCCTCTTTTGCTTCTTCTAATGATAACATCTCTCTTCCTCCTTATCAGGTCAGCCCTACGGAATGGCACAATTTTTCAGATCAAAAAACCGCCCATGACAACAGTCTTTTACTATTGTCAAGGACGGTAACTAATCTTATAACCGCGGTGCCACCTTGATTTGTGGAATCCACACTCTCCGCAGAATACTAACATATTCCTGACCTGTTACGCCGGTCCTGCGTCATGGAATACTCAGAGTCACACTCCTTTGACCATGCCCTCAGTGGTCCATTTAATAAACTGCATCTCTGTGGGTTCTCAGCCATCCCCACTCTCTGTAAGCGCATCTTTTATTTTTATCTCCACTTCAACGGTTTCGATCTCTATTCAATTCACTTGATATGTTTAAATGTTTCACAAGTTATTTTTATTATACACTTATTTTTTCATCTGTCAATTGATAAATTTTAATGTTTCGGATAAACCTATCCCACATGTCTTTCAAATTTGCGGAATCCCAGAATTTTGTCAATTTCTTTCAATGCATCCTGTGGAATCTCAAATCCGCTGGCTGCAATATTATTTTCCAGCTGCTGCGGCTTACTTGCCCCGGTGATAACACTGCTGATGACCTGTTTGCGTAAAATCCATGCCAGTGCCAGTACGGACATATTTGTGCCGAGTTCTTCGGCAATCTTTGACATTTTCTCTACTTTGTCCAGATTTTCATCGGTCAGCAGATTATTGACCTGCCTATCTGCCTGATGTGTGGCCCTTGAACCTTCCGGATATGGCTGTCCTTTTTTGTACTTGCCGGTAAGGAGTCCCTGTGCCAGCGGTGAAAACGGGGTAATGCCCATGCCATATTTTTCGCAGACATCCATGATTTCATGTTCGATATAGCGATCCATCATATGATACTGCGGCTGTACCACGGTCATCGGGTACAGATGATATTCTTTAATGATCTTCTGTGCCTCTGTCAGCCTTGCCGCACTCCATTCTTCGCTGACACCATAGTATAAGATTTTTCCCTGTGATACAAGGTCGCTCAGGGCACGCAGGGTTTCTTCCATCGGTGTTGTCGGATCAAATCTGTGGCAGAAATACATATCAATATAGTCCAGATCCATATTTTTTAATGTCCGGTCAATATTCTCAAAAATATGCTTTCTGGATAATCCCCATTCATTTGCACCTCTTCCGGTCGGGAAAAATACCTTGCTGGATACCACATAAGAACTTCTGCTGTAATCCTTTAGCACTCTGCCCAGAAATTTCTCTGCCTCACCGCCGCTGTATGCGTCTGCACAGTCAAAGAAATTCACCCCGGCATTGTATGCCTTTCTTATGGTTTCTTCTGCTACTGCTGCCTTCTCACTGCCCTGTAAGTCCGTCATCCAGCTTCCCATTGCAATTTCACTTACCTTTAATCCTGACTTTCCCACATTACGATACTTCATAACATTCTTCCTTTCTTTTTATCCTTTCTAATTATCTTAAGATTAATCCTGCATCTCATCCATAAGCGGCCCTATCATCTTCTCCACAGTTTCAATATCCGGCAGCATAATAACACGTCCGACATCTTCCATGGTACTGCCGTTTTCATAAACAACAGTATACCCCGTATCCACACAGATTGCACTGGAACAGTTCTCCTTTACCCTGTCAAACACATCCTGTATCAGCCTTTTCTTATCAGCTCTCTTCATCCACACAGGTCTCACATATATCCTCAATCCGGTATAGCCGGAAATCGCCTTCAGATAAGCTGCAGTCGTTATATTGGCAAATTCCTGAAGTACAGATTCTCTTTCTCCTTCATCCAGCACTTCATTTTCCATGTGTTCGAACTGAATGGTTTTCTCTATTACTTCATCCACAAATTCTTCTTTCAGAAGAAAAATCATGGAACCTCCCATATCACGTTCAAAATCAAGCAGAATTCCGATCCGCTCTTCTGCGTCACAGTCATCATCCAGAAGCTGTTCGGCTGTCATTACCTTTGGAACACCGATATTCAGCCTTAATCCCATTAATTTCCCTATTGCAACACTCGCCATTCCCAGACCTACATTCCCCAGTTCATATAAGACCTCCTGAACATCAGAATCTATCAGTCCATTTTCATCATAAATCTTCATATTGCCAGCCTTTCCGCCCTATATCTCTTCTAAAATGCGAAAAATTTCCTTCAGAAAGTCTTTTTCTTCAAATGGCTTTGTAATAAAAGATTTCGCACCAGCTTTTAATGCATCCATAATAATGAGTTCCTGTCCGATTGCCGATATCATGATGATCTTTGCATCCGGCTGTTTCTCTAACATCGTCTTTAATAATGCCAGATCTGAATTATCCGGCAGGGTAATATCTAACAATACCAGATCCGGTTTCTCCTTTTCAAATAATTCAAGGGCCTCTTTTGCAGTTACCGCCTCCGTGATATTATCAAATCCTCCATTATGTAATGCCCTGATTGCCACCTTTCTGGCAAATTTCGCATCATCAACCAGCAAAATATGTTCATCCATTTCTATTCCCTCTTTCCTGCTTTTTGCAATTTATGACTGTGTAACTTTCGCTTCATATTCCAGAACGGAAATTGGCCTGTAATAATAAAATCCCTGGGCTATCTTACATCCTATCTTTGTAAGGAATTCGACCTGTTCTTCCCGTTCCACACCTTCTACAATAATCATAAGATCCAAATCAACTGCCATCTCTACCACATGTTTGATAATGAGATTTGCCTTTTCATCATTTTCACCTGCCGGAAGAAATTTTAAATCTATCTTCAGCACATCAACCGGTATCTCTTTTAATGTATTTAAGGATGAATAGCCGCTTCCAAAATCATCCATCAGTACTTTAAAATGTTCTTTCTGCAGCTTCTCCGCTAAAATCTTGATATAGGAATTATCACCGGAAAATGCACTTTCCGTAATTTCAAATGAGATATACTCCCGTGGAATCTGATATTCCTCCACATATTCACTGATATCCTGAATAATTCTCTTATTATAAAGATTCAGTCTGGATAAATTGACGGACACGGGATATACCGGAATACCGGAATCAATCCAACGCCGGATAATTGCACAGGTATTGCGAATCATATATTTATCAATTTCTATAATAAATCCGTTTTTTTCAAAAACAGGAACAAAAGCTGCCGGAGAAATCAGCCCCTTTCCTGGATGCTGCCAGCGTACCAGTGCTTCCGACCCGATAATTTTCCCTGTCTGCATATTTACTTTCGGCTGCAGATATACCTGAAATTCCCCATTTTCCAGTGCATGATTCATTTCCGAAAGAATCATGGCCTCATCAGCTTCTTTTTTCCTTATGCTTTCATCATAAACTGCCACATGCTGCAGATAATTTCCCTTTATGGTAATCTGTGCCGCAGCTGCACGATCCACCAGATTACTGACTGGAACTTTCTGTTCCCGATCTTCTTTCGTTACATAATATCTTCCAAATGATAATACTACTTCATAATTTTTCGGATATTCCGTAACCGCCTTCTGCAGTTTCTGTATCATAGTATCCACAGAGTAACTATGAACCGGAATACACATGGCAAACACATCCGATGCAATCCTGCAATATGCCACTTCGTCTTCTTCATCCAGATATTCCTGAATCTTAACCGCAATAAACTTTAACAGCTTATCTCCTTCATCAATTCCAAACATTTCACTTATGATACGGAACCGCTCAATATCCATTCTTACAATCTCATATTCTTCCTCCGGATGTTCCTCAATCAGGACCTGCGCACTTTGCAAAAATGCCCGCATATTCGGCAATGCTGTCAGTGTATCTTTTTCAGAGTAAAACTTCAGATTCTGCTCAATCTCTGCTCTTTCATTGATATTGGTAAAAAGGTAACTGATACTCTGTCTGTTTCTGTTACCGTCAAAAAAACAGATCGCAGTTACCCGGAACCAGTCATATTTATGCCTTTCCGTAAACAGTCTGAGTACTGCTGTCTTTTTATTTTTTTCCGGTGTATATTCAGAAAATGCCGTCAAATCCTGTGCCATCGGAATATCCGGGCGATATACCAGTGCCGCAAAATTCCTCTTTCGCAGTTCTTCTTCCCATGAAATCAGAATATACTTATCTTTGACACTGTCTATGTAGATTTCATCCATTTCAAAATTATATTCCGCAACAAAGGTATTGAGTTCTTCTATCATCAATTCTTTCTTCTGTAATTCATTCTGACATTGATTTAATTTGTTCACGTCCACATCTTTTTTTGCTTTCATAACAGTTCCTACCTCCTGCCTGCTTTACCCTCTTGCTTGTTCAGATACATTTTCCTGTCAGCCTCGTTTTTCCACTCGGCAACGGTTCTGAGTGTTCCATCCTCCCTGCTTATTGAACTTACTCCATATGCAACGGATAATTCATGCACACTTTTATTTTCATTATTATATCTATGTATCTCATCACACAATCTTGCTTCATATTCGTCCTTTTCCACTGCATTTGTGATAATAACACAGAACTCATCTCCGCCTATCCTGTAACAGTAGCCAAGTTCACCAAATGCCTTTCTGATACACTCTGCCGCACCAATAATCTGTCTGTCACCCTGTGCGTGTCCAAAGTGATCGTTTACATACTTCAACCCATTCAGATCCGAAAAAATCATAACTGCTTCTTTATAATCATTCCTGTTCTTCTCTATATTCTGAAGCATCAAATCAAATGCTCTTCTGTTCTTTAATCCTGTAAGTTTATCTTCTTCTGACAGCCTGCGGTATATATCCGCTTCTGTCCTGTATTTCATATTCTGAACCAGTTCTTTTGCCAGATTGTATAATAAAATCAATACAAACAACAGAATTCCAATCTGGAACAGATTCTGATAGAGAGAAAATTCCATTGCATACAATATAATTGTAACAGCACCCGTGATTCCTTCTGCTGCAAATGCTTTTAAACAGACAATCAAATCCCGGTTTTTGCTTTTCCTCTTCTCTTTTAATAACAGGATAATAATAGTAATAATTCCAACTACATAAAATATATGCGTAATTGGCAGCAATTCAAAAAATGTAAATTTTTCCGTATAAACCAGTACGGACTGCATGATAATATTAAAATATGCAAAATATATAAATACACTTAATGTCCTGTATTTCTGCATTTCCGGTATCGTGCGGATGTAACGCATCATCGGTGTTACAATGAGCATGAAGAAATAGAAATTTGCATTTATAATCACTTCATCATATACAAACAGAAATTGGATAAACGGCGAATCCGTTAATCCCCACATACTACAGACAATCAGAAAGCCTGATATATACCGCAGTCTTTTTCCATCCATCTTCATGACGCACATGACCAGGGATAATCCAAGTAATAAGATACCCATGGATAACAGGATGCAATTCATCAGAATAGAATAGATATTGCGGGCCAGAAGATTTCGGATCTGGGCTTTCCATGTGCCAGCAGTTATCGCCGGTATCCGGCAGCTGCCTTCACCATCCGGACTAAAATGTATTTCCAGAAGTCCGGTAATACCTTCCGGTATCTCCACCATACATATCATATTATTCAGTACCGTGTTATTTCTCTTCACACCTTCATCATCATACCGGTAAATTTCGCAATCTCCTGCATAAATAACCGGCTGATATTCTGCACCTTTGAACATCAGAAATTCTTTCTGGTAATTTTCGACATTCTCATGATAAAGAATTACCTTATCCGTACTTTTTATTTCTGCCGGAAGTGTTATTTCTGTTTTTTCCCCTTCCTGTATATAATACCAGCCCCGGCTTAAATCATTTATATGTTCACTCTGGCTGCCGGAAATCTGTATTGTCAGAAACATTACGAGTGAAACACTCATTAGAATCAATATAAGTATTACTGCTTCCCATATCGTTTTTGCCGTTGTTCGATTCATTCCTCCCTATTCCCTTCTTAATGCTTCTCATTCATCCAGTGTCTTAGTTTATTCTTTGCCGTCCCTGTCTTTACAAAATGAATCCATTCTGCCACAGGACCTTCTCTTTTCTCATCTGTAACTATCTCTACCTGATCTCCATTATTTAACACAGTTTCCATTGGACTTACCTTCCCGTTAATTATACATTTTGTTGCATGATCGCCTATATCACTGTGTATCGCATAGGCAAAATCGATCGCTGTCGAACCCTTTGGCAGGGATTTTGCATCTCCTTTTGGCGAAAAGCAATAGATCGTTTCTGAAAATAGATTAAAATCCTGTTTTACAAGGTCGATAAATTCATCCGTATCCCTGATTTCCTGCTGCCATTCCAGAATCTGTGACAGCCATTCTGCCTTCTCTTTCTGGCTGTTTGATACTGTCTTAATATCCTTTCCCGGCATACCATACTTCCAGTGTGCAAGAATTCCATAAGTGGCAACTTCATGCATTTCTTTCGTCTTTATCTGTACTTCAAATAATGTTCCATCCGGCGCAACCAGTGTTGTATGCAGCGACTGATACATATTCACCTTCGGGAGTGCGATAAAATCTTTAAATCTTCCCGGCACCGGTTTGTACAGGTCATGCAATACCCCCAGTGCAACATAGCAGTCCCTGACAGAATCCACAATGACTTTCAGCGCGTAGCTGTCATAAATCTCATTCAGTGTCTTACCCTTGTTAATCATCTTGCGGTAAATACTGAAATAATGCTTCAGGGCATATTCCACCTTTGCTCCTATGTCAGCTTCGGTCAGTCCCGCGTAAATCTCCGCAGACATACGGTTGACAAAGATACGCCTATCAGGCTCGGTTTCCTCTATCTTCATGCGTATATTCCGATATGCTTCCGGATAAATATACTGCATGGACAGATCCTGTAATTCCGTCTGCACAATGGATATTCCTAGTCTTTTGGCAATCGGGCAGTAAATGTCCATGGTTTCTTTCGATATCGCGACCTGCCGCTCCGGCTTCTGGAACTCCATCGTCCGCATATTATGAAGCCGGTCCGCAAGCTTTATGATGATAACACGGATATCCTCGGACATTGCCATAATCAGCTTACGAAAACTTTCCTGCTTCAATGCTTCTTTGGAGAGGCATTCATGTGCAACCGTCATCTGAAGATTAGCAAGTTTTGTCACTCCGTCTACCAGAAACGCAACTTCTGCACCAAACTCCCGTTCGAGATATTCTGTCGTAACCTCCGTATCTTCCACCACATCATGCAGAATAGCCGCTATGATTGTTTCTTTGTCCAGCTTCAACTCTGCCAGAATCAGTGCAACATTCAGCGGATGTATGAAAAATGGTTCTCCCGACTTGCGGAACTGGTTCTTATGTGCTTCTTTTGCTACTTCATATGCCTTCCTTACCATTCTGAAATCGGAAGACGGATGATAACTTTTAATTTGTACTATCAATTTGTTGTATAGTTTTGCAATTTCATCATTATTATCTTTCATCTATCATTCTCCATCTGTATAATCTGTTATTAATGTATCACAAAACCTTATATTTGTAAATTACCTTATGCAATATCTTCTTATTTATTTCTCTATCCAGTTCCGGATATAATCCAGAACTTCGCCGGAATTTTTCTCATGCAGAACGTCATGTCTCATTTCCGGAAATATCTTGTACCCGATATCCTTGTATTCTGCTTTCTCAAATAATTTTTCTGCAGCCTGTACTCCTTTGGTAAAATCTCCAACGGCATCCTCAGATCCGGAAAGAAACAGTACCGGTACCGCTATATTTCCTCTTTTTATATTTTCCAAAGAACCCGTTCGTTTCATTCCATACAGAAGCTCCCGGAACAGTCCTACTGTCATATATTCGCCTCTTAATGGATCTGCAATATATTTATCGAGTTCACTTTCATTGGCACACAGCCAGTCGTACTCTGTCCGGTTTGGTGCAAAATGTTTATTATAAGTGCCAAATGTAAGTGCCTTGATCAAAGAAGTTACTGTTTTTTCTCCATGCAGTATCTCCTGTATTTTTACAATTCCCTGCATAATGGTCAGAACGGCTGCATTCGTCTGTCCTGTTCCGGCAATGACAGCTGTCGACAAATCCTGAGGATAGCGGATCATATAATCCCGCAATACAAAAGAGCCAAGCGAAAATCCAAAAAATATGACCGGAATATTCCGTTCCGAATATTTCTTTTTTATATATTTATATGTGGTATGAGCATCTTCTACGATCCAGTTCCAGCTTCCTTTTGGCCCGAAATACATGGAGAGTCCGCTTTGTCCAATAGACCGTCCATGCCCTAAATGTTCCGCACCCGCTACCACATAGTTCTTCTCTGTAAAGTATTGTGCAAATTTCTCATAACGCATTATATTTTCCGTTACACCATGTAGAATAATGATAATTGCTCTGGCTTTTCCGTCCGGTATCCATTCAACTCCATGTATGGTGGTATGTCCGTCCGCCGATAAAAAATTAAATTCTTCCTGTCTCATCTGCCTACCTCACGTCATTCTCTGTAATGTACTTTATATAAGCAGCAAATGCTGCCGGTATCGGATATTTTTCATTCACTTCCTGTAAATCAAGGTACAACATTCCGCTGACATCTTTCTCCAGTTCATCGATCCATATAACATAACCGGTCATATGCCATTCGATATGGGAAAAAATATGCTTTGCTTCTCCCGCCTTCTCTATTCTGAGCGGCTGCAGATTCTTCTGTTTTATCCATTTTAATGCTTCTTCTTCGGATAATGTTCCTTCTACATTCGGAAATTCATACATACTTGCCAGCAATCCCTTGGCCGGTCTTTTATGCAGAATCACCTTATCCTGGCGGCGTATGACAAATACGGTCCGGTTCTGTATTTTTCTCGCCTTTGCCTTCGTCTTTACCGGAATCTCAGAAATTTTATCATGGAATCTTGCCCTGCAGAACGACTGCCACGGACATTTCCCACAGAGTGGCTGACCATTCGGCAGACACACAATCGCTCCTAATTCCATTAGTGCCTGATTGAACTGTCCTGCATGGTCTGCGGGTATGATTTCGGCAAGCCTTTTCTCTATCTCCGTTTTCACGGACTGCTTCATAATGTCCGAGGAATCCTCTGCCACTCTTGTAATGACACGCAGGACATTTCCATCCACTGCTGGAACTGGCTGATGATACGCAATCGATGCCACCGCTCCTGCGGTATAACTGCCGATTCCTTTTAATTTCAGCAGTTCACCGTAATCCGACGGCAATTCTCCGGCAAATTCTTCCATGACAGTTTTTGCCGCTTCCTGCATATTTCTGACACGATTATAATAACCAAGGCCCTCCCAGAGTTTGAGCAGACGTTCTTCTTCACATTCTGCCAGGTCCTGTATCCGGGGCAGTTCTCTCATAAAGCGTTCAAAATAAGGCTTTACCGCTTCTACCCTTGTCTGCTGAAGCATAATTTCAGATACCCACACACGATATGGAGTCGGAGATTCCCTCCACGGAAGGACTCTTGCATTTTCCTGAAACCACTGAAGCAGAGGCTCTACTATTATACTTAAATCAAAATCAGACAGCATATACTATTTCTCCATCTATCTATAAATATATTTTTCTATAGGCAAACAGGAGAGAACGGCATCTCATAGTCGCTCTCTCCTGTTTCTCTGTTGAAACCTTTCATCAGATCTCCCTGATGGATTCTGATTAAAAAATTCTTCTAACTGTAATTACGCTCTTATAATTAACCGGTGATGTATATTTAATACCTGTTTCCGGTGTACTTGCATGTACAATGGTGTTATTACCTACATAGAGGGCTACATGACCGCTGTAACATACAATATCACCCGGCTGAATTTCGGAAAGACTTACTTCATATCCCACACTTCTTAATGATGCAGAAGAATGAGGAAGGCTGATGCCGAACTCTGCATAAACACTCATAACAAATCCGGAGCAGTCTGTTCCATTTGTCAGACTGGATCCGCCATATACATATGGATTTCCAACAAACTGGCATGCATAATCAACTACTGCCTGTCCGGTTGCACTTGTCGGAGCTGTATAAGTTTTTGCTTCTGTCGCCGCTTCAGTGGTTGTTTCCTTAGCCGCTGTAGTTGTCTCTTTTACTGTTGTAGTTGTTTCTTTCTTTGCATTGGCCTTATTTGCTTCCGCAATTGCTTTCTCTGCAGCTTCTTCTGCAGCCTTACGCTCTTCTGCTTCTTTCTGCAGTCTTGCCTGTTCTTCTGCGGTAGACTCTGCCGTAACAAAATCTGTAGTCATTACAACATAATCAGCAGAAATATAACCATCGCCTGCCTCTGTAGTTACTTTAATCCAACCCGGATTAGATTCATCAATTGCTACCAGATCTTCGCCTTCCGGAAGCATATAGATAATCTTTGATTCCGTTGTCGGCTCACTTCTTACAAATAATGTTTCTGTATTTACCTTTGCATATCTTGTTGCAACACTCTTTGCAAGGTTTTCATCACCAACTACTACATATTCTGATTTTACATATCCAACTACATTTCCGGAAGAAATCTGATACCATCCGTTCTCTTCCCCTAAAATAGTTGCAGCTGAATTATTGTATAATTTTCCAACCACTTCTCCATCTGTACTTGCAATGGATCTTACATTTACATAATCATTTACCTGTGCAATCGCAATATCACTGAATTCTGACTTTGCTTCAGCCTGTGTTTCTGTCTCTGTCTGTGTCTCTGTTTCCGGCTGTGTCTCAGCCTGTGTCGCTGTCTCTGTCTCTGTTTCCGGCTGTGTCTCAGCCTGTGTTTCTGTCTCCGTCTGTGTCTCTGTTTCCAGCTGTATCTGGGTTTCTGTTTCCGGAGTAGTAATTCCCATCGCATCTTTCATCATCTGATCCTGCATTGCCATGGCAACGATACTCTGTTCTCTTCTTTCAATTCCAATCATAGGCTGTGTCTCGCTGTTATAAGCTGCCACAGTCACTTTCTCTGTCTTCTTGCTGTGATCTACGGAATCTATCTGTTTTGCTCCAATGTAACCCACCATCATCAATGATACACCAACTGCAACCATTGATGGTACTTTCTTATTTCGCATTTGTATCTCCTTTTATTCTGTAAAACAAACCTATACACTTCATGATTTTTACAATCAACAGTTACTAGTATACTCATTTTACAGCCATCTGTCAAGGGTGTTATTCTTTTTCATGCTTATAGAACGTTACACAGCAGCCTTCCACCTTCTTGCTCTGATACATTGCTTCATCAGCTTCTTTATAGAGGCGGTCAAAACTAATCTCCTCATCCTCAAGACAAAAAGAAGCTCCCATACTGACATGTATCTGCTTCGTTCCCATCTCCGGAATCTGAATGGAAGAAATCGCTGCAAATACTCTCTCTGTAAACAAATCTGCTGCCTGCCGGTCCAATAATCCCGGAATATACATGGCAAATTCGTCCCCTCCAAGTCTCAGTACAATATCATTTTCCCGGCAGGAATTCTGCAAAGTTTCTGCAACTGCTATGATAACACTGTCTCCTACCGCATGACCATAAGTATCATTGATTGCCTTGAATTTATCGCAGTCAATCAGGCACAACAATCCTCCGATATGCTTATTCAGCATTTCTGAAATCTTCCTTTCCCCACATCCACGGTTGCAAATTCCAGTCATCCGGTCAGTTTCCGACAGATACAACAGCCAGTTCTCCCGTTTCTTTTCCTCATCTATAACTTCCACACAATACAGTACATTATCCGCATCTACTTTGATAAAACGTTCTTTACACCAGCCGGAAACCGTTCCCAGAAATTCATGCACTATGGTTTCTTTTCCTTTCATTCTTTCTGCCAGTGTCGCAATATCCGTAAATTCAAACACACTTCTCTTATATTTCTCCGTTGCCAGCTGTTCCATGACATTTTTTATCTGCACTGGAAAATATGGACCACTTTGCAAATCCAAGTTTTCATCAACAAAATTCGGAGATTTAATCGTTTGAAGCATTCCCGTTTTTATATTAACCATATGCATGGACAAATAAATCTGTGACAATGCTGTATATCCGGAAAATCTGGCATCTTCCGTCGATTTATGAAACGAATTTCTCAATTTTAAAAGTGAAACCAGTAATGTCCCTATCATTTCCAAAAAGACTGACAGCCTGTCCAAATCTCCTTCCGGCGGATTATCCACTCCGAAGAATCCATGTATGGAGTCCTTATAACGAAGCGGACTTACTACGAGATTCTGTATATTCTGTTCCTTTAAAAGTTCATAGGACGCAGGATGTTCGTCTTTTATCGTTTCCATATCTTTGATAATAATATTCTGTTCCTTGTCAAATGCCTCGTACCACCAGTCAATCTGTTCCATTTCCACCGCCTGCAGCAGATTTATCTGTGGTTCTACACCATCAGCACACCATTCATAGCTATTATTCGTAATACTTTTTTCCAAATCATCTTCAAATATATAGATTCTGTCTGAACCAATATGTTTTCCAAAGAAACGAATAAATTCGTTTATCTGTTCTTCCGGGGTATCATAGTCTAATGCCGAACGTAATGCCTCGTTGATGATTAACGCATACTTTTTGTTCGTTTTCATAATTCTTCCTTTATTTTCTCAATTAGTACAATATCTGCCGGTAACCAGTTTACATCAGATAAGTGTTTTTTGTCAAGCCATCTGGCATCTTCATGCTCTTTTAAAATGAGTTCCCCGCCGTTTAATCTGCACCAGTAACACTTCATGGATAAATGAAATGCCGGATAATCGTACTCTACCGTGTCAAGCAGGTCCAAAACTTCTATTTCCGCATCCAGTTCTTCCCTGATTTCACGAACCAGTGCTTCCTGCGGAGTTTCTCCCTCTTCCATCTTTCCTCCCGGGAACTCCCACCAGTCCTTAAATTCCCCGTAACCTCTCTGGGTTGCAAAGATAACAGGAGTTCCGTCTTCGGTCTGTGATTTAATAATCGCTGCTGCTACGTTGATTGTCTTCATGTGGTGATCCTTTCTGCCTTTTGCTATTTAGTCAAATACTCATAAATATCTTCTCTTACACTGTTTTTCAGCCGGAATACAAAATTTACAATCGGAAGGATTTTTCCTTTATTATTCTGGATAGTTGTTTCTCTCCACTGCACTGGCTCTGCCTCTCCCATATAATAAAAATCCATTCCTTCTCCATCGCTCTTTTTTATAAAAAGACATATTTTCAGTCCGGTTTTTTTATAATTTATAATATCAACACTTTCCCTGCTGTCAAGCGAAACACCATTTCTTGTCATCCAGCTGAAGAAACGGTTATCTATAAATGTATCTTCATATTTTGTACTGTCAGATATATCTTCTTTCTTTTCATATGTTACAAATATCGGACAGGTATTATGCTTAATCCTATATCCATACATGGTAGAACTCTCATCCTTATCCCAGTTCATCAGCCGGCATACATCTTTTCTCGAATATTTTTCATATAATACCATATTATTATCATCGTGCCTGGCATAGATATCTTTATATCTGAGCAATCCATACTCAATTAACCTGTCCAGCTCCTTTTTAAATTCCAGATGTCTGAGCTTTTCAAAAAAGCTTATCGAACGTAATAAAATGCCTTTTTCCATTTGTTCATCGGAAAAAATCTCTATATCTGCAAACTTTTTCGCATCACTTCCCGCAACAAAATCCATATTAAGAATTCTCTGTGCCGAATAATAATCTGCTTCTCTGTAAATTTCTCCCATTTTTTTAAGTTCTTCTGCAAATATATTTTCATTTATCTCCCTGTTTTCCACAAGCATTTTAAGCAGCAATAATTCATGCGGTCTCTTTCCATCTACGATAAGTGCCGAAATAAATGCCAGCATCTGCTCCTCTCTCTCAGTAAATGTCATCTGATATTCCTTATCTGCCATTCTGACAAAATTATCATACGTTCTTGCATAACTGATAAACAGCATCGGATCTATTTCTCCTAATTTATAAAAATCCAAAATCGTCGGAATATGACCTATCATGTATTTTACCTGATTGTACCAGTCTGTGAGCATCTTCTTTGTCGTTGTCATTTTGTCAATGGAAGCAAAGATACGCTTCTTTGTAATTTCATCAAAATGGATCGTAGAACAGCCTGGAATAATCCTGGATCCTTCCCTGACATATTTACGAATGGTATCTTTATTATAAGTTCTGTCTCCGGATAACGCTATCGGAATCAGAAAATTCCGGTTATAATTCCCGACAAAATCCAGTACGACAACATATTCTTTGCCATCTGCTTTTCTAAGTCCTCGTCCAAGCTGCTGCACAAAGACGATAGCGGACTGTGTCGGTCTTAGCATAATAACCTGGTTTACTGCCGGAATGTCAACACCTTCATTGAATATATCTACAGTAAATATATAATCAAGCTTTTGATCCGTGTTATCTGCTTCGAGTTTTTCTACCGCCTGCTCCCTCTCTTCCTGCGAATTGGCACCAGAAAGTGCAATGGTCCGGTATCCTCTTTTATTAAACTCTTCTGACAGAGCTTTTGCTTCTTCATTCCGACTGCAGAAAACCAATCCTTTTACTCTTTCTCCATCACATCCGTAATACTCCGCCTGTTCCAGAATATGATTTACTCTCTGTTCATTTGCCAGCAGCCGGAAGTCGGCATGATCATCTATTGTCTGCCCATTTATTTCCAAATCTGAAATACCATAATAATGAAACGGACACAAAAGATTATCCCTTAATGCATCCTGAAGCCTTATCTCACTTGCAATGTTATGGTCAAATAAACTGTAAATATCGAATCCATCTGTCCGTTCCGGACTTGCTGTCATACCAAGTAAAAATTCCGGTGTAAAATACTTTATAATTCTATGGTAACTCTCTGCCCCGGCTTTATGTGTTTCATCGATGATAATACATTCAAATCTGTCTTTTTCAAATTTCTCCAATATATAGCTCCTGCTCATTGTCTGAACGGTAGAAAACAGATAATCCACATCCGTATCTTTATAATTACCAGAAAGCAATCCCATTGAAATATTTCCCGGTAAAACTTTTTTATAAGATATCAGTGCCTGTTTTAAAATCTGCTCTCTATGCACCAGAAATAATACTTTTTTAAATCCCAGTTCACGCATGGCAAATGCAGAAGCATAAGTTTTTCCAGTACCGGTCGAACTTAATAACAATGCCTTTGTTTGTCCCTGTTCTCTTAATCTCTGCATTTTATTTACAAATTCCACCTGCATTTTATTTGGCTTTAATGTATAAGTTGCAAAATCTACAACTTTTTCATCAGACAAAGCTCTCTGCTTCTGTCTTTCTATTAATTTATTCTGTAAATATCTTTGCTCGTATTCCTCTATAAAATCATGATATTCCTGTGTCACTTCACTGTTCCACAGCTCATCAAATTCCTGCAGGATATCTGTCACTATCTGTCCCTGCTCTGTGGATACTAATTTGGTATTCCACTCTCTGTTTTTTGTAATTGCACTTAATGTCATATTGGAACTTCCAATAATGATCCGATAAATTTCATCCTGTTTAAAAATATACCCTTTGGTATGAAATCCGCCTGTTTCATCATTGGTCCGATACATTTTTATTTTAATATTTTTTAATTCTGCAAGTCGCATAAGTGCCTTTGGTTCACTGAATGTCAGGTAATCTGTGGTAAGAATTTTACCCGGGACATTTTTCTTTTCCAATTCTTTTAAAATCATAAGTAATGGCTGTATTCCGCTCTGTGTGATAAATGCCACACTAATACAAAATTCATCACATTGATTTAATTCATATTCCAGTGAAGCAAGCACTTTCTTTCCCTGTTTATAATCGTTTGAAATAAATTCCGGACGATATGCCAGATTAGAATTCACTGCATGATTAATAAACGCTGTCTGTAATCCATTTTCTAATTCCTCGTATTTTTTCATTATTTCTCCTTATGCAGAATGTTATTATTTTCTTACTATAATACTACCACATTCCATCGCCCAAAATCAACATTCGTCTTGACTTTCTTCCTCATCTTTTGTTATAATCTTTTTGAAAATTTTTGTGGATTTTTCCGGAATGAGATTTCGATTCATCTTTTCGCCACACAGGAGGCTGTGTGGCATTTTTTGTTTTAAGGAGGACTTTATGGATCAAAGTTATATGAAAGAACGCCCGGTTATGAAACTGTTACTTACCATGTCTCTTCCGATGATGATTTCAATGCTTGTGAATTCACTTTACAACATTGTGGACAGTTTCTTTGTGGCAAAAATCAGTGAAGACGCAATGACTGCATTATCACTGGTATTTCCAATGCAAAATTTAGTGAATGCCGTTATGGTAGGATTCGGCATCGGGATTAATGCCATGATTTCATTTTATATGGGAGCAAATGATAGGAAAATGGTTGACAAAGCAGCAAGTCAGGGAATGTTGCTTGGAACTTTACACGGTGTAGTGTTGACTGTAGTATGCATTTTATTTATTACACCTTTTCTTAAAATTTTCACCTCTTCGGAGCAGGTTGTAAAAATGGGAAGCAGTTATTCCGTGATTGTATTTTCATTTTCCGTAATTCTTGCATGGGAACTGGTTTTTGAAAAGACTTTCCAGGCGGTGGGACGAATGGCAGTATCCATGGTATGCATGATGAGCGGATGTATTGCAAATATTATATTGGATCCGCTGCTGATTTTCGGCATCGGTCCATTCCCGGCACTCGGCATACAGGGTGCTGCACTGGCTACCGGACTTGGACAGACAATCAGTGCCGCCTTTTACCTGATTATCTACCTTGCCAGACCGGTTTCTGTCCATTTCCGTAGAAAAGATGCCTTTTTAGACGCTACATTATGTAAAAAGATGTATTCCATTGGGATTCCGGCGACTTTGAACATGGCTTTGCCTTCCCTGCTGATTTCGGCATTGAATATGATTCTTGCAGGATTTTCACAGACCTATGTTTTTGTTCTGGGTGTTTACTATAAACTGCAGACATTCTTATATCTGCCGGCAAATGGTGTAATTCAGGGAATGCGTCCACTGATTGGCTATAATTATGGTGCCGGGGAAAAGAAACGAGTGCAGCAGATCTTTTTACAGGCCGCCGGATTTGTCGCAATGATTATGATCATTGGTACAATCCTCTGCCTTGCTCTTCCTGATGCACTCATTGGGTTCTTTACTTCAAATGCAGATTCCATCTCAAGCGGAAGTCATGCTCTCAGAATTATCTGCATCGGCTTTGTTATTTCTTCCCTGTCCGTAACCGCCTGCGGTGCTTTGGAGGGACTCGGAAAAGGAATTCCTTCTCTGTTTATCTCACTATGCCGTTATGTTGTCCTTATGATTCCAATGGCATGGATTTTAAGCAGAATATCCGGTGCTGCCGGAGTGTGGCACGCATTCTGGATTACCGAAACGATTACTGCCGTAATATCAATGTTTATTTACCGCAGATATTCGGTAAAATAGCAAATGATGAATTGTAGCATTGTTTTTAAAATATTTCTATGATACAATTTGAACAGAACAAGATAATTCACAGAAAGCAGGTGGAGAAATGTCAAAAACAATCAGTATTGGCAATCAGGGGTTTGAAGATATCCGAATAAATGACTGCTTCTATATTGATAAAACTCTATTCATCAGAGAATGGTGGGAATCAAAGGATATTGTAACCCTGATTACAAGACCCAGACGTTTTGGAAAAACTTTAAATATGGATATGCTTAAATGCTTCTTTTCAAACAAGTATGCTGGCAGAAAGGAGCTTTTTGAAGGATTAAATATCTGGAAATACGAGTATTACAAAAAAATCCAGGGAACTTATCCCGTTATATTTTTAAGTTTTGCCGATGTAAAAGAACGTAGTTATAAAAATGCTATTCAAAAAATAAAAAACATTCTGGTTGATTTATACACACAATTTGTATCTCTTGAAGCATATTTTAATGAACGTGAAAAAAAAACATATCAGCTTGTCAGTTATGATATGGACGATGTAATGGCTCAAGATGCTTTAAAAAGCCTCTCTGCACTGTTAAATAATCATTATCAGAAGAAGGTTATTATTCTTTTGGACGAATATGATACTCCATTGCAGGAAGCCTATTCCTATGGATATTGGGAAGAACTTACAGGATTTATGCGTAGTTTTTTTAATTCAGCATTTAAAACCAATCCTTATATGGAACGAGCTGTTATGACCGGAATCACAAGAATTTCAAAAGAATCTATGTTTAGCGATTTAAATAATCTGAACGTAGTCACCACAACCGCAAAAGAATACGAAAGCTGTTTCGGATTTACGGAATCAGAAGTTTTTCAGTCTTTAGAGTTATTTGGACTATCAAAAGAAAAACAGCAGGTAAAACAATGGTATGATGGATTTATATTCGGCTCTCAAAAAGATATTTATAATCCATGGTCAATTACCAATTTTTTAAGTAAACGTGAATATCAAACCTATTGGACCGATACCAGTTCTAATGCTCTGGTAAGCAAATTAATACAAACAGCTTCCGCAGAAGTAAAAGAAAAAATGGAGGAACTTCTGCAAAATAATGAAATTGTTGAAAATTTTGACGAACAAATTATATTTCATCAGCTAACAGATGACGAAAGTGCCATCTGGAGTCTTCTTATGGCAAGCGGCTATTTAAAAGCAGAAAAAGTCGAATATCGAGACGAAGATTTAGAAACATGGTATTATTTAAAGATCACAAACAAAGAAACCCACATCATGTTTTCAAAAATGTTTAAAGGCTGGTTTCGTACTGTAAGAAAAGAATACAACGAGTTTATAACAGCTCTTCTTGGCGGAAATGTAAAAAATATGACGAATTATCTGAATGATGTTGCATTAGAAACATTCAGTAATTTTGATGCTGGAAGACGTGCCTCTGCAAGAACCCAGCCAGAACGTTTCTATCATGGATTTGTACTGGGGCTTTTAGTTGCATTACGTAAAGATTATCAATTAAAGTCAAATCGCGAAAGCGGTTATGGAAGATATGATGTTATGCTGATTCCCAAACATCCTGACAAAGATGCTATTATTATGGAATTCAAGGTATTTGATTCCAGTGAAGAAACCGGATTACATGGAACTGCAAAAGCTGCATTAAAACAAATTGAAGAAAAAGGTTATGATACCGAGCTTCTCTTACTTGGAATTCCAAAAGAAAAAATCCGCCACTACGGATTTGCTTTTGAAGGAAAAAAGGTTCTTATAGAAACTAATACTGACGTTATTACCGGAGGTTCTTTATGATTTTATGTTTCTTACTCGCCATTCTCTGTATCGGTTACGGGATTTTGATCCGTATGGCAGGTTCCGGCACTTTATTCTTTGCTGTCTGGTTTGGAATTGCAGGCTTATTTATTTTTTCCGGAATATTTATTCATTGGAAATTATGGCTGAAACTTCCTGTTTTACTGGTTCGTACCGGCAGCATTGTTCTTGCATTATTTCTATTCTTTTTTCTTATTGTGGAAGGAATGATATTTTCTCATTTTCATGATACCGGGGATAATAATCCGGAATATATTATTGTTCTCGGTGCACAGATGCGCGAACATGGTCCCAGCAGAGTTCTGCGTTACCGTCTTGACCGGGCAGTCCAATACTTATACGAACACCCGGACACCATCTGTGTCGTATCCGGAGGACAGGGAAAAAACGAACCTTGCAGTGAAGCAGAAGGAATGGCAGCATATCTGGAAGAACAGGGCATAGAAAAAGACCGGATTCTTCTGGAACCGGATTCAAAGACAACCAGCCAGAATATCAGAAACAGCATGAAATTAATTCCGCAGGATGCCGCAATCGGAATTATAACGAATAATTTTCATCTGTTCCGGGCATTACAGACTGCAAAAAAAGAAGGAATTACCAACATCAGTGGAATTGCCGCTGATTCCTCACCTTTATATCTCCCGAACAATATGCTGCGGGAATTTCTGGCAGAAATAAAATTCCTTCTTCCATAACATTTTTTCGTTATATTTTTTAGAGTATGGAGATTTTTGGCAAAAAAAGCACAGTGGAACTGAATTTTCAGTTATCCACTGTGCTTATGATTTTGCATATTAATATTATTGTTCCACCACTTTACAACTTTTTCATAAAAAAGTATCGTACAGGGACTTTCTGATGTATAATAAGTTTGCAACAAAAATAGGTAATACTATTAATGAATCCTATGTGACCAGTCTATCTTGTCATAATCTTCCGGTTGGATATTATCTTTACAAGCATTTTTAAGAGCATCTATATCTTCATCACCGTAATCTATTTCTTCATTATTTTCTACTTGACTATTATCCACACCTGTATTACCACTGTCCGTATCTTCTGATACTGGCTCTGGCTCAATGTACACCGGTTCTGGCTCGCTGTATACCGATTCTGGTTCTTCATAAACCGGCTGTGTATCGACAGGTTCTGTATCAGCAGGTGCAGAATCACCGTTATCGTCCTCTTCTTCGTAGGAATAGGTGTCTATGGTATCATCATAGAAAGTATCTACCTCTGCCTGCTCTGTCTGTGGCTCTGTGACTTGTTCTGTCTGTGGTTCGGTCGGTGCTTCGGTCTGTGCCTCTGCCACAGATTCCGTAGTGGTTTCTACCTCTGTTATAGGTTCTGTTTCTGACTCTGCTTCTGTCATCTATGTGATTTCTGTTTTCTTATCATTTTCCCTGTTTCCTGCACTGACACAGAAAATCCCTGCTCCTGCGATCAGAATGGCTGCTGTTATTCCTGCTATAATAATCTTTTTCTTCATCTGTTCTTTTCTCCTTTTATACGCACGGGAAAATTTTTTAAAAATACTCTTAAAAAATTTTCCCGTAATAACTGCGTAAAATTTTGTCAATAATTACTTTTAACCATACAATTACAACCGATAAAATACACTATCCCGAAACGTATATCCTTTCATATCGACAGAACCATTCCATCCCCCAAAAACAAATTTTGAAAATTCTGACCACAATGATATGAAACCGCTACACAGGTTGCGGTTGTTCCTGCCTTTC
>ULUM01028895.1_pt1 | contig 45693 bp, 40 predicted proteins | sample 1958501 | NCBI WGS metagenome assembly ULUM01 (sample SAMEA4835760, study PRJEB28245) | human gut metagenome | biome: gut microbiome; material: fecal sample | place: Denmark | collected 2008
GTGGCTCTGGAGGCCCAGGGTTCGAATCCCTGTATCCACCCGTATTTCCCTGGGAAGCAGTTCCCGGGGCTTTTTTGTATTTTACGAAAGGTTAGATTTGAAATTTGATCGTGAAGTGAAAGTGGAAACGCAGATCATTAACGGATATTATTTTACAGAGAGATATCCGGGAGATGAGAGTATTGAGGTAATGAAGGAAGATATGGACATGTGCGCGGATGCGGTGGAACATTGTCGGGAAAGCATTCTGAAGATGATTCAGGAAATAGAAAATGAACTCAATGAAAATGAAGAAAGCTGAATTTCTATAATAGAAATTCAGCCTTTTTCCGCTGGGCCAGCGGGATTCGAACCCTCGAGTGCAGGAGTCAAAGTCCTGTGCCTTACCGCTTGGCGATGGCCCATTGCCATAACAATAGTATTCTATCATAAGACTGAAAAAAAAACAAGCAGAGGATTGGCGACTTGCCATCTGGTTCGCCATATGCTGATCTGGATAAGAAAGCGCATGGCAGAACTTTAACTATGGTTTGACAGGAAAGGAGTATAGCAATGACAGAGGAAAAAACAGCAGAGATTGTGGAAAACACAGAAAAAAACGGATCAGCCTGTTTAAAATCGCGCGGTGATCTGGCAAGAGAACTATTTAAGGAAGGTTACAACTGTTCCCAGGCAGTGACACTGGCGTTTGCGGATGAACTGGAGGCACGCGGAATCAGCAGAGAGATGGCGGCAGGCTTGGCATCCTCGTTTGGCGGTGGTCTCGGAAGACTTCGGGAGGTATGTGGCTGTGTCAGCGGAATGGCACTGGTCTGTGGGGCTCTGGAAGGCTATACAGACCCGAAAGCGGCAGCGGAGAAGCAGGATCACTATAAAAGAATTCAGAAGCTTGTAAAGGCGTTTAAGGACGAGAACGGCAGCTATATCTGCCGGGAACTGTTGGCTGGGATCAATACGGATACGAATCCGATGCCGGAGGCGAGAACGGAGAGCTACTATAAAAAACGCCCATGCGCAGAGCTTGCAGCCTGTGCAGCGGATATTCTGGAGAGACACTTGGAAGAACTACAGAAATAAAATTGAATTTCCGATCTTGAGAAGAATAGAACTCATCTCTGAGGTATCATTATGGCAACAAAAAATGACCCGTCGCAAAAGCGACGGGTCATTCTGCCTTTATATTTTACACAATAAGCTTTGCAAGCTGCTATACTCTGAATTAGAGGATTCCAGCCGGAAGAGCAACGCCTACGCCCGGTCCGAACGGAAGTCCGATGGACATCCAGATAACAACTACGATGATCCATGCGATCTGAAGAACGATGGACATCGGGATCATGTTGGAGATCAGAGTACCGATCTTGAGATCCGGAACGTACTTTGTCTGAGCAACACTTAAGATCATCCAGATATATGCGGACATCGGTGTCCAGCAGTTGAACGGGGAGTCACCGATTCTGTAAAGTAACTGTGTGAAGCCCGGATGATAACCGAGGAGCATGAACATTGGAACGAAGATCGGAGCGAAAATAGCCCACTTCGCGGAACCGGAGGATACGAAGATGTTGACGAAGGAGCAGAGAAGGATGAAAGCTACACAGAGCGGAATGCCTGTGAAACCTGCAGCCTCGAGACCATCAGCACCTGCGATCGCAAGGAGTGTACCAAGCTTTGTCCAGTTGAATAAGCCCTGGAACTGTCCGCAGAAGAAGCAGAACAGAACGTAGGAACCCATGCCGGCCATCTGCTTTGACATTGCCTTGTTGACATCAACAGCGTTCTTGAATGTGCCTGCAGTGAAGCCGTATGCAAGACCGCAGAGGCAGAACAGAACGAACAGGATCGGGATCAGGCCCTTTAAGAGTGGGGATCCGATAAATGCACCGTTCTCGCCGGAAAGAAGACCGGTGAAGAATCCGATTGCAATGATGATGATGTAGATGATCGCGGTAAGAGCTGCAGCATTAAGACCTTTCTTCTGCTGCGGAGTAACTTCTTCAAGTTTTGCTTCTCCGGCACCCTCGTATTTTCCGAAACGCGGCTCAATCATATGTACGGAACAGAATCCGATAACTGCTGCGCAGAGGAAGGTGGAGAAGATCATGAAGAACCAGTTACAGGTCGGGTCAACCTGGAATGTTGTATCCGGGATGAATGCCTTGATCGCATCGTTTGTAAGACCCTGTAACAGAGTATCAGTACCGGCAACCATCAGGTTTGCTGTGAAACCGGCCTGAGCACCTGCGTAACCAACCATCATACCAACTACCGGGTGTTTGCCAACGCCCATGTAAACGATGGCAGCCATCGGCGGGATAACGACCATAGCTGTATCGGAAGCGATGTTTCCGACTGTACCGACGAATGCGATTACATACGGGATCATAGCTGCCGGAACGTTCTTTAAGGAACTGTTCAGCATGGAGATCAGCATTCCGGACTCCTCACAGAGACCGATACCGAGTGTCATTGTGATAACCAGACCTAACGGAGCGAAACCGGTAAAGTTCTTTACCATGTTGCCTAAGATCCAGTCAACACCGTCTTTGGAGAACAGGTTCGCAGATGTTACGACCTCTCCGGAAGCCGGGTTTGTAAGGGCAACGCCCATTACACTGAAGATGCAGCCGATGATGGCTGTGATAAGGAAAAGCCAGCAGAACAGAATCGCTGGCGGCGGCAATTTGTTACAAACTTTTTCGATACCATCAATCAGTTTGTCCACGCCGGTTTTCTTAGCGGTAGTGTTTTCACTCATTTGAAAAACCTCCTGTAAACTTAATTTACGAGATCTAAACCCCCGAGATCCCGCTTACATGGATATTATACTATAAAGGGTTCGAAAAAGCTATATGTTTTTTATAAAGTGTTTATAATTTTTATTTTTAAATTAGAAAACTGGAAAAAAAGCCGGAGATTTCGCTAAATGGAATGATAAATATTTGGTAAAAATGCACAAATCAGGAAATGGCGAATATGAGAAGATTATTGCGTTTATAGTGGTTTCGTGTTAAGATAAAGTATCGTGCATGAAACGTGATGACAGATAATAAAGGAATCCTGCCTGATGGATTCAAAAGAGACTGTCGGTGGCAGCAACTGCCAATGTGCGGTTAATTGAATACCTGGGAGGATAAAATATGTTTGGTGGAAACTTTCAGACATGGAAACTTCATTCGGCGCAGGACTACTTTATGTTCTTTGCCTACATACTGGCCGGTGTGCTGGTGTTCTGGCTGATCGCGAAACACATGAACAAACAGCGGAACCACGAGAAGGCAGTGGAAAAGGTTTCCGGACGGCTGAAAAAGATCTGCGGAAAGCCCGGTGAGGTTTTAAAGAACGCGACTTTAAATCTGCCGGAAGGGAAAATGACGTTTGATGTGGTCCTTATGGATAAGAGAGGTGTTTACCTTGTAAGAACTTACGGCTGGGGAATTAAGATATACGGAACACCGGACGGAGCAATGTGGCGGCGAGAAGACGCAAAGAGAAAAGAAGAGTTTGAAAATCCGCTTCTGGAGCTGAAAAAAGGCGCGGCGGAGATCACAAAGGTGATGGAAGAAAACGGAGTTCAGAGCCTGAAGGTGATGCCGATGGTCGTATTCGCGGACAACTTCCAGACTCCGGAGCTGTATCTCGGATATGGTTCTTTCTCCACAACGTATCAGGAATTAAAGAACTGGTATAAAAAACAGTCGGGAGTAAAAGAAGTCCAGTACGATTACGATAAGGTTTCTTCTATTATAAAAGAACTTGCAAAATAAGAAAACTGAAGATGAATAAAACGGGCAGTTCCGAAATGGAGCTGCCCGTTTTTTGACAAATCTGTTATGTACTGCCGAAAGTTTTAAAGGATACCAACCGGAAGAGCGGAACCAACACCCGGTCCGATCGGAAGACCGATGAGGTACCAGATGATGAAGAAGATCACCCAGATCACTTCAAGGATAACAGCAATCGGAAGAAGGTTGGAAATAAGAGTACCGATCTTTATATCCTTCATGTACTTGGCCTGTGCGGTTGCGAGAACCATCCAGATATACGGGCCCATCGGTGTAACTGCGTTGGTCGGGGAATCACCAAGTCTGTAAAGCAGCTGTGTGAAGCCTGGATGATAGCCAAGGAGCATGAACATCGGAACGAAGATCGGCGCGAAAATCGCCCATTTTGCGGAACCGGATGACATGAAAATGTTTACGCAGGTTACAACGAGGATAAAGCAGATGAATAACGGGACACCTGTGAAACCTGCGGACTGAAGAAGATCAGCGCCGCCGATCGCAAGGAGTGTACCAAGCTTTGTCCAGTTGAATAAGCCCTGGAACTGTCCACAGAAGAAGCAGAAGGAAACGTAGGAACCCATAGCTGCCATCTGTTTGTTCATTGCTTTACTGATATCGCCGGATTTTGTAAATTTACCGGAGCCGAAGCCGAACATAATGCCGCAAAGCGCGAAGAATACGAACAGGATCGGAATCAGTCCCTTTAAGAGCGGGGAACCGACGAATGCACCATTCTCGCCTGCCAGCGGGCCTGTGAAGAATCCGATAACAAGAAGGATGATATAAATAACAGCAGTGATACCGGCCCAGCGGAGACCTTTGCTTTCCTCACCGGACAGCTTTTCGAGCTTTTCATCATCGCTGCCCTCATATTTACCGAAACGCGGCTCTACGACCTTTGTACAAACAAAACCGATAACAATAGAACAGAGGAAGGTGGAAGCGATCATAAAGAACCAGTTACAGGTAACATCTACCTGGAAGGTTGTGTCCGGTAAAAAGCCTTTGATCGCGTCGTTTGTAAGACCCTGAAGCAGGGAATCTGTACCGGCAACCATAAGGTTTGCGGTAAAGCCCGCGTTTGCGCCGGCATATCCGCAGATCATACCAACGACCGGATGTTTTCCTGCACCGATATAGAGGAGTGCAGCAAGCGGAGGAACGATGATATTTGCTGTATCAGAAGCGATATTTCCGATGGTTCCCACGAATGCGATAAGGTACGGAATAAGAGCCGGAGGAACATCGCTCAGGCATCCCTTTAAGAGGGACATTATCAGTCCGGATTCCTCACAGAGACCGATACCGAGTGTCATGGTGATTACCAGACCGAGCGGTGCGAAACCGGTGAAGTTCTTTACCATACTTTCAAGGAACCAGTGCAGTCCGTCTACCGAGAAGAAGTTCTGGGAAACAACGGCCTCTCCGGATGCCGGGTTGATCAGGCTTACACCGGCTACGGTTGCGATCGTACCGATGATCGCTGTGAAAAGGAAGAGCCAGCAGAACAGGATTACCGGATCGGGAAGTTTGTTACATACGTTTTCGACTACGGTCAATGCCTTGTCGAGCCAGGTCTGCTTTGTTGCAGTATTGGTGTTTTCGCTCATACAGAAACCTCCTGTGATAGTAAAAGTACGAAATAACTGAAAAAACAGGAAGATTTCCAGCAATTTCGCCGATAAAGTAAAAAGTTAATTCTTTGCTAAGAATGAAAAATATTAACTTTTTATAAAACGATTATATATCTTTTGTAAATAACTGTCCACACTTTTTTTTTATTTAGTCAAATGTTTTTACAGCTCATATTATTAATGCAATTCAAATAAATTAGAAAATTCAGACAAAAACAAAATGGATCCAGAGAGATCCGGTCAGGAAACCGGATAAAGCTGAGGTATTTTCTTGCGGAGATGGCAGATCCATGTTAAGATGATTGAGTAAGATTTGCGATGCAGGGCCCGGAAAAGAGGTCTTTGCAGCAGGAAAAACAGGAGGGGTTAGCAGATGATTAACGAAAAGAGACTGCTCGACACATTCATTGGCTACGCGATGATCGACAGCGAGACAAAGAATGAGAAAGCGATGGGGGAAAAGTTAGTTGAGGATCTGAAGGCACTCGGTCTGGAAGTAAAGACCGATAAGGCCGGAGAGGGGTTCGGATCCAACGGATTTAACGTATGCGCATATCTTCCGGGAACGATTCCGGGTGAGCCGACTATTATGTGTGCGCACATGGATACCGTGACTCCGGGTAACGGGATCAAACCGTTGATCGATGACGGAATTATCCATACAGACGGATCTACGATCCTTTCCGGTGATGACAAGTCTGGAATCGCGGCGATCATGGAGGCTGTCAAGGTGATCAAAGAGCAGAATCTTCCGTGCCGCAACACAGAGATCTTATTCACCATCGGTGAAGAGGGCGGAATGAACGGCGTTAAAAATATGGATCTGTCCATGATCAAAGGCAAAGAGGCAATGGTATTCGATGCCAGCGGTGATGTTGGAAAGATCTTAACCTGCGGACCTGGCCAGATCAAGATCTTCGCGACGATCATCGGACGTTCCTCCCATGCAGGACTTGCTCCGGAAGAGGGAATCAGTGCGATCCAGGTAGCGGCAAAGGGAATCGCAAAGATGAACCTGCTCCGCATTGATGAGGAGACGACCTGCAATATCGGTACCTTAAAGGCTGAGTACGCAACCAATATCGTTCCGGAAAAGGCTGAGTTCGTGGCAGAGGTGAGAAGCCGCAACCTCGATAAATTAAACGCGCAGGCTGCCCATATGCAGAAATGTTTACAGGATGCCTGTGACGAGATGGGCGCAAAGCTTGAGATCGAGTTAAAGACAAACTATGTAAGCTTCAATGTTGCGAACGACGATCCGATGGTACAGAGAGTGTTCGAGTCCTGCAAGCGCATCGGCTGCGAACCGATGACTGCAAAGGGCGGCGGCGGAAGCGACGCGAACGTAATGGCCCTTCACGGAATCAAGCCGATCGTTCTCTCTACCGGTATGACGAAGGTACATACTACGGGCGAGACGCTGAAGATCGAGAACCTCAATAAGTGCGCGGAGCTTGTTCTGGATCTGATGACACACTAATGAATAATAGAATAAGATTTGCGGAATATATAAAAAGAAGGCAAATAGATTACAGGGCAGCCGATAAAAGGGCTGCCCTGTTTTTAGGTTTAACAGGAGATTACGATGGAACGACCAGATAAAAAAGGCACTAACGTGCCCTAAGATGCGCATTCGCGTGAAGATGCAGATTGTAGCAAATACCTGTGCTGGGTGAGAGGACACGTCGATGGATTTTCAGACATGAAAAAACTCCGGTTCTGGCATACCGGAGTTTTTTCACACAAATACTAAAAAAGGGGGATGTATGAGTATCGAATATATGTCAATTCGGGATCCTTGTGGATCCGAGAATTATGTTTAGTCGAGTCCGGCATAAATGTGCGCGCATTTCATTTGCCTGCCGGCCCCATTTTTATATATACCTGATCAGGCGCTACACGCCTCGTCTTTCGTTTTTATAAAACGCTTCGTGATGTCTTTGCTGATTGGTATCTTTTATGATACAAAGTATACAGGAAGAATGTGACGGAAGTATGGAGAAACTCTAAAAGGAAAATAAAATAAGTGGAGATTTTCTAACGAAAAAATAACCATTTCTTTAGAAATTGTTTATTGTCATGAAAAAAGAGCCGTGGTATAGTTCTGATGCAGTATAACAGATGGCTGTACGCCGGAAAATGCCCTGAGTACCCGGGGAGATGTCTGCGAGGCAGAAACCGGAAAAGCAGATGATTCCTGGAGCACGTATAAAAGAAGAATCCGGGAGCACATATAAGATCAGAGGAGGAACTTTTAATCATGAAGAAACACGTTTTACTGTCGGCGGCGCTCTGCATGACAGCAGTGATGGCGACCGCATGCGGATCAAAACATACACAGACACAGGAAACCGCAGCAGAGACAACGACAGAAGCTTCCGATGCGGAAACGAAAGCGGCGGACACGACAAAACCGGATCTTTCCAATGTGGATCCGAAGATGGCGGAAGGTCCGGGAGCGTTCGAGACAGATGAGAGCTCTGAAGGTGTACAGGTGGAGGAGATCTCCGGTGAGGAGCTGGCGAAGCTCCAGAGTGAGGTGGCTGCAAAGCTTGAAAAAACGGATTACAAGTCTTACGCAAAGGAGCTTGTCGAGATCGTGAAGAATAAGGATATGGAAGGCCTCGCGGACCATATTGATTTTCCGGCGTTTATCTCCTGTGTGAAGACAAACGGCGGAATGGTGGATACAAAGGAAGATTTCATGAAGCTGGACCCGGCGGAGATCTTCTCCGATGAGATGGAGGCAGCGATCGGAAAGGTGGATGTTGATACCCTTGAACCGGTTATGGCAGGAATCGTTCTGGGCGATGGTGTTCCGAATATCATCCTCGGCATTACCGTGGACGGAGAACTTGCGATCACAGGAATGAATTACTGAAAATCATGGGCGGACCGATGGATCCTCTACATAAGAAAATAAAGTCTGAAGAAAAATGAAAGGACATAGAAGTATCTGTGTCTCTTTTTTCTATATATAAATATAGAAGAAATATGAATCAGATCTGGATTTGCCCGGAAAGCCATTTGACGATTTTAGGACAATTATCCAACTGTGTCCAAATATAGCAAATTATTGACAAAAGAATTCATGAAATATCTGTAAAGTTGATGCGTAGAAATGGACAAATCCGCAAATATTTAGTATAATGGCGGTATGCGTTACGCGGTAAGTGAGGTGGGAGAAAATGCGTCAGAAAAAAAACGGACTCGAAAACCTGGTGCTGATCACCCAGTTCGGACTCAATGTTGTGACACCGGTCCTTATCTGTGTGCTTCTCGGAAGCTGGATCGATAAAAAGACCGGACTTCATACCGTTCTGATCTTTCTGATCCTGGGGGTTCTCTCGGGCGGCCTGAGTGCATATAAGATGGCGAAGCATATCGTAGACAGAGAGAAAGAAGACGAAGACAGGGAAAAGAAAGAGCAGGTAAAGCAGTGGGAGAGCCGTTTCGGAACCGGAGACGGTGCTGACCGTCCCAAAAGATGGCGGTGACGGCCGAAGGGACGGCAAAGAAGACGGTACCCGTAAACGAAAGCGGAATATGAAGCAGCAGGGAACTGTCCGGCAGAAGACAGCCTCGGCAGGGTAATTGAAAGGGTGGAACAATCGTGAGTGATAAGACAAAGAGGCAGGTAGTGGGAATGAGCATCGGGATTCTGATCCATAATATGATCTTGCTTCTCATCTGCCTTATTTTTTTCCGAACCGTTCCGGTGATCGCCGGAGTGCTGATCGGAGCCGCGGCGGCGGAGGTACTGCTCATCAGTATCGCGAGATCCACGGAACTCTGTGTGGAATCGGCTGATGGGGCGTACAGCAGCAAAAAGATGGTGATCCATTCGCTGATCCGCAGCCTGTGCGCGGTAATACTGGTGTGCCTTTTATGGAAATTTACGACGATCAACCTTTTAGCAGTCGTTCTCGGCGCACTGGGCTTGAAGACCGGAGCTTATGTGTATCCGGTACTTCAGAAACGAACCGACCGTAAGGCCTGAGCTTCAGGCTTGACGGATAGAGCCTTATACGCTGCTGTTTTGGAACAGACAGCAGTCTTTCAGGAGTCTTAAGGAAAGGAGGAAAAAGAATGAGTGGTGGCAGTGGTGCTGATTTCATGATCCACGGGATCGTGAAATACCATCTCTTCGGTCATGAACTCTGGCTGACGACAACAACGGTCGGAATGACGATCGTTACGATCGTTCTGCTGATTCTGGTGATAGCCGCGAACCGTGCATTAAAACATGCAACGGATGTACCTGGAACATTCCAGAATATCATCGAATTCGGTATGGAAATGCTGGAAAATATGACCACGGGGATTCTTGGCAGTTCAGCGAACCGGTTTGCGAACTATATCGGAACGATTTTTCTGTTTATTCTGTTCTGCAACCTGAGCGGTCTGTTCGGCCTGAGAACGGTTACTGCCGACTTTGGTGTTACGTTCCTTCTTGGTCTGGTCACGTTTGCGATCGTACAGTACCAGGGAATCAAAAATCATGGTGTCGGACACTTTACGGGACTGTTTCAACCTCTCCCGGTGCTGTTCCCGATCAATCTGATCGGTGAATTTGCGAATCCGATCTCGATCTCCCTTCGTCTGTTCGCGAACATGCTGTCCGGAGTTATTATCATGGGTCTCTGGTACGGAATGATGCCGGTCTTATTAAAAATCGGTATTCCGGCCGCACTTCATGTGTATTGCGACCTGTTTTCCGGATGTATCCAGACATACGTATTCTGCATGCTGACTATGGTCTATGTAAATGATAAACTGTAGGAACGCAGGGCGGAACAGGGAAGGCAGGACCCCATCGACGCAGTCGATCGGAAAGGATTTTGCCTGTAGCTGTGAATGACAGCTATAAAATTTTTTTACAGGAGGTTTTATCTATGAATATTACAGGACAGGATTTGATCCATGCTTGCTCAGCAATCGGCGCCGGTATCGCGATGATCGCCGGTATCGGACCTGGTGTTGGACAGGGTATCGCCGCTGGTTTCGGCGCATCTGCAGTCGGCCGCAACCCGGGCGCGAAATCTGATATTACATCGACCATGCTTCTTGGACAGGCCGTTGCCGAGACGACCGGTCTTTATGGTCTTGTTGTTGCCATTATCCTTATGTTCGTTAAGCCGTTCGGTTGATCCGGATATGGGAACAGGAAAAAACTTCCGGGTATGCGCGGAAGTTTGTAAAGGAGGCGAGATGAGACCTTGGAACGGTTAATAAATTTTGACCCTCAATGGATCAACGACATTGTGATCACGGGAATCAATATTTTTATCCTGTTCTTCGTAATGTCGTATTTCCTCTTTAATCCGGCGCGTGAAGTACTGGAAAAAAGAAGAAAACGGATCGCGGGTGATCTGGAAACGGCAAAGACAAGCCGCGAAGATGCGCTCGCGCTGAAAGCGGAGTATGAGGATAAAATAAAGTCCATCGACAAAGAGGCGCAGGAAATTCTCGACGCAGCGAGGAAAAAAGCGAAAAAGCAGGAAGCTGATATCTTAGCGGAAGCGAGAGAGGAAGCAAACCGCATCGTTGACCGGGCAAACCGGGAGATCGAGCTGGAGAAGAAGAAAGCGCTTGAGGACATGAAGACGGAGATCGTTTCCATTGCGTCCCTGATGGCAGAGAAGGCGGTTGCCGCTTCCATGGATGTAAAGATCCAGGATTCCCTGATCGAGGAGACTTTAAAGGAAATGGGTGAGAGCACATGGCAAAGTTAGTGTCAAAGGTCTACGGCGACGCGCTGTTTGAAGCTGCCATGGAGCGGGATATGCTGTCGCCCGTATATGAGGAAGTACAGTCACTGCAGACGATCCTCATGGAGAATGCAGACCTTGTACAATTTTTGAACCATCCGCAGATCATAAAAGAAGAGAAGTTAAAGGTCGTGGAAAATATCTTTAAAGGAAGAGTTTCCGATGACCTGATGGGATTTCTTGAGACCGTGATCGAAAAGGGACGGCAGAAGGAGCTCCCGAAGATCCTCGACTATTTTGTGAATCGTGTAAAGGAATATAAAAAGATCGGTATCGTAACTGTTACAAGCGCGGTAGAACTTTCTGCGGAGCAGAAGGCCCATACGGAGGCGAAGCTTTTGGAGACCACAGCTTTTGTGAGTCTGGAAGTTACCTATAGCGTCGATCCTGCGATCCTTGGAGGACTCGTGATCAGGATCGGTGACCGCGTGGTGGACAGCAGCATCAGGACAAGACTCGGGGAGATCCGGAGAGACTTAATGAAGCTGCAGCTGGCGTGATCCCGGCGGATCCGGGACCGGAAACAGCAGTCCGGCAGCAGAAATAATACTGAACAGTTACGTGATGAAATGGAAAAGAAAGAAGGTGCAGACCTCAAATGAATTTAAAACCAGAAGAGATCAGCTCGGTCATCAAAGAGCAGATCGAAAGATATTCGACGAAGCTGGAAGTCTCTGACGTGGGTACTGTCATCCAGGTAGCGGACGGCATTACACGAATCCACGGTCTTGAGAATGCCATGCAGGGAGAACTTCTGGAATTTCCGGGAGAGGTTTACGGCATGGTGTTAAACCTTGAGGAGGACAACGTCGGAGCGGTTCTGCTCGGTGATTCCTCAAGCATCAGTGAGGGAGACACCGTAAAGACGACAGGACGTGTCGTTGAGGTTCCTGTGGGCGATGCCATGACAGGACGTGTCGTGAATGCCTTAGGACAGCCTATCGATGGAAAAGGTCCGATCCTTACGGATAAATTCAGAAAGATCGAGCGTGTTGCCCACGGTGTTATCGAGAGAAAATCCGTAGATACCCCGCTTCAGACAGGTATCAAGGCGATCGATGCCATGGTTCCGATCGGACGCGGACAGCGTGAGCTTATTATCGGCGACCGTCAGACTGGTAAGACGGCGATCGCGATCGATACGATTATTAACCAGAAGGGACAGGGAGTTCACTGCATTTATGTTGCAATTGGACAGAAAGCATCAACAGTTGCGACAATCGTGAAAACTCTTGAGGAGTTTGGCGCGATGGATTACACGACACTTGTCGTATCCACAGCTTCTGACCTTGCCCCGTTACAGTATATTGCCCCGTATTCCGGCTGCGCAATCGGTGAAGAGTGGATGGAGAACGGCGAGGATGTGCTTGTCGTTTACGATGACTTAAGTAAGCATGCGGCGGCGTACCGTACCCTGTCCCTGCTTCTTAAGAGACCGCCGGGACGTGAGGCATATCCGGGCGATGTTTTCTATCTGCATTCCAGACTGTTGGAGCGCGCGTCCAGACTTTCCGATGACCTTGGCGGCGGTTCCCTTACCGCACTTCCAATTATCGAGACGCAGGCGGGTGACGTATCGGCCTACATTCCGACAAACGTCATCTCCATCACAGACGGACAGATCTACTTAGAGACCGAGATGTTCAACTCCGGTTTCCGTCCGGCGATCAACGCGGGTCTTTCTGTATCCCGAGTTGGTGGCGCGGCACAGATCAAGGCGATGAAGAAGATCGCTGCCCCGATCCGTGTGGAGCTTGCCCAGTACCGCGAGCTCGCTTCCTTCGCCCAGTTCGGTTCCGAGCTTGACGCCAGCACAAAGGAACAGCTTGCCCAGGGCGAACGCATCCGTGAAGTTTTAAAGCAGCCGCAGTATCAGCCGATGCCGGTCGAGTATCAGGTCATCATTATCTACGCGGCGACGAAGAAATATCTCCTCGATATTCCGACAAATCAGGTTCTTGATTTTGAGAAAGAGCTGTTTAAGTTTATCGATACAAAGTATCCGGAGATCCCGGCAAGCATCCGCGAGGCGAAGCAGATGACACCGGAGACTGAAGAATTGCTGAAAAAAGCTATTGAAGAGTGCAAGGCAGCAAGATAAGGCAGGTGATGTATCATGGCAACCATGAGAGATATTAAACGAAGGAAATCCAGTATTGAGAGTACCGAGCAGATTACCAAAGCCATGAAACTTGTTGCCACTGTAAAACTCCAGAAATCCAGAACGAAGGCGGAAAATTCGAGACTGTACTTCAATCTGATGTACCAGACGATCCAGGAGATGCTGAAGAAATCCACCGGGATCCGGCACCGCTATTTAAAGAGCGGGGATTCGAAGAAAAAGGCAGTTATTGTCGTTTCTTCCAATCGCGGACTTGCCGGCGGATATAACTCCAACATCATCCGTCTCGTGACGGAGAGCGGGATCCCGAAAGAGGACGCCCTCATCTTCGCGATCGGGCGGAAAGGACGCGACGGACTCGCAAGGAAAGGCTATGAGATCAAAGCGGATTACTCCGATGTGATCGACGAGCCGCTCTACTCCGACGCGCAGCAGATCTCAAAAGAGCTTTTAGCCATGTTTGAGAAGAATGAGATCGGAGAGATCTATCTGGCATACACGGCGTTCAAAAATACCGTAAGCCAGATCCCGACGTTCTTAAAGCTTCTGCCGGTGGATCTTGCGGCAGCAGGGCCAAAGGGCGAAGTAAAAGAAGAAAAGCCGGATCTTTTCATTATGAACTATGAGCCGGACGAGGACGAAGTTCTGGATGCAATTATTCCGAAGTATGTGAGCAGCCTGATCTACGGGGCATTCTTAGAGGCCGTTGCCAGTGAGAACGGCGCGCGAATGACTGCAATGGATTCGGCGACGAACAACGCGGAAGAGATGATCGGAAAACTGTCGCTGCAGTACAACCGTGCGCGTCAGGGATCCATCACTCAGGAGTTGACAGAGATCATCGCGGGCGCGAATGCCATCGATGGTTAAAAAGAAATATGAGTAATTATTTGGCAGACTTGCATACTTGCGGTGCTGGAGGTAATAGACAGCATACAGGAGACAGAAATCAGTCGGCATGATATGCTGGGATAGATTTTTACCGCTGGCCTGAGTGGCTGAATAGTTATGATAGAGACAAGGAGAAGTGAGATGGCAGAGAAAAACATTGGTAAAATTACTCAGGTCATCAGTGCCGTTCTGGATATCAAATTTCCCCAGGGCGGGCTGCCTGAGATCAATGACGCCATTGAGATCACCACAAAGGATGGCGGGGTCCTCACGGTTGAGGTTGCCCAGCATCTCGGTGATGATACGGTAAGATGCATCGCTCTCGGTCCCACCGACGGTCTTGTCCGCGGCATGGATGCCGTAGCGACCGGCGGACCGATCATGGTGCCGGTCGGTGAGCAGACACTTGGAAGAATTTTCAATGTTCTGGGACAGCCGATCGACAATAAAGAAGCTCCGAAGACGGAGAAAAAGCTCCCGATCCACCGCAAAGCCCCGAGCTTTGAGGAACAGTCCACAGAGACAGAGATCCTTGAGACAGGTATCAAGGTCGTTGACCTCCTCTGCCCGTACCAGAAAGGTGGAAAGATTGGTCTGTTCGGCGGTGCCGGTGTAGGTAAGACCGTCCTGATCCAGGAGCTGATCCGAAATATTGCGACAGAGCACGGCGGATATTCCGTATTTACAGGCGTTGGTGAGCGTACCCGTGAGGGAAATGACCTTTACTATGAGATGTCCGATTCGGGCGTTATCAATAAGACGACCATGGTATTCGGCCAGATGAACGAACCGCCGGGATCCCGTATGCGTGTGGGCCTTACCGGTCTTACCATGGCAGAATATTTCCGTGACGAAGGCGGAAAAGATGTGCTGTTATTCATCGACAATATCTTCCGTTTCAGTCAGGCTGGTTCCGAGGTATCAGCGCTGCTCGGACGTATGCCGTCAGCCGTAGGTTACCAGCCGACCTTACAGACAGAGATGGGTGCCCTTCAGGAGCGGATCACCTCCACAAAGAACGGTTCCATCACATCTGTACAGGCAGTTTACGTTCCGGCTGATGACTTAACAGACCCGGCTCCGGCAAATACCTTTACCCATCTGGACGCGACGACCGTACTCAGCCGTTCTATCGTAGAGCTTGGTATTTACCCGGCTGTAGATCCGCTTGAGTCTACGTCCCGTATCCTTGATCCGCGTATTGTTGGTGAGGAACATTACAAGGTTGCCCGCGGCGTACAGGAAGTGCTGCAGAGATATAAGGAGCTTCAGGATATTATCGCAATGCTCGGTATGGATGAGCTTTCTGAGGAAGATAAGCTTACCGTATCCCGTGCGAGAAAGATCCAGAGATTCTTATCCCAGCCGTTCTTCGTAGCCGGACAGTTTACCGGTCTGGAAGGCCGCTATGTTCCGCTTTCCGAGACGATCCAGGGCTTCAAGGAGATCCTCGAAGGCAAACATGACGATATTCCGGAGAATCTGTTCCTCAACGCAGGAAATATTGATGATGTTCTCGCCCGCGTGAAATAGGGGGTGTGGACATGGCGGAAATGATGAGACTTCAGATCGTTACGCCGGATGAGGCGTTTTTCGACGGAGAGGTTTCGATGGTGGAGCTCAACACGGCAGACGGGGAAGCCGGAATCTATCCGAAGCATATCCCGATGGTCGTCGCGGTTGCGCCGGGCGTTCTTAAGATCCACGGGGCAGACGGCGTGAAAAAAGCGGCGCTGCTTTCCGGATTTTTACAGATCCTGCCGGAGAAGGTAACGATCCTCGCGGAATCCTGCGAGTGGCCGGAAAACATCGATGGCAAGAGAGCCAATGAAGCCAGGATCCGCGCAGAGAGACGTCTGGCGGAAAAAAATCCACAGACCGATATTGACCGCGCTGAAGCCGCTTTGAAGCGGGCGCTGGTGAGACTGTCGCTGGTGGATGGAAACTAAAGATAGAACTGTGAAACGCAGTGGAAAATAAAACAGCATGTCGGGAAGAACGCTTGTAAGCAGGACTTACAGGAGACTTTCCGGCATGCTGTTTTATTTTATGATGTTGGAGACAAAAGGTATTTTGGCGCGGAACTTATTTTTTCCGCCTGGAAAGCAGCGGCTCACTTACCCCATCGAGCCCCACAAGCGCGAAGATCGCCGCAAGGACTCTCTGAGATCCCTTATAGGCGTCTTTGCTGTCATACCACTCGTCAACAGAATGGCAGGCACCGCCTTTTCCGCCTCCGCCGACGCAGATCGCAGGGATTCCGAGGCTGATCGGGATATTTGCATCGGTACTTCCTGCGCTTTCGAATTCTACATCTTCGCCGCATGCCTGGAACGCAGAGGCTGTGGCGCTCACGATCTCACAGTCCTTCGGCTGGCTTCCTGCCGGACGGTTTCCGATCTGTTTTACATCCACTGTGATACGTCCGTTGTGATCGAAGCTGTCCTTAGATTCTTCGTAGGAACGCTCGGTTTCCCAACGGTTATTTTCATCCTCAACTGCACGTTTGATGCACTCCTGAAGCTTTGCATCAAGCTCTTCAAGCTCCTTTAAGCCGTTGGAACGGATATCGACAAGCATGGAACACTCATACGCGATGGCATTGATGGAGGTTCCGCCGTTTACGACACCGACGGAGAAGGTAGTCTTCGGTTCTCTCGGGGTGCGGAGCTCAGAGATATAGGAGATGGCGCGCCCCATGGCAAAGATCGGGTTTACAAGACCGAAGGCGCCGAAGGAATGTCCCCCCGGTCCGCGGAAGGTTACCTCGTAGCGGTGGCTTCCGGTGCCGCCGTGGCAGATCAGGCAGCCTGCACCGTCAACGGAGATAAAACCGTCAACCTTGTCGGCGTTTTTCGAGAAGAAGTGGCGCATGCCGCGGAGGTCTCCGAGACCTTCTTCGCCGACGTTGCCGCCGATAATGATATCTCCGACCGGTTTTAAGCCGGATTCTTTGATGGCTCTTGCCAGTGTAAGGATCTCAGCCAGTCCGCGGGTATCATCGCCGATTCCGGGTGCGTAGATCTTTGTTCCTTCGCGTTTCACCGGGAGCGGAGTTTCCGGCGGGAATACGGTGTCCAGATGAGCGGAGACATAGAGAGTCGGACCATTACCGGTACCATGGATATGGGCGTATACGTTGTGGACCTCATCCATCACTGGATCGAGACCTGCCTCGGTCAGAAGCTCTTTAAAACGGATCGCGCGCTTCTCCTCAAATGGGCTGAAGGAGGAGATCTGAACAAGCTCGATCTGCTGGTCGATGGTGTGCGCTTCATCCTGTTTCAGGTATTCGAAAGCGTGAGCCATCTTGTCGGACGTTAAAAGGGTCTGAATCGCTTCTTTCATGTGGAAACCATCCTTTCTTCTGTTTGATATGGCATATCATAGCGCAAAAAATTTAATTTGTAAATACGATTTGGATGATGTATAATATTGCCGCAGATTATTTTGAACAAACAAATGTATGATAAAAACATTGTTTTTATTTAGTTTGAACTTTATGACTATTTAAAGAAATACATTGGATCAATATTGTATAATATCGTGCAATTGTAAGTCTTAAGAAAGGAAAACAATGACAGAAAGAAAAACAAAAATATGCCTGATATCGCCGACTGAAAATTTGGCAAAGCGTGCCAGAGCCCTGATCACGCGTCAGGGAATGAACATCAGAGTAGAGGTTGCAGATCTGGAGTCAGCCGTTTCGCTGGCAAAGAGGCTGTCGGAACAGGATGATTATCTGTTTATCAGCCGACGTGGGACGAGAGATCTCCTGTGTAAAAGTCTGAATATCCACGTTGTGAACATTCCAAGTGAAGCATCGGACTATATTCCGGCGATCCAGCAGCTGCGAAATGAACAGGGTCTCATTGCATTCTTTTCATTTGAAGAAGAGATCAGCAATGAACTGCGTACCATCTGCTATTTATTGAATCTCAGAATGAGACATTACTGCTTTTCAGACAGTCTGAGCTGTCAAAGTGCAGTTCGGCGGGCGATAGCTGATGGAGCTGTCTGGGGGTTAGGAGGCGTTGTATCGGAGCGTTTTGCAAAAATGTATGGATTGCCTTACATCCGTGTGGAAAGCTCAGATGCATCTATTTTACATGCGTTGGAGACCGCGATGCAGCTTTATACCGCGCAGCAGGAGAATGCCAGACAGCAGGAGCAGCTCCAGATCCAATTGGAACGTTACCAGAATATTCTGGACTATACTCATGATGCAATCATTGCAGTGGATGAAACCGGACGGATCAGTGTGACAAATCAGATCGCAGAACAGATGCTCCGGCCGGCCCGCCCTCCGTTTGCAGGTCGATTGATCGAGGACGTACTGGCAAATACACAGTTAACAAGTGTTCTGAAAAGCGGAGAAGCAGAGATTGGACAAATGATGAACATTCATGGGACGCTCGTTTCTACGAATCGAGTTCCCATCCGGGTGGGAGGAAAGATCAAAGGCGTTGTGGCAACGTTTCAGGATATCAAAACACTTCAGAAAGCTGAGCGGAATATCCGTATTAAGCTGCATGAAAAAGGGTTGATAGCCAAATATTGTTTTTCGGATATTTTGGGACATTCCCCTGCGATCGTGGAAGCAAAACGTCTATCGGAAAAGTATGCAGATTCGAATCTGACGGTCATGCTTTACGGAGAGACAGGAACCGGAAAAGAGATGTTTGCACAGAGCATCCATAATGCAAGTCCAAGGCGTAATGGACCTTTTGTTGCGATCAACTGTACGGCATTGAACCGGAATTTGTTAGAATCAGAGCTGTTTGGCTATGCAGACAGCTCCTTTACCGGCGCACGGAAAGGAGGAAAAGCGGGACTGTTTGAGACGGCTCATGGCGGGACGATCTTTCTGGATGAGATTGGAGAATTGCCATTGGAGTTTCAGGCACCGTTACTTCGTGTTTTACAGGAAAAGGAAGTACGGCGGGTCGGGGACGATACGGTAATCCCTGTGGATATCCGTGTTGTTGCAGCCACCAACCGCAATTTGCTCCAGCTGGTGGAAGCAGGAAAATTCCGAATGGATCTGTATTACCGGTTGAATGTTCTAAGCGTGGTCGTTCCTCCGCTCCGAAATCGGGAGGAGGATTATCAGGAGATTGCCGGTCGTATTTACGATCGACTGATGCCGGAGCGTTCGAAAGAGGAGGAGCAGGCATTTTTCAATATTTTGAGGAGGTGCCAGGATTATCCATGGCCGGGAAATGTCCGGGAACTGAATAATCTGGTAGAACGCGTGTCCTTATTACTACATCAAGGAGTTCCGGAAAAGGAGGCATTTCAAGCGTTTTACAATGAATGGCAGAAAGAAGAAATCCCATCACCTGAAGAGAAGCAGATTGAGACAGCCGGGGCGATCATCGATCGGGAAGCTGTGCTGGCCGCATTGCGGAGGAACGGTGGAAATGCTTCCCGTACCGCAAAAGAGCTTGGAATCAGCCGCAGTACCCTGTATCGCCGGTTGAAATAATCGATGAAATGTCACAAAAGTGTTTCAAAGTGTATCAATGTGTTTCGAATAAGACACACTGTATCAAAAAGCTGCGACAGAAATCTGTAATGCCAGAAAAGAAAAAATGAAAAAAGAAGCGTTGCGCATAGAAGGACCTCTGCAAATTTGCAGAGGTTTTTTGTGTGTTTTGCATAATTTTATTCAGGTCTTACTTGGCAAAATGACGAATGCAAATTATTTTTTGACTGCATAAGTAAAAGTTGGCACGGAGATTGCTGTATAGTAAGGCAGAAGCGAACGATCGTAGCAAGAATTTAAAAGTTCCTGTTTTATAAGGCCATGTAAAACAGAACAGAAATAGGAGGAAATAAAAAATGAGTAATAGTATTGCACTCATATCGCTGATCATTTTGATCGCGTGTATCGCAATTGGTTTCGTATTAAAGAAAAACGTAGGATTGATTGCGATTCTTGCAGCAGCTATCTTTGGTTCAGTTGCCGGTTATTCTGATTCTGCGATCATCAAGGGATTCAGTTCCAGTACCTTTATCATGCTGCTGGGAGTTTCTTTACTCTGTACCATTGCGACCAATAACGGTACGTTGGAGCTGGCAGCAAAAAAATTCCTGCGTCTGACCGGTGGCCACGTACTCTTTGCTCCAATCATTATGTACCTGATCGGATATATCGTCGCAGCGATCGGTCCTGGCTGTGTTCCGGCACTTGGAATTGCAGCGGCATTGAGCCTGCCGCTAGGAAAAAGCACCGGTTACAATTCTGTGATGCTGGCAGCGATCGGTCAGATCGGATCTATGGCAGGACGGTTTTCACCGATCACGCCGGAAAGCGTTCTGATCTATAATCTTGCCAGTGAACAGGGAATTACAGGATATCAGGAGCACACATTGATTTATGCCACGGTAACCACGATCATTTTATCCGTCATTATTTTCCTGGTGTTTAAAGGCTTTCAGATCAAAGAACCGCAGAGCAAGGAAAAAGAGATCCTCTCTGGTTTTACTCAGAAACAGATCCTTACATTAGCCGGTTTTGTAGTTATGATTGTTGCCAGTGCATTTTTCAAACGGAATGTCGGTCTGATCTCATTTGCAGTGGCAGTTGTCCTGTTGCTTGCGAATGTGGCGGATGAAAAGGTTGTAATAAAAGGAGTTCCGTGGTCCACATTACTGATGGTTACCGGTATCGGAATGCTGATGAACATTGTTTCCGATGTCGGCGGTGTTGATCTGATGTCCAACGGTCTGGCATCGATCATGACACCGAAGACAGCAGTAGCGATTCAGGGATTGTCAGCAGGAATCCTTTCCTGGTTTAGTTCAGCCATTGGTGTTGTGTGGCCGACCATGGTGCCGACCGTTGGATCGATTGCAGCACAGGTTGGTGTCAAACCAGATGGACTTATTACAATTATGTGCCTGACTGCTTCGTTTGCAGGTTTCAGCCCGGCATCTACCGGAGGAAGCCTGATCATGGCAGCGAACGCAACCGATCCGGATTTCACAAAAGAAAAAGAGAATAAGCTTTTCATTCAGATGTTTGGTTTATCCGGATTACTTCTGTTCCTGACCGTTCTTGCCGGACTGCTTGGAGTATATAACATTTTATAAGGCAGCAGAAAAACTTGAACCCGTAAATATATGACAATAGAGAGAATCTACAGAAAAACGAGGTGTACTTTATGAGTAAAGATCTTTTAGATGGCGTAATTGTTCTTGACCTGACCCGTGTTTTAGCCGGTCCTTACAGTGGCATGATGCTAGCAGACATGGGAGCAACTGTGATCAAGCTGGAAAATCCAAAGGGCGGCGATGATACCCGTAAAATGGGTCCGTTCATTAATAATAACAGCGTTTACTATGCAAACTTCAACCGCAGCAAGCTGGGCTGCACCCTGAATCTCAAGGATCCGGAAGGAAAAGAAATTTTCAAGGAATTAGTAAAGAAGGCTGATATCGTAATTGAAAACTACCGTCCGGGTACGATGGAGAAGCTGGGGCTTGGATATGATGTCCTGAAAGAAATAAATCCGGGCATCATTTACGGAGCCGTTTCCGGATTTGGTCATACAGGTCCTTACAGTAAGCGTGCAGGCTATGATATCGTAGGTCAGGCAATGGGCGGTCTGATGAGCACGACCGGATGGCCGGATGGTCCGGCAACCCGTGTCGGAACTCCGATGGGTGATGTGCTTGGCGGATTAAATATGACGATCGGTATTTTAGCGGCATTGGTCAATAAGCAGAAGACAGGACTTGGAGAGAAGGTTGATGTGGCACTGGTCGATTCTGTTGCATCGGCAATGGAAAATATCACCATGATCTATCAGGCTACAGGACGTATCCCGCAGAGAATCGGTAACCGTTACGAGTCCACCTATCCATATGATGTATTCCCGGCAAAGGATGGAGATGTCGTGATCGCAGCAGGAAATAATAAGCTGTACGGACTTCTCTGCGATGTCATGAAGCAGCCGGAGCTTAAGACAGATCCGCGTTTTACCGAGATCAAGGACCGTGTTCAGAACCATGCAGCGATGCGTGAGATCATCTGTGCATGGACAAAGGATTATACCATTGATGAGATCGATCAATTACTGAATGATGCAGGCTGCCCGGCATGCCCGGTCAACACCATTGACCGTCTGGTAAAGGATCCTCAGATCGCCGGAGCACGAGAGATGTTCCCGGAGATCGACCAGCCTGGAATCGGCAAATTACAGATCACAGCAGTTCCTCAGCATCTGACAAGAACAAAGGCATATCCGCGTAAGGCTGCGCCATTGCTTGGAGAGGACAATGAGAAGATCTACGGCGAATTCCTTGGATTTGATGCTGTGAAGCTGAATGAGCTGAAGGCAAATGGCACGATCTAATTGCAGCGAGAGAGATTACAGAAAGAGAGGATTTGAAATATGAGCAAAATTGAAGTGATTGAAGTTGGTCCGCGCGATGGATTTCAAAGCGTGAAATGCGCACCGCCGATCGCCACAGAATTAAAACTGAAAGTCATCGATAAAATGGCGGCTGCCGGTGTTAAACATATGGAATATACATCGTTTGTAAGCCCGAAGGCGATCCCGCAGCTTGCAGATGCAAAGGCAGTTACAGAGGCTGTGCTGAAAAAATATCCGGATCTGGATCTGTTTGCCCTTGTACCGAATTTGCGCGGTGCACAGAATGCTTATGAGCTTGGTTTAAGAAAGGTCTGCTATGTCGTATCCCTGAGCAAGAGCCATAACAAAGCAAACATCAATCGTACCCATGAGCAGTCATTAGAGGCTTATAAAGAGATCCGTACCGCTTACCCGGATCTGGATGTTGTAGTGGATCTTGCAACAACATTTGGCTGCCCGTTCGAAGGAAAATATGATGATCCGGAGGCAGTTGTAAAATTTCTGAAGGATTACGAAGATGCCGGAATGACGACCTGCTGCCTGTGTGATACGATCGGAATCGCAGATCCTGCACAGGTCAAGGCTGTGATTAATGCTTTAAAGGCTGCATATCCGACCTTAAATATACAGGTACATTTCCACGATACCCGCGGACTTGGAATGGTCAATACCATGGCAGCGATCGAGTGCGGGATCACAAATGTCCAGTCTGCACTTGGCGGCTTAGGCGGCTGTCCGTTCGCTCCGGGTGCATCCGGAAATCTGTCTACAGAGGATATGATCTGGATGTTAAACGAGATGGGATATGAGACCGGTGTCAATTTCTCAAAGATACTGGCAGCGGCGAAATATCAGGTGGATCATATTCCTGGAAATTATAGCGGACATCATATCCATATTGAACAGGAAACCCCGTGTAAATATTAAAGTCATTTCGACCATATAAAAAACGCTCTGAGCTTTCATTTTGAAGCCCAGGGCGTTTTTACATTACAAAAAGGATTTGTTTTCAAACAAACTTACTGATCATTTGTAAGCTTCATCTTATCAAAAATATAGAAAATCAGGCTTAAGATCATGCCGACAACACATGCAAGGACCATACCTGTGAGCTGCACATTACCGAAATTTACCTTGATTCCGGAGAGACCGGTTACAAAGATCACGGCAGTCAGGGCCTGGTTTCTGTTTTTGCCGTAGTCGACCTTGGAGTCGACCAGAATACGGAGACCGGAGGTTCCGATCATACCGTAGAGCAGGAAGGAAATTCCGCCGATGACCGGTCCCGGGATCGTCTGGATCAGAGTCGATAATTTCCCGATGAAGGAACAGATGATGGAGATCACGGCTGCTCCGGCGATGACCTGAACGCTGTAAACCTTTGTGACAGCCATAACGCCGATGTTTTCACCGTAAGTGGTCGTCGGAACGGAACCGATGAGACCGGATACCATGGTGGAGAAGTTGTCACCGAAGATGCTGCGGTGAAGTCCCGGCTCTTTTAAAAGATCCCTGCCGACGATCTTGCTGGTAACGACCTGATGTCCGATATGCTCGGAGGTGATGACCAGGATGACCGGCATGATGATCATGATCGCTTCCATATTAAATTTTGGAGCGGTAAAGTTCGGGATCGCAAAGATCGGGGCAGCAGCCACCGCAGAGAAATCAACGATTCCACATGCAACGGCAGCGACATATCCGGCGATCACGGCGATCAGGATCGGGATGACAGATAAAAATCCCCGGAACAGGACAGAACCGAAAACGGCAAAGCCAAGTGTTACGAGGAACACGATGAGATTTCTTGGATCGATCGTTTCGTCTAAAAGTCCGGCGTTGCTTGCTGCGCTGGAGGAGAGCTCCAGACCGATCAGGGCTACGACCGGACCCATGGCAGCGGGTGGGAGAACGACGTCGATCCACTTATATCCGATCTTATAAATGATGAACGCGAGGATACAGCCGACGAAACCGACGGCAACGAATCCACCGAGGGCATATTCATAACCGAATTTTGCGATCACGATGCCGGCAGGAGCGAGAAACGCGAAGCTGGAACCGAGATAGGCGGGAGCTTTTCCCTTTGTGATAAATATAAACATGAGAGTGCCAACGCCATTCATGAAAAGAACGATGGCTGGATTGATTCCGAATAAAAACGGAACAAGCACCGATGCACCGAACATGGCGAACATGTGCTGGATGCTCAGGGGGATCAAAAGGTTAAAGGGAACCTTTTCGTCCACCTGGATGATTTTATGGCTTTCCATACGGGACCTCCTTAGGTGATGAGTGTTTTTTAGTATTTGCGCCTGCTCATGGATTTCCGGGTTCAGGCATTTTTTCTATTCTATCACATTCTTGTTATTTGTCCAGAAAAATCAGGGGGAAATCGCAGGAAAGGATATGCAGTTAACGAATTTCAGGGCTTCCGCTCTTGACAAAGCTCCGGAATCTCCATATAATGACCCATATAGCCGCGTTAAAGCATGCGGTATATAATGGAAAAGCGATGAAGGGAACAAGTAGGGAAATGACCTGCTCCGCACAGAAAGCTGCCGGTAGATGAGAGGCGCGCGGACTTCTTTTTCTGAATACATCCCGGAGCTGCACACCGAAAGCGTGAACGGAGATATCCGGAGAATGTGAGTAGGCTGTGACGGAACTGGCACCCGTTAGAAATGCCGGGGTCTTTTATGATGAGGACTCCATGAGCCGGAGCGTGTGAGCGTTTCGGGAACATCAGGTGGTAACACGAGCGTATGCCTCGTCCTTTTGGAAACAAGGGACGGGGCTTTTTTGTACCTGCAAGGAGAATGTTCAGTGCCGGAGTTGCCGGACTGGACTGAGACTGAAAGAGTCAGGCAGCAGGAGAAAGAACGCTTCGTCCGGATAGCAGGTCTTCATATAAAGACCAACACAGGCGGAAGAAACGAACATCCGCAGAAAATTACAGAAAAGGAGTAAACAAAATGGGAGTTTACGAAGAGTTACAGGCCCGTGGATTAATCGCGCAGGTCACAAACGAAGAAGAGATCCGTAAAATGGTAAACGAGGGAAGGGCCGTATTCTATATCGGCTTTGACCCGACTGCGGACAGCCTTCATGTTGGACATTTCATGGCACTCTGCTTAATGAAACGTTTACAGATGGCTGGAAACAAGCCGATCGCGCTGATCGGCGGCGGCACCGGAATGGTCGGAGATCCGTCCGGACGTACCGATATGAGAACTATGATGACGGTTGAGACAATTCAGCACAACTGTGACTGCTTTAAGAAGCAGATGAGCCGTTTCATCGACTTCTCCGAAGGAAAAGCCATGATGGTAAACAACGCTGAATGGCTTATGAACTTAAATTACATTGATTTCTTAAGAGAGATCGGACCGCACTTTTCCGTCAACAACATGCTCCGCGCGGAGTGCTACAAGCAGAGAATGGAGAAAGGCTTAAGCTTCTTAGAGTTCAACTACATGTTAATGCAGAGCTACGACTTCTACGAGCTGTTCCAGAGATATGGCTGCAACATGCAGTTCGGCGGAGATGACCAGTGGAGCAACATGCTCGGTGGTACAGAGCTGATCAGAAGAAAACTCGGCAAGGACGCTCATGCAATGACGATCACACTGCTCTTAAACTCTGAGGGCAAGAAGATGGGTAAGACCCAGTCCGGCGCTGTATGGCTTGATCCGAATAAGACAACTCCGTTTGAGTTCTACCAGTACTGGAGAAACGTCGGTGACGCAGACGTATTAAAGTGCCTGCGCATGCTCACATTCCTTCCGCTTGAGCAGATCGATGAGATGGACAAATGGGAAGGCAGCCAGTTAAATCAGGCGAAGGAGATCCTTGCATACGAGCTTACAAGCCTTGTTCACGGCGAGGAGGAAGCAAAGAAAGCACAGGAGAGCGCACGTGCATTATTCGCAGGCGGCGCTGCGGCAGAAATGCCGACAGCAGAACTTTCCGACGCAGATCTTTCTGATGGTTCGATCGACCTCCTTTCCATCGTACAGAAATCCGGCCTCTGCGCGTCACGTTCTGAGGCGAGAAGAAACGTAGAGCAGGGCGGCGTTTCCGTAGACGGTGAGATCGTGAAGGATATTAAGGCTGTATACACGAAAGAGCAGCTTTCCGGTGAAGGAATCGTTGTAAAGCGCGGTAAGAAGAACTTCAGACGCGTTGTAGTCAAATAGTTACTTTTCATGGGAGGAATTTTCTGAACTGAAAATTCCGTATGATACCGTCATGACCGCGGATTTTGCCGATTCGGAATGCGAAGCATCGGCAAAATCCTGTTACAGTGCGCGGGCATGGAGTGCCCGTGTACTGTAACGTTAAATAAAAAAATAAGCTGCGCAGGGGACTGGATTTAGTTCCCTGCGCGTGTTAATATAGAGACATCTGGAAACGGATATTTTCAGATCATGATTGTGAAGATATCAGCAGTTATTGAAAATCCAAAACTGAAGAGACGGACAAACTGCGCTGTCGGTAAATGGCGAAGCGGTTCCGCCGGAATGGAGAAAATATGGATATTTTAAACGAAGCGAAGAAAAATTTCGACTACATGGTAAGGATCAGAAGACATATGCACGAGTATCCGGAAAATAGCGGTGTTGAGTACGAGACAGTAAAATATATTGCCTCTGAGCTCGATGCGCTGGGAATCGAGTATGTAGTCGTTCCGGAAGGTGGTATTATCGGACAGATCCACGGCGGAAAACCTGGAAAAACCGTTCTTCTTCGTGCCGATATGGACGCACTTCCGATCAAGGAGAGCAAGACAAACCTCACAAAGGAAAAGGTCTGCATCTCTAAGAACGATGGAATCTCCCACGCCTGCGGACATGACGCCCACACAGCGATGCTTCTCGCCGAGGCAAAGATCTTAAACGAGAATAAGGAAGACTTAAACGGCAATATCGTCCTCCTCTTTGAGCGCGGCGAGGAAGCTGGCGGAAATATCAGAAATTTACTTCCGTATGCCGTTGAGACAATGAAATTAAAGATCGATACCTGTATGGCAACACATGTAAAATGGGATGTTCCGACAGGAACGATCTCCGCGGAGCCGGGCGCGGTATTCTCCGGTGCATACGGATTTATCATCAAGCTTCATGGCCAGGCCGGTCACGGATCCCGTCCGGATCTTGCCCACAGTGTTTTAGACTGCTTCAACAATATCTATAACCATATCAATATGATCCGCATGAAATATGTGGCTCCGACGGATATCCTGACCTGCTCCGTTGGTTTCGTAAACTGCGGAACCGTCCGCAACATTATTCCGGACGAGCTGACCTTCGGCGGTACGATCCGTACCTTCAATGTTGACGGCGCAGGCACACCGTTTGTAAAACAGCTGATGGATGTAGTTGAGAAAGAGTGCGAGCTCTGTCAGTGTACATATGAAATCCTTCATATGCCGGATCCGCTGTTCGAGTGCCAGAACAACGCAGTCTGCAGCGAGATCGCGAAGAACGCAGTAAGAAAGTACATCGGTGAGGATGCTGTTACGGTTGCACAGCCGTGGATGGCATCTGAGAGCATGCAGGCGTGCTTAAAGCTCTGGCCGGGTATCATCACCTTCACAGGTATCCAGAGCGAGGAGGCCGGCACCGGCGCAAACCATCACACACCGGAATTCGATGTGGATGAGCGCGGCATGATCTACGGTGTTGCAGCAGCACTTGGATATGTGAAAGATTTCTTAAATTACGATAAGGAAATCCCGTTCAAACCGTTCGAGGGAACCTTAAAGAATCTGGTTGAGAGAAACCTGTAAAAGCAACAGAAATGGTAAAAAAAATATCCGTTAATAGATAAAAAGACCGAATAGCAATAAAAAGACCGGTGTATCAAGAAGAAATTTGATATGCCGGTCTTTTTGCGTACATACGTGGGTACCGAGTTAAAGCCTGTGTTTGTACGAGAGATTGGTAACTGTCAAGCGGATATTCGCAATCCGTTTCGCTACTTGCTCATAACCGAATAACTGCTCCGCAGTTTATCAGAAGGAGCTTGCACTCCTCCTGATACAAGCAAGTCCCCACCTACTGCTTATTGCTTTTCGCAATTGAAGCTAGGACTTACTTGATTCGGTTAAAAAGACAGGGGCAATAAAAGCTGATAATAAGCCCCGTGTTCCGGTACAGCGCGGTTTCCGGCGGTAATGGATCCGCCAAGATAGTGGATGCCGGTCCATACAATCGAAAGACCAATTCCATTTTTTCCGCCATTACCCTTATAAAAACGTTCAAAAATATGAGGGAGATCTTTCTCCAGGAATCCCGGACCATCATCCTGTATCAGAAGGATCAGCGAGTTACCATCTGTACTCATACGGATCAGAATCTCGTGCTCGGCATATCGCAGACAGTTTGAAAGAATATTTTGTATCACCCGCTTCAACAATTCCGGATCCGTGTGGATCATTAGTGGACGTGCGGCTTCAAGATGTATCACGCAGTCCCTTCGGATCGTACTCATGATATCCACACACTCATCAAGAAACTCTATTACTTCCAGATCTGTCGGATGCAGGTCAAATGTGTGACTGTCCATTTTTGAGAGAGAAAGAATACTTTCTACAAGGTCAGTCATGCGCAGACTTTCAGAAAGAATGATACCGGCAGCTTTCTGATGATCCTTTATGACATTGGAAACGATCCCCTGGGAATACCCGGTGATAGACGCAAGCGGCGTTTTCAGATCATGGGAAGCGTTTTGAAAAAACTGCCTTTTTTCTTCCTCGGATCTTCGGATCGTTTCTTCCATCTGGTTATAGGAGCGTTTTAAAGCTTCCAGTTCATTTAAAGAATAGGAATCCTGGATCTGTGCGGCTGTTTCTCCATTGATCCGCTGGATCTGGAGGCAAAGATGCTGGAGCGGGACAGAGATGGTTCTTGCAATTCCCCATACTAAAAAAGATGATAAAAACACAGAAGCGATTAAAATCGCAAGATACAATTTCCATGTATAATTCCAGAAAACAGATGAATCCGGAATTTGGACAACAGAAACAAAATACTTTGCCCGTACAGGTGTACTGGACGGAAACACATACATACTGATGTACCAGAAGTCTTCAGAAAGTAAAATCCGGGACGTTTTTCCGGAAATCAGTTCACCTGACTGGATCATCTGTCGGCACTGTTCCTCTAAGGCAGATATCGGATAAATATTCTGGTCATTACTAGATTGAGGGAAGACAAGTTTTTGCTTGGAATTAAAAACCAGAAATATACCATTATAAGGCTGATCTCTGAGCTGCCGCCGGACAGAACGAAGCAAAGCTTTTGAAGATTCGCGCGTATTTTCCTTAGAATCTGAGGAAGTGTAAGCCGGGTCAGTGCTCAAACGATCCGACTCCGACTGAACCATCCTGATCAGATGCTCTGTTTCTTTCCTGGCAGTGTACTGTACATACCAGCGGGAAGAAAGGAAAAAGGTGATTCCGACTCCGAAAGTCATCATAAAAATCACGAGAAAAACTGCAGAAAATAAACGTGTCTGGATACTCTTTCCAATCATATTGATTCGATCCCTTCTGGCTTTCGTTCGCTCATCCGATAACCAAATCCCCATACCGTCTCGATCAAGGCAGTAGAACCGAAAGATAGTAGTTTTTTTCGAAGCCGTTTAATAAAATCCTCCGGCATATCTGCTTCAGGATTAGGACCTTGAAAATGCCAGATCTGTTCGGCTAATTCTTTTTTAGAAACAGCATTATCTGCCCGTTGTATCATATACAGCAGAAAATCAAATTCTGTCGGAGTTACATTGAGATCACGTTCCTGAATTGTGACTCTGTGGCTGACAGGAAAAAGGACCAGATTTCCACATATAAACCGAGTGACAGGATCGGTCATGCTGGCATCGTAAAAGTGTGGATCAGACCGGCGGAATAATGCTTTTACCCGCGCAACGAACTCTAATGGAAGAAAGGGCTTTGTAATATAGTCATCGCTTCCGAGAGTGATTCCCATAACACGGTCGAGCGGCGTATCTTTGGCAGATACAAAAATAATGGGAACGTGGCTTTGACGACGGAAATAGGTACATAGACTGAGACCATCGATTCCGGGCATCATGATGTCGAGTATAAGCATATCGGGTTCTTTTGCGGAAAAGGCCTGACAGGCTTCCTGACCATCTTTAAACGTCTCTACTGTAAAGCCTTCATTTTCAAGAAATAGCTGCATCATTGTACGGATATTTGACTCATCATCTACTACATAGATTAGTTTTGACATGATAAATTACCTCGTTTGTATTTATGTTTTCATATTAACATGAAAGTTTAAAACCGTAAATGATTGCCGCATTCTTGCCACACAGATGAACTGGTAATGCACACAGGGATAACGGTATGATAAACATATAAAATAATCTAATGATGGAGGTAACAAGATGAAGAAAGGTTTAAAAATTTTATGCGCGGCGTTATCGCTTACTGCAATCATGTCCTTCTCTGCGTTTGCGGCTGAGACAAGAAAAGAATATAGGGCGGAAGCGGAACCGATCCGTACTGAGATGAAAGTGATGGAGGAGCAGATGGATGCTCTCAGGGAATCCAATAAAGATTTCATGGAACATTTCAAAAATATTCATCAGAACAAAAAGGAGACAGGAGAGCTTCCGGTTGATAAGAGTGTGTGGAAAGAGGCAAAAACACTTCGTGGGAAAATCAAAACGATCCGTGAGGAAAACGGGGATTCCCAGGTAAAGAATCTTCGCGCAGAAGCGAAGGCGGCTGCCGAGAACAAAGATTTTGATACAGCAATCTTAAAATTAAAAGAAGCAGAAAAAGAAAAGGAAAAACGTCTGGAAATGCTGAAAGAGATCAATAGCATTTGGAAACAGATTGATGATCTTCTTTCTTCCGGGCAATAAGTGGAGGAAATTTGTCAGAGCTGAAAATTCCAAGTGCACACAATGGATACCTTATGGCAGAATGGCATTTTTATGCATCCGGGCCGGATAAGATAAACGAAAAGAAGCTGTGGACTACGGGAACGGATGCTGAGAAAAAGCTGATTACAGATAAGATCCAGACGGCGCTTGCATGGCAGCAGTAGACGGGGATTCCGACATGGGTCGGAGCCTGGATGCCGGGAAACTATAATAAAGGAAATACATATAGTGTAGAAGAGCAGACAGTATTTGCCGGATTTATGACGAAAGCATTGAGTGATGCAGGAATTCCGTTTGCGGTAAATGCAGATACAAAGTATTATAATGCGGCAGAGAATACATGGATCTCGTCCATGCAGCCGTTTTTTAAAACAATATTCCAATAAAGGAAGAAACTGTTACGAGCAGCGGAACGCGATCCGCTGCTCGTAGTCAATGTGATGCAATAGATAGTTTATAAAATTATCTGAACAAAACCGCCTTTTTTTAGCGGAATCTTAACCTCTCAAAACATACTTTTCTCACAATTCCCATGTTATACTAAACATAATTCGCCGGTTACAGGATCGTGGCGCTGCAAGCCCACAGATCCTGTAACGGCATCCCCTGTTCGTGAAATACCTGGCGGAGAGAACACGAATGTGGAAAGAAACCAAGTAACAGGGCGGATTTTGAGAGAATGGGAATGTCCGCCTCAAAAAGACAGGAGAGTGGAATATTGGGAATGACAAAAAAACTGCGGGAGAAGTGGAATGAGGCGCTGCAGGCGGTACTGCCGATCATCGCGATCGTGCTGGTGCTCTGCTTTGTGATCGCGCCCATCTCCTCCAGCATCCTGCTCTGTTTCCTTTTGGGAGCAGTCCTTTTGCTTGCGGGAATGATGCTTTTTACACTTGGCGCAGAGCTTGCCATGTCACCGATGGGCGAGCGAGTGGGAACGTGCCTGACGAAGAGCCGGAAGCTTCTGGTGGTGATCGGGCTGTCTTTTCTCTTAGGCTTCATCATTACGATCTCGGAGCCGGATCTTCAGGTTCTGGCGAATCAGGTTCCGGCTGTGCCGAACATGACGCTGATCTTGTCCGTAGCATGCGGAGTCGGCGCATTTCTTGTTGTGGCACTGCTGCGAATGCTGTTCTCCGTGGCACTTCCGCCGTTGCTGCTTGTCTTTTACGGCGTGGTGTTTGTACTGGCGATGTTCGTGCCGAAGGATTTTTTAAGTGTGGCCTTTGACTCCGGCGGCGTTACGACGGGACCGATGACCGTGCCGTTTATCATGGCGCTCGGTGTCGGAATCTCCGCAACGCGAAGCGACCGCCACGCGGCGGACGACAGCTTCGGTCTCGTGGCGCTCTGCTCCATCGGACCGATCCTCGCAGTCATGATCTTAAGCATGATCTTCAAGGCGGACAGCAGCTCCTACACACCGCCGGTGATCCCGGAGATCGGTGATTCAAAAGAACTGTTCCTGCTCTTTGCAAGGGAACTTCCGGCCTACATGAAGGAGATCGCGGTCTCCTTACTGCCTATTATCTTATTTTTCATGATTTTCCAGATTTTCATGTTAAAATTAACAACAAGAAAATTAAAGAAGATCGCGATCGGTCTCGTCTATACATATGCGGGGCTGGTACTTTTTCTTACGGGAGTGAACGTGGGCTTCATGCCGGCGGGAAATTATCTCGGACAGGTGCTTGCGAAGTCTGCCCACCCGCTGTTCCTTGTTCCCATCGCAATGATCATGGGATACTTCATCGTAAAGGCAGAGCCGGCCGTGTATGTTCTCAATAAACAGGTTGAGGAGATCACGGACGGAGCGATCTCCTCGAAGGCCATGGGAATGGGACTTTCCCTGGGTGTTGCGGTTTCTCTCGGACTTGCGATGGTGCGGGTACTCACAGGGATCTCGATCCTGTGGTTTCTCATTCCGGGATACGCGATCGCGTTGGGAATCTCGTTTTTTGTGCCGAAGATCTATACAGCAATCGCCTTCGACTCCGGCGGCGTGGCATCGGGACCGATGACGGCAGCGTTTCTGCTTCCGATGGCACAGGGAGCCTGCTCCGCTCTTGGAGGAAACATTGTCACAGATGCCTTCGGTGTGGTCGCGATGGTTGCCATGACACCACTTATCACGATCCAGGTCATGGGGCTGGCTTCGAGAATAAGAGCGAAGCGCGGAGTGCAGGAAGGAATGTCCGCAGCTCATGGACAGTCCTGGGCATACGCAGCGTTTGAGCTGCTGGATGATGACGCGATTATTGAATTGTAGGAGGTTTTATGAGCGAATTGTACTTGATGGCGACGATCAGCGACCGGAACCAGAGCCGGAGATTCCTCGCCTTCTATAAAGAATATGGGATTTCCGTCACATTCCTGACGTTAGGCCGGGGAACCGCGGCGTCGGAGGTGCTGGACGCCTTCGGGTTAGAGGCATCGGAAAAGGCCGTCCAGTTTGCAGTAGTGACGGCGGCGGAATGGAAAAAGGTAAAAAAGGGCCTGGAACAGGAGATCAAGATCGATATTCCGGGAACGGGGATCGCCTTTGTGACTCCCCTGAGCAGCATCGGCGGAAAGCGGCAGCTTCGCTTTTTGACCGAGGACCGTGGATTTGAGAAAGAGGAGGAAAGCAGCTTGAAAGGAACAGACTACGAGCTTCTTGTAGTGATCGCAAATCAGGGCTATACGGATGTGATCATGGACGCGGCGCGAAAGGCCAACGCTACCGGCGGAACCGTGATCCATGCGAAGGGAACGGGAATGGAGAAGGCGGAAAAGTTTTTAGGCGTTTCCCTTGCTCAGGAGAAAGAGATGATCTTTATGGTCACAAAGACAAAGGATAAAAACGGCATCATGCAGAGCATCATGAAGGAAGCCGGGATCGGAAGCAAGGCGGGGGCGATCGTCTTCTCTCTGCCGGTGACGGAGACAGCGGGGATGCGTCTGATCGAGAAGAATGAGGACGATTAAGCTCTGTCGCACTGACCGCAGCAGATCACAGGCCTGAACGAACGGAACGGTGCCATTAGTTACTTTTCATGGGTAGGAATTTTCTGAACTGAAAATTCCGTATGATACCGTTATGACCGCGGATTTTGCCGATTCGGAATGCGAAGCATCGGCAAAATCCAGTTACAGTGCGCGGGCATGGAGTGCCCGTGTACTGTAACTGCCATTAAAAAAACGCCGCGGAAACGCCCCGAAACCATTGACACTGCATATAGAGTATTGTACAATCATTCGTAAATCTTCGACCGGTCCGGACACAGAGCGGAGCGTGCGGGGAGACAAATCATGGACGAAGCCCCGGAAGAAACCGGGCGGCGTCAAATTTATAAAGATTTAGGAGTTGATTTTTTTGGATTCAGGGCAAGCCCTGCAGGGACTGATCGTAATTGGACTTCTGGCGTTATCCGCGTTTTTCTCATCGGCGGAGACGGCAATGATGACGGTAAATAAGATCCGTGTGCGGAATCTCGCGGAGGCGGGACTCAGCCATGCCGTTGTGCTGGAGAAGATCTTAAGCAATCAGCCCAAAATGCTCAGCGCAATTTTAATAGGAAACAATATTGTCAATATTTCAGCGTCTTCTCTGATGACTGTGCTGGTCACAGACGTGCTTGGAAATAAATATGTCGGTATCGGAACCGGCGTTTTGACGCTGTTAGTCCTGATCTTTGGTGAGATCACACCGAAGACTTCCGCGACGATCTATTCCGAGACCCTGTCACTCAAGTTCGCGAAACCGATCTACCTGATCATGCAGGTCCTGACCCCGCTGATCGTGGTCGTTGATGTCCTCTCCAGGGGTGTTTTAAAGATGATCCATGTGGATCCGAACAAGAAACAGGACGCGATCACAGAGGATGAGCTCCGCACGATCGTGGAGGTCAGCCACGAAGAGGGTGTGATCGAGTCAGACGAGAAGAAGATGATCTACAACGTGTTCGATTTCGGGGATTCTGTCGCGAAGGACATTATGGTTCCGCGTATCGATATGACATTCCTCGATGTGAATGCCAGCTATCAGGAGATCATGGATATTTTCCGGCAGGAGAAGTATACGAGATATCCGGTCTATGAGGAGACAACGGACAATGTCATTGGCATCGTGAATATCAAGGACCTGTTCCTGATCCCGAAAGACAAGGAATTTAAGCTGCGGGATTACCTGCGTGAGCCGTATTACACCTACGAGTTTAAAAAGACGACGGAGCTTATGGTGGAACTCCGTAAGACCATGAACAGCGTTGCCATCGTTCTTGATGAGTATGGTGCGACGGCCGGGCTTATTACATTGGAGGATATGCTTGAGGAGATCGTCGGAGAGATCCGCGACGAGTACGATGCGGATGAGGAAGACAGCATCAGGAAGATCAATCCGAAGGAATATGTGATCGAGGGTGCCATGAAACTCGATGATCTCGACGACCAGCTTGGTCTGGATCTCAAGTCAGAAGATTACGATTCCGTCGGCGGCTATATTATCGGCCTTTTAGACCATCTCCCGCAGGCGGGGGAGGAAGTCACAAGCGGAAATCTCCGGTTTGTGGTGGATACGGTGGAGAGAAACCGGATTGACAAGGTACATCTGTATATTCTGGATGCGCCGCAGAAGAGCGGAGAAAGTGAGCAGGAGAGCAAACCCGAACGGTGAAATTACTGAACCGCGACAAAATTAGCGAAAAATGTACAGCTTTCGGTCTTGACAAATTTTTTCAAACCAATTAATATGAAACTATCCAAAAGGGGAGTAGTTGAAATGCACTGTCAACAATCGCGGCGGAAACGTCTGGTGGTGCATACCGGTAAAATGGTAACGAGACTTTTTGCAGAGAGAAATTTCTGCAGAAAGTCTTTTTTTGTTGCTCTGAGGATCCGAGAGCGATCCGATATGGCGGCAAAAAAAGACGGTCTGTAAAATTTCATGGAATCCATTGGCAGGGAAAGAGAAAAACCTGCGCATACTATTTTCAAGGAGGAGTTTTTATGGACTTTTTATGGAGTGGATTACTATCGATCACCTGGCAGCAGGTCGTCATGTATGTGGTAGGACTTTTACTGATCTACCTGGCGATCGAGAAAAATTATGAGCCGGCCCTTCTTCTGCCGATGGGCTTCGGTGCGATCCTTGTGAATCTCCCGGCCAGCGGTGTATTAAACCAGTTTATGGAGGGCGCCGGTGAGACTCATGGAATCATCCAGTGGCTCTTTGAATCCGGCATTGAGGCATCGGAGGCTTTCCCGCTGCTGCTCTTTATCGGTATCGGAGCTATGATCGACTTTGGACCGCTGCTTTCGAACCCGAAGATGTTCCTCTTTGGTGCGGCATCCCAGTTCGGCATCTTTTTTACGATCTTTATGGCATCACTTCTCGGCTTTGATATCAAGGACGCTGCCTCTATCGGAATCATCGGAGCGGCAGATGGTCCGACTTCGATCCTGGTATCTCAGGTGTTGAAGTCAAACTACATCGGAGCGATCGCGGTGGCGGCATATTCCTATATGGCACTTGTGCCGATCATCCAGCCGATGGCGATCAAAGCGGTTACGACAAAGAAAGAACGCATGATCCGTATGCCGTATGAGCCGGGAAAAGTAAGCCGGTTCACAAGAATCGCTTTTCCGATCATTGTAACATTTGTCGCAGGACTTGTCGCCCCGGCATCGGTTGCTCTTGTAGGATTCCTGATGTTCGGAAATCTGATCCGTGAATGCGGTTGCTTAAACAGCCTTTCCGAAACAGCACAGACGACACTCGCAAACCTGATCACACTTGTTCTCGGAATCACGATCTCTTTCTCTATGAAAGCGGACCAGTTCGTAAGCTTACAGACACTGATGATCATGGGACTTGGACTTTTCGCTTTTATTTTTGACTCCATCGGCGGCGTCGTGTTTGCGAAATTCTTAAATCTGTTCAGCAAGAACAAAGTGAACCCGATGGTCGGAGCAGCAGGAATCTCCGCATTCCCGATGTCTGCCCGTGTCATTGAGAAGATGGGAATTGCGGAGGACAGAACAAACCATCTTCTGATGCATGCTATCGGAGCGAACGTATCCGGTCAGGTCGCATCTGCAGTTGCCGGCGGAATCATCCTTGGATTCTTTATGTAGGAGGTCTGGACTATGAATGCAAATATAATGCTTGCTTTAGGGATCATGTGGAAGGGAATGCTTGGAATCTTCGTTGTGATGGGGATCCTGGCGCTCGTTGTTTATCTCCTCACGAAGGTGGGAGACCGTTAGCTCACCATCCCGCCCGCCATTCCGCTTAATGTGCACATGGCGAGGACAGAGAGAAGCCTTTTCGTGTCTTCCGTGACACCGTCCTTCTGTGCGAGGGACATGAGATATAAAAACAGAAAATAGAGAGTTCCGAGGACCAGGCCCCAGAAAAAACGCCTGGTCCTCATTGTTTTTCCGGCGATCATGCCGCCGAAAAAGCAGGAGAGGATATAGACTGCGCAGACGGCGAGATTGACCTGATTTTCCGGGAGACGGAACTTAAAGAGGGCGAAGGACAGTACCATCAGAAGAATTCCGGAGAGGATATAAGCTGCGATCAGGGCGCGTACCATGCGCCATACCGGGTTTGTCTGCATGAGAAAACTCCTTTCTTGAAGGATGTACTCCAGGAGTCTTTCCGGGACTCATAAAACCAGGTACAGAAAGATTCTGAGAGGACATCATGATGTGGACATTTGCTTTATACAGGATATGTGGGGAAAGGTCATGCATATGCATTGCGCGGATGATCTTGTAAACGGTGAACCTGTCTGGCTGAAAAAACGTCCGGATATTTTTTCTTCGCGGCTGTCGGACACAATTTGGAAGCTGCCTGCGGCATGTTATGCGGACAAAAAGTGGATATCTGTACCGGATTTTCCTGCATCACGGCAATAAAATCCGTTGCATAATAGAAAATCGTATGGTATAATTTCATTTAAATTCGGGGTATTATGCCCACGATAAGAGAACAGGAGGAAATGATACCATGAAGCATGTAAAGACTTTAAGTTCCAACACTTTAAAGAACAGCATGAAGAAGGGCGGCTGCGGCGAATGCCAGACATCCTGCCAGTCTGCGTGCAAAACATCCTGCACAGTAGGAAACCAGAGCTGTGAAAACAGCAACCGCTAATGCGGGGCTTCGAATAAACGGAAGTTTTTAAAGAGACCCCTACGGTCGTATGATTGTAGGGGCTATTTCTTGTCTGATCAAAGAATCTGCCGGTGACGGGTTTCCCGGACAGCGATGCCGGGAAAGCCGCCACTGACAGACCACAAAGGGCAGGTAAGAAAGAAGTCAGGAGACCATCAGATCGTGACTGTAATCGGGAAGAGACGGAACAGTCACCTGAAAATTAAGACAGTAGGAGAAAGTTAGCTTTGATACATCAGTATATAAATAATGGATACCATATTGTTTTGGACGTAAATAGCGGATCGGTTCATTCTGTGGATGCGCTGCTCTACGATGCCGTGGAGGTTCTCGCAAAGATCGTCCTGGATATGGAAAAACCGATGCCCCTCACGGATGACCAGAAAAAAGCAGTGAGAGAAGCGCTGGTCTGTAAGTATTCTGCAGAAGATATTGAGGATGCCCTCTCCGATATTCAGGAGCTCATCGACGCGGAGGAATTGTTCACTGCGGATATTTACAAAGATTATGTGATCGATTTCAAGAAACGCCAGACGGTCGTGAAGGCACTCTGCCTTCATATTGCCCATGACTGCAACCTTGCCTGCAAGTACTGCTTCGCAGAGGAAGGCGAGTACCATGGACGCCGCGCCCTCATGAGCTTTGAGGTCGGAAAGAAGGCACTGGATTTCCTGATCGCAAACTCCGGAAACCGCATCAACCTTGAGGTTGATTTCTTCGGCGGCGAGCCGCTTATGAACTGGAACGTTGTAAAACAGCTTGTGGAATACGGACGTTCCCAGGAGAAGGAGCACAATAAGAAGTTCCGTTTCACGCTGACAACAAACGGCGTACTCTTAAACGATGAGATCATGGAGTTCTGCAACAGGGAAATGAGCAACGTGGTCTTAAGCCTTGACGGACGTCCGGAGGTCAACGACCGGATGCGTCCGTTCAGAAATGGTAAGGGAAGCTACGAACTTATTGTTCCGAAATTCCAGAAATTCGCGAAATCACGCGGCGAGAAGGATTATTTCGTCCGCGGAACCTTCACAAGAAACAACCTGGATTTCGGAAATGATGTCCTCCACTATGCGGACCTCGGCTTTGAGAAGCTTTCCATGGAGCCGGTAGTTGCAGCTCCGGAAGAGCCGTACTCCATCCGTGAGGAAGACCTTCCGCAGATCATGGATGAGTATGACAGACTCGCAAAAGAGTTTGTAAAGCGTCAGAAAGAGGGAAGAGGATTCAAATTCTTCCACTTCATGCTTGATTTAAGCCAGGGACCGTGCGTTGCGAAACGTCTGTCCGGCTGCGGTTCAGGAACCGAGTATCTTGCGGTAACTCCTTGGGGAGATTTATATCCGTGCCACCAGTTCGTTGGAAATGAAGAGTTCCTGCTTGGAAACGTGGATACCGGCGTGGTCAACACGAAGGTGCGCGATGAATTCAAGCTCTGCAACGTATACGCGAAAGAAAAATGCAAAAACTGCTTTGCGAGATTCTACTGCAGCGGCGGCTGCGCGGCAAATTCCTTCAACTTCCACGGCAGCATTACGGATGCCTACGATATCGGCTGCGAAATGCAGAAAAAACGTATCGAGTGCGCGATTATGATCCGTGCTGCTTTAGCAGAGGACGAGGAAAACAACTAAATCGATCATAGCGGTCAGGGGCAGAAAGCCCCGGACTGTTATTGTAAGGATGACGGAGGCGGTGATTACGGCGGACTCCGGAATCAAGAGGGACAAAAAGCCTTTTGAACCTCGAAATCATATCAAGAAGGAGATTTTATCATGAAGAGCAACAAAGGAAAGGGACTGCTCGGCCTCCTGGGACTGCTCGTTGTGCTCGGTATCTTCGGATTTTTCGGCTATGATACTCTTCAGAAGAGTAAGTTGGTCACCGATGAGAACGGGGTAACTTCCCAGAATGGCGGAATCAAGCTCGGTCTGGATCTGGCAGGCGGCGTCAGCATTACCTACCAGGCGAAGGAAGAGAATCCGAGTGCCGAGGATATGTCCGATACCCAGTACAAGCTGCAGCAGAGAGTACAGAACTACAGCTCTGAGGCAGAGGTTTATCAGGAAGGCGGAAACCGTATCAATGTTGATATTCCGGGTGTCACAGACGCGAACAAGATCCTGGAAGAGCTCGGTAAGCCGGGATCCTTACAGTTCTATGATGAGAACTGGAATGTTGTACTGGAAGGAACCGATGTAGCTTCTGCGAAAGCTGTGATCTATAAAGACCAGCAGACAGGAAACAATAACTATGAAGTAGCGCTTACATTTACCGATGAAGGTACTAAGAAATTCGCAGATGTGACTGCAGCGAACGTCGGCAAGAAGATCGCGATCGTTTACGATAATGTGATGTACTCTAACCCGACCGTACAGCAGGCGATCACAGGCGGACAGGCATCTATCTCCGGCATGACTTCCTATGAAGAGGCTGAGAATCTTGCGTCCACGATCCGTATCGGTTCCCTTTCCCTGGAACTGGAGGAACTCCGTTCCAACGTGGTAGGCGCGAAACTTGGTCAGGAAGCGATCACGACAAGCTTAAAGGCCGGCGCGATCGGTTTCGGAATCGTATGCGTATTCATGATCGTAGTTTACCTCATCCCGGGTCTTGCGGCATCCCTTGCACTCTGCCTCTATGTGGCATTGATGCTGATCCTGCTCGCGGCCTTTGAGGTTACATTAACACTTCCGGGTATTGCCGGTATCATCCTTTCCATCGGTATGGCGGTTGATGCGAACGTCATCATCTTCACCCGTATCAAGGAGGAGATCGGTCTCGGAAAGACCGTTCATTCCGCGATCAAGACAGGTTTTGCGAAAGCGTTATCCGCCATCGTCGATGGTAACGTGACAACACTGATCGCAGCGGCTGTTCTTTACTGGAGAGGATCCGGTACAGTTAAGGGCTTCGCTACAACACTTGCCCTTGGTATCGTTCTTTCCATGTTCACAGCACTTTTCGTTACAAAGTTCACACTGAACACCCTGTATAACCTTGGATTCCAGGATCAGAAGTTCTACGGCATCAGAAAAGAGAAGAAGGCGCTCAATTTCCTCGGAAAGAGAAATATCTGCTTTATCATCTCTGCTGTTATGATCCTCGCAGGCGTTGCGGGAATGGTAATGAACAAGTCTTCCATCGGAAACGCGTTCAATTACTCCCTTGACTTCCAGGGCGGTACCTCCACAAGCGTGACCTTCAATGAGGACATGTCTCTGGAGAGAATCTCAAGCGAGGTCGTTCCGGTAGTCGAATCCATCACAAACAGTGCGGATACGCAGACACAGAAGGTTGCCGGAACAAACGAGGTGATCATCAAGACAAGAACCTTAAGCGTGGAAGAGCGTCAGGCATTAGACGAGGCACTTGTTGAGAACTTCGGTGTTGATGAGTCAAAGATCACTGCCGAGAGCATCTCCGGTGCGGTAAGTGCTGAGATGAAGCGCGACGCGGTTATGGCTACAGCGATCGCTACCGTATTTATGCTTCTCTATATCTGGGTACGATTCAAGGATATCCGTTTCGCTGCAAGTGCTGTTTTAGCCCTTGTCCATGACGTATTGGTTGTAGTTGCATGCTACGCCCTCGCAAAGTGGTCCGTTGGTTCCACAGCGATCGCCTGCCTGCTTACTATCGTCGGATACTCCATCAACGCGACGATCGTTATCTTCGACCGTATCCGTGAGAACATTAAGCTCATGGGACCGAAGGCATCCACCGTTGATATCGTAAATACAAGTATCACCCAGACATTCACACGAAGCATCAATACATCCCTGACGACCTTTGTCATGGTATTTGTTCTGTTCATCATGGGCGTATCCTCCATCCGTGAGTTCGCACTCCCGTTAATGGCAGGTATCATTTGTGGTACCTACTCTTCCGTATGCCTGACAGGCGCTATGTGGTATGTTATGACTACAAAGAAGCAGAAGAAGGACGCAGCTGAAAAACAGGCAAAGAAGGATGCTGAGAAGGCAGCAAAGGAAGCGAAGAAATCCGGAAAATAACCGGAAGAACGTCGTTTCGAAAATAACGATAAGGCAAGAGAAATATGAAATATAAGATTCTGGCAAAAGACGGACGTGCCAAACGGGCTGACGTAGAGACAGTCCATGGCACGATCCACACGCCGGTATTCATGAATGTAGGAACTGTCGCCGCGATCAAGGGCGCTGTGTCCACCGATGACCTTCGCGGGATCGGGACACAGGTGGAGCTTTCCAACACCTACCATCTTCATGTCCGGACCGGCGACAAGTTGATCAAGGAGCTCGGCGGTCTCCACAGGTTTATGAACTGGGATCGTCCGATCCTCACCGATTCCGGCGGATTTCAGGTATTTTCCCTCGCCGGACTCAGAAAGATCAAGGAAGAGGGCGTCTACTTCAACTCCCACATCGATGGTCATAAGATCTTCATGGGACCGGAGGAGAGCATGCAGATCCAGTCAAACCTTGGTTCCACCATCGCGATGGCATTCGATGAGTGCGCTCCGCATCCGTGTACCAGAGAATACATGGAGAATTCTGTCGCGAGAACTACAAGATGGTTGGCGAGATGTCAGGCGGAGATGGCGAGATTAAATTCCCTGCCGGATACCGTCAATAAGGAACAGCTTCTGTTCGGCATCAATCAGGGCGGAACCTTCGAGGATATCCGGATCGCGCATGCGGATACGATCTCGAAGATGAACTGCGACGGCTACGCGGTCGGCGGACTTGCGGTCGGTGAGAGCCACGAGGAGATGTACCGCATCCTCGATGCGGTGGTTCCGCATCTCCCGGAAGAGAAACCGACTTACCTGATGGGCGTCGGAACCCCGGCGAATATCCTTGAGGCGGTGGACCGCGGCGTTGATTTCTTCGACTGCGTTTACCCGACAAGAAATGGCCGTCATGGTCATGTATATACAAACCACGGAAAGATCAACCTGTTTAATGAGCAGTTTTCAAAGGATATGCGCCCTATCGAAGAGGGATGCCAGTGTCCGGCCTGCCGCTCATACAGCAGGGCCTATATCCGCCATCTCCTGAAGGCAAAAGAGATGCTTGGAATGCGCTTATGCGTGCTCCACAATCTTTACTTCTACAACACAATGATGACGGAGATCAGGGAAGCTATTGAGAACCACTGCTACGCCGAGTACAAAGAGAAAAAGTTGGAGGGCGTGACAGGGAACTATAAAGACAAGGTATAAGAAAAGGAGGTGCAACGGATATGACTAACAGCCCGGCATTTTTGATTGGATATATTGTTTTAATCTTTGCTTTCATGTACTTCATTGCGATCAGACCGCAGCAGAAGGAAAAGAAAAAAATGCAGGAACTGATGGCAAGCATCGCAGTCGGTGACAGCGTGCTGACATCCAGCGGATTCTACGGAGTGATCATTGATATGACAGACGATACTGTTATCGTTGAGTTTGGCAACAATAAGAACTGCCGTATCCCGATGCAGAAACAGGCGATCGTTCAGGTTGAAAAACCGGAGGCGTAAGACCTGAAAAACAGAAAAGAAAGAGGTTCATTTCCACTTATGGGGAGATGAACCTCTTTTTTATGTAACAGGAAATTCCGAGGAATTCCCTGTTACATAAAAAGGCACTAACGTGCCAAAGATGCGCACTCGCGCGAAGATGTAGATTGTCGCAAGCGACCGCGCGAGGCGCGAGAATGTGCCAAGGCACATTCTTTTTTGGGTGAGCGGGGAAGAAACCTCCGGTTTCTACTGCGGCGTTGCGTTTCTTCCTTCGTCCTCAAAGTATTTCTTCAATTCTTCAAATTCCCGCGCATACTTCGGGGAAACGGCGGTCGGGTTGGAGTGGATCCTTTCTTTGCGGAAACGGCGGCGTTCCTTTCGGAGTGCAGCGAGGCGGGATTCCCGTTCCTTTAACATCTCGGCAAGCTGTTCCGGGGATTTCCCGCAGAGCGCTTCCAGATGGATTCCGGTAAGGTCTTTCAGGCTGTCGAGCTTTCCTCCGGCCTTTGCCTTTAATTCCTCAAGGCTGACATTGGAGAGATCGCGGATGGAATCTGCGGCGGATCCGGCCTTTTCGCGAATCATGGATATACCGGCAGCAGGTTTTTCCTTGATGGATCCCAGTTTTGTACCGGCTTTTTCCCGGAATTCTTCCATACTCATTCCGGTGAGAGCCGCAGCCTGAATTCTTTTTGCCTCGATCTGATCCAGCAGTTCTTCTTTGGCGGCCTGCAAGCGGTCTTCGGTATTCATCTTGAGAAGCGCGCGCTGTACCTGAAGATTGTCAAGTTCCGCACGAAGCTTCTGCATAGCTTCCAGGGACTTTCCGAAGGCAAGTGCTTCCTTCGTGCAGACGATGGAATCGTAAACAAAGAGCACAGTCACAAAAAATACAAAAAACAGATCCCAGTAGAGCGGCATTGCGAGGACGGCCCGCTCGATGGGCTTGTGGATCAGGTGCGTCATAAAGATCGTCAGGAATCCCCAGGCGATGGAGGAGCTGAGACAGATATATCCGTGAAGGTTAAAGGGCTGGTTGCTGTAATCCCAGTAGCGGACTCTGAAAAGACGTTCCATCACATATCCGGTCACGTACTCCAGAGCCGTGGCACCGATAACGCCGGAGATATAGGTGAGGATCAGGCTGTCCTGAAACGGGAGAGATACCCATAACATCATGACTGCGCCGCTTCCGTATAACGGCAGCATTGGCAGCCGCAAAAAGCCGCGGTTTACAAAACGTTTCTGTTTTAAGGAAACGTAGGCGGATTCAAAGATCCAGCCAAAGAAACAGTACAGATAAAAAAATGTAAGCCATTGATACCAGGTGTAAGTGTACATAGATCTCCTCTCGGTTGTAAATTCAGATTATCCATATCATACGACAGGAACGGGAAAATGACAAGGCGCAACCGGGAAACTGTATTGGAAAAAGAAAACAGATATGAAAACAGCCGCCCAGGATATGACCGGGGCGGCTGTTTTGTTAACTGATTTATCATAAAATCGGCAGAATACCCCCATTCCTCGTAGGT
>ULUM01003153.1_pt1 | contig 28738 bp, 19 predicted proteins | sample 1958501 | NCBI WGS metagenome assembly ULUM01 (sample SAMEA4835760, study PRJEB28245) | human gut metagenome | biome: gut microbiome; material: fecal sample | place: Denmark | collected 2008
GTAGTGAAATGTAAATTAGAGGAAGCAATCTTTGGGCGAGAACTCGGAGGTTGCTTCCTCTTATGCTGTGGCGGAGTATAGCTCTGGAGAAAATTTTTATTGAAAATATGATATAAATGCAATAAAACGGATGAAATTTGGTTGAAATTGCTAAAGAAAGCGAAAAAAGTTGTGCGCCAATAGTGCTATTGTACTAGAAAATAACTTGCATTATGCTTTGATTTATGGTACAATGAGCGCATACAAACCAAAGAGATGCTGATAGGGCACAGCTCTTTGCACAAAAAACCATGTTATAATGAAAAGGAGAAAAGAACTATGGTAAAGAATGTATTTAAAAAGTTAGGAAAGAAACAGAAAAACAACAAAGGTTTCTCTCTCGTAGAGCTTATTGTTGTAATCGCTATCATGGCAGTGCTTGTAGGTGTACTTGCTCCACAGTTTATTAAATATGTAGAGAGATCAAGACAGTCAACAGATTTACAGAATGTTGAGGAATTGAAAAATGCAGTTGAAGTAGAAGCTGCTGATAATGGAATAACTGCAGACGCTGTTATTACGATTAATGGTGGTAAAGCAACATTAACGGGAGTTAGTCCTGCCAGCCTTAGCAAAACAGAGGTTAGTTTAAAATCTAGTGGATGGACAAACGGTGCAAAATATACTTATAGTAGTTCTAATTTGAAGTGGACACATTCTGGAACAACAGTAAATACAAAGGATCCAAAAAGAGACATGGCTGATGTATTTACATCATCAGCAGCTCCAGTTACACCTTAAGACACTGGTAACTAAAGAAGTAAACATGAGATAAATAACTAAAAATTTATCATTTTTAAGGACCACCAACCATGACCACAGAACTGATACCCATCTACATCTTAATATTTGCATTCGGTATAGTTATAGGCAGCTTCCTAAATGTCTGTATCTACCGCATACCGCAGCATGAGACAGTGGTGACCGAAAGATCCCACTGCATGAGATGCGGGTATCAGCTTTCGTGGTACGATATGGTGCCGGTTTTCAGCTGGCTGTTTCTTCGTGGCAGATGCCGCAAGTGCAAAGAACCGATATCACCTCAATACCCTATTATTGAGGCGTTAAACGGTATATTATACATAGTAGTATTTGCAGTAAATGGACTTGAGCTTACGAGTATCATCTACTGCTTTCTTACATCTGCACTCATAGTTCTGAGTGTGATAGACTGGAGAACATATGAAATTCCATTCGGAATCAATATATTTATACTGGTGCTTGGAATCCTGCATGTGTTTTTAGACCATGATAACTGGTCTGAATATGTGATAGGATTCTTTTGTGTCAGTTTATTCCTTGAAATCCTTCTTCTTGTAAGTGGAGGAAGAGCCATAGGTGGCGGAGACGTCAAGCTCATGGCATGTGCAGGCCTTGCGATAGGCTGGCAGAATATTACATTAGCATTTTTCTTAGGATGCATCATCGGTTCCGTGATACATCTGATTCGTATGAAAGTAACAAACGCAGGCAACAGGCTTGCGATGGGACCGTACTTGGCAGCCGGAATATTTATTTCGATGCTATGGGGTGAGAAAATGATATCGGCATATTTGACACTCGCAGGCTTTTGAAAAGTGTGTTATAATATAGCGTACTTAGTATAAAACAGGTAGTACGACAAGCAGTGAGACAAAAGCAGAGAAAACACAGATATGCCGAAATATATATATAGAATGTTTGTAACTGAACAGTTACGAATGTTTTACAGATGTATACAGTGTAAAACAAAGATAAACACGGAGGACTAGGTTATGGCAAATAGGGTACTCGGTATTGAAATAGGGGAGAACCTTACCAGAGTAGTTGAGATTGATTACAAAGCAAAAAATCCCAAGATTTACAATATGTTCGGTTTTCCGACACCACCGGGGATGATTAATGATGGAGTGGTACAGCCGGATGGGATGTTTCGTTCTATCTTATATAGTAAGCTGAAGGAAAAGAAGATTTCCACCAAAAAAGCTGTTTTTGTTTTAAATTCAGCGCGTATAGCAAGCAGAGATATTGAGCTTCCGCTTGTTAAGGAAAAACAGCTTAAGGAAATGATTGCAATGAATGCATCGGATTATTTTCCGGTGGATTTGAGTCAGTACAAGCTGGTACATCAGATTATAGAGAAGATTGACAGACCGGAAGAAAAGAAATTACGTCTTTCGGTTATTGCTGTGCCTAATGATCTTATTTTGTCGTATGGTGCTCTTGCAGCTGATTGCAGGCTGCAGCTTGTAGCACTTGACTATAGTGGAAATGCCATCAAGCAGCTCATGAGAAGAGAAATTCCCGGAGATGTGAAGGTGACTGTCAAGGTGGATGAGGCTTCTACCACACTGACTGTAATGGATGGAAGCATGGTAAAGCTGCAGCGCAATGTCAACTATGGACTTGCTGATGCTATAGAGGAGATTCAGGATAGTGAGCTTTTTGGAGAGTATCTGTCATTTACCGATGCAGTTGATGTGGCACGCAGAAAGACCTGCCTTGCAATAAGGCCTGATGGCACAGTACCTGATGAGCCGGCGGGCGGCGGCATGGATCCTATGGGGCATGAGATTGATTCTGAGCGCTTTAAGAAGCTTCGCCTGAATGTGTCATATTCACTTTCCAATCTGATAAGCAGTCTCGGACGAGTAATAGACTACTATCAGTCGAGAAACTCAGATACTCCTATCGATAGAATTTTCCTCATTGGCTTAGGCGCTGATTTCAGCGGACTCTCAAAGCTTTTGACCAATGAGCTGAATGTCAAGGTGGTTCCGCTTCAGCAGTTTGACGGCATACATGTGGCAAAGAGCATTAACCTCGCAGAGGCAAAGCTTGCAGAGTATTTCAACTGTGTCGGATGTTCATTGAGCCCGCTTGATATATTAGACAGTAAGAAAAACAAGGGAATCGGTGCTCCGATTATGGCAGGAACAGCTGCAGGTGCTATGCCACACGGCGGTGCACAGGCTGGTATGCAGGGAAATCCACCTGTCGGTCCTGATGGAAAGCCTCTTCCCGTACCGGCAGGGGAGGAAGCAGAAAAGCCTGTTTCTTTTGCGGTGCAGCTTCTCATTTTTGGATTGTGTGTGGTAGTTGCAGTTGGTATCACGGCATACAGTATTTTTTCAAATCTTGTTTTAACTTCAGACAATATGACGCTTAAAGCTCGTGTTTCTGATTTGTCATATGCACAGAATATATATGATGTGTACAACCAGACCAAGAAGGACTATGACTGGACTAAGCTTCTTGAGAGCGCCTCATCCAACAAGAATGATGAGATAACGGGCTTCGTGGATGAGCTGGAGCAGAAGCTTCCGTCAGAGGCCAAGCTTGTGAATATGTCTGTTACGACTGATGGTGTTTCGATGACCATAAAGACAGGCAGCAAGGATATAGCGGCTGATGTGATTGCACAGCTTCGTACATTTGAGAGTATCATGGTATCCAATGTGTCAACCATCACAGAGGAGGTTGATGAGACCGGTGCTTCAAAGGTTCAGTTCACAGTAGATTGCACATATGTAAAGGCTGATGACAGTGCTGCTTCTGAATCGGGGGATGGCACAGGCAGTGAGTCAGCTGATACCTCAGGGGACGCGTCATCACAGGCACAGACGGATAGCAATTCATCATCAGATACAGACAGTACAAATCAGTAGGGGGTGTTAGGATGTCAACGAGAGATAAAAAGTTACTTATTATATTAGCGGGTGTTGCCATTTTAGCACTGACATATTTTTTGATTTTTATGCCTCAGTCCAATAAGAGGGATTCGCTCAAGAGCGAAAATATGAACCTGAAATCACAGTACAATCAGCTTTCAGCACTTGCAGCAAAGGCTGACGATTACACAAAGAAGACAAAGGATATGTCTGATGCCATGCAGCAGGTATATGACAATTTCCCTTCATATTTACAGATTGAAAACGGCATCATGGATGCGGTTGATATAGAGAAATCTACCAATACAAATATTACAGAGCTTACAGTCGGCTCACCGACAGCTATTGATGTGAATAATCCGACAGGTGAAGCCGGTACAGACTCTTCGTCAGGAAGCAGTTCGGACAGCAGTACCACGGATAGCAGTAATGCAGACAATTCGCAGAGCTCTCAGACCGCTGATGGCAACAGCTCTCAGTCACAGACAGGCGACGGCAGTGCAGCTGATGGCAGCACATCATCAAGCTCTGCAAAGTCTACGGTTACAGGCTATCAGCTTTATGATGTCAGCACAGTTATGGCATTCAAGACAGAGTATCATGGGCTTAAAGCTATGCTCGGCGAGGTGATTGGTTCATCACAGAAGAAAACTATCAGCACGCTCAATGTGAGCTTTGATGATTCGACAGGTAAGCTGACAGGTGAGATGCTTGTGGATTCATATTTCCTGTATGGACTTGATAAGCCATATGAGGCACCATACATACCAGCAGTACCACATGGTACAAATAATCTGTTTGGTACAACAAACTAACTGATTATTATAATATTAGATTATTATATTAGCGGGTTATTGAGACCGTAAGTGATAAATATCAAATGTTAGATTATTGAGTTATGAGATAACAAAATACAAGAGGGGAGGAAGCAGATTTGAGAAAGCTAAAAAACGATGATCGAGGAGTAACACTTGTGGAGATTATTGTGTCGATTGCTATTCTTGCAATAATCGTGCTTCCTTTTTTGAATGCATTTGTTACAGCTACAAAGACCAATGTAAAGGCAAAAAACGAGATGAATGCTACACATCTGGCGACAAACATTATGGAGGGTATTGAGAAGAACTCCATGAAGACGCTGGCGTATCAGTTCAACTATCCGTCGGAGGGCTTTGATGTGGCGGACGGTTTTAATATATCAGATGTAAGCAGCGCATGTGAGCTTCTTAAGAAGTCGGGCAAGTTTGATAATGTAAAGAGGCTTGAGGATATCAGTGCTGAGATTGTAAACAAGGACGATGTTATTACTAGCTGTATCCACAAGACTGATGCATCAGCCAAAATAAGCGATACATCGCTTTGGAATTTCAGGGAGTCGGATGCGCACAAGTATTATTTCTATATGTCAGGCGTGCAGTCAGGCACAAAGAAATACAATGCTCTTGTGACAGTGGATGCAAAATCGGACGCAGAGTCGGACAATAAGGTTAAAAAGTACAACATGGACGAGGTAGCGGATATGTCGGCCATGGATGCAAATTTTGACTGCATGAGTGCAGACAAGTATTCTGCTACAAATATTATATCCGCATTTAACAATATGAATCTAGGCTTCAGTGTACAGCAGAGTGATATAAAGAGAACTATCACAATTGATATAGAAAAGAGTGGGGCTGCGAGCAATAAGGCTACCAAGGTGACGGTGTCGTATTCGTATTCTATCAATAAGAATGGGGTAAGAAAGACTTTTCCGGATCCGAATAGTGCACTGAAGGATGATTATACCATGGTGATTTACGACAATTCTTCAGATACTGTGAACCATAATCTGAGAAATGTCTATCTGTTTTACAATCCATGGTACACATCTACAGGAGCACTTTACAATACCTGCAACGATGTCATTATAATCAATAATAAGGGCAAGCTGGACTGCACGGTAAATATTGTAAAGCAAAAGACTATATCGGATCAGTCAGAGTTGAGCACGAAGGAGAGTACATATAAGGCATATGTGAAGGTAAGTGAGCCGGGAAATCGTACAGGTCATGCTTATACTCATATAGCCACCAATCTGAATGTAAATATGGGAGCACCGGATAATCCACTACAGCCCGATCAAGCTATATATGGCTTTAATAACAATGTAATTCAGAATGATGTAAAGGCAATTGTCGATATAAAGAATCTGACAAAAAGCAATGCATCTGAAAGGCTGTATGATGTGAAGGTGGCTGTATACGAGAGCAAGGCTTCACTGGATGATATATTTAAGGATAAAGACCCGGTTGTCACGATGACCGGAAGCATGGGGTATTAATTATGAAGCGTAATGATAACCGTGGTGCTTCCTTTGTGATGGTTGTAGTTGCAATGGCTATAGTGGCTGTTTTAGCTGTGACTGTGCTGTGGATAGCGCTTATGAACCTCCAGATGAAGGTGACGGATGAAAAAAATACAGATAACTTTTACTCGGCAGAGGGTGTGCTGGATCAGATATGTACAGGTCTGCAGGGAGATATTTCCAAGGCTTACTCAGCAGGATATACCAAGGTTATGGAGAATTACTCTGACAGTAGCATAAATGAGGCCGGCAGACAGAGCAATTTTGCGCAGGAGTATCTGAAGAGCTTAAAGACCAGCCTGGAGTATGATAGCACAGGTATGACGTTTAATATGGGAAAACTCATACAATATGTAGACCCGAAGCTTCTCGAGAAAAAAGATAATCAGCCACGTGCTATTATCAAATCGACCAATGCCGATGTAAACGGCAATGGACAGCTCAAGGTGTACCAAAATCGTGTCGTGCTGAACGGACTAAGGGTAGAGTATACCGATGAAAAGGGATTTAAATCAATAATAGAAACAGATATTTCTCTGGGAGTTCCATCCATGAGCTTTACAGCATCGGGAGGAGTTCCGGAGCTTTTTACATATTCTCTTGTCGGAAATGAAGGACTGGATATTATATCAGGACTTAATAAAGTGAATCTATCCGGTAATCTCTATGCCGGCTGTGAAAATGCGGCAGGCACAGGGACTTCTACTACGAGTGTTACCATTCCAAACAATGCCACACTTGATGTAAAGGATACCAGCTATATGATTGCAGAGGGCGATATAGAGGTGGGAGACTTTGCCGGAAAAGATACTGGTACAATAAAAAAGAATATGGCGGGGGTACACAATAACAGTACACTTTCTGTTGATTCACAGTGCCAGCTGTGGACAAGCAACATAAATGTAAATGGTGCAACAGTCAAGCTGGATGGCATGACATATGTGGCAGATGACATGACCTTAAAGGGTACAGGCTCAAAGGTTACACTTGGCAAGAATAATAAGAATAACAATGCGAAGTACGTCGGCTTTGGCAACGGAGGTGCTGACAAGGAAAATCCTGTCGCAGGCGATAGCTCTGCTATTATCATAAACGGCAGAGAGGCATCTCTTGATATGTCAAATATCAGGGAGCTTATGTTAGCAGGAACCGCATATATCAATACACAGGCTATTGTAAACTCAAGTGGTGTGGGTACAGAAAACAGCAATGTGGGCATGGGTGAGTCAATCTCTGTAAAGGGGGACCAGATAGCATACCTTGTGCCGCCTGAGTGCATAGGCACAAGTGGAGATGGTGCGGATGCTAAATCGCTTTACAACAAGAATCCACTCTCCTATAAGGAGTATAAGGATATCACGGCAACCGGACAGGATCAGACAAAGTATACTGAAGTTAATGCCAATGTGGTCAGCACAAAGACAGGTAAGGCCCTCTCGGCATATCTGCCGGAGAAAAAGACAATCGACAACTGTATAAAGAAGGTCTTTGTTCCTTCTACTGATAATAAGGATGACGGACTTGTATACTATTATGTCAATCTGCCAACGAACAAGGCTGCTGAGTATTACAGTGACTATTTTGGTGCAGACAGTGACAAACTCAAGAGATACACTAAGTTTTATACTGACAGCATACAGGTAAATGAGGCTGCAAGCATCTATACTGCCGGCAATTACAGCATCTACGATGGCAGCAATTTAAGCCTTTTGAAGGGCATAGCTGATGGTGTGGACATGGATGCACAGTCGGATGCCTTACAGCGCACATATACTGCACTAAACTCAAAGCTTTTGACAAATTATGCGGATTTACCGACAAATGCAGCAAGTGTTTCGCTTTTTACAAATATAGTTAACAATACCAATTTGCTGAAAATAGTGCCAAATTCCGGTAATAAACATATATTTGAGACTGAGTATCAGGGAAAAAAATACCAGGCAATTGTCAAAAACGGTAACTACACCTATGATGCAAATGACAAATCACACAATGTGGATATAATTGTTGCTACGGGAGATGTGACACTGAATGCTGACTTTACAGGTACCATAGTTGCAAAGGGCAGGATAATTGTAAACAAAGACCAGTGCGAGATTGATAATGGTACTCAGGAGTTATTTAAGGCATTGCTTCTTGAAAAGGTAAGTGATGCAGACGATACACTGCACCTGTATGATGTGTTCATGGACGGTGCCAACTATCTGGGTAATGTTTCTTCTTTTTCAAATAAGAAGGAGGCAGATACAAAAATAGATTATGCTACGCTCATTACATACCAGAACTGGACCAAGGAGTAGAAAACAAGCGGCTTCTAAGGCGCAAAACAGCTGCGAAATATTTATATTTGACAAATTTTGACGATATATACAAGGGAGGAATCCAATATGTCTGTAAAAGAAAAAAAGAATAATGGTGGTTTCTCTCTGGTAGAGCTTATAGTAGTGATAGCGATATCTGTTGTACTCATAGGTGCGGCAACCATATCCATTCGCTCGGTCATGGGTGTTGAGGTGAAGCAGTGTGCCAGAAATATTGAATCGATAATTAATAAAACAAGAGTCACCACGATGGGAAAGGACAGCGCAGTTCTTGAGATATACAAGGATGCATCAGATGGTGCCTACTATTATAAGACGACCATAAATGGTACGGTATCTGCTCCAAGCAAAATCGGAAAGAGCAGGATTGATGTATATTATTCCATGAAGGATGATTATAGTGATAAGACACAATTGAACAGTTCAGGCAGTATAGTGCTTCAGTTTGACAGAAGCTCAGGTGCACAAAAGCCTGATGCCAATGGTAAGTACTGCAGCCGTATCTGGATTCAAAAAAACAGCACCGAGAAGGTTATCACGATATACAAGGAGACCGGCAAGGTGGTATGTGAGTAATTTATATAGTTTAATGATGAATATTTTATTTTGACGCAAGGCTGTTATAAGGTTGTATGATGAAATCGGAGAGGAAGATGAACCATGAAACTTTTAAGGCGCATGAACAAATCAAATAATAGGAAAAACAGTGGCTTTACACTTGTTGAGCTTGTCATTGTCATGGCGATAATGGGAATACTGGGTCTGGCTGTTGCAGGCTTTATCGGTACGAGCACGAAGCAGTATAAGTACGCTTCAAAGGATGTAGATTTACAGTATGAGGCACAGCTTACGATGAATCAGATAGGAGACCTGATAATTGATGCGCAAAAGGGTGTCAAGTATGAGCCTGCTACAGTGGCAGCGCCGGTGGAGGTGGCATCAGCAGCCCCTGAGGCCGGTTATATTGCAACTGCATCAGCGGAAGAAGAGTCATCCGAAGAAGCATCATCTGAGGAAACATCATCCGACAGCAAGCTGATTATCTACAACAAGGATTGTACATACAATATCATATACAGACCGTCAGAGCACAAAATTTATCTGCGAAAGGATACACTTGATCCTGCAACAGGTGCGGTGAAGGCAGATGGTCAGGGCCAGGAATCTCTTATGGCAGAAAATGTCACAGGCTTTACCACTGATTTAAGCGAGGCAGAAAGCAAGAACTCTGTCGGAATTGTCGTGGACTTTAAGGCAGGGGACAAGAAGTATACTTCAAAGCAGAACTTCACTATGCGCAATAAGGTACCGACTGGAGCAGATGTGGAGTATGTGGCACCGGCAGAGCCGATTTCTGTACATATATATTATGGTGGCAGAGATGTCTCTGGTCAGAGCATTTCATATGTCAGAAAGGATAATAGTAATGTCCTTGAATTTACATCTAAAATATTGGGTGGAAATAATCCAAGCCAGGATGTTACATGGTCATACACCGGCAGGGCCGCTGATTGGAATGGAACAACGTTTAATTCTTCTGGAAATGCAGCAAAATTATCTATCGGAGAAAATGAAACATCAAAGCAGTTTATAGTTAAGGTGACTTCAAAAGAAGATACTTCCAAATATACATCTGTAACGATAAATGTGGTTGATACACGTAATTGGCTGACTAATCAAGAAATGCAAAATGTGCTGGTGCCAGGGGCAACATTGAAAACATGGCTCGAACCAGAAAATGTTAAAAATAGCGGAATAGGATACGATCCTGACGATTTTGAATGGCATATAGAAACCTATCAGTACATTGATGGAGTGAAAACTAAAATAAATAATGATGATATTTTAGATAACAATAGTGAAGAAAAAGGAAATTATGGTGGTGGTAATTATCTTAGTTATCATATTGATAAGACTACGCACTGGAAGGGAGATTTTAACCAGACAATTGCTTTTACGTCTGGATTGAATTTATATAATAAAGAGTATGATGTATTGATTTGGGTTACTTTGAAATCAGATCCATCTATAGGATCAAATATTATTACATTAAGATGTAGGCCACATAACTAAAAGGAGCAATCGCAATGAGCAAATTAAGAAAAAAAATAGTGGTTCCAATATCACTCACACTTACAGGATGTCTCGTTGTGGCAGCTTTTGTGCTGAATGACAGCCTAACAAAGGTCGATGCAAATGTAGCATTCAATGGAATATCTGATATAGTCAGCTCACATGGCAAGGACAAGCCCTTCAATATAGTGGAGGTGGTGCCTGACAAGAAAATGGCATCCATTGGCTATCTGATCGACGGTCAGGAGCCTGACGATTGGTTTGGTACACTGTCAAAGATGTCTGACAAAGATGGTGCCGGTGTAAAAAACAGGTCTGCCTATATGGAAGGTCTGAAAACAAAGCTTGCACCTATTACTACCGAGAAAAAGGATAACACAAAGCCTCTTTACTATGAGCCGTATGAGGAGAGCTATGTCAGTCAGGGCGATGACTGGACAGAGCTTGCCCTTGTAGATATGGACAGAATAAACAAGGGTACCACCGGTTATAAGATGACAGAGCAGGCGGAGGGAGATTATAAGTTCAATACCGATTACCAGCTTGCTGTAAATGAAGAGGGACTGCCTACAGGTCATTACAGACAAAATGTTGACCATTATGTTTTCATGCAGGGCGAGGATGAGACAGAAGATGGCTCAAATACAGAGACTGAAAATGGCAATCAAATTAAGGCACCCGGAAAAAGAGGCTACTACAGTGTTGCTTTTACTGCAGTCAAATTGCCGGATGGCATGACAAATACCCAGTATCTGGTACCGTCTGATAATTCACAGAAAGCTGATGGAAATACAGACAGCAGTACAGATAATACGCCAGATACAGGCACAGCTGACGATACAGTTGAGAAGCATGTAGTCTATGCTATAAAGAGTTCATATGCAATCGTTTCCGATGAGAGCATGCAAACCATCGCAAAATATGACACAAAGGCATATATTTATAGGACTGACAATTCAGATACTACCTCACCATATGAATTTGTTGCCAGGGCTGACCGGATGGCTGGTCTGCCTGATGGCAGTAAGCCGGATTATGAGAAGTATACATACTATACGGTTGAGATGGAGTATGTGCCTGCAGATAAAATCACTGATGATGAGACCTACTACGAGGTGAACACTGAGGTACCTATTGAGTTTAATTACGATGAGACCGGCGAGTATGGAGCAGTGCTTGATTCACAGAATCCATACGAGAAGATAGATGATGGCACACCGGACAATCAGTCGGCAGATAACACAGGAAAGGTAATCCTCACTGATACAGATGGATATTTTGATATAGTTAAGGACAGCCAGACATACACCTATGTGGGTAAGGGAAAAGGTGACTATATAATGGTGGCTGATAAAAACGGCTCGCTTGATTATCCTGTAAATACCACACACATATATTATAAGGGTGGTTTCAAGAACAATAACTGGTTCAGAAACGGTGTATTTAACCAGGAGGGAAAGACAGGCGATGATGATAAGACTGCCAATATGACCTTCAAGGTAAAAACGGTCACACCAAAGGAGCTTGAGCAGATAGATGTGGCAACAATTGATTTACTCTATCTTTCCGGCTCAAAGTCCATCCTTTCAAAGGATTTAGGAGACGATGCTGCAACATATAAACCTGATAATGACATTTCATGGGACAAGGTAAAGCAGATAGTCCAGCGTGTACATCAGAGTGGTATCATGATGCCTGTTATAGTGGATAATGGTATTGTGTGGGCTTCTTCATCTGCAGATTACTCAAGTAATATTAAAAAGCTTGCAGGTCTTTTGAGCTGTAACAATTTCAGTTCCTTGAGTTTTACAAAGGATTCTGCTGATAATTTTATTAACTGGAATGATAACAAGGTCATAACGTATTACAAAGTTGACAGTTCAACTCGTACACATGGCTATGTGGTTGGCAACGAATATGTTATTCCACGAAATTATAATCCTAATAAGGATGTGCCGTTTGTTTTAAGAGATTTTGCTTCTGCGTTTATTGCAAATGATGATGAAACTCAATTTTTCAATGAGGCTAAAAATGAGAATTTTGACGAGATAGCAGAGTACATCAACTCAGAGAATACAAGCAGGAAAAATGAAAATAGTACTCTTGGACAGGATAAATATGAATACTATGACAAGAAGATTTCAAAGGAGATAGTTCTAAGCTATATTATATCGTATGCTGATAAGAGGGATGTCGCAAAACCGGTGGATGAGCTTAATATCCTTGATATAGAGCCCGGCATGAATAGCCAAAGCGATTGTATCACACCGCTGAAAAAAAATCTTAAGTCATGGCTTGGTGCTAACTGCCCGGCTGATGACAATATACATATCACCTGTGTCAACAGCTCAGAGTTTATAGGTCGAATTGAGGATTTGAACAATTACGACATGATTTATATGGGGTTGTGTTGTGATAATTTGAATAAGAGTTGGGAAAATGGAGCTAAAATAACTGTATATAATGATTCTTCCATGAATGGACTTATATATTCTAATGTTGGTGATATTGTAGTTATAGATCCAACATATATAGGTGATGATGAGAATGGATCTACATATAGTCGTGGACATGCGGGGTTATTGGACAGTGATTATTTGACTGAATATGATAATGGATTGGGCCTAATAAGAGACTTTACTGATCCAAATGATAATGAGAAATATGTAAAGGCGGTAAATACATACAGGGGCCCGGGAAATGATATTACAACCGAGAAAGTAGAGGCTTTAAACAATTATTTGAAAGCGGGCTATCCTATAGTGGTAGACAAAGACTTTTATAAGAATGATAATAATATTGAAAAAGTAAATGACTATTATATAGACAATTGCTCTAATATATATGGCTTTATGGAAGCTAATATATCAAATGATCATTTAATAAAAACAAAGTCAGATAATAACCTGTCAACGGATCTATATACTAACCTCACTGCTGAAAAACCGCAGATAAAGGTCAAGGAGCAGAAGAAAGAGCAAGGCAAGGATTATGTAAAGCTTGAAGATAATCACATAGTACTTGAGTTTAATATCAATAACCGGGGTGGAGCAGATGCCAATGCTTCTTTTGATATAGGCTTTTATCTTGATTCAAATGCGGATGGTAAGTTTTCACCTACACAGGAAAAGATAGCCGGAAACAATGTACAGATTTACCGGGATGGTACTCTGGTGAGTCCGCAGATTGATGAAAATGGAGAATATAACTATAATCTTGAGGCCGGAAAATATAACTATAAACTGGTTTATGAACTGCCTACACAGTTTGTAGGTGTTATTCCCTGGCAGCTTAGGGCATCGCAGACTACGAACTCATATCGTTATGATGTGACAGGAGGATATTTCTACAAGCAGGCCAACAGTAATCAAAAGCAGCATATTAAGATTTTGCAGATTGATACATCAAAAGGAATTAAAGGCAAATACCTTGCAGGGGCTAGTACATTTAATATGCAAGAACAAAAGTCAGATTCCAACTCAAAGTTTTCAAAGTTGTTAAAGGATGTTACAGATTTTGAACTTGACATTACAACTCTTGCGGGAGATTCTGATAAATTTAAGACTCTTTGTAAAGAGGACAAGGTCAAGGATTATGATATGCTTGTAATTGGATTCTCGGATTGTTATGAGATTTATAATGATAGTAAACAGGTGGATAGGATAAAAGAATTTATCCAGTCCGGTAAAGCAGTATTATTTACCCATGATACTACATCGCTTAGCAATAATAAGTATAAAGGTAACGAGACAGTAAGAAATAACAACTGGGGCTATGATTTTAACACTATTGTAAGAGATGTCGTTGGAATGGATAGATATGGTATACTGCATAGTTCTGCGTTGAAAAAGGGAAATACCCTTAAAGAAGGAACTGATGAGTATGCTGAAGCAGTCAGTTATGCCAAAGAACATAATACTGATATTGCATATAAGCCAAGATCAAATAAAGAAACAATTGTACGACAGAACCAGGGCTTTGCGTATGGTGATTTGGATTCAAATCAAGATACGGGTCATGGCTATCGCAGACTATATTCATGGCTGTATGGAACCATGGGACATACTAATAAGGCTGAAAAGGTGAATTCAGGTCAGATTACTACATATCCGTTTAAAATTCCTGATAAGATAGAAATAGCTTGGACTCATAGACAGTATTATCAGCTTGATTTTAATGAGGACAGTGACAATGATGGTGAGAGTGATATTGTTGTCTGGTATACACTTTCGGATCAGAATGTTTACTATTCTTCACCTAAGGATGTGCGAAATAACTACTACATTTACACCAAGGGCAATGTTACATACTCCGGTGTAGGACATTCCGATGTGACACAGTCCGTTGATGAGTTAAAGCTGTACATCAATACAATGATTGCGGCTTACAGTGTAGTAGAGCATGCACCTGCTATTTCATTAAAAGAGGGCTACGACACTAAGTCAGCAGATATCAGTACTATTTACTCGACAATAGATACTGCCATACAGCAGGATGAGGAAGCAAAAGAAGAAGGTGATCCTGATGCTGCGAGACTGGATGTAGATGATAAGGGCAATATTGCCACACAGGATGTATATTTTACTGTTAAGGATACCAACATGCTTCGTAATCAGGTAGATAAGGATACGACTGTCAATATGAGCTTCTTTATCGAGGGTACAAAGGATGACCATGATAAGGAAATAGATGACGATGGCAATACAATCTACCTGAAGGAGATGAAGAACTGGCAGATTTATTCACTGCATGATGATGGCTCAGAGGCTGACCTTCTAGGACCATCAGAAGCAGGAAATAACAGAACCTTCTTTGCAAATAATAAGACCTATAAGGTTAAGGTACCTCTAGCGACTCTGCCGGCAGGGCAGAATTCCATCAAGGTATACGCAGTGGCAAGCAGTAACATCACTGTCATGCAGAACAATCAGGAGGTTAAAAAGAATACACCGGAGGCATACAAGACCTTCCAGATACAGCGTGTAGGTCTTGCAGATTTGGATTAGTTTTCAAAGGCTCCTGGCTATCACATACTTTTCGATTAAGCACAATTTATCAAACAGAGACTTATATAAACCATTTATATAGTCTCTGTTTTTTTACTGTTTCTTTATACTTTCTTTATTGAATTATCCACGCTAATTGATAAAATAGATAGTATGCGCACGATTGCGGATATTTTTTGCATTCGTGGATGGGGGATAAATTAACCGGAAAGAAAGGAAAAATTTATGAGTAAAATTTTCAAGAATCTGATTCCATACTGGCGATGGATCATATTAATATTTGTTTTTCTCATTGCTCAGGCTTACTGTGATCTGGCTTTGCCTGCGTACACATCTGACATCATTGATGTTGGTATCCAGGATCATGGCATTGAGCATATCCTGCCAAAGGAGATTACATCGGAGGATTATCAGATGGCACAGACATTTATGCTGTCTGACGAGAAAGAAAAATTTACGGACTGTTATGAGGCAGAGGATGCTTCAAAATCTGATGACGGTGTGGCAAAATACAAGCTGACAGCTGATTCGGACACACTTGATAAGCTGGATGAGGAGCTTTTGGTTCCTCTTGTCATGGCATATCAGGCTTTTCAGTCGGGTGAGCAGATGGATGTGGATGCATCGGCTATCCCGCAGGGAGTAGCGCTCGATGATAACATGATAAAGCAGATAAGAAGCAAGGTGCAGGAAAAAATCGATGCGGTGGGTTCAGCTACTTTAAAGTCCATGGGTGTAACTTTTGCGACAAAGTGTGATGAGAATGCAGGAATCGACGTGGATGCCAATCAGGTTGCTTATCTGTGGAAGGCAGGAGCCAAGATGGCAGCCTTTGCAGCAATTATGCTTATAGCAGCATGTGTTGTAGGTTTTGCGGCTTCAAAGGTCGGTGCCGCTGTCGGCAGGGATTTGAGGGAGAAGACCTTTTCAAAGGTTGTAGGTTTTTCAAATGCCGAGATTAACAAATTCTCTACGGCATCACTGATTACGAGAAGCACGAACGATATACAGCAGATTCAGATGGTTACTACTATGATGCTTCGTATGGTGCTTTACGCGCCAATCGTTGGTATCGGTGGTATCATCAAGGTGGCGCAGACCAAATCCGGCATGGAGTGGGTGATTGCCATTGCGGTTGCTGCCATCATGGTTTTTATTTTCACACTGGTTGGCATTGCTATGCCAAAGTTCAAGATTATGCAGAGTCTTGTAGACAAGGTAAACCTTGTTTCTCGTGAGATTCTTACAGGTCTTTCCGTTATCAGGGCTTTCGGCCGTGAAAAGGAGGAGGAAAAGAGGTTTGATGAGGCTAACCGTGAGCTTACACGCACACAGCTGTTTACAAACCGTGTCATGACCTTTATGATGCCGGGTATGTCCATGATCATGTACTGCATCACACTTGGTATCGTGTGGGTTGCAGCAGGCAGAATAGACAAGGGCTCCATGCAGGTAGGTACCATGACTGCGTTTATTACATATGCCATGATGATTGTTATGTCATTCCTCATGCTTTCAGCCATGTCCATCATGCTTCCGAGAGCTGGTGTTGCGGCAGAGCGTATCGATGAGGTTATAAAGACAAACAGCACTGTAAATGATCCAAAAGGGCCTGTTACTGAGGCTGATCACAGAGGTGTTATCCGTTTCAACCATGTGGATTTCAGATATCCGGGAGCAAAGGAGGATGTGCTTTCAGACATTGATTTTGTGGCGGAGCCGGGCAAAACCACAGCTATCATCGGAAGTACCGGCTGTGGAAAGTCTACACTTGTAAACCTGATTCCGCGTTTCTATGACGTGACTGGAGGCTCAATAGAGCTTGATGGACACGATATCAGAGACTACACACTAAGCGAGCTTCGCGAGTCAATAGGCTTTGTTCCGCAGAAGGGTATTCTTTTTTCGGGAACCATCGCCTCAAACCTGCGCTTTGGTAAAGCAGACGCGAGTGATGAGCAGATAAAAAAGGCTGCGGATATCGCACAGGCTTCTGAGTTTATCGAGACAAAGAATGACAGGTATGAAAGCTCAATCGCACAGGGCGGCTCAAACGTGTCAGGTGGTCAGAAGCAGAGGCTTGCCATAGCAAGAGCTATCGCAAAGGACCCTCATATCTATGTGTTTGATGACAGCTTTTCAGCACTCGATATGAAGACTGACGCGCGTCTGCGTGCAGCCTTAGCAGAGGTTACAGAGAATGCTTCCGTCATTATCGTGGCACAGCGTATCAGCACGATTATTCATGCTGACCAGATTCTCGTGCTCGATGACGGTAAAATCGTAGGAAAAGGCACCCACGAGGAGCTTCTTAAAAATTGCGATGTATATATGCAGATTGCACAGTCACAGCTTTCAGCCAAGGAACTTGGAATTGATGATAACAAAAAGGAGGGCATGTAAGATGAGTGAGAATAATAACGAACAGTTCAAGATGCCTCCTAAGAGGCCAAGAGGGCCAATGGGACATGGCCCCGGAATGGTCACAGAAAAGGCCAGGGATTTCAAGGGCTCTACAAAGAAGCTCATAAAGTATCTCGGCAGATACTGGGCTGCCATCATTGCTGTTATGATATTTGCAGCAGTTTCGACTGTCTTCTCCGTTGCAGGACCGAAGGTCATGGGTAAAGCCACCACTGCGCTTGCCGAGGGACTCATGAACAAGATTGCAGGAACAGGCGGCATAGATTTTGATTATATTGCAAAGGTTCTTTTGTTTACGCTGGCTTTATATGTGGTGAGTGCCATCTTTATGTTTGCCCAGGGACTTATCATGACAGGCATCACGCAGAAGACCTGCTATAGGATGCGTAAGGACATCACGAGCAAAATCAACCGTATGCCGATGAAGTATTTCGAGTCAAGGACATATGGTGAGGTACTTTCGCGTATCACAAACGATGTGGACACACTCGGACAGAGCTTGAACCAGAGTATCACACAGATTATTACATCTGTTGCCACTTTGGTCGGTACACTGGTCATGATGCTGTCTATTTCACCGCTCATGACGCTGATTTCACTCGTTATCCTGCCAGTTTCGATGATACTTATTTCGTTTGTCATAAAGCATTCACAGAAATACTTCAGACAGCAGCAGGAGTATCTGGGACACATAAACGGACAGGTCGAGGAGGTGTACGGAGGCCACCTCGTCATAAAGGCATATAATAAAGAGGCAGAGACTGTAAAGACCTTTAAGGAGGCCAACAATGTGCTCTACAAATCCGCATGGAAATCACAGTTCCTTTCAGGACTTATGATGCCTATCATGCAGTTTGTAGGAAACTTAGGATATGCGGGAGTAGCCATCTCAGGTGGTATACTTGCCATAAAGAATGTCATCACAATCGGTGATATCCAGGCATTTATACAGTATGTGAAGAATTTCACACAGCCAATCCAGCAGATAGCGCAGGTGGCAAACCAGCTTCAGTCGATGGCGGCTGCATCTGAGCGTGTATTTGAGTTCCTCGATGAGGAGGAAGAGGATATAACAGTGGAAAATCCTGTAAAGCCAGACCATATCGAGGGAAGTGTAGAGTTTTCGCATGTACACTTTGGTTATAATCCTGACCAGATCATCATCAATGATTTTTCTGCAAAGGTAAAGCCGGGACAGCAGGTTGCTATCGTTGGACCGACAGGAGCGGGAAAGACTACCATGGTCAAGCTTCTTATGAGATTTTATGATGTAAGCTCAGGTGCCATTCTTGTAGACGGACATGATATCAGGGATTACAACAGAGCCGATCTGCGAGATGCATTCGGCATGGTATTGCAGGACACATGGCTCTTTAAGGGCACCATTATGGAAAATATCCGCTACGGCCGTCTGGATGCCACAGATGAGGAGGTCATCGCGGCAGCAAAGGCAGCACATGCGCATCACTTTATCCAGACATTGCCGGGTGGCTACGATATGGAGCTCAACGAGGATGCATCCAATGTGTCACAGGGACAAAAGCAGCTTTTGACAATAGCAAGAGCCATTCTTGCAGACAATCCAATCCTTATCCTTGATGAGGCCACATCCTCTGTCGATACACGTACAGAAATCCGTATCCAGAAGGCACTCGACAATCTGATGAAGGGCAGAACAAGCTTTGTCATCGCCCACAGGCTGTCTACTATCAAGAATGCCGATATGATTCTTGTCATGAAGGACGGAGACATTATCGAGCAGGGTACACACGATGAGCTTCTTGCAAAGAACGGATTTTACGCAGAGCTGTATAACTCTCAGTTTGAAGAATAGAGAAAGCACGGGTATCGTGCAGTTTTGCGAATATGCGTGGGCTGAATGGTTACATAAAATTAAAAAAAAATACGCTCTCGACAAAATTCGACAAAATGTGTTATCATAAAAGCATACAATTTGTTTTGACATGACAGTAATTGGCGGCATAGGAGAGTTTGATGAGCACTTTAAATGTCGCAGTAGCAGACGAAAAGAAAAACATGCAGAGTTTATTAAAGGGCATGGAGTTTTTAGGAACAGCAAGAAGTAGTGATGAAGCATACAACATGATAAACGGTAATGCCGGTTCTGATGTGGTACTTGTGTATGTAAAGAGAGCATCCGGTGACACTGAGCCACTTGATGATACATATATGGAGAAAAAATCCCTTGAGACACAGGTGACGGATATCATTCATGAGATAGGTGTTCCGGCTCATATAAAGGGATATCAGTATCTTAGGACTGCGATAGTGATGTGCGTTGAGGATATGGAAATGCTTAGCTCTATCACAAAGCTTTTGTATCCCACTATTGCAAAGAAGTACAAGACTACCTCAAGCAGGGTGGAGAGAGCCATAAGGCATGCTATCGAGGTGGCATGGAGCAGAGGCAGGATGGATACGATAGACTCCATGTTTGGATACACTGTAAACTATGGTAAGGGCAAGCCTACCAATTCGGAGTTTATTGCCCTGATTACAGACAAAATACGTCTAGGGATGTAAAAATCGTCATTATAGACAAATAAAACCACGTTTTGATAAATTTACTAGGCAAAATGTACTCCCGCGTGATATAATATAGTATACATTCTATTGGTTTCAGGATGTATACTATATTTTTTATCAGATTAATCGTTGTTTAAATAACTGTAATCTGGGGGAGGTTTCAGCATGGACAAAATTAAAATATTAATGGCCGCATCAGAGGCAATACCTTATATGAAGACAGGTGGACTAGCTGACGTAGTGGGATCTTTACCAAAATATTTTGACAAGGACAGATATGACGTGAGAGTTATACTTCCGAAGTACAAATGTATGGATGATAAATTACTGCCACAGCTTAAGTTCGTCTGTCATTTTTATGTTAATCTCAACTGGCGCAGGCAGTATGTGGGGATTTTTACATCGCAGTATGATGGTGTGACATATTATTTTGTGGACAATGAGTTTTACTTTGCAGGGGATAAGCCATACAACAATATATACGAGGATGTGGAGAAGTTTGCTTTCTTTTCAAAGGCGGTGCTTGAGGCTTTGCCGGTTATAGATTTTGCCCCGGATGTGATACATTGTAATGACTGGCAGACAGGACTCTTGCCGGTTTTTCTAAAGACAGTGTACGGCTCAGACAATTTCTATGCCGGTATAAAGACAGTCTTTACCATTCACAATATGAAGTTTCAAGGGCGATGGAAGATTAAAGAGGTGGCTGATGTTACAGGACTTCCAGAGCACATTTTTAATTCAGGGGAGCTGGAGTTCTATGGTGAGGCTAATTATTTAAAGGGCGGCATAGTATATGCAGATGAGATTACGACTGTCAGTCCGACATATGCAGATGAAATCTGTACACCTGAGGGCGGCGAGGGCCTGGATGGTCTGATGCTTGAGCGGCGCAGGCATCTGAGAGGCATTGTAAACGGTATAGATTATGATGTCTTTAATCCTATGAAGGATACATATCTGGATAAGCATTTTTCTGTAAGGGAATTGAGTGGAAAGGTCGTTAATAAGCGTCAGCTGCAGGAGAAGTATGGTCTGGCTGTGGATAAGGATGTCATGCTGATTGGAATGGTTTCGCGTCTGACAAATCAGAAGGGCTTTGATCTGGTGGCATATGTGATGGAGGAGATGCTTTCCACCATGAATGTACAGTTTATAGTGCAGGGCACAGGAGAGCAGCAGTACGAGGAGATGTTTAATTATTTCCATGGCAGGTATCCGCAGAAGCTTGGAGTGTATATCGGCTACTCAGAGGAAAATGCACATGAGATATATGCAGGCTGTGACGCATTTCTCATGCCGTCTCTTTTTGAGCCGTGCGGCTTGAGCCAGCTCATGTCTATGCGATATGGTACGCTGCCTATAGTCAGGGAGACAGGTGGTCTTAAGGACACTGTAGTGCCGTACAATGAGTACGAGAATACGGGCGATGGCTTTTCCTTTGCCAATTATAATGCGCATGATATGCTGCATGTCATCAAATATGCTCTTGATGTGTTTGAAAACCATAAGGACAGATGGCAGGAGATGATGCAGCGCGCCATGAGGCATGATTTCTCATGGAAGGCATCTGCGAAAGAGTATGAGAAGCTTTACGACATGCTGCTTGGTAACTAGTACATCGTTCTGCAAATAACAGGCCAATAATTTTCATGAATTTCCAACTATGTTCTTAGAAAGTAAAATACCGGATACATATCTATGATATGATATCCGGTATTTTTTGTATCGGGTTATATGATTATCAAGGTTATGTGATTATCAGTAGACAGTGTCTGTTTTACTATCGTATATGTAATACCTCTCGCCAAGTACTTCCTCGTCGCGTACCTCTGTAGAGTTTACCTCACAGATGAATTCGCTTAGGTTGCAGACATCTATATCGCTATCCAGCGGCATTACCAGAAACTCATGGATACTGCTTGGTATGAGCAGCATATTGCCGCCGAGCTTTTTTGCCAGCGAGCTTAGCACACCCGGGTAGAGTATGGCGGATGCACCATTTGTCTGCTTGCTGTTTGTAAGGATATACATAGGCAGGCTGTCAAAATCACAGACTGCGCGCATCTGATTGGCATAGCCCGGACATTTTTTGGCAAGAAACTCTGCCATGTTGATTATTGAGCATGGAAGTATCCTTGGGGTATTTTGCATTGAGGCGCGGATTAGTGTTTCTGTATCTATGCCCCAGCGTGACAGAAGCGCATCTGTGACTGTAATGGTGCCAAATTCAGGCAGTTGCGCTCCTACATATACTTCAAATATGATGGCAAAATCCAGATATTTGATATAGGGCACGTCCTTTAGTTGCTTTTGGTTTTTGTCGTAGCTTATGAGCTGGAAAATTATTTTCTCCTTTACCTTGGAAAAATCATCACAGAAGCTTATGTCAAAATCTTCAGTTGGCTTGAAATCATTGTAGGTGGATAAAATTGCATCGAGAATAGAATCAATGGATACACCATCAAGATACCAATGGTAGTAAGGATTGAGATAAATAGTCGGTGCTATATTGAATTTGGGATTGATAATCACCAATCCGTCGTAGATCATCCCATTGTTCTTTTTGACAGGATGGATGGTAAGCTTGAAATTATTGTCAAGTCTTGCAGTTATTTCTGTTTCTATAGTATGTAAAAACTCCGTGTATTTCATGAATCTCCTTGCGGAGCATAAAAATATCGGATCTCGTGGAAAAGTAAAACCCACGAAGCAGGGCGCTTCGTGGGTTTTACTCTATCATTGTTTGTTGAAGTTTGCAATATGTATTTTTGTACAATTTTTAGACTTCATTTTTGTGACATCATACAAAATATAGCTGCGCAATCCATTTTTAATCCGATTTGAGCCTCTGCCACAGTGTGTTGTAAAGTGTTGCGTCATCATCATTTAAAGCTCTGTATACTTCACAGTTTTTGAGCATATCGGAAGGCGGATTAATCGCCTCATTTTCCTTCGTTTCTGCATCCTGGTTATCGATGACAGACTGGATAGGTGATGCATAGTATACATATTCAAAGTTGAGCTGTGCCGGCTCATCACTGCAGATATAGTTCAAAAATTCCTGCGCGCCCTCTTTATTCTTGCATGTCTTTGGAATAAACCATGAGTCAATCCAGAGGTTTGAGCCCTCCTTTGGCACGATATAGTCCAGGTTATCGTTTTCAGCCATGGCGGCAGCTGCCTCACCGGAGTAGCACACTGCGATTGCTGCATTTTCAGCAACCATCTCATCACAGGTTTCATCCACGTAGTAGGCGAGCACATCACTGCTTTGTTTGTTTAGTATATCAAATGCTTCATCGAGCTTTGCTGTGTCTGTCTCGTTTATCGAGTAGCCAAGTGTGCGAAGGGCGGGAGTAAAGGCATCACGGACAGAATTAATCATAATCATGTTGTCCTTGTATTTGCCGTTCCACAGGGAGTCCCAGGTATTTAGGTCTGATGCATCAGCCAGCTTTTTATTGTATAGTATGCCGAGTGTGCCGTAGAAATAAGGCACAGTATACTCATGTGTCGGGTCAAAGGATGCGGACATGTCGATTATATCCTGATTTACATTTTGATAGTTTGGCATTGAGCTGTAGTCTATTTTGTTGACCTCACCTTCACTTATGAGCTTCTCTATGATGTAGTCAGAGGTGCAGATGACATCGTAATCGATGGCACCGGACTTGTACTTTGTGTACATCTCCTCAGGCTCCTCGTATTCTTCGTATTTAATGGTGATTCCGGTTTCCTGCTCGAAGCTGTCGATTACTGATTCATCGATGTATTTACCGTAGTTTAGCACTGTTATGGCATTGTCATTGTTGGTGCTTCCGGCGCTTATGGTAAATACCGAAAAGCAGCCGATTACGAGTACTGCAACAATTGCGATGCTCACACTACGCTTTACGATGCGCAGCTTTTTAGCCCTTGCAGGCTTCTTTGAGGCGCTGACAGGTATCTGGTTTGAGTTGATGTTTACCACAACCAAAAGCAGCAGCACTGTGAAGAAAAGTATGGTTGACAGAGCATACAGCTCCGGCTTTACACCCTTTTTTAGCTCTGTGTAGAGCATGGTTGAGAGCGTGTTTACTCCGGCACCCTTCGTAAAGTAGGTGATGGAGAAGTCATCGAGTGACATTGTGACCGCCATCATAAAGCCGGAGAACACTCCGGGGCTTATTTCAGGCCAGGTGACCTTGAAAAATGCATATAGAGGTGATGCGCCCAGGTCAAGTGCGGCCTCATAGGTGTATTTGTTGGTCTGCTTGAGCTTTGGAAGCACATTGAGTATCACATAAGGGATATTGAACGTGATGTGTGCGATAAGCACTGTCACAAAGCCCAGATTCATGAATTTTACAAACAAAAGCATCATTGAGATACCGGTCACGATATCTGCATTGAGCATCGGGATGTTTGTAGCGCCCAGATAGATTGTCTGGTTACGTTTCTTCATGGCGCTTATACCCATGGCTGCGAGAGTTCCTATTATTGTAGAAATCACAGCTGCAAGCAGCGTAATCTGCAGTGTTGTAGAAAATGCCGACATAATCCGCTCGCTCTGAAAGCACTTTATGTACCAGTCGAGCGTGAAGCCTCCCCATTTAACCTTGGATTTGGAGTTGTTGAAGGAGAGTACTATTAATACAACGATAGGTAGATACAGAAACAAAAAAATCAGTCCCATATATACCCTTGATGCTATTTTTTTTACCATAATGCGCTCTGGTCTCCTTCCTTATCAAACAGATTGACGAGTGCCATGCTGATTAATACGAATACCATGAGCACGAGTGAGAGACCGCTTCCTGCGCCCCACTGCGAGCCATGGACGAAATCCTGTTCTATGATATTTCCGATGAGCAGGACCTTGCCGCCACCGAGTATCTGTGAGATGGCAAAGGATGTGAGTGATGGCACGAAAACCATTACGATTCCGCTTATGACACCGGAAATTGTAAGTGGCAGTATAATCTTAAAAAATATTGTGACTTTGTTTGCACCGAGGTCAAGAGCCGCCTCAATCCAGTCGTTTTTGATTCTGGTCATGGAGTTGTATATAGGCAGCAGCATGAATGGCAGAAAGTCATAGACCATGCCAAGCACGACTGCTCCGGAGGTATTCATGATGTTGAAGCCCGGCAGTCCGAGAGTGGTGAGTATCGAGTTGATGACACCGTTTTTGGACAAAAGCTGCTTCCATGCGAGTATTCGAAGCATAAAGTTCATCCACATAGGAAGCATGAAAACAAATACCACAAAGTTTTGGTTTTTAATCTTTAAGCCGTTTAAAATCATCGCAAGCGGATAGGACAGCACCAGGCATATTATGGTGCATATGATTCCAAGCCGTAGGGATAAAAGCAGTGCCTTGATATTGGTGTGCTGTGCTATTGCAGCCACATATTCAAATGTGAAGCCTCCGTCAGAACCTTTAAATGCATAGTACACAATCATGAAAAGCGGAAGTATGATAAATCCGATAATCCATATGAGGTACGGCCCTGCGAGCAGCTGTTTCTTTATTTTAGACATCTATCTCCACCGCCTTTTCATCTGAGGACTCAGGCTTGTGCATTACCTGGATATTAAATGGAATCACCCTGATACCCACATGACTGCCGACCTCTACATATTTGGTGGTGTGCACCATCCAGTCGTAGCCGTTTGCCTTTACCTCAAGCTCATAGTGCACTCCCTTGAAGATATTTGACACGACATCGCCCTGCATGTAGCCGTCCTCCGCAGGCACCAGCTCCACATCCTCCGGGCGGATGACTATATCGACAGGCGTGTTCTCACCAAAGCCCTCGTCCACACAAGGCATCTTTACACCGAGTATCTCGACAAGCTTATCCTTTATCATAACACCGTCGATGATATTACTGTGCCCGATAAAGTCAGCGACAAAGGCATTTTCAGGCTCATTGTAAATGTCCTCCGGTGTGCCAATCTGTTGGATATAGCCCTGATTCATGACTACGATGGTGTCAGACATGGTAAGCGCCTCCTCCTGGTCGTGTGTGACGTAGACGAAGGTGATACCGAGCTCATTTTTGAAGCGGATGAGCTCGTACTGCATGCTCTGGCGCAGCTTTAAGTCGAGAGCGCCAAGCGGCTCGTCTAACAGCAGTACCTTAGGCTCGTTTACAATAGCTCTTGCAATAGCGATACGCTGCTGCTGGCCTCCGCTAAGAGAATCCACAGAGCGGTTTTCAAAGCCGTCGAGATTGACGAGCTTTAATGCATACTTTATTTTGTCATCAATGTAAGCCTTGCTTTTTTTCTTTATTTTAAGACCAAACGCGATGTTTTCAGCTATTGTCATATGAGGGAAAAGAGAGTATTTCTGGAAAACAGTGTTCAGATTTCTCTCGTTTGCAGGCACATTTGTGATGTCCTTTGAATCAAACATGATTTTTCCCTTGTCCGGTGTCTCAAAGCCACCGAGCATGCGAAGTGTGGTGGTCTTTCCGCAGCCTGATGGTCCAAGCAGCGTCAGAAACTCATTCTCCCTGATGTATAGATTTAAATCGTCGAGTACAACATTGCCGTTGTATGACTTTGTGATATCGATAAAATCAATTAATTTCTTTCCCATGGTGTAAACCTTTCTCATGTAATTATAGTATTGGTAGGAACTGTATGTTTATAATTTGCTGCTGTACACACTAAAAATGTGGCCGGCAGTAATTACAGCCCCATAAAAGAGCTTCTGCAGGGGAAGCGTCAGAAGCTTGGAGGATTGCTGACCCATATGAGCATGGCATCCTTTGAAGACTTATTTTCAATAAAATGCTTCTTACCGGCTTTAAAATAAAAGGACTCACCGGCCTTTACGGTGTGCACTTTGCCACCATAGCAAAGCTTCACTGTGCCCTTTATCACATATCCAAACTTCTCACACTCCTGAGGCAGATATATTTCAGAACTGCCACCCGGATGAAGAGTGAGCCTGACAGGCTCCATGGAGCGGGTCTGTGCGTTTGGAATGATCCATTCCACCTTGCTGTTTTTTTCATCGTCAATTTTCTCGAAATAGTCGTTTGCCTTGTATACAATCTGCTCAGGTTCCGAATCCGTAAAAAACTCCGCCGGTGTCATACCCAGGCACTGGATGATATCAAGCAGGGTGCCGACTGACGGTGAATTCTGATTTCGCTCGAGCTGGGAGATAAATCCCTTCGTCAGTTCAGCCCTGTCAGCAAGCTCCTGCTGGGTAAGTCCGTACTGGATACGAAGCTCCTTCATACGATGTCCGATATCCATGTTTACTTCCTTTTCTAATACATTTTATGTTATAGTTGCTGTAGGTTTAATAATAGATTTTTTGTTTACTAAAAATAAACCAACGAGATAATTTTAATATATTTTTTATAAATGTCAAGGGGAATTTTGTTGCTTCTTTTATATGGTGCGGTTATAATAAATGTATAAATTATATTTTACGTATGGGGTGTTATGAAAATGGGGTTTAAAGAGAATATTAGATTTGCATTTATTGATGAATTTGCCAATGAAATAGGAAAAGAAAAAGCATATCGAATGATGAGTAATTTTAAATGTGAACGTGTGCCGGCTTTAGAATATTTTTTGACAAGAGATTATAATGGACGGATAAAGCCTTATATAGTTTGGGATGATAGTAAAAATATTATTGTCGCATATTTTACATTGATTACTACATGTATGATACTTAAGCCATATGAAAAAACTGATCCTGAGCATACTAAAGAAAAGGACGTTGAAAAAATCATTTCGTGTATTGAATTGGAACATTTTGCATTGAATGATGTGTACTTGAAGCTGGTAAATGAGGATGGATATAGTAACAGCGGAATAGGAAATTATGTATTTAAAGAATATATCAGCACTGTAATTGCAGTTCTTGTATCAGAAGTTAATTTTTTCTATTTAATTCTTCATGCATATAATAGTGATAAAGTAATTAATGCATATAGAAATATGGGGTTTGAAACTATGGAGGATGATGCAGAAGCGGTAATTCCTACATTATCTGATGTAAGGGCATTACATTCTGATTATGCCGGAGATTGTAAGTTTATGTTTAGAGATGTAGAATCAATATTGACTGATTTGGATTAGGAGGAAAAACTATGTACAATAATTCACAAAGTCCTATTATGGTTATATCAGGAAAAAAAGCGGAGAAAATGTTAAGCAAATCAGAGAAACCTATTGCGGATCATACAAAGACAATAGATAGAGCAAAAGATAAATTGAGAAAAATGGGAAAAAAATAAATCTATAAAAAAACACCTCATTCAGTTTTGAATGGGGTGTTTTTTAGTTTGCGCGCCATGGGCGCGCTCTAACGGGTGA
>ULUM01034693.1_pt1 | contig 27182 bp, 22 predicted proteins | sample 1958501 | NCBI WGS metagenome assembly ULUM01 (sample SAMEA4835760, study PRJEB28245) | human gut metagenome | biome: gut microbiome; material: fecal sample | place: Denmark | collected 2008
ATGAAGTCCCAGATCTCCTGACTGGTGAAGCACAGGATGGGGGCAATGATCTTGTCCAGAGCGACAAGGATCTTGTACATAGTGGTCTGGGCTGCCTTGCGGGCTGCGCCGTTGGTGCAGTACAGACGATCCTTGGTGACGTCCAGATAGAAGTTGGACATAGCCACCACGCAGAAGTTGTACACGGCGTGGTAGACCTTGTTGAAGTCGTACACAGCGTAGCCTGCGTTGGTGTTGACGATCAGGTCATCCAGCGCAGCCAGTGCCCAACGGTCGATATCCTGCAGCTGGTCGTCTGCCACACAATCGGTGTTGGGGTCAAAGCCGTCCAGATTGCCCAGAATGAAGCGGGCGGTGTTGCGGATCTTACGGTAAGCCTCACTGAGCTGCTTAAAGATGTTCTTGCCGGCGCGCACGTCCACGGTGTAGTCGGAAGAAGCCACCCACAGGCGGATGATATCGGCACCGTAGTCCTTGATGATCTCGCTGGGCTCCACGCCGTTGCCGGCGCTCTTGTGCATCTGCTTGCCCTGCTCGTCCACCACCCAGCCGTGGCACAGCACGGACTTATAGGGTGCACAGCCCTTGCTTGCAACACTGGTCAGCAGGCTGGACTGGAACCAGCCGCGGAACTGGTCGCCGCCTTCCATATACATATCGGCGGGGAAACGCAGCTCGGGACGCTCGTCCAGCACGGCGGCGTGGGTAGAGCCGGAGTCGAACCAAACGTCCATGATGTCGGTGTCCTTCTCCCACTCGGAAGCGCCGCACTTTTCGCACACTTCACCTGCGGGGATGATCTGCTCGGCATCGTACTTATACCATGCGTCAGAGCCTTCCTTGCGGAACAGGGCGCTGACAGCCTTGATGGTAGCATCGGTAATGTGGTAGGTGCCGCACTTCTTGCAGTAGAAGGCGGGGATGGGCACGCCCCAAGTGCGCTGGCGGCTGATGCACCAGTCGTTGCGGTCACGCACCATGCCGGTCATGCGGTCATGACCCCAATCCGGCATCCAGGTGACGGTATCGATGGCCTTGTACACGTCCTCGCGGAACTTGGCAATGGAGCAGAACCACTGCTCGGTAGCGCGGAAGATGATGGGGTTGTGGCAGCGCCAGCAGTGGGGGTACTGGTGCTTGATGTGCACCTGACCCATCACAGCACCGGAAGCAGTCAGGTCGGCCAGAATGGTCTTGTTGGCTGCCCACACGCGCTGCCCAGCGTACTTACCGGCCAGCTCGGTCAGGTAACCGCCGTCGTCCACAGGCACGGTGATGGGCACCTGCGGATACTTCTGGCAGACGTTGAAGTCGTCCACGCCGTGGCCGCCTGCGGTATGCACGCAGCCGGAACCGCTTTCCAGCGTGACATGGTCGCCCAGAATGACCCAGCCCTCCTTGGGCAGGTAGACGTGGTTGTAGCGCATCAGCTCGAACTCAGCGCCGGAAACAGGCTCGCCCACGATCTCGTAGTTCTCGATGTGGCAGGCGTCCATGACGCTCTTGACCAGATCGGTGGCCATGATGTGGTACTCCTCGCCGATCTTGACGAAGGAGTACTCGAACTGACCGTTCAGGCAGATAGCCTCGTTGGCGGGCAGGGTCCAGGTGGTGGTGGTCCAGATGACGAAATAGGTCTTATCCATGGGGATGCCGTACTTTGCCAGAACACCGTTAGGATCCTGCGAGACGTGGAAACGCACAAAGATAGAATCGCAGTCGTCCTCGCCGTACTCGATCTCGGCTTCTGCCAGCGCGGTGCGGCAGTCCGGGCACCAGTACACGGGCTTGAGGCCCTTGTAGATGTAGCCCTTCTTGGCCATCTCGCCGAAGATCTCGATCTGACGCGCTTCAAACTCAGGCTTCAGGGTCAGATAGGGGTGCTCGAAGTCACCGATAACGCCCAGACGCTTGAACTGGTCGCTCATGATGTCGATATGCTCGGTGGCAAACTTTTCACAGATCTGGCGCAGCTCCAGCTTGGAGATGTCCTTCTTCTTGTCACCCACCGAGGACAGAGCCTTCAGCTCAATGGGCAGGCCGTGGGTATCAAAGCCGGGCACATAGGGAGCCTGATAGCCCTCCATGTTCTTTTCGCGGATGATGATATCCTTGATGATCTTGTTCAGGGCAGTGCCCATGTGGATATTGCCGTTTGCATACGGAGGGCCGTCGTGCAGAATGAACTGGGGCTTGCCCTCATTGTGCTTCATGAGCTGGTTGTACAGGTCGTTGTCGTCCCAATCCTTGAGCATGACCGGTTCCTTTTTGGGCAGGCCGGCACGCATCTCGAACAGGGTCTTGGGCAGATTCAACGTACTGTCGTACTGCGATTTGTTCTTAGCCAATGGTTTACACTCTCCTCTATTTTTGCGTTGGGTGCCTTACTCGCTGAACTTGACGCCCTGAAAAGCATCATAGTCCGGCTCGTCCGGCTTCATATCAGCAGGAGGCGGGTCCAGCTTGAGCTGGCTTTCGTCCTTTGCCCAGAAATCCTCGCTGCTGTCAGCCGCCTTGTCGTCATCGGCAGGGGCGGCAGGTTCGGTGGTTTTGGTCGTTTCGGCAGGCTGCTCGGCCGGAGCTGCTGCAGCGTCGGCTGCGGGGGCAGCATCAGGCTGTGCGGCGGGCTGCTCTGCGGCAGTCTCCTGCGCAGGCTCTGCGTCCTGTGCGGGGGCGTCCTGTGCAGCTTCCTTGGTTTCCTTCTGGAACTCCGGCAGACGGCTCAAAGACTCCACATGGCTGCGGTACAAATTGAGCACATCGGCCTTGAAGCGGGTGACCTCCAGACGGACGCGGTCGTACTCCCGCTCCTCCGCCATACGCTTCTCGTTGGCTTCGTTCTCGATCTCGTCTGCGCGGTCGCTTGCCTTCTGCAGCAGCTCGTTGGCATCGCGGATGATATCGTCGCCCCGCAGATTTGCGCGGTGGATGATCTCCTCGGCCTTCTGGTTTGCTTCGCGGATCACGTTTTCGCCCATGCGCTGAGCATTGATCAGCGCACTCTTGAGCATATCGCCGTCAGCCTCAAAGCTTTGCAGCTCGCCCTTGAGCTTCTGGTTCTCTGCGGTCAGATCTGCGATCTGCTTGCGCAGCTGCTCTGCCTGCGCATCGTTCTGCTGCAGCTGCTCCTCGACCTTGTCCAGAAAACGATCCACGTCCTCTGTACGGTAGCCGCGGAGGTTTTTTTCAAATTGTACAGAGCGGACATCCTGCGGAGTCAGCATAGTCATTTCCTCCCATAGCTTTTAATATTGAAAGAACTCAATGATCGAACGATCTTTTTTACTTTTCCCGGGCAATGCAGTCAGCCGGAAGCGGCCCTTGCCGCGCACGGTGAACACATCCTGCTCGTATACGGGGGCATGGGGCTTTTCTACCGGCAGATGGTTGATCTCTACCCTGCCCGCTTCGATCAGCTCCGCAGCAGTACCGCGGCTGACGTGCAGCATGGCAGAAAGCACCGCGTCCAGCCGCAGGGAGGACACGGTGGCAGTGAGCAGCTGCCGCTCCGGCGCCGGGAAAGCCGGGATCTCTTCCGGCTCCAAAAGACGGGTGGACACCTCGATGCGCCCCGCCTGACACAGCTCCCGGCAGATGAGCTTTGCCGCCGGCTCCAGCGCGAACACATAGGCTGTGCCCGGCGCATCGGCGGGCAGCAGAATATCGCCCAGTGCTTCGCGCTTGAGGGCAAGCCCCATCAGGCTGCCTAGATAGTCCTTGTGCGCCGGAAGCGCCGCACCGGGCAGCGCCCGGCACTGCAGCTGTACGCAGCGCACCGGACACTCGCCGTAGCTGTACTCCGGCTCCAGACAAAGCACCCGGCGCTCGGCTTCGGGCCAGCCGCCGTCAAAACGCCAGCCGTCCCGCACACCAGCACGCCCCAGTGCCGCCCGGGCAAGATCCTGTTCCCGGTCGCTGAGGAACGCGGAGTACCGGGCTATGCCGCGGGAAAAAGCCGCATCGGCAAGATCCTCGATATGCCGCATGAGATAGCGTTCCTCATCGTTGCGGGCGGGCACAAAGCCGCGCACCGCACCGGCTGCCGGATCAATAGAATGCGCCATTGTTCTCCAGCTCGTCCAGCAGGTCACCCATGATATCCACGTTGTACGGGGTAATGATAAAGGTGCTGTTGGCTACGCGCTTGATCTGACCGTTGTTGGCATAAGCCACGCCGGACAAAAAGTCCACCAGACGGCGGGAGACCTCCTTGTTGGTGGACTCCAGATTCAGCACCACGGTACGCTTGTTGTTCAGATGGTCGGCAATGGTGCTGGCATCCTCGAACCGCTCGGGCTTGACCAAAACCACCTTGAGCTGGGTGGTAGCGTGGATATTGACCACCTTGTTCTTTTTGCTGGTGCCCTCGGCAGGCTCTTCGGTCTCTTCATCCATCCCGATGCCGACGCCGCTGTTGTTGTTCACCATCTGGGGGCCGTCATCGATGTACTGATCCTCGTACTCGTCCCCTTCACCCATCAGGCCCTTTTTAATGCTATCCAGCAAAGACATAATTATCTGCTCCTTTCATTCGGGCAGCGCCCGGCTGCCTGGCGTTCTTTGCAAAAAGAATGCAAATAGCTTTTACTATTATCTGATTTTTTGCAGCAGATGTCAATAACTACAAAAGTTTTCCGTCATATAAATTTTGTCCCGAGACGATTATTTCGTCATAAAGCCTTACCTGACTGACAGAACCGTCCGTTCCCTTGGGCAAAACAAGGATGTAATCCCCTTCCGTGACCAGCGGATGGTCAGCATCCACGGGGTCGATCTTACAGAAGCGGGCAATGTTGCCGTACTTGACATACACGCCGGGGATATAGTTTTCGCCCTGCGTCTCGGCCTCGGTGCCGTCCTCCTTCAGGTAGTGCACCGCTGCAGCAGGCACCCGCAGACCGGTGCTCTCCCCGGTGCTGATGCGGGCACGGGCGTGGTTGAGACACAGCACGTCGCCGTTGATGGAATTGCAGCGCAGCACAAAGCGGGCAACATCCTTTTCTGCATCAACGGTCACCTCGGTGACGGTAGCGCGCAAGGCGGCATCGCTCTGGCCGGGAAAGCTGATCTCCACCGCCGTGCGCAGGGGCTTGCCGTCCGAACCCAGCAGCTTTTCGGCCTGCTTTGCCGAGCACACCCCGGCGTACTGCCAGCTGAACCCGGCCACCAGCTTGCCTACGCAGCCATCCAGCGGCATCTCGGGGTCAGAGTCCAGATAGGCCTTGAGCTGCTCCGGGCTCTGCGCCAGAATGTCCGCAGCACCGGCGTTCAGCCGTCCGCTGCTGGCAGCCCGGACAAAGTAGCCGGTGGTGGGGGCGAGGATCTGGGTGGGGTTGCCCAGCTGCGCCTGCACAGTCTGTGCCTGCTGGGCAAGCAGCGCGATCTGATCTGCAAAGCCGGCGGTATCGCCGGTGGTGATCCAGAGCTTGTTCTGCGCCAGCAGATAGGCATCGGCACTGCTGTCCACATCGCTGTAGCGGGCGGTGTCCAATGCATCCAGCAGATCGTACAGCGCACCGGAGCGCTCCTTGAGCAGACCGTCCAGCTGGGTGGCTGCGGTATTCTGGGAGCGCTGCAAAAGGTCGATCTGGCTGGTGAGCTGGGTCAGCTGCTGGCGCAGCACCGCCTGATTGGCGTCGGTGTACAGCTCTGCAACGGCAGTGCCTGCCGACACCCGCTCGCCGTCCGAGACAAGGTAGCCCAGATTACCGCTGCCGGAAATGCAGGTCTCGTCAAACAGCAGCACGCCGTCCGCTTCAATGGTATCGGAGATGGTGATAGGCAGCGCCGTTTCGTAGACGTTCTGGGGGAAAAGGATGTGCGCCGCCTGCCAGCAGACATACACTGCCGCCGCCAGCAAAAAGGTGGCCATCACAACTGCCAGCGTGGTGAGCGCAGAGAGCTTGTGGCGCGGTTCCTGAGGGGTTTCCGGCATAAGGATCATCCTTTCGATAAAAAGTCTTGGGTCAGGCGCAGGGCGGTCTGCCGCACGTCCTCAGCCCCGGCATCCAGCCATGTGACCCCGTCCATGTGGCGGAACCATGTCAGCTGGCGCTTGGCGTAGTTACGGGAAGCCTGTTTGAGTTTTTCGGTGCAGGCATCCAGCGCTGCAGTCTGCTCAAAATACGGAAAAAATTCTTTATAACCGATGGCCTGTGCGGCGGTGCGGAAGGCTTCGCGGTTGCGCCAGACGTATTCCGCCTCGGTTAAAAGCCCGGCTTCCAGCATTTTGTCCACCCGCAGGTCGATGCGGCGGTACAGCGCTGCACGGTCCGGGAAGTCCAGCCCCAGCACAAGGCTGCGGTAGGGGCGCTCCGGCGGCAGCGAATCGGCCTTTTGTTCGCTGAGACGCTTGCCGGTAGCGTGGTAGTGCTCCAGCGCCCGCAGCACCCGTACCTTATTATTGGGGTGGATGGCAGCGGCGGCTTCCGGGTCCACGGCTTGCAGTTTTGCGTACATGGCTTCCGGGCCGATGGCTTCCAACTCGGCGGTCAGCTGCTCGCGCAGGCCGTCCGGGGCTTTTTCGGCGGTGAAGCGCACCCCGTACAAAAGGCTCTGCACATACAGTCCGGTGCCGCCTACCAGCAGCGGCAGATGCCCCCGGGCGGTGATATCCTGAATATACTCCCCTGCCAGCGCGGTAAAATCTGCCACGCTGAAGGTCTTTTCCGGGGTGAGGATGTCCACGCCGTGGTGCGGGATGCCGCAGGTCTCCTGCGGGGTGATCTTGGCAGTGCCCACATCCAAACCTCTATAGATCTGCATGGAGTCGGCGCTGATGACCTCGCCGGAGAACCGCTGCGCCAGCGCAACGCCCAGCGCGGTCTTGCCGGTGGCGGTGGGGCCTACCACAGCCACCACAGCGGGTTTTGCATTACACGATGCGTCCAAACTGCTTTTCCAACTCCTTTCGGGTAAGTTTGAGCACGCAGGGACGGCCATGGGGGCAGAAAGGCGGCACCTCGCCGGAGAGGATCTTCTCGGCCAGTGCCATAAGCTCCTGCGGGGAGGACTTGTCCCCCGCCTTGATGGCGGCGCGGCAGGAGATGGAGTGCAGCACCCACTCGGTGTGCTCGTTCAGTGCGTCCCGGCTGCCCTTGAGCAGGCGGTCGGCGATCTCCACCAGCAAGTCCTCGGCGTTCTGCGGCTCTACGTCCGCAGGCACGGCGCGCAGCAGCACGGTACTGCCGCCAAAGTCCGCCACATCCAGCCCGGCGTTTTCCAGCAGGGGCTGGTTTTCCAGCAGCGCCTGCTTTTCCTCTGCGGAAAGGTCGATGGCGGCGGGTTGCAGCAGCAGCTGGCTGGGCACGTTGCCGTAGTTGGCAGCAAGTTTTTCGTACAGCTGGCGCTCATGGGCGGCGTGCTTGTCGATCAGGCACAGCTCGTCTCCCCGCTCTGCCAGAATATAGGTGCGGAAGACTTCGCCCACATACCGCAGCGGCTCTTCTCCCTGCGGTACATCAAAGCCCAGCTGCTCCGGCTGTTCCGGCTGTTCGGGTTCTTCCGGCTGATAGGGCACCGTGGCGGCTTCGATCTCCGGGGCGGCGGGTACGGTGTTCCATGCCGCCATGTGATCCAGCAGCGGGTCGGCTGCGGTGTCCGTTTCCGGGTGCACATCCAGCTGCGCTTCACCGGCAGCTGCCCGGAAGGGCTGCGGCGCGGGCTGGACTTCGGTTGCATCCGGTTTTTCCGGGCTGTGGAGGGTGACCACAGGATCCAGAATGTCCTCTGCGGGGGCAGACTGCCGCCACGAGGGCATAGCAGCAGCCGCGCGGGCAGGCTGTGCGGGCTGTACCGGCGGGGTATCTGCCGTAAAAGCCGGGGTTTTCACCGGTGCAGCAGCGGGGCGCTGCTGCGGCGGGGCTTCCCAGCGCTGCGCAGGCAGTGTGCCGGGGGCTGCTTGACCCGGAACCACGGCAGAAAGTCCCGTAAAGTGATTATTCTTTACAGAATTTTCGTTCTTTGTATCGTTTTCTTTTTCGGATTTCTCATTTTTGTCCGCTTCAAAGGTAAAGCGGCGTTCCCCGGTGCCGGGCTGTGCCAGTGCCAGCTTGACCGCATGGTAAACGACATCGAACACGTCGTTTTCCCGGGCAAAGCGGGCTTCGATCTTTGCAGGGTGGACATTGACGTCCACAAGGTCGGTGGGCATTTCCAGCAGCAGGATGCCGCCCGGGAACTTGCCCTGCATGGTCGTGCCCTTAAAGGCCATTTCCATGCCCGCCATGATGGTACGGTTGCGCACATAGCGGCCATTGATGTAGAAATGCTGCATGCTGCGACTGGCGCGGCAGCTCTTGGGCGGGGTGATCAGACCGGTGACCCGGTACAGCCCCTCCTCGGAGTGCACCTCAATGAGGTCGCGGCTGAACTCCCGCCCCAGCACCGCATAGGCGGCGCTGCGCAGCTGACCATCGCCGGGGGTGACGTATTGCAGCTTGCCTTCCCGGATGAACTTGACACTGACCTCCGGGTGGCTGAGTGCGACATGACCTACGTTATCTGCCACAAAGGTGCCCTCGCTGGAGTCCTTTTTGAGGAACTTCATGCGGGCGGGGGTGTTGTAGAACAGGTCCTGCACCCGGATGGTGGTGCCCACGGCGCGGGCGGCAGGCTCCCTGCCCTGCTCCTCGCCGCCGGCGATGCGGTAGCAGGTGGCAAACTCGTCCACCTCGGTGCGGGTGAGCAGCTCTACCCGCGCCACGCTGGCAATGGAAGCCAGTGCTTCGCCGCGGAAGCCCAGCGTATGGATGCTGTTCAGGTCGTCCGGCTTTTCGATTTTGCTGGTGGCGTGGCGGATGAAGGCCGTCGGGATATACTCAGCATCAATGCCGGTGCCGTTATCGCTGATCTCGATCAGCTTTACGCCGCCGGATTCAATGCTGACGGTGACCTGCGTTGCACCGGCGTCGATGGAGTTTTCTAACAGCTCCTTGACCACCGATGCCGGGCGCTCCACCACCTCACCGGCGGCGATCAGTTCAGCGGTATGCTTATCCAGAACATGGATGACTGCCATGGTATTTTCCCTCCCCTGTGGTTGATTTTATGGTCAGCCGTTCAGGCTGCCCTTGAGGGTCTTTTTCAGCTCGTACAAAAAGTTCAGCGCTTCAATGGGAGTAAGTGTTTCCACATCCACGGTCTCCAGCTTTTCCATCATCTCGCTGGGCACTGCCGGGGAATTGTACTCCTGCAAGGCGTCAAAATCCATCTGCTCCACCTTGTTTTTGGGGGCAGATGCTTCCAGTGTGCGCAGCACCTCGTGGGCGCGGCGGGTCACGCTGCCGGGCAGACCAGCCAGCTTTGCCACCTCGATGCCGTAGCTATCGTCGGCGGGGCCGCGCACGATGCGCCGCAGGAAGGTGATGTCCTCGCCGCGCTTTTTGACCGCAATATTGTAGTTTTTTACGCCCTCTACGGTGCCTTCCAGCTCGGTCAGCTCGTGGTAGTGGGTGGCGAACAGGGTCTTGCAGCCCAGCCCCTTGGCGGGGTCTGCGATATGCTCCACCACGGCGCGGGCAATGCTCATGCCGTCAAAGGTGGAGGTGCCGCGGCCGATCTCGTCCAGCACCACAAGGCTCTTAGCGGTGGCGTTTTTCAAAATTTCGGCCACCTCGGTCATCTCCACCATAAAGGTAGACTGGCCTGCGGCAAGATCGTCCGATGCACCGATGCGGGTGAAAATGGCATCCACCACGCCCACATGACAGCTGGCAGCCGGCACAAAGGAGCCGATCTGCGCCATCAGCGCAATGAGGGCATTCTGACGCATATAGGTAGATTTGCCCGCCATGTTGGGGCCGGTGATGATCAGGCAGCGGTCGGTGGTGCAGTTGAGGGTGGTATCGTTGGGCACGAACATACTGCCCTTGAGCACCTGCTCCACCACCGGGTGACGTCCCTCGGTGATGGTCAGCACATCGCTGTCGTCCACCACGGGGCGGCAGTAGTTGTTTTCCGCTGCAACCTGCGCCAGCGCCGCCAGCACATCCAGCTGGGCAATGGCGTTGGCGGTGCGTTGGATACGGTCCAGTTGGGCACCGATGCTCTCCAGAAGTTCGTCAAACAGGCGGCGCTCCAGCGAGATGAGCCGCTCGTGTGCGCCAAGAATTTTGCTTTCCAGCTCCTTCAGCTCCTGCGTGATGTACCGTTCGCCGGAGGTGAGGGTCTGCTTGCGGATATAGGTCTCCGGCACTAGGTTTTTGTAGGAGTTGCTCACCTCGATGAAGTAGCCGAACACATGGTTATAGCCGATCTTCAGCTTGGGGATGCCTGTCTCCTGCCGCAGGCGGGCTTCCAGCTGCGCCAGCACCCCCTTGGTGTTGTCGCGGATGGAGCGCAGCTCGTCCACCTCGGCATGGTAACCCTTGGCAATGACGCCGCCATCCTTGAGGGTGGAGGGTGCGTCCGGGTCTACTGCGGCATAAATGCGCGCCTTGATATCCTCCAGCGGATCGATGCTGGCGGCAAGCTCGGAAAGCTCCGGGCAGCTGCAGCCCTCTGCCTGCTTGCGTAGGCCGGGCAGACGGTCGCAGGTCTGGGCAAGGGTGTAGATCTCCTTGGGGGTGGCAGAGCCGTACACCGTGCGGGTCATCAGGCGCTCCAGATCCGCGATGTAATGCAGTTCCTCAGTCAAATCGCCGCGCACCATGGTCTGGCGCACCAGTGCCTCCACGGCGTTCAGGCGATGGTTGATGAGCTGGCTGGAAATAAGGGGCTGCTCGATCCAGCTGCGCAGCATCCGCTTGCCCATGGCAGTGCTGGTCTTATCCAGCACCCACAGCAGGGTGCCGCGCTTTTCGCGTCCGCGCAGGGTCTCGGTCAGCTCAAGGTTTGCCCGGGTGACCGGTGAAAGCCGCATGAACTGGGCTTCGTTGTAAGTGATGACGGTCTTTAGCCGCTCCACGCCCTTGATCTGGGTATCGTGCAGATAATCCAGCAGCGCGGCCATGGCAAAGCGCACCAGACCCTCGGCAGCTATGCCGGTGGTCTGCGGCCAGTCGCGGCCAAACTGCTCTTCCAGCGCAGACGCCACCAGCCCCGGCGCATAGCGCTCGTCCTCGACCAGCTCCACCGAGCAGTTCATATTCTTCTTGATGTAAGCGGTCACCTCGCGGCAGTCCAGCAGACCGGGGTTCAGCAGTACCTCGCTGGGGTGGTAGCGGCACAGCTCGGTAATGACCGCCGGGGCGATCTTATCCGCCGTCAGTTCGGTGATATGCGCCGTACCGGTGGAAACATCCGCAAAGCACAGACCGGCCTTTTTGCCCTTGAGGTACAGGCTGGCAATGTAGTTGTTGCGGTCGTCCTGCAGCATACTGCTTTCAATGACCGTACCGGGGGTGACCACCCGGATGATGTCCCGCTTGACAAGCCCCTTGGCTTTAGCGGGGTCCTCCACCTGCTCGCAGATGGCCACCTTATAGCCCTTGGCGATCAGGCGCGCCACATAGCCCTCGTAGCTGTGGAAGGGCACGCCGCACATGGGGGCGCGCTCCGCAAGGCCGCACTGCTTGCCGGTAAGGGTAAGATCCAGCTCCCGGGACGCCGTGACGGCATCATCGAAGAACATCTCGTAAAAATCGCCGATGCGGTAAAAAAGAATTTCGTCCTTGTGTTGATTTTTGATCTCAAGATACTGCTGCATCATGGGCGAAAGCTCTGCCATGGTTTTTCCTCTTTCCCTTGTATGGTTCCGTCAGCCGGTTTGCGGGCTGTAACCGCCGGTGCAAACAAAACGCGGTCTGTGTTGCACAGCCGCGTTCCGATGAAAACTCTGCTTAGTGGCAGCCGCCGCAGGTGGAGCAGCTGCCGGTGCAGGAGGCAGAAGGCTCCTGCACAGTCATGGGGTCACCGCCGTTCATAGCGGTGTTGATGATGGCGTCGATATAGTTGACCAGATTCTCGCACTCGCGCTTGGCCTCGTTATATGCCACCATACCCTCGTTGCCCATGATCTGACCGTAAAGGCTGTTCACCTTCTCGTTCAGCTCAGCGATGCGGGCATCGTCGCGCTCGTTCTTGCCGATCTCATTGTTCAGATCCATGCGGGCCAGATTGAACTCGCCGATCAGATTCTGCAGCTCCTCATCCTTATCGTTTGCCTTGCGGGCCTGATCCAGAATGACGTAGCGGGGGTCGGTCTGCAGTGCCATAGCGGCACGCTTGAAAAGATCAATGCAATCCATGATTGGGTTCTCCTTGTTGTTTTTATTCTTTCTGGGGCAGTTTGCCCCGGAATCACGTTTTTATGCTTCCACTTCGCCCAGCAGCACAGTGGCGCGGGCACCGGTAAGATGTACGGTCGCGTAGCTGCCCAGCAGTGCCGGGTCGGCGGCAAACTCCACGGTCAGGTTGTTGTCCAGCCGGCCGGAAAGGGTGCCCTCGTTGCGGCCGTAACCTTCCACCAGCACCCGGACAGTCTGCCCTACCTGCGCCTTGACCAGCGCCATGGCGATCTCGTCCTGCGTAGCCAGCAGGCGGGTCATGCGGTCGGTCTTTTCCTTGCGGGGGGTGGGGTCCGGCATTTCGGCAGCCTTGGTGCCGGTGCGCTTGGAGTAGATAAAGGTGAACAGCTGCATATAACCCACCTTGCGCACCAGTTCCAGCGTTTTTACAAAGTCCTCCTCGGTCTCGCCGGGGAAGCCCACGATGATATCGCTGGAAAAAGTGATGCCGGGCACGGTCTTGCGGGCGTATTCGATGAGCTCCAGATACTGTTCCACCGTGTAATGGCGGTTCATCTGCTGCAAAAGCCGGTCGGAACCGCACTGCACCGGCAGATGCAGGTGCTTGCACAGCTTCGGCTGGGCGGCGATGGTATCAATGAGCTTATGGCTGGCGTCCTTGGGGTGGCTGGTCATAAAGCGGATGTGATAATCGCCGGGCACGGTGCACAGCAGGTTGAGCAGGTCGGAGAAATCGATCTGCTCTTCCAGACCCTTGCCATAGCTGTTCACGTTCTGACCCAGCAGGGTGATCTCCTTATAGCCCGCTTCCACAAGGCTGCGGAACTCCGCAAGGATATCGCCGGGCTTGCGGCTCTTCTCGCGGCCGCGGACGTAGGGCACGATGCAGTAGGTGCAGAAGTTGTCGCAGCCGTACATGATGGGCAGCCAAGCGCGGAACTCGCTCTCGCGCCGGATGGGGATATTCTCCACGATGACCGGACGCTGGGCGGGGTCCAGCAGCACCCGCTTATGCTTTTGCAATTTCTGGGCAACCAGCTGCGGCAGGGTATCGATGCCGTCCACGCCAAACACCAGATCCACATAGGGATAACTCTTGCGCAGCTTTTCCACAACGTGCTTCTGGTTAGCCATGCAGCCGCACAGGCCGATGATGAGACCGGGCTTTTTTTCCTTGAGCCCCTTCAGCGCGCCCACGTTGCCGAACACCCGCTGCTCGGCGTGCTCGCGCACGGCGCAGGTGTTGAACAGGATCAGGTCGGCGTCCTCGGGCTTATCGCACAGGCCGTAGCCGATATCCACCAGCACGCCTTTGATGCGCTCGCCGTCGTTGACGTTCTGCTGACAGCCGTAGCTGTGCACAAAGGCCAGCGGCGGGGTGTCGTAGGTCTGCCGCACCAGCTCGGCGGCAACGGTATTATGTTCAAAGTTAATGTATTCCAAAAAAACCATCCTTCTCCGCCGGGCAGGGCAATCCCATGCGGCGAAACTCTATTTTCTGCCATTCTATAAAAGACACTCTTTAGTATACCCTGTTTGGCCGCTGCGGGCAAGAGGAAACACGCAAATTTTATGCCTGTTTGGCCGCTGCAACCTCTGCATCCTGTCTGCGGCAGCACTCTTCGCACACGCCCAGCAGCACCACGGCGCAATCCTGCACCCTGCCCTTCTGGTTTTTGACCAGTTCCATCACCTGTTTTCCGTCCACATCTGCATCGGTCACGCCGCCGCAGACGGTGCAGTACAAATGGCTGTGCCACGGCAGGGTGTGGTCAAAACGGTCGGCCTTGCCGGGAATGGACACCCGGCGCACCCGCCCGGCCTCCACCAGACTGTTCAGGTTGCGGTACACAGTGCCAAGGCTCAGGTTCGGGCACTCCTGTGCGGCTTTATCGTAGATCTCTTCCGCAGTCGGGTGGTCGCACAGCCGCTCCACCGTCTGCATGACAAGCTCCCGCTGTTTTGAGTAGCGCATATCCATCCTCCTTTTTTACACGGTTCAGACGTTTTCTTCCCCTTTGATCTTTGCCCAGTACGCCCGGGCGGCCTGCTCGGTCTTGTTGTCGCCAAAGGTGTAGTACTTGGTATCCTTCAGCACATCCGGCAGGTACTGCTGCTGTACCCAGTGGTTTGCGTAGCTGTGGGCATATTTGTAGTTCTGCCCCTTCACCAGCGCATCCTCGCCATCAAAGTGCTTGTTTTGCAGCTGGCGTGGGATGGGGCCGGTGCGCCCGGCCTGCACATCCGCAATGGCTGCGTTGATGGCGTCGTGGGCGCTGTTGGATTTAGGGCTGGTTGCCACCAGAATGACCGCGTCCGCAAGCGGCAGACGCGCCTCCGGCAGACCCACCATGTTGGCGGCATCCACCGCCGCCTTGACGATGGGGATGATCTGCGGGTAGGCAAGCCCCACATCCTCGCAGGCACACACCATCAGGCGGCGGCAGGCAGAGGGCAGATCTCCCGCTTCCAACAGGCGTGCCAGATAATGCAGTGCCGCGTCCGGGTCGGAGCCGCGCATGGACTTTTGGTAGGCAGAAACGATGTCGTAGTGGTCGTCGCCCTCCCGGTCGTAGCGCATGGCGGTGCGGCGGGTGACCTGCCGGATCATATCAAAGGTAATGCGTTTTTCTCCGTTTTCCACCGGCGCTGCCGTGACCGCAAAGTCCAGACAGCCCAGCGCCTTGCGCAGATCGCCCCCGGCGCTTTCGGCCAGATAGGCACAGGCGTCCTCGTCCATGCACACCGGCACCTGCTCCCCCTCGGAAAGGCGCTGCACGGCGTTGCGCACCCCGCGCTCCACATCCGCTGCGGCAAGGGGCTTGAACTCAAACACAGTGCAGCGGGAAAGCAGGGCATTATAGATGTAAAAATAGGGGTTCTCGGTGGTGGAGGCGATCAGGGTGACGCTGCCGTCCTCGATGCATTCCAAAAGGCTCTGCTGCTGCTTTTTGTTCAGGTACTGGATCTCGTCCAGATACAGCAGAATGCCGCCCGCCGCTGCCAGCGTGCCGATATCCTTGAGCACCGCCTTGATATCCCCTGTGCCGCAGGAGGTGCCGTTGAGCTTGTGCAGAGTCATGCCGCTGTTCTCGGCAATGATACGTGCCACCGTGGTCTTTCCGGTACCGGAAGGGCCGTAAAAGATCATGTTGGGAATGCGCCCGCTCTCGATGGTGCGGCGGAACACCCGCCCCGGTGCCAGCAGATGCTGCTGCCCGCACACATCCGCCAGCGTTTTGGGACGCAGGCGCTGCGCAAGAGGTTCGTTCATGGTGGTTTCTCCTTCCCTGCCCGCAAGGCACTTTTTATATAGTATAACGCATTTAGAAAAGGAGGACAAGGGCTTTTCTGAAAATCATTCTCAGATAATGCCCCGTAAACATTTACAAATCCTGTCAAACATGGTATGATTCAAGTATTCCCTTTCAAAGGAGGTTTGTCCCATGCCGGTACGAAAAAAGGCCCCGGAGGACCTTACCGCAAAAAAAGCGCTGGCGCTGGAAGTCATCCGGCGTCTCAAGGCTGAATACCCAGATGCAGGGTGCACGCTGGACTACGACCACGCATGGCAGCTGCTAGTCAGCGTGCGGCTGGCCGCCCAGTGCACGGATGCCCGGGTGAACATTGTAGTGGAAGAGCTGTTTGCAAAATCCCCCAGTGTGGCAGCGCTGGCTGCCGCCGAACCGGAGGACATTGAAGCCATCGTCAAGCCCTGCGGGCTGGGACACTCCAAGGCGCGGGACATCTCGGCTTGTATGCGGATGCTGCGGGACAAGTACGACTGCCGGGTGCCTGACACCTTTGACGAATTGCTTGCCCTGCCCGGCGTGGGGCGCAAGAGCGCAAACCTGATCATGGGCGATGTGTTCGGCAAGCCCGCCATCGTTACCGACACCCACTGCATCCGGTTGTGCAATAAAATCGGCCTTGTGGACGGCATCAAGGAGCCGCAGAAGGTGGAGATGGCCCTGTGGAAGATCATCCCGCCGGAGGAAGGCAGCGACCTTTGCCACCGCTTTGTAATGCACGGCCGTGCGGTGTGCAATGCCCGCAAGCCGGAATGCGAAAAATGCTGTTTGAAAGACATCTGCCGCACCGCCCGCGAAGCCGCCGGGCAGCAGGCAGAGCCGTGATTTTCAAGGAGGTATAATCTATGATCACCTTAACCATTTTACTTATCGTTGCCCTGCTGTGTGTACTGGTGGGTTGTCTGACCGGTCTGCTGACGCTGGTGGGCGTGCTGGCTTCCCTTTTTGTGGGCGTACTGGTGGGTGCGCTGGCCGGATATCTGGCCGGGCGTTTTATGGGCACGGAAACTTCCCTTGGCCGCAACATCCTGATGGGTGTGCTGGGCAGCTTTGTGGGCGAGTTTTTGTTCGGCCTGCTGGGCATCCACGCTTCCGGCAGCTTTTCTTCCTTTGCCATCTCGGTGATCGGTGCCTGCATCTGCATCTGGATCGGCCAGAAGATCTCCAAGTAAGTTTTTTGTAACAGTACGCCGCCGCATTCTGCTGCCGGAGTTTCCGGGCAGGGTGCGGCGGCTTTTGGCTTTATATCCGAGCAAAAACGTCTTGCGCAGAAATATCTTCCGTTTGATTAAACCACGATGCACACGCACCGTGGTTTTTGTTTGTCCATTTTTAGCACGATACAGAAATGCACCGTGCTATTTTTGCATCACCTTGCGCCACTGATCAAAACCTATATCCATTCCCCTTTCTTATACCCCGCTATTCCCGCGAGAACTGACGCTCATTGGCGGTGTTGCACTATAAAAAGCTTTGCCGTTTACGGTGCCCTGCGTCATGCCAATTAAATCGATCAGCTGATCCTCAGAATATGCAACCGGACAGTTTTTCAGTTTCTTGGTGCTACACGAATAGGCTCCATCTGTTAAGGTGACTACACCCATCCGTTCCAGACTTGCCAGCATCTTTCCAAGTTCTTTTCGGTCACATTTTATTCCTTTTTCCGAAATAGCTGTTGCAATCTGGGATGCCGACAATGTTTTTTCAGTTAGCAACATGGCCAATGCAAACTTTGCTCCTTTTAAGTAGTAGGGAATGATTTTATTACGTATCCAAATTCCCTTTTTCATGTTGCAGTTCTCCTCTCAGAATCTGTCCATCCTCGATCTGAATGATCTGCTGCGCCTTCTGCGCAATTTCCGGGTTATGCGTAACAACGATAAGCGTTTGCCCGAACTCCGCAGCACATTCCATCAGCAGCCGCATCGTATCCTCACCCGTCCGTGTATCCAGATTTCCGGTAGGCTCGTCTGCAAAAACGACGCGGGGCTTTGCAATCAGTGCACGGGCGATCGCCACACGCTGCTGTTGTCCGCCGGAGAGCTGTGCGGGGCGGGAATGCAGCTTGCCCCCAATACCCAAGATCCCGGTCAGCTTATGGAGCATCTGTTCATCCGGCGCTCTATGGTCGAGATAAAACGGGATCAGAATATTATCCTGCACCGTGTACTCCGGGAACAGGCGGAAATCCTGAAAAATAAAGCCGATCTTTTGCCGCCGCACCTGTGCCAGCTGCTCCGCATTCATTGCATAAATGTCCTGACCGTCCAGCAGCACCTTGCCGGTGGTGGGCGGTAGAAGCCCTCCCAGAATTTTCAGGAGCGTGGATTTTCCGCTGCCGCTGGAACCGATGATGGACGCAAATGTACCGTTTTCAAGGGTCAGGTCGCTATTTCTGAGGGCGTGAACCGCGCTTTCCCCTTCCCCGTAGGTTTTGGAGATCTGTACAGCTTCCAGAATTTTATCTTTCATAAGATGTCCCCCTTGGATGCTTTTTTACGAATAAAAGAGAAGATCGGCAGCAACGCTGCAGACAGCCAGAACACCATCAGCAGAATGCTGACCATGATCTGACTTCCCACGGGTTTATGGAATTCATACACCCGTCCGCTTGTATGGATACGGATCAGGTCGAGAATACTCTGGATCGGAACGATGCGCGAGACCGCCGCATAGACAACGATATTCACAAGCAGCGTTGTCCCAACGATGACCGGGAGCAGCAGCTTTGCATAGGACAGCACCAGTTTTTTCGGGGAAACGCCCAGCGTCAGGAGAAGCGACAGCCGCTGCTGCTGGACTTCATAAGCCGAAAGATTCAAAACCACCAGCAGCGCACACCCCAGAAGGACCCCGAATACCGCAAGGATACCGACAAGGAAAGCGCTCTGTGTGCCCTCGGTGTAGCTCTGGCTGATCAGGTCGTAGTTATCTGCACTCAGGATACCATTCCTGCGCGTCGCAATGGAGGAAATAGACCGCCGCAAAGAGAAATTGCTGCCAGCGGACAGTTTCACGTTCAGGCTGCTGTATCCTTCCTTTTCCATAAAGAAACTTCCTGCGCTCTCAAACATTTTATGGTAAAGAGCCGTACTGACAAAAATTGTGCCGCTGAAAAGGAGCCGGTCTGTTGTCAGCAGTGTGTAATTGCTTGCAGACTTTACGACACCGGCAATGGGCAGCTGGGCGGTGTACGTCCGGTAGACCTCATTCCCGGCTTCATCCTGCCCGGTATAACGCCGATATTGGATACTCAACTTGTCTCCGGCCGCAAAAACCGGTTCAACCAACGTACTGCCATCCGGTTGGAAGCCCTGATAATATTCATCCGCAGCGGGGTCATAATAGCAATCTCCCCACAGGGTCAAAACAGAATCCCCGGACAGCAGCGTCTCTATTTCCTCGTCCGAAACGCCGGCATCTGCGGCAATGCGGCGCAGTTCGTCCTCCGGCAAGGCGCAGACAGTCGTGTTCAGCGTTCCCTTTTCTGCATTTCGCAGCAAGCTCGGAATGTCCGTAAAGAAACCGTTATCCTTGACCCAGATATCGGCAAGCATATGGCTGGACTGGATCTTGTCTGATGTCACTGTATAGGTATCGGTCAGATCAATTGCAGCGGAAACCTCTTCCACACCGGGCAATGCAGCAAGATCCTCTTTCAGAGAAAACGGCATCCCGGAGGTTCCGTTCATCTTGATGGACAGACAGGCATACGGTGCATCCAGATCATATGGCAGCATGACACGCCAGCCGACATACAAACAACTGACGGCGATCAGCAATACCGCGCAGCCGACACCGATCTGCGGTGCAAGCGGCAGCTGCGCCAAGCGGAATTTTTTTGCAGGCTTCTCTTTGGGTTTTGTGATCTGCGGGCGAACCAGCACCGCAGGCAAAAGTGCGCCCAGCAGTACGGAGAGCAGAAACAGCACCGCCAGCGGCACAAGAGATGCAGCGGGGACCACTAAGAACGAAAGGTGCTTCTGCAACCCCAGACCGACTGCCGCAGCACCGCAGCCCAGTGCAAACCCAGCAGCAACTGCTGCAAGCCCGGCAAAAAGCGCCTCCCACAGGCACATGAGACGGAGATCCCGATTCTTAGCCCCCAGCGTCAGGAAGGTATTGATGGTATGTACACGCTTGTGCAGAACGATCAGGAAATACTGCGCCACCGCAAAAAAGCTGACTAGGATCGCTGCGACCAGCAAAAAGCGCAGGGAGGACGAAACGGTATCCTCCTGCGGGTAGGCATACTCGTTTGCCACTAAAGCAGGGTCGGTCGAAGCGGTCACGGGTGCGGCTGCATTCAGATAATAAAACGTCTGGAACTTTTGCCCGTCTATGGCAAGCGGCTCTGCTACAATGCCGCTGACGGTCAGATTGCCGTTCAGATTCCAATACACATCATAGGCAGGCAAAACACCGCACAGGGTATAGGCCTTTTCCATCACTGTGCCGGAGCCTGCCAGCGGGTCGTAATCATTGGCAGCCACCTTCAGCGTGACCGTCTGCCCTACGTCATAGGAGCAGCCCAGCGCATCCAGCAGTGTCGTCGTCATGGCGATCTCATCGGACTGCGTGGGGAAATCACCGCTGATCGGCACGATACGCCCCAGCTGTGCAAAGGTATCGTCTACCGTTCCGATCCCGCCCGCCACGCCATCGTCTGCGCCGAGAACGATTCCGTTTTGGATCACTGTGCTGACCTGTGCGGATGCGGGCAAGGTGTTTTGTGCCTGTGCAGCGTCCGCAGCAGTATCCGACAAACGCAGGTACTGCCACGCGCCGTATAGTTCGCAGCGGGTGTCCTGCAATACCTGTGCAGAACTGACGGAGTAGATCACCGCCGCCGTCAGGAACGAGAAAACCAGCGTCAGCAAAAGCAGCAATAGGCCGGTCTGCTTCTTGCGGCCAAGCATCCCATGAAACGCCAGAATGATAGACGGACTTTCTTTGATTTTCATAAGGCACCCTCGCTGTATAAGCGAAAACACTTTGTCTCCAAAATTGCAATGCCACTCCATGTTTGGAGCTTTCCAACTTCAATATACCATGGATTTTTTTGAAATCAAGACCTTTGGCAAAAGTGGTATGTCACACCGCTTGATGCGACGCTTTTTACTGACCGCCTGTTTCAAAAAAGAAGTTGTCCTCACGATGGTGCTATCTTTATATTACGCTTTTGATCGTGGAGCAATGTATATGAACAACCGAGAAAACAGATTTTCCCGTTTCTGTCTGCATAGATAGGTCAATGATCCTACAAACACTTGACAGCAGGACAGGAAACGAGGTAAACTATTGCAAGTATAGGCTTATTCTGTCTTTCAGAATGAGATGATTCAATAGGGCACAAATGATTGCACTGGGATCCATTGAAACCCAGAGCTTTTGCTTATATTGCGGGACAGGGCGAAATTGGTGCTATAACAGATCACTATTTTTCAGCAAATAAAACCCTTATTGCAAAAATATATTGTAGATCAAAAGCACTCCTCTTTCCCAGAATGACTTCACCAAAATCACAACGAAAGGTTAAAGGAAAAATGAACTATCCTGCCAAGTATTTTGTACTGGAACAGGGCGAGCTGCCGGAGGTATCCGGCGGCGGCTTGCTGGATGTTTTTGACCGCGTGACCGCTTATACGTTTCAGAACCAGTTTCTGGGCAGTATGCGCACTGCCGTGTGGAACTGCCTGCTGCAAAAAAGCCTGCAGCCGACAGTAGACTGGGCAAAAGACTTCTGGCAGATGTCCCTCCTGCGAAAAGCGACCTTTCTGTACGGCGGTGTCCGGTTAGGGCAGACCGTGGCCAACTACTGGAAGATGTAAGACGGCAGGGTGATATATGGAGAACATCAAGCTGTTGGTGGCGATGCACAAAGCGTACTGTCTGCCGGAAGATGCAGTTTATGCGCCCATTCAGGTGGGCGGTGTACATATTCCGGGCATGGAAAACGCGCTGAGAGACGACACCGGAGAGAATATCTCAAACAAAAACAGATCCTATTGTGAGCTGACTGCTCTTTACTGGGGCTGGAAAAACCTACAGGCAGATTATCTGGGGTTGGTGCATTACCGGCGTTATTTTGCCCGCAGAATGCCCGGCGGCAGAAAGTTTGACCGCATCGCATCAGGAGCCGAGATCCATGCTGCACTGGAAAAAGCCCCTGTGATCCTGCCGAAAAAGCGCAATTATTGGATCGAAACGACCTATACCCAGTACATTCACGCCCATCATAAGGAAGATCTGGATGCTGTACAGAGTATCCTTGCAGAAAAATACGCAGCCTACCTGCCGGCCTATGCAGCTGTCATGGGGCGCACCAGCGGGCATCGGTTCAATATGTTCGTCATGCGCAGGGACATTCTGGATGCATACTGCACATGGTTGTTCGATGTGCTGGCAGAAGCCGAAAAGCGTATCGATGCGGACCGTTATGATGCGTACAATGGCCGTGTTTACGGTTTTCTGGCCGAGCGGCTGCTGGACGTCTGGATGGAAACGAACCATATTGCGTATACGGAACTGCCCGTGGTGTTTTTGGAAAATCAGCACTGGCTCAAAAAGGGCACTGCATTTCTCAGCCGTAAAATTCGATATAGGAGACCGTAAAGAATGCTGGTTTATATTGCGGCCACGCTGATCTCCTGCCTGTTGGCAGTCTGGTGCGAAAAACGGAACACCGATGCTCTGAACGCTATTGACAGCAAACAGCGCTGGGGAGCACTTGTGCTCTGTTCCCTGCCGCTTATATTAGTAAGTGCGGCGCGGTGGGGCGTGGGCACAGATTTCCTTTATACCTATCTGCCGGAATTCCGGGCTCTGCAGTGGCTGCGGGCAGGCGGTGGCGATGCGCTGTGTCAGGAGCTGTTTGCGCCGATGCGCGAAGATCTTACCCGGTGGGGGCTGTATGAGAGTCCAGAGTCTGCTTTGCAGTTCTTTTTGGGTGTGCTGGACAATTGCGAGCCAGGGTATCGGGTCTTGATGGAAGCTGCTGTGGCATTGGGCGGAAACTTTCGTCTTGTAATCGCGGCAACATCTGTTATAATAGGTCTGTGCGTTTATTATGCCATATTCACCCAGTGTTCTGCTCCGGTTCTGGCTATCTACCTCTATGTAGCCAGCAGCAATTATTTCCTCAGCATGAACATCATCCGGCAGTACATTGCCATTGGCATCGGGCTGGTGGCCGTACAGTTCATCCGGGAGAAGCGGCTCTTCCCTTTTCTAGCCTGCGTGGCGGTGGCAATGCTGTTCCACACTACAGCGGTGGTACTGCTGCCGTGTTATTTTTTGTGCCGGGTCGAGCTGAACCCCCGCTATGCCCTGTTGCTGACAGCAGGCGTGCTGGCCTGTTCTGGTGTTTTGGGTACGGCTGCTGCCTGGCTGATGCCGCGGATCGGGCTGGGATATTATGCCCGTTATCTGGGTTCTGCATGGAGTGAAGACGGCTTTGAGACGATGTTCTTTGTCATAAACCTGTGCGTTCTGCTGTTCTGCGGGCATTACTGGAATGCAGCAAAGCAGCGCTGTCCCTATTACGTTATTTGGTACAACATGACCTTGTTAGGGACTTTTGCACTGGCACTGTCCGGGGTGCTGCCGTTGATGAAACGGTTGAATTACTACTATGCAGCCCCGCAGTTCCTGCTGCTTCCGGAAGCGCTGCAGACAGAAACAGACCCGCACCGCCGCATCCTGACCGGGTTGGTGGCAGCTGCCTTTGCGGCAGAAACTCTGGTAGCTGTAGTGCTGCTGAACAAAAACGAAGTGTTGCCATATCGACTGTGGTGATCACTGCATAAAGGAGAGAAAGTCGTGATCAAATGCACGGAGAGGTCAGGTGTCTATCAGGCAGTCAAACGCCTTTTTGATATTCTGGCAAGTCTTGCGGCTCTGGCGGTGTTGTCCCCGCTCTTTCTGGTGATCGCCATTTTGATTTTATCAGAAGACGGCAGACCGGTTTTTTACAAACACACCCGGGTGGGCAAGGGTGGAAAAACATTTCAGATGTACAAATTCCGCACAATGCATCAGGACCGGAGGATCGTTCTGACCCCGGAGCAGCAGGTGGAGCTGCAGCAGGAGTTCAAACTGGAAAACGATCCCCGTGTGACCCGGATCGGCAGCAAGCTGCGGATGTCCAGTCTGGATGAGCTGCCGCAGCTGCTGAATATCCTGAAAGGCGATATGAGCTTTGTGGGGCCACGGCCCATTATGGAGCGGGAATTTGAATTTTATACTCCGGCGGAAACCGCAGCATTTCAGAGCGTCAAGCCCGGTCTGACCGGGTACTGGCAGGCGTATGCCCGCAACGATGCAACCTATCAGAGCGGGGAACGTCAGGCCATGGAGATGTACTACGTAAAGAATGTCTCCCCCTGGCTGGATATCCGTATCCTGTTCAAAACCGTAGGCGCAGTGCTGCGGAAGTCCGGTGTAAAGTAAGGCAGTAAGGCAACTTGTAAAAAGGAAGCAGCGTTTATGAAGAAAGCACTGAAAAAAACGTTGTGTGGGATCGGATCGTGTGCGGTAGTGGCAGGTGGTCTGCTGTATTTTAGAGCTCATACAGAGCCATCGCCTTTGCCCGTCAGTGAACCTCCGGCTGCACAGAGTGCGGTCTCTGAGCCGGAAAGCAATTCGTTGACAGATCCAGCAAAAGAAGACGTGGAGACCCTGATCCAAGACGGCGAGAACATGAGCAGCTCGGAAGTGGAAGAACTGCTTGAAAAGATCGCCGCACAGGAAGAAAACGCTGCCGGAAGCGAAGCATCTGCTGCAGCCAGTTCATCCCGTCCGGAGGGGGCTTCCAGTGCAGATACCAGCACGGCTGCGGTCTCCAGTTCTGTTGTATCGCAAAGCCAGAGCACATCCGCTGCTGCTTCTCAGCCACAGCAGGACGAATGCGACGCGCAGATCGAAGCGTTGGTAGCGCAGCTGTACCAGCAGCAGGAGCGCTATGAACGGGAGCTGCTGGAGATCATCCGGCAGGCACATCAGGAGTATGTTGCTTACCCAGAAGATCAGCGCAGCCTGATTTTGAAAGTACAGGTCGTTCTTGGAAAAACAAATGTTCTGACAGCGATGGAAAAGGACTGCGATGCCGAAGTGAATAATATATGCAGCCAGATGACGGCTATTCTCAAGGCAAATGGTCGGGATACTGCCATCGTGCGGGAAGTAAAAAAGACATACACCGATAAAAAAGCAGAACTCAAGCAGGAACTTATCCGTCAGACTTACAGCGGCGGCGATGGCAGCGGTTCGGCCGGGCATTGGCTGTATGATCGGCTGGAATGAAAATTTGTATCTACAGCAGTTTGCTTTTTTAGTGTCTAAGCAGCACCCGCAAACTGCATATCGCAAGCATGATGTTTTATAGGCACTTTTTTTAAAAATCGCGATAACAAACAACGATCACGAGGTGGAATTATGAAATACCCCTGCAATTACGATCTTCTCCGCGAAGAAGAAATGGTCTATATCGCTGGTGGTTCAGCGCTGGATGCATTCAACTACCTGTTTGGTGACTGGTTCCGCGATATGCTGCTTTCCGATATCCGCAATGCAACATGGGGCAGTATGCAGCAACTGAATGTACAGCCTGTGGTGGACACCGGCAAAAAGATCGCCAGTTGGGCTTGGCCGGCACAGCTGGCCTATGGGTACGGTTTCTACCGTCTGGCGCTGACCGTAAAGAGCTTTCTGACCCAGTAAAATGAAAAAACGAAGCCGTCAGAGTATCATGTGATATCTATCACAACTCTGGCGGCTTCTTATTTTATAGCAATTCAACTTTTTAATGCAACAGCAGCAGCGTTGCACTGCATATCGCAGATATGCTGTTTGAATGTTGCACTAATTTCTTGACTTGCGATAACGATCATTCTGCTATCACTTCGGTTCCAGTCACTTCACGCCTGCCTTTTTCGCGGTAAAACGCTGATACGCAGGCAGCGGCAGCAGCACACGGCCTGCCAGCGGCTGCACCTGTACCGACACCTGCTTGCAGGGAGCACACTCGCCGTCCACGGTGGCAATGATCGGCCCGCGGCCATCTGCTGCCCGCAGGCTGACCGATTTTGCGCGGCGATAGATAAAGTAAGGCTTTGCGGCCTCGGTGAGCTGGCCGTTTTGAAAGTGCTGGCCGTTTTTGTACAGCATCAGCAGCTTTGCAATGACCCGGCGGCTGACCTTGCGCACGATGAACACATCAAGCCAGCCGTCATCCGGCTGTGCCTCCGGCCCTGCCATAAAGCCGCCGCCGTAGGCGCGGCCATTGCACACCGCGCACATCAGGCAGTCCACATTCAGCACCTCGCCGTCAATGACGTACTCCACCCTGCGGCCGATATGCCCGCACAACTGTTGTACGATGGACAGTGCATAAGCTGCTTCGCCGCCGCACAGCGGGATGCGCCGGAACTTGGGGATGCCGTAGGCCACCTGTGCGTCCAGACCGGCGGCGCAGATGGTGGCAGAAAGCCCCAGACTGGTGCGCATCAGGTCGATGGGCACTGCCCCGCCTGCCAGCTGGGCGTCCAGATCCAGAAACTCCTCCTTTGTACCGTAGGTGCGCAGAAAGTCGTTGCCGCTGCCATAGGGCAGACAGCCCACGGCGGTCTTATCAAAGCCGTGGGCACCGGTGAGCGCCTCGTTGAAGGTGCCATCACCGCCAGCGGTAAAAATGCGCAGCTCCACCCCGGCCTTCTGGGCGGCAGCGGCGGCAGCGCGGGACAGCTCCCGGGCGTGGCCTGCGTGGGTGGTAACACGGATGGTGTAGTCCTCCGGGGCAAGCCCGGCACCGGCAGCAGCAGCCGCGATCTGCTGCGGCAGGGTGCGGGTACAGTCGGCCTTTCCGGCTGTGGGGTTCAGAAGAAACAGCGTGTGCATCGGGGATCCTCCCTGTTGTAACTCTATTTCTTCTATAATAGTCGAAAACCGCGCCGGTTGCAAGCAAAAATGCTATTTTGCTATTTTCTTATAGGGTTACGGTCTCATCCTCCCGCAAAACGATACTGCCATCGGCGGCACAGTCTGCTGTCCAGTGCTGCCCTACACAGGCAGTTCCGGCGGCAATGCGGTTTGCAAGTGCCTGCTCCACTGCCCTGTCCACCTGACGGCGCAGCTCCCGCGCGCCGTAGGCCGATCGAGCCCGGGCAGCCAGTGCCGCTCCTACCTGCGGGGTGTGGCGCAGCCGGTAGCCGCTGCGAGCAGCGCGCTGCTCCAGCTGGCAGAGCATTTTTTCTGCAATGGCGCAGAGGTTTTCCTCCCCCAGCGGACGGAACACGATCACTTCATCCAGCCGACCGAGCAGCTCTGGGCGGAACCACTTTTTTGCTTCCTCCACAGCCTGCGCGGACTGCTTTTCAAACACGGCTTCTGCCCCGGCGGCAAAGCCCAGCGGCGCGTTCTGCCCTGCCAGAAACCGTGCGCCCAAGTTGGAAGTAAGCAGCACGATGGTGTTGCGGAAATCCGCCTTGCGCCCCATGGCATCGGTCAGCTGACCGTCCTCCAAAATTTGCAACAGGATATTCTGGATGTCCGGGTGTGCCTTTTCGATCTCGTCAAACAGCACCACGCTGTACGGGCGGCGGCGCACAGCCTCGGTCAGCTGCCCGCCCTCATCGTGGCCGAGGTAGCCCGGCGGCGCACCCAGCAGCCGGGCAGCGGTGTGCTG
>ULUM01017154.1_pt1 | contig 27151 bp, 26 predicted proteins | sample 1958501 | NCBI WGS metagenome assembly ULUM01 (sample SAMEA4835760, study PRJEB28245) | human gut metagenome | biome: gut microbiome; material: fecal sample | place: Denmark | collected 2008
CCGAGTGTGCGTGCGTTATAAATGCGTTGACGGGTGATGTTGTATTTTCAAAAAATATGAACCAAAAACACGCAATGGCAAGCACAACTAAAATAATGACAGCCATTGTTGCTATTGAACGTTGTAATATGGACGAAATTGTTGATGTGAGTGCGACGGCGGCAAATCAAGAGGGCTCGGCGGCATACATATCTGAGGGAAATCAATACTATATGAAAGATTTGCTTTACGGTTTAATGCTTAATTCCGGAAATGACGCGGCGGTAGCGATAGCCGAACATGTGTCGGGAAGTGAGGAATCATTTGCGGAGCTGATGAATGAAAAAGCGGAAGAACTCGGACTCGGCAATACGCATTTTATGAATCCGAGCGGACTTGACAATCCGGAACATTACACAACGGTTTACAACCTTGCACTTATTGCAAGATATGCAATGACGCTGCCGCAGTTTCGGGAAATAGTCGCAACGCAGACTGCACAAGTACAGGCATTAAATTCAGATGAAATACTTTATTTTTCAAACCACAATAAAATGCTAAGTCTGTATGAGGGAGCAAACGGCATAAAAACAGGCTTTACGAAGTCAACGGGCAGATGTCTTGTATCGTCTGCGCAGAGGGACGGAATGGAGTTTATAGCGGTGACTTTGAATGATTCGAACGATTGGAATGACCACGCGGAAATGCTTGATTACGCATTTTCGGAACATTATCCGAAAAAACTTATAGAGCAGGGCGATACTGTAAAGGTTACGAATATTGACGGAAAAGATTATTCAATGGTTGCGGCGAGTGACTTTACAATACCGTTTAAAGAACATCAGAAAACGCAGGTAGAAGTTATATCGCATATATCAAATGACTTACAAGCACCGATAAATCAAGGCGAAAAAGTGGGGTGGCTTGAAATTGTGTGTGACGGAGTGAGCGTCGGTGAAGTTGATATTATTTCGGAAAACGATATTTACGGAGTAAGCAATATAAGATTGAAAAACAGTTTTTTCAGCAGTTTTATAAGAGTTGCGAAAATATTGTTGGTATAAATGAAAGGAGAAAAAATGGGAGAGATAGTAAGATTACAAAAATATATAGCAATGAGCGGTGTTGCGTCAAGACGTGCCGCAGAAACTATGATACAAGAGGGCAGAGTTAAGGTAAACGGCAAGAAAATAACGGAACAAGGCGTAAAAATCGAAATCGGTGCAGACAATGTATCCGTTGACGATAAGCCGATAAAGCTTAAAAACAAGAAGTATTATATAATGCTTAATAAGCCTGTCGGATATGTTTCAACCGCAAAAGACCAATTTGACCGACCGACTGTTGTTGACCTTATAAAAGAAGATTTGGGTGACGTAAGAATTTTTCCTGTCGGACGACTTGACTATGAAACCGAGGGATTGCTTTTGCTTACAAATGACGGCGACTTCACATACAAAGTCACGCACCCTAAGTTCCATACCGATAAGACTTATATCGCAACGATAAAGGGCGGTATAACGATAAGCGGTATCAATAAGCTGAGAAACGGTGTTTATATAGATGATTTCAAAACATCACCGGCGGAGGCTGAAATACTTGATGCGGTAGACGGACACACATATATTAAAATAACAATTCACGAGGGTAAAAACAGACAGGTTCGTAAAATGTTTGCGGCAATCGGCTGTACGGTTGTCGGCTTGCAGAGAATTAAGATAGGCAACGTGGAACTCGGTAATCTTCCGCTTGGAAGATGGCGTCATCTGACAAGTCACGAAGTAAATTATTTGATGAATTCTTAAAAAGAGGCTGTTGACATTTTGTCAACAGCCTCTTTTGTGTATCATATACAAATTTAAGGGGATATTTGTCGATATTTTTTGAAAGCTAACTTGTGAAAAAAGAAATAAAAATGATTGAAAAAAAATTGCGGTTAAGGTATAATATACTTTAGGTATATTTTTTTAAAATTTATCTCTAATCTACAAACAATGGAGGTTAAAACATGGGAACAGTTGATAAATTGACTGAACTTCAATACCGCAGAAGTGTAATAAATAACGGCGGCGGAGAAGTAAAAATCAAAAAGCAGCATGATTCCGGAAAGCTGACAGCAAGAGAGAGAATTAATGCTCTTTTGGATGAAGGCAGTTTCGTTGAAATTGATGCTTTTGTAACTCACAGATGTACCGAGTTCGGTATGGATTGTGTTGAGGCTCCGGGTGAAGGAGTTGTTACAGGTTACGGTACAGTTGACGGACGTCTTGTTTACGTTTACGCGCAAGACTTTACAGTAATCGGTGGCTCACTTGGAGAAATGCACGCAAAGAAAATTTGCAAAGTCATGGATATGGCGGCAAAGATGGGTGCTCCGATAATCGGAATGAACGATTCGGGCGGTGCAAGAATTCAAGAAGGTATAGACGCTCTTTCAGGTTTCGGAGATATATTCTTCAGAAACACTGTAAACAGCGGTGTAATTCCTCAGATTTCTGTAATTATGGGACCATGTGCAGGCGGTGCTGTTTATTCACCGGCTATTACAGACTTTATCTTTATGGTTGAAAAGACAAGTCAGATGTTTATAACAGGTCCACAGGTAATCAGTTCTGTTACAGGTGAAAATGTAACAAGCGAAGAACTTGGCGGCGCTGATACACATACTTCAAAGTCGGGTGTTGCACACTTTAAGGCGGCAAATGACGAAGAATGTATCGCAAAAATCAGAAAGTTGCTTTCATACTTACCTGCAAACAATCTTGAAGAGGCTCCTTACGAACCTACAAATGACGAAATCAATCGTCTTTCAGAAAAACTTACAACAATCGTTCCTGACGATTCGGGTAAGGCTTATGACGTTAAGGAAGTTATCGCCGAACTTGTTGATAACGGCGACTTCTTTGAAGTACAGGAAGGCTTTGCAAAGAATATTGTAATAGGTTTTGCAAGAATGAACGGACAGGTTATCGGTATCGTTGCAAATCAGCCTAAGGTTATGGCAGGTTCACTTGATGTTAACTCATCAGACAAAGCAGCAAGATTTGTACGTTTCTGCGACAGCTTTAATATTCCTCTTGTTACTCTTACAGACGTACCGGGTTATTTCCCTGGCGTTGAACAGGAACAAAACGGTATTATCAGACACGGTGCTAAGTTGCTTTACGCATTCTCAGAGGCTACAGTTCCAAAGATTAACGTAATCTTGAGAAAAGCTTACGGCGGTGCATACATAGCAATGAATTCAAAACATCTTGGTGCTGATATAGTAATGGCATGGCCGACGGCAGAAATCGCTGTTATGGGCCCTGAAGGTGCAGCTAACATCATTTTCAAGAATGATATTAAGGAAAGCTCTGACCCTGTTACTACAAGAAATGAAAAGATTCAGGAATACAGAAATAAGTTTGCATCACCTTACGAGGCTGCAAAGCGTGGTTATGTTGACGATGTAATCGAACCTGATTCAACAAGACCGAGAATAATCGCCGCACTTGAAATGCTTGCATCAAAGCGTGATTCAAGACCGGCTAAAAAGCATGGAAATCTTCCTGTTTAATTGTGAAAGGAGATTTTTAGTATGTATTCAGAAGCATTATTGACAGGTCAGAACCTGTCATTAAGTGAAGCGTTGGCAATGGGAGGACAAACAACAGTTATAGGTTTGGCAATAGTTTTCGCCGTACTTATCATACTTATGATAGTGCTTTCGCTTTTCAAGGTTATATTCTATAAAAAGCCTAAAACACAGGCAGCTCCTGCAGCAGCACCGGCTCAAGCCGCACCTGTAGAGGAAGAAACGGCAGACGATACAGACGAAGAAGAACTTATCGCAGTATTGACAGCCGCAGTTGCCGCAAGTCTAAATACTTCAACGTATAACCTAAGAATTAAGTCATACAGAAGAACAGACAATAAAATGCCTGCTTGGAATAAGGCGGGTGTAACCGAAACAATTAATAATAGATTCTAAAGGAGGCAAAACCTAAATGAGAAAATTTAATATTTCAGTAAATGGAAAATCATACGAAGTTGACGTAGAAGAAGTAGGCGGAGTATCAACTCCTGCACCGGCTCCTGTTCAAACAGCCGCTCCTGCACCAAAAGCTGCACCGGCTCCAAAGGCTGCACCGAAAGCTGCTCCTGTTGCAGGTGCTAAGCAAGTAACTGCTCCAATGCCTGGTACAATCGTATCTGTAAAGGTAAACGTTGGTGATAAAGTTGAGGCCGGAACACTTGTTGCCGTACTTGAGGCAATGAAGATGGAAAACGAAATTTTCGCCGGTGTAGACGGAACAGTTGCAGGTATCAGCGTATCAGCAGGTGACAGTGTAAACAGCGGTGACGTAATAGTTTCAGTAAACTAATACAGTCACGACTAAATTATAGAAAGTGGTGACAATAAAGTGTTAGAAAGTTTTGCAAACTTTTTGCAGAATACAGGTCTTTATGCACTTATTTCAAGCGGTGGCATTGACGCCGTTAAGACAATTATAATGATTGCGATAGCTTGCGTACTTCTGTATCTTGCAATAGTAAAAAAATTCGAGCCGTTATTGCTACTTCCGATTGCGTTCGGTATGCTTTTGTCAAACTTACCGATGATTAAGGATTCAAGTGCTATTATGATGCACACGGAATTTTTTACGAATCCGGAGTATATGACGGACGGAAAATATATTAATGTCGGATATATCTGTCAGCATGGCGGTCTGCTTGACCTATTGTATCTCGGAGTTAAGCTTGGTATTTATCCTCCGCTTATTTTCGTTGGTATCGGTTGTATGACAGACTTCGGTCCGCTAATTGCCAATCCAAAGAGTATTCTTCTTGGTGCGGCTGCACAGTTCGGTGTATTCTTTACATTCGTAGGTGCTCTTGTTCTAAGCGCTCTTGTACCGTCAATCAATTTCGGTATCAAAGAAGCTGCGTCAATAGGTATTATCGGCGGTGCCGACGGCCCTACGGCTATTTACGTTACAAAATCACTTGCACCGGCGCTACTGCCGGCAATCGCCGTTGCGGCATATTCATATATGGCATTGATTCCTGTAATTCAACCGCCTATTATGAAACTTATGACTCGTAAAAAAGACAGAATGATTGTTATGGAACAATTAAGACCTGTTTCAAAAACAGAAAAAATCTTGTTCCCAATCATCGTTACAATTATCGTTGCACTTATAATCCCTGACGCAGTGTCACTTGTAGGTTGTCTAATGCTTGGTAACCTTATGAAAGAATCAGGCGTTGTTGAAAGACTTACAAAGATGGCACAGAACGAACTTATGAATATCATAACTTTGTTCCTTGGTGTTACAGTAGGTGCTACTGCAACAGCGTCAAGCTTCCTATCAGCACAGACAATCGGTATTATCGTACTTGGACTTATCGCATTCTGTTTCTCAACAGTAGGCGGCTTGTTCTTGGGTGATATTATGTGCTGGGTAACAAAAGGTAAGGTTAATCCGCTTATCGGAAGTGCCGGCGTTTCAGCCGTTCCTATGGCTGCCCGTGTATCTCAAACAGTAGGACAGAAGGAAAATCCTTCAAACTTCCTTTTGATGCACGCTATGGGTCCTAACGTTGCCGGAGTTATCGGTTCTGCCGTTGCGGCAGGTGTATTCCTTGCAATGTTCGGAAATCTTTAATTAAACAGATAATAAAGGAGTGAAATATAAATGGCAAAGGGAAAGAAAGCTGTAGAAATTACAGAAACAGTCCTAAGAGATGCTCATCAGTCACTTATTGCTACAAGAATGACAACAGAGCAGATTCTTCCTATTGTAGAAAAGCTTGATAACATCGGTTATCATTCGCTTGAGGCATGGGGAGGAGCTACATTCGATGCCTGCCTAAGATTCCTTAACGAGGATCCTTGGGAAAGATTGAGAAAGATTAAGGATAGAGCTAAAAAGACTCCTATCCAAATGCTTTTCAGAGGACAAAACATACTTGGTTACAGACACTATGCTGATGATATAGTTGAATATTTCGTTCAAAAGTCAATCGCAAACGGTGTTGATATACTAAGAATTTTTGATGCTCTTAACGACGTCAGAAACCTTGAATGTGCTATCAAGGCTTGTAAGAAAGAAAAAGGTCATGTACAGGCTACAGTTTGTTACACAACAAGTGAATTCCATACAAACGAAAAGTTCGTTAAAATGGCTAAGCAACTTGAAGAAATGGGTGCAGACTCAATCTGTATCAAGGATATGGCAGGTCTTTTAAGACCATATGTAACATATGACCTTGTAAAGATGATGAAAGAAGAAGTTAAGATTCCTATTCAACTTCATACTCACTACACAAGCGGTGAGGCTTCAATGGTTTACCTAAAGGCTATTGAGGCAGGTGTAGACGTAATCGACTGTGCTATGTCACCGTTGGCTATGGGTACATCACAACCGCCTACAGAGCCTATGGTTGCGGCTCTTCAAGGTACAGAGTACGATACAGGCTACGATTTGGATAAGCTTATCGAAATCTGCGACTACTTCAAGCCGCTAAGAGAAGAATACATTAAGAGCGGTCTTATGAACACTAAGGTTATGGGTGTTGACGTTAATACTCTTAAGTATCAAGTTCCGGGCGGTATGCTTTCAAACCTTGTATCACAGCTTAAGCAACAGGGCAGAGAAGACGCATATGATGAAGTGCTTAAAGAAGTACCTCGTGTTCGTGCAGACTTCGGTTATCCTCCGCTTGTTACACCGTCATCACAGATTGTCGGTACACAGGCAGTACTTAACGTGCTTATGGGTGAAAGATACAAGATGGTTTCTAAGGAATCAAAGGGTCTTGTAAGAGGCGAATATGGTAAGTGCCCTGCTGAAATCTCTGACGAAATCGTTAAGAAGATTATCGGCGACGAAAAGAGAATTACTTGTCGTCCGGCTGACCTGTTAAAGCCTGAGCTTGAACAGATGAAGAAAGAATGTGCAGAATGGATTGAACAGCCTGAAGATGTATTGTCATATGCATTGTTCGGTCAAGTTGCCGTTAAATTCTTTGAATACAGACGTGCTCAGAAATATAAAATTGATGCAGATTTAGTGGATATGGAAAATAAGACATATCCGGTTTAATTGCGTGTTTTAGTACCGGACGAAATATTTCGTCCGGTATTTTTTATAAAAAATTTTAAATACAGGAGGATATTATGATTTTTGGATTTATAGGCAGCGGAAATATGGGCGGTGCTATAATCGGCGGAATTATTAATTCTGATATAGCAAGTCCTGAAAATGTAATTGTTTCGGATAAAAATGAACAGGCATTAAAGAATATTAATGGAAAATACGGTGTTAAAGTGACATCGGACAATAAAGAAACGGCAGATAAAGCTGATGTATTGTTTTTGTGTGTAAAACCGCAGTTTTTATACGGTGTGATTGATGAAATCAAAAACAGTGTTTCAGATAATACAGTAATCGTTTCAATAGTAGCAGGACAGGCGATAGAAACGATTGAAAAGGCTTTTGAACATAATATTAAACTTGTGCGTGTAATGCCTAATACACCGGCTTTAGTCGGCGAGGGAATGGCGGCATTGACACCGAACAGCAATGTTACAAAAGAAGAAACAGATGTAGTTGTAAACGTGTTTAACAGCTTTGGTAAAGGTGAAGTCGTATCGGAAAATCTTATGGACGCCGTAACGGCTGTCAGCGGTTCGTCACCGGCTTATGTGTTTATGATGATTGAGGCAATGGCAGACGCAGCTGTTATAGGCGGTATGCCGAGAAGTCAGGCATATACATTCGCCGCACAAGCAGTACTTGGAAGTGCAAAGATGGTACTTGAAACAGGCAAACACCCGGGTGAATTGAAAGATATGGTTTGCTCACCTGCCGGAACTACAATAGACGCAGTTGCAATACTTGAAAAAGACGGTTTCAGAAACAGTATCATTGACGCAATGGTAGGTTGTATGAATAAGTCAAAAGAACTTGGAAAAAAATAAGATAAAACAATAACGCCACCGATTTTATTATCGGTGGCGTTATTGTATATGAACGTAACATTGTATTCAAACAATGTTAAATATATTATACACTATTAATTGTAAAAATTCAATAGAAAAATAAAATCTTTTTTAAAATATCTCTGATTTTTAAACATTATCGAAGTATGATATATATTTTACGGGTGCTTGTTTATTAAATAAATACTCATATAAGTCGATAAAATAGTCGTCTGTCATACTTGCGATATAATCCGTCACAATATCATTAAAATCACTGTTTTTTGTATATTCGTATCCCGAAAATCGGTTTGAGTAGTCGATTAATTCAATATGATGCTTGAATATCGGCGATGATTTTATGTCATTTTTTAAATCATAAAGCAACTTATTGTATATTTCCTCAAACATCGGTTCAATAGTTTTGTCGTATACGTCAGAAATTTTGCTGTTTTGATATATAACACGGAAATTGTCTTTTTTACTGTTTTTTAGTGCTTGATAGTGCTTTTCATCAAGCTGTATAAAATCTTTGCCGTAACTGTTTTCAACGATATTTACAATAAGATTATTTATAATAGCCGCATTGTATTTGCCTATTTCACTTTCGGCGAAAACACTTTCACTGTCAATCAGCTTGGTTTTTATAGCGTCTTGGCGGTCTTTTCCGATATAAGCAATCATATCCGAAATTCTGACAACACAACCCTCAAGCGTAGACGGTACAAGTCGGTCTATTGCGGATGGGTCAATATAACATTCTTCAACCTTTGCGTCAAAATCCTTGAAATTGTCAAGCTTTGACGGACGGTATTCTTTGCACTCGAACTCACCGTTGTGACAAAGTATTCCGTCAAGTGTTTGAAGGCTGATGTTGAGGTTAAATATTTTATCAAGCACACGCACACTGTGTACGTTGTGATTGAAATATCGTCCCGTATTTGCATGATATGATTTGTTTAAGAATTTTTCGCCCGCGTGACCGAACGGTGTGTGACCTATGTCGTGACCGAGTGCGACAGCCTCTATTAAATCAAGGTCAAGACCAAGCATTCTGCCTATATTTCGCGCAATTCTTGAAACAAGCTGAACGTGCAGAGCACGGTGTGAAATATCATCGTTTTTATAAAAAGAAAATACCTGTGTTTTGTCGGCATAGCGGTTGTAATATGGACTGTGCATAATTTTTTCAACGTCACGCACAAACGCAGGCCGCCAAAGAGTGGCTCTGTCGTGTTCCTTGTCAATACGGCGGATTGCGTTATCCTTAAAACCGTTGCCGTCAAAAAGTTCTGTATTTATTTTGTTTTGTAATTCATCGGAAAGTTTTTCGTAATTTGAATCTGAACTCATTTTATACCTCCTCGTTTTAATTGATTATACCATAAAATGCGGAATATAACAATATTCGTAACAATAAATTAACAATTACAGTAGTGACAATTAAAAAAGAATGTGATATACTATATGTAGTATGAAGAAAATATTAAAGTAAATATAAGGAGCGAGAATTATGAAAAAAGTGCTTTCGGGTATGATTGCGGCAGTTATGACAATATGTATGTCGGTATCTGTATTTGCGTCACCAAATTCAAGCGTATCTATAAAAAATAATGACAGTAAGTCAACCCCTGTTACATATGAATATGCACCTGATCAGTTGGGCGAAACTGTGAGATCGATAAAGCCGTTGATGACAAAACTTGACGATTTGTCTAAACAGTCGTCTGTTGTTCAGACTCTTACAATATCAAGCGAAAGTGCAGAGGGTGATCCGGTAGATTTTAAATTGAGATTGTCTATGTCGGAAAAAACGTCAAACGATGTAAAACCAGAGGCCTTAAAAACACCGTCACCTGACGAATACAGTGCTTTGAATTATTATAATATAAAAGTAACGGATTCAAACAATAAGCTTATTTATTCGTATGCGAATGACGACTCTAAAACGGATAACAGTACATATAAAGATGTTCCGTTGGGAACAATGAACAGTTCTGCGAATACTGAAAACAAAATTATAAATGTAACGGTATCGGTAAATAAGTCCTTGAAAAATTCTGATGCGGCACAATATGCTGAAAAACTTGATTGGAGCATTGTTTCAAGCGTGAAAAAAACAGAGACTGCCGAGACACCAAAGGCTACAGAAGAAGTTGCAAAAGAAACAACCGCACCGACAACGGAAGTAACAGCGAAGGAAACAACTAATCCGTCTGTAAAAGAGGATAAAAACGGTGTTGTTACATTGGCACAGGGCGAATATATTTGCGGTGAAGATATTGACCCGGGCAGATATACTATGACAGGTAACGGGAAAGTTCATGTTTACACAGAAAACGGTGAATTAAAATCAACAATCGCATTAAAGGATAAAAATTCATCTGCAAACGGAGTTGAGGAATATCTTATAAATTTGACAGACGGTGAAAAGATAAAGGTTGAATCTGAAACTAAATTCACACCATATACTGCAACTGCGACCGCAAAACCGAAAGCAACCTCAACAGCAAGTTCATCGACAAAAGCTACAACAAAGCCGACAGCTACACCGAAAACAACGGCTAAACCGTCAAAGAACAATCCTAAGACAGGGGATAACACTCCTATCGTAGCATTGGTTTCAGTCGGTATTCTTGCGGCAGGTGCATTTGTGTTTATCGAAATTAAAAAGAGAAAAAACAACTAAACTAAAGTGAAAGGGCGTGTATGATAGTGAAAAAACGACTTACTGTCATACAGGTCCTTTTAGTTTTGATATTTGTAGGGTGTTGCGGTTATCTCGGAAAATATTTTTATGATTCACATAAGGCTGAAAGCGGTTTTGATGAATTGAAAAAAGTGGTTGAGAAAACGGAACGTGCAGACGCAACGGACGGTTATATTGATAAACGTGCGGATAACGGTATGCTTGAATGTTATTACTCGTTATATCAGCAGAATAATGATATGGTAGGGTGGATAAAAATTCCCGATACACCTGTCGATTATCCTGTGGTAAAGTATAGCGACAATGAATTTTATTTGCATAAGAATTTTAATAAGGAATATCAATTCAGCGGTATACCTTTTCTCGATTATCAGTCGAATGACGAATCGGTGAATAAAATTATTTATGCACATAATATGAAGAACGGTACAATGTTTGCGTCACTTGTCGATTATGAGGATAAAAGCTTTTATGACGGTCATAAAAATATAATGTATGATACCTTGTACGATAAGGGCGAATATGAGATTGTGTCCGCATTTACGACTAAAGTCGGTGCAAGTAATGAATTTAAGTATTACGATTATGCGGATATAGAGTCGGAGGAGCGATTTAATGAATATGTCACTCAGGCAAAGTCACGTTCGTTTTATGATACAGGCGTAAATACAGTGTACGGCGATAGTCTCATAACAGTTTCAACGTGTGCGTATCATACGTCAAATGAAAGATTTGTCGTGATTGCAAGAAAGAAATAAGAAAATACTTGAAATCGGCTTTGAAATATTATATAATATATTGGTATGTTAATAGTGTTTTGCTCTCGTAGTTAAGTGGATATAATAAACCCCTCCTAAGGGTTAGTCACCAGTTCGACTCTGGTCGGGAGTACCAAAACGGCGTGACGATTTTACTGTCAGTAAGCTCGTCACGCTTTCTTATGCGGTTTTTGAGGGTTTCGGATACCCTCTGAATAACCGGCGTTTCATTTACTGTCAGGGGTATTTGTACAGGACTCAAACTGTTGCGGACAATTTAATAGAAATATATAAAAGATGATTTCTGTGATGAGATTATCTATTTTTTTGTATTTATAGTATGCACGTAAAGATTCTGAATATATTGACATTCAGTTGGTATTCCGATATAATGTTTGTAGATAGCAATAGTATTGAAAGGATGATTAGAAAATGACGCTGCAAAATTTACTTGACCTTGAAAACATCACAAAATATCAGCTCTCAAAAGCAAGTGGTATACCGAAGACTACTGTTATAGATATATGCTCAGGCAAGACAACCATTGAAAAATGTAATGCAAAGACAATACAGCAAATTGCCAGAGCTTTAAACCGTTCTATGGAGGAAATAATGAGGCTTGATAATAGCGAATATCATCCTGATACAGGCATGCCAATTAATGAGGCACATTATGAGTGCGGATTACCAAAAGATTTGAAGAATTCGATTAACAATATGAAGAAATCATGGGAAATTGTAGATAGCGGCAAAAACGATATTCACTGGGATTTATATTGGTGTGAACTTAATGCGGACATAAACTATGCGGAGGTTGAGAACCTTATATCAAGTGAGCAAGCATGGTATTTGCGCAGCAAATATTTAAGAATGAAAAAGGAGGATAATGTATGATTGATTTTACAAATTCAATAAAGAAAAATAAAGCTTATGCAGGGGCAAATGGCAGTAAAATTGCAGTTGTGTATAACGGAGAACAGTATATGCTCAAGTTTCCGCCATTTCCAACTATAAATAAAGGTATAAGTTATACAAACAGTTGTATCAGTGAATATATTGGTTGTAAGATTTTTGAGTCTGTCGGAATACCTGTTCAGGAAACGATACTTGGGACATATACAAGCAATGGAAAAACAAAAATCGTTGTTGCATGCAAGGATTTTACAAAACCCGGTATTACTATTCAGGATTTTGTTTCTTTGAAAAACAGGATTATAGATTCTGAAAGAAATGGCTATGGTACAGACCTTGCTGATATACTTTCAACAATTGAGGCGCAAACTTCAATTGACTCTGAATTGCTAAAAACAAGATTTTGGGATATGTTTATTGTTGATGCGCTTATTGGAAATTGGGACAGACATAATGGAAACTGGGGATTTTTGTACAATGCAAATACTGATGAGGTATCGCTTGCTCCGGTTTTTGACTGCGGCAGCAGTCTTTATCTACAGGCAGATGAGAGCATTATGCAAGCGGTTTTAAATGATAAAAACGAATTAAATCATAGAGTTTTCGATATGCCGCTGTCTGCCATTACTTATAATGGCAAGAAAATAAACTACTTTAAATTCATATCTGCGGCAGAATTTGCTGAATGCAATGAGGCACTGAAAAGAATTACAAGCCGTATAGATATGGAGAAAATTTTTGAGATTATAGACAGCACTCCATCAATAACAGAACTCCAGAAGGATTTTTATAAAGTAATGTTATCTGAGAGAAAAGAACATATACTTGATTTTTCTCTGAATAAAATTATGCAAATGAGTTCAGAACTAAGAGAAGAGCTTGAATTGAATATGTAGAAGCAGAAGCGGTATCATATGGATACCGTTTTTATTTTTGTGATAGTGAATTATATATAAAATAATACTCTGAACTTTTATGCAGTATGTATATGGACTTCAAACGGAATAGGTGGTATGTTTGTGTTGCCAAAAGGCAAAGAAATAAAATGAAGGAGGAAAACGAATCATGAAAAAGAAAGTTTTATGCATGAGCCTTGCTGCAATGCTTCTGTCGCAGACAGGCGTTATGGTAACACAAGAACACAAACATGTCTGGATTGACGATATTAAAAATTCAGATGAAACCACCAACAGGTATTATTGCGAATGCGGTGAGGTCAGGGATGAAATCATAGCAGATATACGGAATTTTGTAGTCAGCTTTGATGCAAACGGCGGATATGTGGAAACAGAAACGGTTGAAACATATAAGAACCGCATTAAAAGGCTTCCCATACCTGAGAATACATCAGATTATCAGTGGGATGGCTGGTATACGGAACCGGACGGCGGTGAGATGGTTACAGAGGATTGTGTATACGACAGCAATACAACGCTGTATGCACATTGGACGGTAACAGGCACATATACGCTGAAATTCGCCTCATATGGCGGTTCGTATATACGTCCCATAACTGCATTATACGGTGAAACGTTTGACCTTACAGAATATGTCCCTGAAAAGACAGGATATATATTCAAAGGATGGCATACCGATTCAAGAACAAAGGATAACAGGGTAGAGAAGTACATATTAAACTAGGACGGAGTAGTATATGCTAAGTGGGAAGCAGACCCATTACAGGAACAGCCGGACGAACTGATGAACACAGATACAATATACTTGACGGATGAACAGCTTGCTAAAAGAACTGAAAGAATTAAAAATATCATTGCTGCGCTTAAAACAATAATGATAAAGCGTGTAAGATAATCAGCAATGCAGAGCATATCGCAGATACGGTATGCTCTGCATTTCTTATGCAGTAATCAAGGGAAATGAAAATGATATATAATAATTCAGTTTAATAGGACGTATGAGGCGATGTATGGGGGCTTTTACAGAGTTAAAATAAATGATGAGGGAAGTAATGGCAGAACAAGTATAAAAGGGATTTGGATCGGTTTTGAGAAGGACAATAAATGTAATAGTAATTAAAGTAAAAACTTGCTTTGAACTTATTTACAAGAGAATAAAAAGAAGATATAATATAGAAACATGGTAATGTGAGGTGATGGATTTGGATAACAGAAAACTTTTGGAGAGGATAAATGAATTAAAAAGTAAATTAAACAAACTGCAAAATTTGGTGCCGGAAAGTATTGAAGGCGAGATACAATATTCAACAAATATAACAACAGGGAAAAGTCTGTATGATATTGCTAATACGGCATTGAAATATGAAAAGCGGGACTGCTGCGGAATGCTTGAGAAATATTTGTACGGGGAAACGGAAGATAAGGTGTGCGCACTTTACGGACTCAGACAAACAGGCAAAACGACATTGATTCGTCACTTGATTCAGAATATGAGCTCAGAGGATCTTTCAAAAACCGTATATATAAAAATAAATCCAACTGATACTATGGCAAAGCTTAATTTCGATATGAAAAAGCTGTGTCATCAAGGATATAAGTATATCTTCATTGATGAAATAACACTGATGCAGGATTTTATAGATGCAGCGGCTGTGTTATCGGATGTATATTGTGCAATGGGAATGAAAATAGTTCTTTCAGGAGCTGATTCTCTTGGCTTTTGGTTTGCCGCTAACGAAGAGTTGTATAACAGAGTCAAAATGATACCTACAACATTTATTTCGTTTAGAGAATATGCGAGGTTATTGCACACGGACAGTATTGATGAGTACATCAGATACGGCGGCATTCTGCATGCCGAAGAAATTGATTTTGACAACAAAGAACTGCCTGCAAAAGAAACTGTATTCAATATCAACGAATGGATGAGGAGATACATTGATACGGCTGTAAGCAAAAACATTCAGCATTCCCTTGTATGCTGTAAGGACGGCGGACAGTTCAGACATCTGTATACTCTGTATGAAGCAAAGGAGTTTACAGGGGCAATAAACCGAGTTATAGAAGATATGAACTATAAGTTTGTACTTGAAGTTCTGACAAGGGAATCTATACACAATGACTTAAAGCTTTCAGAGAAAAATATGAGAAGTCAGTCCGATTCTGAAAAACACGCAGAAGTTGTTGATGCTGTAATCAAAAGGTTATCAGATAGATTGGAAATACGCGGAAGAGATGCGCAGAAAATTGGTATCACTCGAACTCATATTGAGGAAATAAAGGAATACTTAAAAGCGCTTGACCTGATTTATTGCGGTCCCGTTGAAACTACTGCAGCCGGTACAGAACCATACGAGAATATTATATTCACACAGCCGTCAATAAGATATTGTCAGGCACAAGTGTTGGTATATTCTTTGATGAATGACAATGCATTTTCAGAAATCAGCGAATATGATAAGTGTGATATTATCGGCAGAATACTTGACGCAGTGCGCGGAAGAATGATGAAGGATATAGTCCTGCTTGAAACTTCTAAAGCTAAAAGAACGAAAAAAGTATTCCGGTTGCAGTTTGACGCGGATGAGTTTGATATGGTTGTGTATGACAGTGAAACAAATACATGTAAAATTTATGATATACAGTATAGCAGAGAAGTTGTTCATCATAAGTACATAAAATTGTTTGATGAGAAAAAGTGTTTGGCTTGTGAGAATAAGTACGGTAAAATTACTGAAAGGGTTGTTATATACCAAGGGGAAAGTTATATAGCGGAAAACGGTGTACAATATATAAATGCAGAGGAATATCTGAAAGCATTGTGAAATTAGGATTATGGTAATTTTAAATTATATAATACAAAAGTATCAGACGGGCGATGCGGAAAACATCGTCCTTTTTCTATGTCGAAAACGGCAGGAATATTTTGAAGCAGGAAAAAGCAGTGGTGTCGGCAAGCCGACATCACTGCCTTAAACACCGACCGGCAGAGCCGTTCGGGATGGTGCTGTTTGAGGGGGTGTGGTGCTGATTTGATGTCGGACGTGGAAAAAATGCGATGAAATGGCGGTTTAGGTGGTGTTTTTGACGGTGTTTGAGCAAGAAAGGAGGATTTATGGCAAAGAAACACATTAGCTTATGGATAGATGAAGATATACTAAAAAAATCCGATGCGAATATAAAAATAGCCAAGCTGAAGAACAGAAGCGAGTTCATAGAAGCGGCGATAGACTTCTATAACGGCTATCTGCATAATCAGGTCAACGAGAGCTTTATCGGCAAGACTTTGATGAATACATTCCAGAGTACAATGAACAGTTTTGAGAAGCGTATGGCCCGGCAGATGTTCAAGCAGGCAGTGGAAACTGCGAAGGTGTTCTGGCTTGTGGTTCGCGGACTTAATATAAATCCGGAGGATGTCAATGACCTGCATTTAGATTGTGTGGAGGAAGTAAAAACAATAAACGGAGCGATACGGTTTCCATATAAGAGCAGGGAGGACGATGAATAATGCCGAAAATAATGGTTAAAATTCTGCATATCAAAGCGGCAAAATCAGCGGAAAGATTCGTAGAATATATCGCAAACCGCAGCGGAGTTGATAAATCTTTAAGCAGTCAGGTAGTCGTCTTAAAGGCTACCGAAAGGCAAAAGGAATATATAAATGAACTGTTGAAACTCTGTCCAGATGCAAAGGACAGCTATGAATACGAGGACTATATTGAAAATCCTACAAGACAGAATGCATCTGCCTTTATAAGTATAGTGGCTGAATATAACCCTCAGTTGTTCGCTGACAGGGAAACATATATAAACTATATCGCAACAAGACCTAACGTAGAAAAGCATGGCGGACACGGACTGTTCGGCGCGGAGGATAAGACTGATATTGCAAAAGTCAAGTCGGAGATTTCAAATCATGACGGAGTGATATGGACTCCGATTATTTCATTAAGACGCGAGGATGCCGCAAGGCTTGGCTATGACAATGCCGAGATGTGGCAGGCTCTTATTCAGTCTAAACAGATGGAGCTGGCAGACATATTCGGAATACCGTATGAGGATTTTACATGGTATGCCGCATTCCATAACGAGGGACACCATCCGCATCTGCATATGGTGGTGTATTCAAAGAACAGTAAGCGCGGCTTCATTCAGGAACAGGATATAGAAAAGGTCAAGTCTGTTCTGGCAAATGAAATATTCAAGAGCGATATGTACGAGCTGTATGATGCTAAGACTCAGGCAAGAGAGAAAATATCGGACGAGAGCAGAAAGAAGCTCGGTGAGTTTGCCGATGCAATAAAGTCAAAGGAATATTCAGAGCCGGAAATAGGTCAGATGCTTGTGTCATTATCAATTAAACTGATGAATGTCAAAGGTAAGAAAGTGTACGGATATTTGCCTAAACAATTGAAAAATGAGGTTGATGATATAGTAAAACTGCTTGCCAAAGACAAGGATATACAAAATCTATATAACGAATGGTGCAATATTCAGAGAAAGATTGTAGGCATATACAGGGACAAGGAAGTGGAATTTCCTGCACTGTGGGAGAATAAGGAGTTCAAAAAAAATACGGAATGCGGTTGTAGGAGAAGCAGTCAAGCTCGGAGACGACCGCTCTTTTTTTGATGCCGGAATTGATAATGATATACAAGAAAGAGCAAATCAATTTGAAACGGAAATGAATACGAATATGTATGAAAACGAGCCGGAATTTGAAACAGAGCCGAAGCCTGCAGAAAATATTTCAGCGGACGGTTTAGAAAAGATTTCAGAAAATCCTCTTGACTTTGATATTCCCGAAACAGTCTGCTGTGATTACAGACAGCCGTATAAACGAGCAAGACGTTTGCTGTATAACGATAAAGATTATGAACGGGCATACAAAGCTCTGGTCACAGAAGTAAAGCATGGGAACGTACCAGCTATGTTTGATTTGGGTAAGATGTATCAGAATAATTTATACGTTGATAAGGATAGCAAAAAGGCGGAGTATTTATTTAAGCATGCGCTTCGGGGATATATTCTCTTAGAAAATGCAGAGCCGTCAGATTTCTTTGAATATCAGATAGGCAGAATATATGCGCTTGAAACTGAATTTCAGGACTATGTTAAAGCGAGGGGATGGTTTGAAACGGCAGCGGATAAGGAAAATAAATATGCAATGTTTGCTCTCGGTAACATCTATTATTACGGAAACGGAACGGATATTGACTATGAAAAAGCGTTTGACTATATGAGCAAAAGCGCGGAAAGAAGATGTGTTCATTCGTATTTCAGACTCGGTTATATGCTTAGAAAAGGCATTGGCTGCGAAGAAAATATAGAAGAATCCGATAAATGGTTCTCAAAAATGATTGCGCATTATGAGAGCTGTATCATAAAGCTTGACGCGCTTAACTATTACATACTCGGTCAGTTATATGAGAAAGGCTGGGGCTGTGAAAAAGATATTGATAAGGCAATGCAGTATTATGCGGAAGCTTGCGAGGCTAATAACGCCAATGCGGAATTTGCTCTCGGCAGGCTGTATATAACGCAGGGTGATGAGGAGCAGGGAGAGGAATATATAAACAGAGCAATCGAACACGGCAATGAATATGCAGAGGAATGGTATGAGAATTGGAAGGAGTACCGGCAAAATATTTATACGCAGGCAGCAGTACACTCAGCGGCAAATTTGTTCTGCCGCCTTGCAAGCCTTATCAACATATCAATAGTTACGCCTAATGCTTTTGCAATACTATAATATTTATCTAATCGACCGGCGGATTTACCTGTTTCAATTTTAGATAAGTAATTTTTGCTTATATTTGCCTTTTCTGCAATTTCTTCTTGGGTTTTATCAAGTTCAAAACGATATTGTTGTATATGTTTACCTATTGTAGCATAATCAAAATCCAAATAAAACACCACCTTAATAAGAATTGCTTGTATAAATTTTAACATATTTTTTTACCATTTAAAACAACTGTTAGATTGACCAAATAATACTTTCGGATTATATATATTATAAATGGTTTAATGTAATTATATGTTTGGATAATTATTGAAGATGAAATAATAAAAAAGGAGTAAAACAAAATGAAAGAATTAAAATTCAAACCAACAAACAAAACAGTAGATTTTTTTAACGAATTTAGCGTGATTGATAACTTGTCTATTGAGATAATGTTAAATCGGGTATTATGCTGCGCAATTAACAAAGTTCCTTTTGACGCGGCAATCATACTATTATGGTATGTAATAGTATGTATAGACAATTTAGATAACAGACAGCAAAACGAGCTTATTTTTTCTCTTATATTCCTGCTTATATGCTGTACAATAAACGATGAATTTAGTATAGATAATGCTTTTGAAACGCTTGAAATGACATATAATGACATCGTTAAAACAATTAACGTGAGCAGTGCCAAATCGGATAAAGATATGGAAATACCGCCTAAAATATGTTACGGGGAAAAAATCAAAGTAAAATTAGCGCCCCTTGCTATGAAAATAAAAGAATATAGCAAATTGCAAGGTATAGCAGTTGAGGAAGCAATAGAGAAAAAAATTGAGGAAATGAGCCCATATAATCCCAATAAGGCGGAGGAAATTATACTTACTCGTTTTATATATATGGTATCAACACAAATTCCAATACAAGTTAGCAGTACAATTTTTTTATTTATCTCAAATTTAATCTTAAACAATGAAGATATAAACACGCATTTTGAACAGTATATAGAAGAACTTAAAAAGAATTGTATTGAGAGTATGGCGACAAGTTATAAACACCGCAGAATAGAGGAATTAAAAGAAAAAATTTATAAGTAATAATATAAATTAAAATATGTGAGGTGGTTGCTTATGAAAAGAAATTCAGTATTTGCGGTAATATTAGCTTGTGTCTTGTGTCTAATTACAGGCTGCACATCAACATCTAACGTTCCACCACCCACGATTGAGCCGACACCTGTTGTAACCGTACAGCCTACCGAAAGCCCTACCGAAACACCTGTATCAGAATTAACCGTACATTTTATAGATGTCGGGCAAGCGGACGCGGCAGTATTACAATGCGGTGATGATACAATGATGATTGACGGCGGAAATGTTGCAGACAGCAGCTTGATTGTCGCTTATCTTAAAAAGCTGAATATTGATAACATAGATTATATGGTATGCACTCACGCGCATGAAGATCACGTCGGCGGTTTGTCCGCTCCGCTTTCCGTAATGCCCGTTAGCGCAGTATATGCTCCTTCTGCGGAGGCGGACAGCAAGGCATATCAGAATTTCAAGCGAAAGGCGGCAGACCAAAATACAGAAATAATGCACCCTGAAAATTACGAGAGTTTTCCGTTTGGAAGCGCAAGGGTAGAAATTCTTGCTTGCCCTGATAATGCGGATAATCTCAATAACACATCAATTATTTTAAAGGTAACGCACAAAAATAAGTCTTTTCTATTTACGGGCGACGCGGAGCGTGAGGAAGAACAAACGCTGTTAGACAGAGGATTATTAAAATCTGATGTTCTCAAGGTCGGTCATCACGGCTCGGACACATCAACATCATATCCGTTTTTACGCGAGGTAATGCCTGAATATGCGGTTATATCCGTCGGGAAAGATAACACTTATTGCATCTTGCTCAGAACATACAACAATGAAAACAGGTCACCGTCTTGACGGTATGATGTATTCTTGTTCATCACTTGGTATTAAAATCGGTGGTGCTCTTGGTACAGCAATCTGCGGCTGGCTTCTTGACGCTGCAGGCTACATTAAAAATGCTGCTGTTCAGACACCGGCAACTATCGGCATGCTTCAGTTCCTATATTTGTGGGCACCGGCAATTCTTTGTCTGATAGTAACATTCCTTCTTTCACGCTTGAAGGTTGAAAAGGCAAATAAACTTCTTATGGAAGAGAAAAACATTTAAGGAGTGATTGAAATGAAAGAATATGAGAGATTTGACAGAATCGGTACAACGCCGCACAGAAGCTATTACATTCCTTTTGCACCGGAAGATGTTGTAAGAACTAAGCACAGTATTTTAGACCGTACATCAAGCTCACGATTTACTTCTCTTGACGGTGTCTGGCAGATTAAGCAGCTTGACCATGTAGAAGATTTCAATGTAAATGAGAAAGTTGACGAAAGTATTCCAGTTCCTTCATGTGTTCAGATGCATGGATTTGACCAGATTCAGTATCTGAACACAAGATACCCTTTCCCGGTAATGCTTCCGCATCTTCCTTATGAGAACCCTTGCTGGCATTATCGCCGTACATTTAACCTGAAGAAACAAAGCGGTGAAAGATACTATATCAATTTTGAGGGTGTTGACAGTGCATTCTACATATACATCAACGGCGAGTTCAAGGGATACTCACAGATATCTCATTCAACAAGCGAATTTGATATTACTGACCTTGCAGTAAACGGTGAAAACACAATTGATGTACTTGTTCTAAAATGGTGTATATCTACATATCTTGAATGTCAGGATAAATTCCGTTTCTCTGGAATATTCCGAAATGTATATATGCTCACACGTCCTGAAGAACATATTACCGATTATAAAATTGAAACAAGAATATCAGATAAGGACGGCATATTCAAATTCATAAATGAAAGCCCTGTTGATGTGACGATCACTCTTGACGATAAGACCACAGTTGCTCCTGCAGGCAAAGAAGCAGAAATTGTAATTGATGACGTAAAGCTATGGACTGCTGACGAACCAAATCTCTATACTGCCCAGCTTTATGCAAACAACGAAAAAATCATTGAAAGCGTTGGTTTCAGAGAAGTTTCAATTGACGGTAAGGTTTTCAAAATTAACGGCGAAGCTGTAAAACTCAAGGGTGTTAACCGCCACGATTTTCATTGCGAAACCGCGGCTACAGTAAGTCTTGAAGATCTTGCAAAAGACATCCATCTTATGAAGGAGCTTAACGTTAACGCCGTCAGAACATCTCACTATCCAAACAGTCCTGAATTTTATATGCTATGTGATACTTTCGGTATCTATGTTATGGATGAGGCTGACTTGGAGATGCACGGTGCCTGCAGTCGTGACGGCCGTTATGAAATTGACCTATGGAAAGAATACGCAGAAAATGAATTCTTTACTCCTGGCATTACAGACAGACACGCCGCACTTGTTGAACGTGACAAAAACCGTCCGAGTGTTATCATATGGTCACTCGGTAATGAAAGCTCTTTCGGGAAAGCATTTTTCGGCGGTGCAAACTATATCAAACGAAGAGATAATACAAGACCTGTTCATTATGAGGGATTGCAGAATGCTGACTCTAAATATTATTACACTGAACTTGTGGATATGGTCAGCATGATGTATCCGAGTTTTGAAAAAATCCGTGAGGATGTTCTTGAGAATGAGAAAGAAACACGTCCATTTGTACTTTGCGAATACACACACGCTATGGGTAACAGTTGTGGCGATATCGCAGAGTATTGGGATATGATTTATAATAATGAGCAGATGATGGGTGGATTTATCTGGGAATGGGCAGATCATGGTATAAAAACAGATCAGGGTTTCCTTTATGGCGGCGACTTTAAAGAACCTGAACACGATGGTAATTTTTGCGCTGATGGACTTTTAACACCTGACAGAAAGCTTAAGTCTAATGCACTTGAGATGAAAGCTGTATACAGCGGAAAGACTCATTCGGAAGTTTGTAAAATTGATGCACCTGCAAGCACATATAAATTCTCATCAACAATCAATATTGAAGTAAATGAGCATACCGGCGAGATAACCTCTATTAAGGCAGACGGAAATGAAGTTCTTCGAACTCCAATACACTTCAATATAATCCGCTATACGGATAATGACCGTGATTTGGTTGCTCATTGGATTGATCGTTGTCATCTTGAGGCTTGCAAACCGCATATATTCTCCTGCGAAAAGACAGAAAACACTTATAAGTTCACAGGAGTACTTGCAGCGAACTGTTTGATGCCGGCCGTGGAATTCGAATTAAAATATGAAGTATTAGCAAACACACTTATAGCAACTATCTCATACAAAATTGCTGACTACATAGAAAGCCTGCCGCGTTTTGGTATTGAATTTGGCGTTGATAAATCACACGGAAATTTCTCGTATGTTGGATTTGGTCCTACAGAAAGCTATGTTGATAAGCATGTAGCCTGCGAATATGGATACTATGTAAGTTCTGCAGAAGAAAATTATGACAGAGAATATATCCGTCCTCAAGAATCCGGAAGTCATTACGCTTGTAAATATCTTGCGGTAAAAGATTTGTTTAAGGTAACGGCTGACTTGCCATTCTCTTGTTCAGTTAATCCTTTTACTACAGAACAGCTCAGAACCACTTTGCATTCATTCGAACTTGAAGAGAATGATTTCGTAAATGTCTGTATTGACCTTGCTATGCGTGGTGTTGGTTCAAAGTCCTGCGGACCTGATTTGCCGCCGGAATATGAAATTCCAAAAACATATTCAAACACATTTAAATTTGTATTTTAATTGACTTTACGATAATTCTAACTGAACACGAATTGCAGTTATAACCAGGAGGGAAATTATGATGACCAGAGATTACGAACTCATAGACAGTATTGAAATGCTTGAAAAGGCAATTCAACGTATGGATTTTGCAGAAAACGGTACTCCGTACATCTTAGATTGGTCACATGCTACACAAGGCAATGCCTCGGCAGATGTAGCAAGAATATATTTGTTGTTCTCACTTGCAGGTGATGTTTCAGGTGCAAACACATATCTTGACCTGTTTTGCAAAAAGAGTGACACTGCAAAACAATATGTTCAGAAGTGGATGCCGATTGTAGCAGCATCACAATCTGTAAAAGGCAATGAAAAAGAAAAGGAGCTCTTACTTTCTTGGGTAGACGTTGTCGACTACGAATAAGTTTTAGTTAACCCTCTCGAACCACACCGCACAAACTATAAAACAAAAATACGGTCTGTATGAGCCGACCCCCAAAAGTTAGACCCAAAATCTAACGATTGGGAGGTCGGTTTTTTCATGGCAAAATATAGTTATGAATTTAAGAAAAAAGTTGTACAAGAATATTTGGATGGTAAAGGTGGATATGCATATATTGCAAAGCAAAATGGTATTCCTGCTGAAAGTCTTTTAAGACGATGGGTAAATGCGTATAAGAAATTTGGTGATGAAGGATTACTTCGTTCGAGGAAAAATAAGAATTACTCTTTTCAATTTAAACTTTTTGTGGTAGAATTGTATTTAACAAGCGAGGTCTCTTATCAGGAATTAGCACTTTCGCAAGGTATCAACAATCCTAGTTTATTGGTAAAGTGGGTTAATGATTTCAGAATTTCCGGAACCGAAGCCTTGAGACCCAAAAAGAAAGGTCGTAAGAAAACATTGGATATTAAGGAGTTTAAAAAGCCTTCTAACCCTATTGAAGTAAAGTCTGTAGATACAAGTGCTGAACACGTCAAAGAACTTGAAGATGAATTATTAAAACTCAGAATAGAGAATGCATATTTAAAAGAATTGAGGAGATTGCGTTTAGAGGAGGAAACTCTTCTGAAAAAACAGCGAGAATCGTCCACAGTCTCCGAGGACAGTTCAACTTGAAAGACATTCTCGCAGTAGTTGGTTTTCCAAAAGCAACATATATGTATTGGCAAAAGCGATTTGACAGAGAAAATCCTGATAAATATTTAGAAGATGAAATCACCAAAATACACAACGAAAACAAAGATTACGGTTATAGACGAGTATATAGAGAACTACGAAACAGAAATTTTTTGTAAATAAAAAGAAAGTTCAAAGAATTATGCAAAAATTAGGCTTTCAGGTTACATCATTTACACGCAAAAGTCGCAAATATAGCTCATACAAAGGCAATGTTGGCAAAATCCCCCTAACAGAATTAATCGTCGTTTTAACACTTCTGTACCGCATCAAAAGATAACTACTGATACTACTGAATTTAAGTATTATGAGATAGACAACAAAGGCAGAATGGTGATTAAGAAATTGTATTTAGACCCGTTCCTTGATATGTTTAACGGCGAAATTTTAAATTACAGTATAACGCAAACACCATCAGCTGTTGGTATATTGTCTGCACAAAAACGAGCGATAGAAATAACCTCTGATTGTCAATACAGAAGAACATTTCATTCAGACAGAAGCTGGGCATATCAAATGGAAGCATATTCGTCTGCTCTCAAAGAAAACAAAATCTTTCAAAGTATGTCTCGTAAAGGTAATTGCTATGACAACTCTGTTATGGAAAATTTCTTTGGAATTTTAAAGCAGGAAATGTATTACGGCACTACATATTACAGCTTTGACGAACTTAAAGAAGCTATTGAAAAATATATAAAATATTACAACGAGAAAAGAATTAAAGAGAAACTTGGGTGGATGAGTCCGGTACAATACCGACTTAACACCTTGGCTGCATAAAAATAGCGTAGCAGTCCTTAAAACTACTACGCTATAAAAAGTCTAACTTTTGGGGGTCACATCAAAATCATCAGCCTTTTACTATTCAACTATTTTTCCGATAACAATTCCGTTTTCGTTTCTTTCAAGAAGAACATTTCTGAATTGGTCGTTTAAATCTATATCGGACGGTGCGTGGACTGTAATGTAATTATCTGTTTTACCCTCAAAAAGTCCGTCTTTTGCAGGTTGTTCAAAAAGTACACGCATTGTTTTGCCTATAAAACGATTTATAAATTCATCACGCGTTTTCTGTGTTTCGGCTATTATTATTTTACTTCGCTTTTCTTTTACGTCCGGTGAAATTTGGTTTGGACGTTTTGCGGCTGGTGTTCCGCGACGTTGCGAATATTGGAAAACATGGGCGTCGGCAAATTTTATATTGCGTACAAATTCAACTGTTTTATTAAATTCTTCATCACTTTCATCAGGAAAACCGACCATTATATCGGTAGTGATTGCAACATCGTCAAATGCCTCTCTTAAACCGTCCACAATGCCTTTAAATTGAGCGGTTGTATACTTTCTGTTCATACGTTTTAATGTTTCGTCACAACCGGATTGGAGCGATATATGGAAGTGGTGGCACAGCTTTTTTGAATCCTTAATACTGTCTATAAATTCCTGATTTAAAGTCATCGGCTCAATGGAAGAAAGACGTATACGCTCAACGCCGTCAATCTTGTCAACGTCCATAATTAAACTTTCAAGCGTTGTGTCACCGAGATCGACACCGTATGACGCAACATGAATACCGACAAGGATAATCTCTTTAAAGCCGTTGTGTGCAAGCTCCTTGATTTCTCTTACAACATCATCTTTTGCTCTACTGCGAACAGGACCTCTGGCATAGGGGATAATGCAGTAAGAACAAAACTGATTGCAGCCCTCTTGAATTTTAATAAATGCACGGGTTCTGTTTGAATATTGCTTTATTTGAAGTTCTTCAAATTCGTGGTTACTCATTATATCCGAAACGTGATTAATGTTTGATTCGGTGTTAAGTTCTTCAACAAGCGTAACAATGTTCTTTCTGTCTTTTGTGCCGAGTACAAGATTAACACCCTCAATGGCAAGAACTTCGTCAGGTGCGGTTTGAGCATAACAGCCTGTAACGGCTATAACTGCATTCGGATTAAGTTTTTTTGCACGACGAATAATTTGACGTGATTTTCTGTCACCCATATTTGTTACGGAACAGGTGTTTATAACATACACGTCCGCAACTTCGGTAAATTCTTTTATTTCATATCCGCTATCGGCAAATAATTCCGCCATAGCCTCTGTTTCATATTGATTAACCTTGCAACCAAGTGTATAAAATGCTGCTTTTTTCATCTTTTCAACCTTTCAAGTATATCTTTTGACAATATCGTTAAAAAAACCTTAACGACATTAGTATTATTATA
>ULUM01033044.1_pt1 | contig 26408 bp, 17 predicted proteins | sample 1958501 | NCBI WGS metagenome assembly ULUM01 (sample SAMEA4835760, study PRJEB28245) | human gut metagenome | biome: gut microbiome; material: fecal sample | place: Denmark | collected 2008
CGTTCGAAAGAGGATGCGAAGGATTACCGCTACTTCCCGGACCCGGATCTGCCGCCGGTGCACATTTCCGACGAGTGGATCGACCGCATTGTGAAATCCATGCCGGAATTCCAGCCGGAAAAACAGGCACGCTACGTGGAGCAGTACGGACTGCCGCAGTACGATGCGGGCATTCTGACCGGTTCCAAGAAGCTGTCCGATCTCTTTGAGGAGACGACGGCGCTCTGCGGCAAACCGAAAAAAGTGGCAAACTGGCTGATGGGCGAGACCTTACGTCTCTTAAAGGAGAACGGCCAGGAGCCGGAGGATCTGCAGTTTTCACCGAAGCATCTGGCATCCCTGATCGAACTGGCAGAAGCCGGATCGGTCAACAACCAGGTGGCAAAAGAGGTATTTGAGCAGATCTTTGCAGAGAATGTCGATCCGGAAGCATACGTCGAGGAGCACGGACTGAAAACCGTAAACGACACCGGCCTTCTGGAAGAAACCGCGAGAAAAGTTCTGGAAAACAACCCTGGCCCGGTAGAGCAGTACAAATCCGGAAAGACAAAAGTCCTCGGATTTCTGGTCGGCCAGGTCATGAAAGAAATGAAAGGTAAAGCCAACCCGGCAGCAGCAGGAGAGCTGCTGCAGAAGCTGCTGTCTGAATAAAGAAAACAAAATTGCACGAATGGAGGCCTGGAAATGGTCTCCATTTTTCTGCCCGAAAAATCAAAGAAAATGCATAATCTGCCTCCTTTTGGGAAATTCTTTATAAAGAAACCGGAAGAGATAAAAAGACGATACAAAATCCGGAAAAAGGAGGTTTCTTTACATGAAAGGACTGGATTACACCGCACTCACAGTTGCAATCATCGGAGCCGTCAACTGGGGCTTGATCGGATTCTTCCGCCTCGACCTCGTCGCCCTGATCTTCGGAAACATGACGTGGCTGAGCCGCATCATCTACGCGGTTGTCGGCATCTGCGGCCTCTACCTGATCTCCGTCTACGGAAGAATTTCCGACCACGTACTGGGACAGGCGTAAGAACAGGAACCCTCTCATATACGCAGAGAAAGGCGGTATGAGAGGGTTTTCTTCTGCTGTTTTAGGAAGGACAAAACAAATATTGCGGCCCTCTGTATGGTTTTGAGCAGGGATATGGATCAGAAAAAGAAAAAATACCGGATACTTCTGATGCAGCTTTCCTGTGCCGTTCTTCTGGTGAGTGATGCCGCAGCGTGGGCATTCCGCGGAAGTCCGGGGAGTCTGGAAAGAGGTATTGTGTATGTGAGTAACTATCTGGTTTGAATGTGATAGATCTTGCTGAATGGATTGCCCTTGCAGCAATTTTTATCAGCTGGTTTGGAACAGGTATTTTATGCAACGGATCTGGATTGTTTCGTTGTGCTGGAACAGGATGGTGACACTCTGTTTTTACAAAGCGTGGTCTGCAAGAAAAAGACGGCGATGAAGAAAATCTTAAAAAGAATCATTATGAAAAAAGAAACCGAGAAATTTGCGAAAAACATCAAAACGGAAGCAGAGTTTCCGAACTCGCAGAGGAATATGCTTTATCGGAAAAGAGCATTCAGCGGATCCTGCGCTGCACAGCAGCAGACGGAAAAAATACGGACTGAATACAAAAACGGAAAGACAGCCATGGAAGAACCCCCGGTCTGTCTTTTGTATTTCTGTTGCTTTTTTTTCCGTTTTTCCTTGCATTTCAGAAAGATGCTGTTATAATAAGGGAAAGTGAATAAATATACATTACATGAGGAGAGAAGGAGATTATTATGAAAATGAATTTTGCAAAAAAAGCAACAGCACTTGCAATGTCCGTTTTGTTTGCTGTTTCGATGGCAGGCTGCGGAAGTTCTGCATCTACCGCAAAGAAAGTAGAAGTAACATCCGTAGAGGATCTGGCAGATCTGAAGATTGGTGTACAGACCGGAACAACAGGTGATTCTCAGGCGAGCGATGCCGTTAATGCAGATTCCCAGATGCAGCGTTACAACAAAGGCGCCGATGCTATTCAGGCACTGAAAAACGGAAAGATTGACTGTGTTGTCATCGATTCCCTGCCGGCAGAAAAATTCGTTGCAGCAAACGATGATCTGAAAATTGTAGAAGGCATTTTTGATACCGAAGAGTACGCGATGTGCTTCAAAAAAGGAAATGAGTTAAGAGACGAGTTCAACACTGCATTGGCAGAGCTGAAAGAGGACGGAACTCTTGATGAGATCATGAGCAACTACATTGGTGATGAAGTCGGCCAGCATCCGTATGAGTCCCCGGCAGACGTGGACCGTTCCAACGGAACGCTTACCATGGCAACCAACGCTGAGTTCGAGCCGTGGGAGTACAAAGAGGGAACCGATATCGTTGGTATCGATGCTGATATTTCCCAGGCGATCTGTGACAAGCTTGGCTATGAGCTGAAAATTGAGGATATGGCATTTGAAACTATCCTTGCATCCGTCAACAGCGGAAAAGCAGATTTCGGCGCAGCCGGAATGACCGTTACTCCAGAGCGTGAGGAGAGTGTTGATTTCACCGATACTTACGCAAATGCAACGCAGGTTGTTATTGTAAGAAAGTAATCTAATAAGAGGAAAAAGAGCGGCTGTCCGCCAGGCAAAATGGTGCAGCCGCTCTTTTTGCAGGAAATGAAACCACAAAGGAGAGATGTATTCTATGGAAAATTTACAGCATCAGTTTAACCGCTACTTTGTAGACAACGGTGCTACAGAGTGGTGGCTGACCGGTCTGAAGACGACGCTGCTTGTCACGGTAATTGCACTGTGCATCGGTGTTGTGCTCGGACTTCTCATCGCGCTGATCCGTTCGACACACGAGCAGACCGGTAAATTAAAACTTTTGAACATTGTGGCACGCGTCTATCTGACGATTATCCGCGGAACGCCGTCCATGATTCAGATTCTGTTTTTCTATTCCGTTATTTTTGCAACCGTAAACCTGAACAATATCGTGATCGGCGGAATTGCATTCGGTATTAACTCTGGTGCGTACGTTGCCGAGATCTTCCGTTCCGGAATTATGTCTGTGGATAAAGGACAGACGGAAGCGGGACGAAGCCTTGGTTTAAATTCGGCACAGACTATGCGTCTGATTATCATTCCGCAGGCGTTTAAAAATGTTCTTCCGGCGCTGATCAACGAGATGATCGTGCTGTTGAAAGAGACCGCCATCATCGGCTATATTGGAACCATCGATATTACAAAAGCAGCAACCCTGGTACAGAGCCGTACGTACGATGCGCTGGTTCCGCTTCTCTCCGCAGCGATCTTTTATCTGATTCTTGTTATGATTCTGACCTATTTCATGGGCAAACTGGAAAGGAGACTGCGTAAGAGTGACCACTAACGAAAAAGTATTAATTAAAGTTGAAAATCTGCAGAAGAGCTTCGAGGATAATAAAGTTTTAGACGGAATCAGCACAGAGATCCGTCAGGGAGAAGTTGTCGCCGTTATCGGTCCTTCCGGTTCCGGAAAATCGACGTTTCTGCGCTCCTTAAACCGTCTGGAAATTCCAACCGGCGGAAAAATTTACTTCGAGGGCGTTGACATCACGGCGCCGGAAACTGACATTGACCATGTGCGTCAGAAGATCGGAATGGTATTCCAGCAGTTCAATCTGTTTCCGCACAAAACCGTTAAGGAAAATATCTTGCTCGCTCCGGTGACGTTAAAACTAATGACACCGGAAGAAGCAGAGAAAAAAGCGATGGAGCTTCTGACCCGTGTCGGACTGCCGGACAAAGCAGATGCCTATCCGGGAAGCCTTTCCGGCGGACAGAAGCAGCGAATCGCCATCGCGCGCGCCCTTGCGATGAATCCGGATGTCATGCTGTTTGACGAACCGACTTCTGCACTCGATCCGGAGATGGTAGGAGAGGTTCTGGAAATTATGAAAGAGCTTGCCGAATCGGGCATGACCATGGTTGTTGTTACACACGAGATGGGTTTTGCCAGAGAGGTGGCAACCCGCGTCGTCTTTATCAACGAGGGAAATATTCAGGAGGAGAATACGCCGCAGGAATTCTTCGCAAATCCGCAGCACCCGCGCCTGAGAGAATTTTTATCGAAAGTATTATAAGGAAAAGAAATGAGAAAAACCGATGTTCTGTGAAAATAACACGCACAGAACATCGGTTTTTTGATGTTATAGAAAGAACTTATTTGGAAATCGGGCGGGTAGCTTCTTTCAGCCACTCTTTTTCGTCCCCTTCCAGATAAGGAGAAATCTTCTCATACACTTCTTTGTGGTAATTATTCAGCAGCTCGACATCTTTCTCTGTCATATACTGCGTATCGATACCGTCGAGGTCGATCGGAACCATGGTAACGAACTCAAAGCGCATGAACTGGCCATACATGTTCTTTTCTGCTTTGCGGCAGAGCATCAGGTTCTCGGTACGGATACCGTGGCTTCCTTCAATATAGATACCTGGTTCGTCGGAGGTCAGCATACCTTCCTCGAGAACGGCATTTTCCATGCGTTCCGGAACCATTTTCCAGCGGAAACCGTTTGGACGCTCATGGACATTTAAGAGATAGCCGACGCCGTGGCCGGTTCCGTGATTGAAGTCAAGGCCTCTCTCCCAGAATGCCTGTCTTGCGAGGTAATCGAGATTGATGCCGATGCATCCATGGAGAAATTTTGCGTTTCCAAGACGCAGGGTTCCCATCGCGGTGATGGTGAAATGCTCTTTTTCTTCCTCAGTCAGCGGTCCGACAACAATGGTTCTTGTGATATCGGTTGTTCCTTCATAATACTGTCCGCCGGAATCCACGAGGTACATGCCTTTTGGCTGTAGAACGGAGAAATCTTCTTTCGTTGCCTGATAATGGCACATAGCGGCATTCGGGCCGTAAGCGGAGATGGTTCCGAAGCTCGGCTCAATGTAGCCTTCCTGCTCTTTTCGGAAGGATTCCAGTTTCTCTGCAACGGAAACTTCGTCCATCGGGATTTTGCCGATGTTTTTCTTTAACCAGTAAACGAAACGGGTTACAGCAACGCCGTCTTTGATGTGGGCTTTGCGGATATTTTCCATCTCAACTGGTGTTTTCAATGCCTTTAAGGAAGAAGCCGGGTTCATCACATTGACAATCGTGTTTTCGCCCATGACGCTCTGGCAGATCGTGTAGTTGACTTTGGCTTTCTCCAGAAGAATCGTTTTTCCTGTGATGCCGGCAGCGAAATCATAGACAGCATCGTATGGATGAATCGAAATACCAAGACCGGCAAGATACTGTTTTACTTCATCATTTAAAGTTGCTTCCTGAATAAACAGATGGCCTTCGGTTTCGGTCAGAATGAGGTAGGAGAGGACAACCGGATTGCACGGAATATCGTTTCCGCGGATGTTCAGCATCCAGGCGATATCGTCGAGTGCGGTCAGGATATGCACCTCGGCACCGTTCTCTTTCATCTTTTCGCGGACTTTTGCAAGACGGTCAGCAGCGGACTCGCCGGTATATTTGGAATCAAGAATCCAGACCGGTTCTGCAGAAAGTGCTGGGCGGTCGGACCAGATTTCACCGATCAGGTCACTTCGATAGGAGAGAAAACGCTCCGGAAGTGTCTTTTCCAGTGTCTCACCGAGCATCTCATTGACAACACGGCCGTCGAAGCCGATGGTCATGCCTTCTTTTGTATTTGCCTGCAGGTATTCCTCTACGGTCGGAACACCTTCCTGGCCCATTTTCATTAAAGTAACGCCGGTTCCGGCAAGCTCTTTGGCTGCCTGTACGAAGTAGCGGCCGTCGGTCCAGAGGCACGCTTCATCCTGGGTAATAACGGCGGTTCCGGCAGAACCGGTAAAGCCTGTGATATACGTTCTTGCTTTAAAGTAAGTTCCTACATATTCAGATTCATGGTAATCGGCGGTCGGAACCAGATAAGCGTCCACGCCGTAGGCTCTCATTTTTTCGCGGAGAGCAGCTAATTTTTCTGGTATCATAATTTTTTCCTCATCTTTCTTTTCGAAAAATACTGCCGGCATTTTTTTCAGGATGCCGACATTTTTATTCTATCACATTTTCCAGATCTGTCAAAGTGATGATTGAGAATTTGTCTCACTGTTTCCGAAATTTTCTAAAATCGTTTCGCATTTGGAGATTTTTCCTATTTTTCAAGAGCTTTTTTGCACCATTTTGGTTAAAAAAGCAGTAAGATAAAAATAAAGTGAAAAGCGTGGTGAAACTACGCGAAAAAGCAGAAACTATGAAGAAAGGGGGACATACTGTAATGCATACAATATGTCTGAAAGACAACTGGACATTAACTGTCCTCGGAAAAAATGTTTACGATATTCCGGAAACTCCAATTGAAACGAAGGTACCGTCTACCGTTTACGGCACCCTTCTGGAGAAAGGCCTGATCCCGGATCCGTTTTATCGTGACAATGAGCTCGATGCACTGAAATTGATGGAGAACGATTTCGCATACGAGACAACGATCGTGATCAGTGAGGAAGACAGAAAAGCGGACCGTCTGTTTTTACACTTCGACGGAATTGATACCATCGCAGATGTTTATCTGAACGGAGAGAAAATCGGCTCCGCAGACAACATGAACCGTGTCTGGGAGTATGATATTACCGATCTTGTTGCAGGTGATGCAGCCGATACCGTATATCAGGTAAAAGTGGTTCTGCATTCCCCGACAAAATTCATCGCAGAAGAAGAAGCAAAATGCCCGGTTGGAGCAGCATCCGATGCAATGCCGGGATTCCCGCATATTCGTAAAGCAGCCTGCATGTACGGCTGGGACTGGGGTCCGCGTCTTCCAGATGCAGGACTGTTCCGTGAGGCTTCTGTTCTCGCAGTAAAAACTGCCCGTCTGGCACAGGTATTTGTAGGACAGGAGCATCATGTAACTGGAAAAACCGTTCATGGAAATGTGGTTGACTTCGTCCGCCTGACCGCAGATGCTGAAATCGAGTGGATGCCGGGTGTAACCGACGGTAAAGCAAAGATCGTAATGACCGTTACTTCCCCGGATGGAAAAACCGTTCTGACCGCAGAAAGCGGCACAATGGATCCGCTGACCAATTCTGCACCGGCAAAGAATCTGACCGGACTTACCTGTGATCTTCGCAGCAATCATGTACAGGCTTCCCTTACCGTAGAAAATCCGGAGCTGTGGTGGCCGAACGGCTATGGTGCACAGGCACTGTATCAGGTAAAGGTAGAGCTCGTTGCAGACGATATCCTGGATACCTGGGAGAAGAAGATGGGTCTTCGTACCATCACCGTAAATACTGACGTGATGGAAGATGAAGTCTTTGATGAGCACATGACCGGCCAGTCACCGGATTACGATGACGGCGACAACATGATCATGACCAACGGTGAGAAAAAAATCATCATCACCGATAAACCTGCAAAGACCGTAAAGGGCCGTAACTTTGCGTATGAAATCAACGGACTGCAGATCTTCGCGATGGGCGCTGACTACATTCCGGAGGACAATATCTTAACCCGTCAGACGAGAGAGCGTACCGATCTGCTGCTGAAATCCGCACAGGAGGCAAACTTTAACTCCCTGCGTGTATGGGGAGGCGGATACTTCCTCGATGACTTTTTCTATGATGTCTGCGATGAGAGAGGACTCCTCATCTGGCATGACTTCATGTTTGCCTGCGCATCCTACGAGCTGACAGATGACTTCGAAGAGAATATCTCCGCGGAGATCCGTCAGAATATGCGCAGACTCCGTTCCCATGCAAGTATTGCTCTGTGGTGCGGAAACAACGAGATGGAAACCCAGTACGAAACGCTGGCATGGCAGAAATCTAAGAAACAGACGTATGATTACATCCATCTGTATGAGTACATCATTCCGAAAATCGTCAAAGAAGAGGATCCGGAGAAATTCTACTGGCCGTCATCCCCGTCTTCAGGCGGAAATTACGAAAACAGCAATGCAGAGAACGTCGGCGATACCCATTACTGGGGTGTATGGCACGGAAGCGAGCCGTTCACCGCTTATCGTTCCCACCATTACCGTTTCCTGTCCGAGTTCGGATTCCAGTCCTTCCCGGCACTGCAGACTGTAAAACGGTTTACCGAAGACGGCGACCGCAACATCTTCTCCCGTGTCATGGAAATGCACCAGAGAAATACGGCTGCCAACGGAAAGATCCTGAACTACATTTCACAGACATACCTGTATCCGAAGAACTTCGACGAGCTTCTGTACTGCTCACAGCTTCTTCAGGCCGATGCGATCCGTTACGGCGTTGAGCATTTCCGTCGCTTCCGCGGTACCTGCATGGGTGCTGTTGTATGGCAGCTGAACGATATCTGGCCGGTAGCATCCTGGGCAAGCGTGGACTACTATGGAAACTGGAAAGCCCTGCAGTACGCAGAGAAGAAGATGTTTGCACCGGTCCTGCTTTCCTGCGAGGAGCACGGAGAGATCGATCAGAAACCGTTTGTCAACACACTGCCGCATCCAATTGATGTCAGTGCAGACCTTCATGTTGCCAATGAGACCGGTGAGCCGATCGTCGGAACCGTAAAATGGTCCCTGTGCCGTCCGGATTCTTCCGTAGTCAAAGAGGGAGCCTTCGAGGTGAATGCACCGGCTTATGGCGGACAGTGGATGCCGCATCTTGATTTCAACGATCAGGATCCGCTGGAAGTTCATCTGACCTATGAGCTGGTTGTTGATGGAAACGTAGTATCTTCCGGATCAACTCTGTTCTGCGCACCGAAGCATTACCATTTTGCAGATCCGAAGCTTTCTGTATCAGTAGACGGCGATACCGTAACCGTAACCGCAGAGAACTTTGCAAAATCTGTCAGCGTAGAGACTGAGAACGGTGTGCTTCGTCTGGACGATAACTTTGTGGATATGGAAGCCGGAACAAAGACCTTCCGCATTCTGCCGACCGCAGACTTTACCGCAGAGGGAACCGGCGTATCGGGCGCATACCGCGTAAGAAGCGTTTATGAGACTGCAGAGAGATAAGGAAAAAGTTTAAAGAAATACATAAAAAAGAAAGAGCGTGCAGCAAATGCCTGTGCGTTCTTTCTCTGAAAAAATTCGAAAACAGATGATCGTTACCGTCCAAGCCGGAGTTTTCGTGCCTGCTTCGGCGTGATGCCTTTCAGTTTTTTGTAGCAGCGGATAAAGTAACTGCAGTCCGTATAACCGACCTCCCGCGCGATAAACGAGATGTCGTGGCTGGAAAACAAAAGCATATTTTCGGCTGCATTGATCCGGGTTGCTGTAATGTATTCCTTGCAGGTCATATTGTACCGGCGGTAGAAATTCATGGAAAAGGTGGAGTGCGACATATTGCACATCGCGGCCAGTTTTTCTACGGTCAGCTCCTCAAAGTAGTGGGAATCGATGTATTCGGAAATCAGGTCAAACCCGATTTCATAAGAAGGATGAACGCCAGGAGCCAGAAAGAAATCACCATTTTTCTGCCAGATCCGCGCAAACTTGGTGACGATTTTCCGAAGATCGGCAGTTAATACCATCGAATAACCGAATTCTTTACTCTGATATTCAGAAAGAATATCGGAAAAAAGCGGAAAAAGATTCATTTGGGCCGTCTGTTCCGGAGAAAAGATACAGGGACAGCGGTAGGCGTGAATCCCATGCAGCATGGCGCGCAGATCGATTTCATCCGTTTTGCAGGACGGCAGAAGATTGGGATCGAATTTGATCACATCGTACTGAACTGGAGAAGAACCTCTCGCAAGAGCGATGGAGTGGACGCATTTGGGCGGAAAAAGAATGACAGCGCCCTTCGTGCAGGTGGATACGACATTGTCAAGGGAAACTTCGATTTCGCCTTTGCGGACGTAGAGAAGTTCTACATAATAATGCCAGTGCGCCGGAATCGGCAGGAGATCGCGGGTGCTGTCAAAAAGAAATGCCTCATAGGGAGAAGCAATTGGATCGATGTATTCGTATAAATTGTTCATGCCAGTGATGTAAAAACCTTTCGTCTAAGTTATGCTCTATTATAGCCGCATTTTGCGGTCTTGACAAGACGAGGGGGAATCAATAAAGAAACAGGAAATTCTAAAAGAGAAAGGACAGGATAGAAAAAATACCATGCAGAACACAACAAATGATATGACAAGAGGGAACAGCATGAAACTGATTTTTCAGTTTTTCCTGCCCATTCTGATCGGAAATCTGTTCCAACAGCTTTACAGCTTCGTGGATTCCATGGTTGTCGGAAAAGGAATCGGAGATACGGCGCTTGCCGCAGTTGGAAACACAGGCTCCGTTCATTTTCTGATTATCGGCTTTGCCGTCGGACTGACGGGTGGCCTTGGCATCTGTATTTCACATTCTTTTGGTGCAAACGATACAAAAAAGCTGCGGAAAGAGATTGCCATGTCGGTCTATATCTGCCTTGCCATCGGAATCGTGATCACAACGTTCAGCCTGCTTCTGATGCGGCGGCTGTTTATCTTTCTGCAGACGCCGGAGGATATGATGACGGATACTCTCGTGTATTTCGGAACAATCCTGGCCGGAAGCACCATCACGATTTTCAATAACTTTGTGATGACACTGCTCCGCTCGGTCGGAAACAGCAAGGTTCCGCTCGTCTCCATGGTGCTTTCTGCCATTGCCAATATTGTGCTGGATCTTCTCTTTGTGTTTCCGCTTCACATGGGTGTATTTGGAGCAGCACTTGCCACGGTTCTGGCGCAGGCGATTTCCGCGCTGTACTGCTTCTGGCACATCCTCCGTGCACCGGAGTTGCTTCCACAGAAGGGGGACTGGAAAGCGGATGGAAAAATTCTTGCCGCGCTGACCGGAAAAGGTCTTCCGGTTGCAGTGATGAATTCTGTTACTGCCATCGGAGGAATGGTGCTTCAGGTCTTTGTCAACCAGATGGGAACCGCCTATGTGGCTGCGTATGCGGCATGCATGAAGGTCTGCGGTCTGTTTGAGCAGCCGGGTGTGACCGTCGGACTGGCGCTTCTGACCTTTACCGGACAGAACTATGGAGCAAAGAAGTATGACAGAATCAAGAGCGGCGTATGGGCCGGTGTGATCCTGTCGAGTCTAGTCAATCTGCCGTTTGCGGCGCTGGAAATTTTCGCGCCGAAATTCCTGGCATCTCTGATGCTGAACGATCCGACCGTCATTTCCTACACCTGTATCTTTCTTCCGCTCACCGGAATCGCATTGTTTCCGCTTGGATGGCTTTTCGTATTCCGAAACGCCTGCCAGGGCATGGGAAAAACGGTACTGCCGATGATTTCCGGTGTTGTTGAAGTTGTGATGCGTGTCGGCATCGTTCAGATTGCGGTTCCGCACTTTGCGTTCCGCGGTGTCGCATTCGCTGAGATTTCCGCATGGATTGGCGCGGGAGCGATGCTGATGGTTACGTATCTGGTGTATCAAGTGCGGCTGTCAAAAGGTGTTTCGAAGTAAAAATAAAAATCCCGGATTCTGGATACCTGCCGTAAAAGCAGGAACCGAAAATCCGGGATTTTTGTTTTTGAAAGATTTAGTTGTTTTCCACCGGTGTTCCCATGTAATAGAAACCGCGGCACTCATCCAGATATACATTCTGCAGCGTGCCGATCAGGGAAGCATCACCTTTGAAATGAACGAGCGTATTGTTACTCATACGGCCGGTCACAAGGGACGGATCCTGTTCATTGATGCTCTCGACGAGAACTTCTTGAACTGTGTGGGTATGTCTTGCCGTTACCTCACGGGAGATTTCCTGTACTTCAGCAAGAAGACGGTCGAAACGGTCCTTCACAACATCGACCGGAATCTGATCCTCCATAGCGGCAGCCGGTGTTCCTGTTCTTCGGGAATACTGGAAGGTAAAGGCGCTGTCGTAGCGGACCTTACGTACCACATCCATCGTTTCGAGAAAATCTTCCTCTGTCTCGCCAGGGAAACCGACGATGATATCGGTTGTCAGGGAGACATCCGGTACTTTCGCGCGGATGCGGTCAACAAGGTCAAGATACTGCTCTTTCGTGTAGCGGCGGTTCATCAGCTTTAAGATGCGGCTGCTTCCGGACTGGAGCGGGAGATGAAGATGGAGGCAGACCTTTTCGCAGTCGCGCATCGCATCGATCAGCTCCTCAGAGAGATCCTTCGGGTGGGAGGTCATGAAACGGATGCGTTTCAGCCCTTCGATTTTATTAACCTCGCGCAGAAGCTGGGCAAACGTCATCGGCTCCTCAAGATTCTTTCCGTAAGAGTTGACGTTCTGACCGAGCAGCATGATCTCCACAACGCCGTCTGCAACGAGGCGTTTGATCTCTGCAACGATTTCCTCCGGCTTCCGGCTGCGCTCGCGGCCGCGCACATACGGTACGATACAGTAGCTGCAGAAGTTGTTGCAACCGAACATGATATTGACACCGGATTTGAACGGATATTTCCGGTCAACCGGAAGATTTTCCACGATCTTGTCGGTATCTTTCCAGATATCGATCACCATGCGGTCCTCGGTCATACAACGGACAAGGTATTCAGCGAAGCGGTAGATATTGTGGGTTCCGAAAATCAGGTTAACGAAATGATAGCTTTTTTTGAGCTTTTCGACAACGAGCGGCTCCTGCATCATGCATCCGCAGAGGGAGATGATCATGCCCGGATTTTTCTTTTTGTATTTGCCAAGCTGTCCGAGACGGCCGTAGACGCGAAGATTGGCGTTTTCACGGACGGTACAGGTATTGTAAACGACAAAGTCAGCATCCTCGGTCTCCACAATGTGGTAGCCGACGGTTTCCAGGATTCCCTCGAGCTTTTCAGAATCGCGGGCGTTCATCTGGCATCCGAATGTTGTGATACAGGCAGTCAGGAATTCTTTGCCGTTTTTTTTCGCGCGTTCTGGGACGAGCTGCTGTTTTAAGAGCGCCATAAAGTAATACTGGCGCTGCGGTTCTGCTTCCGGAGCCGGGAGTGTGATATCAACGTCCATCAGGTCGATGCCGGAAACCTCTGCATCCGGAATCGTTCTAAGATCTATTTTCATAGTTGCTGTTCCTCTTTTCTGGGTAGTAAAAATCGTGGCAGAATGCCGAGAAAAAAGACCCGTCGCATCGGATCTTATCTGTCTGTTATTTTATCGTATCTGTGGGAAAATAGCAAGAAAAAAAGGTGCTGCAATCGAAACAGAACACCAAACCGAAAATTTTACGGTTTTTCAAAATTATAACAAAATTTCAGAACCAATTCTTGACAAATGACAAAAATCGCGCTAAAATTACAGCCATCGTGTAAGATAAATTCTGGGAAGAGAAAAAGTAAATGCGGAAAAAGCGTTTGCAGAGAGCTGTCGGAGAAGGTGCGAGACAGCAGCGTGTCCGGATTGAACATCATCTCGGAGAAGGGAAACCCAAAGAACTGTTTTTATTGTTTCATTAAGATAAAGACAGGATTCCAGTAGGTTTTCACGGGAGTTTCCCGTTACAGAAACCGCGTATGCTTGTGCGTGTATTCGTACTTGTTTCAAAGGAGAGACAAGGGTGGTTTGCGGAAAAAATATGGTCCGTCCCTGGTTATCGTGGGGCGGCTTTTTTTATGCAGAAATACCGGTAATACAGCCTGGCAAGAAACAAATCCTGCTGCAAAACACGCGCAGACAGGAAAAGGGAGGAAACATATGAAAGTGTACAAAAAAATCATGAACGGCGTGGCATTTGTCGAGAAATTGATTCTTGTGCTGTCCACGATCCTGATTGTTGTGCTTACGGTCGGAAATGTCCTGTCTCGTAAGATTTTGCATCAATCCTGGTCATTTACCGAGGAACTCGTTGTTGCGGTATTTGTCCTGATTACACTTCTCGCTGCAGCGCTCGCTGCCCGTGACGGAGAGCTGGTCAATCTTTCTTTACTGCCGGACCGTCTTTCAGAAAAAGCGAGAAGAATTCTGCTGGTGGTCAACACGGCTTTCAGTGTTGCATTTACCGCAGTCCTGTTTAAATACGGCATGGACAAGGTTCTGACCCAGTTAGCCAACGGAAAGAGAACCTTCGTGCTGAACTGGCCGGAATGGATTTTCTGGTCCTTCGTACCGATCGGAGCCGCCTGCATGACGCTCCACATGATCGAGTATCTGATTGATACCTTTGTAAAAGCGAAAGAGGAGGGAGAAGAAAAATGATCAGTGCAATCCTTTTTATTTCATTCTTTATTTTCCTGATCCTTGGTATTCCGATCGGCATCTGCCTCGGTTTATCCTCGATCTGCGCAATTTTATATTCCGGCACATCGCTGACGATCGTTGCCACCAACATGTATTCCGGCATCAGTAAATTCCTGCTGCTTGCCATTCCGTTCTTTGTCCTGTCCGGAAATATCATGGCAAAGGCGGGTATCTCCAAACGGCTGATCCGTTTCGTTGATACATGTGTCGGCCACAAAAAAGGCGGTATCGCCATCGTGTGCGTTATCGTTGCCTGCTTCTTCGGCGCTATTTCCGGTTCCGGTCCGGCAACTGTTGCAGCTCTTGGTATGGTTCTGATTCCTGCCATGATCGAGCGCGGCGGCTTCTCCGCACCGTTTGCCACAGCGCTGATGGCGACATCGAGTTCGATCGCAATCGTCATTCCGCCGAGTATCGCATTCGTTGTTTACGCATCCATCACCGGCGTATCCATTGCAGATATGTTCACCGCAGGTATCGTTCCTGGTATCCTGATGGGTGTTGCTCTTGTAATCGTTGTTCTTCTTGAGGCAAAGAAACACAACATTCAGCCGACGCAGAAGAAGGCAACGGCAAAAGAGAGATGGGATGCATTTAAGGATGCGTTCTGGGGATTCCTGATGCCGGTTATTATTCTTGGCGGTATCTATGGAAGCGTATTCACTCCAACAGAAGCAGCAGCCGTTTCCGTTGTATACGGTCTGTTTGTCGGAATCTTTATCTACAAAGAAATTAAGATCAAAGATCTGTGGGATCTGATGGTAGACTCTGCAAAGACCACCGGCGGTATTATGCTCATCGTAGCAAGCGCTTCCCTGTTTTCCTTTGTCTGCACCAAATTCGGTATCGCGCAGGCAGCTTCCGATCTGCTCGGAAGTGTTGCACATAATCAGTTCACATTCCTGCTGATCGTCAACATCATTTTCCTGATTGCAGGATGCTTTATCGATGCAAACTCTGCGATGTACATTTTCATCCCGATTATGCTTCCGGTCTGCAAAGCCCTTGGCTATGACCTGGTAGCATTCGGTATCGTGGCAACCGTCAACCTGGCCATCGGACAGGTAACTCCACCGGTTGGTGTCAACCTGTTTGTTGCCATTTCCGTAAAACTGAAAAAAGGAATGGAAGTTACCATTCAGCAGATTTCCAAAGCCGTTATGCCAATGATCGCGGCATCGGTAGCGGTTCTGCTTCTGATTACGTATGTTCCGCAGATTTCCACGTTCCTTCCAAAAGCGCTGGCAAAAGACGGAGCTTATACCGGAACCGTAGCAGCGGCAACGAACTTCGACACTCCCGGCAGCGATGGTGCGGATAGCAGCACAAATGGAACTTCCTCCGGCAATGAGGATTACAACGATATTGCCGATTACAGTGACCTTGGATGGGAAGAGCAGACCTGGAACTTTACCTGCTCCACCACTGAGACCAGTACCTGGGCAGAAGGCGGACGTAAGTTCGGCGAGCTCATGGAAAAAGCAACTGGCGGCAAAATTAAAGTCAACGTATATGCCGCAGACCAGCTGACCAACGGAAACCAGTCCGAAGGTATCCAGGCGTTGATGAACGGAGACCCGGTACAGATTTCGATGCACAGCAACCTGATTTACTCTGCATTTGACCCGAGATTTAACGTCGTATCTCTTCCGTTCCTGTTTGATTCCGTAGAAGATGCGGATGCAAAACTGGACGGCGAGGCAGGCGAAAAATTAAAAGAGATCCTCGATGAGTACGGTCTGCACTGCATGGGAATCGCCGAGAATGGTTTCCGTCAGCTGACCAACAGCAAGCAGGAAGTAAAAACCGTCGATGATATGAAGAACCTGAAAATCCGTGTAGCAGGAAGTAACCTGCTAATGGAGTGCTACAAACGCTGGGGCGCCGATGCGACCAACATGAACTGGTCTGAGACCTACACCGCCCTGCAGCAGAAAACCGTAGAAGGCCAGGAGAATCCGCTTCCGGCTATCGATGCAGCCAGCGTACAGGAAGTACAGCCGTACTGCTCCATGTGGAATGCAATTTATGACTGCCTGTTCTTCTGTATTAACGGAGATATCTATAACAACCTGACCCCGGAGCAGCAGAAAGTTGTCGATGAGGCCGGACAGAAAGCCGTCGATTACGAACGTGCCATCAACCGTGCCGGTGACGATGAGATTATGGACCGCTGGCAGAACGAGAACGGTGTCAAGATCACCAAATACGAAGATATGGACATCGACTCCTTCAAACAGGCGGTAGACGGTGTAGATGCGTGGTATCAGAACGAACTGGAAAGCCAGGGCTATGACGATGCCAAAGATCTGATTGAAGCCTTTACAAAGAAAGATACATCTTCTGCAAGCACCTACGATGTAGAAGACAGAAGCGATCTCGACTGGCCGGAGCAGACCTGGAACTTCACCTGCTCCACGACAGAAACCAGTACCTGGGCAGAAGGCGGCCGGAAGTTCGGTGAGCTGATCGAAAAAGCAACCGGCGGCAAGATCAAAGTCAACGTATATGCCGCAGACCAGCTGACCAACGGAAACCAGTCCGAAGGTATCCAGGCACTGATCGATGGAGATCCGGTACAGATTTCCATGCACAGCAACCTGATTTACTCTGCATTTGATCCGAGATTTAACGTCGTGTCCCTTCCCTTCCTGTTTGATTCCGTAGAAGATGCGGATGCCAAACTGGACGGCGAGGCAGGCGAAAAATTAAAAGAGATCCTCGATGAGTACGGCCTGCACTGCATGGGAATCGCCGAGAACGGTTTCCGTCAGCTGACCAACAGCAAGCAGGAAGTAAAAACCGTCGATGACATGAAAAACCTGAAAATCCGTGTGGCAGGAAGCAACCTGCTGATGGAATGCTACAAACGCTGGGGCGCCGATGCCACCAACATGAACTGGTCCGAGACCTATACCGCCCTGCAACAGAAAACCGTAGAAGGCCAGGAAAATCCGCTTCCGGCAATCGATGCAGCCAGCGTACAGGAAGTACAGCCGTACTGCTCGATGTGGAATGCAATTTATGACTGTCTGTTCTTCTGCATCAACGGGGACATTTACGACAGTATGACTTCGGAGCAGCAGGAAGTAATCGATGAGTGCGGACGTCTGGCAACACAGTACGAGCGTGAAATCAACCGCGCCGGTGATGATGAAATCATGAACCGCTGGCAGAACGAGAATGGTGTAACCATTACCAATTATGAGGATATGGACATCGATTCGTTCAAACAGGCAGTAGACGGCGTGGACGAGTGGTATCAGAAAGAACTGGAAGGCCAGGGATATGATGATGCCAAAGAGCTGATTGATACGTTTACAAAATAATGATAAAAATCCATCCATGACCTGGAGGTCTCCAGTGAGACTGCTTCCGGGCTTGGATGGATTTTTTATTTGAGTTTTCCAGAAAAACAGGTATACTGGAGGGTATCAGAAAACGGGAGAGTTGGAGCAATGAAACAGAAAAAAGAACGGGAAAAAGAAATCAGCCAATGGCCATGGATTTCCATGCTGCCGTTTGGAATTCTGGCGGGATACTGGGGAAAAAGGGAAGTGCGGATCACGGCAATTTCAGAATATGGCTTTCAGACCCGCCTTGCGGCACCGGCTACGGCGGAGCAGAAAAACGCACCGTGGGAACTGGCATTTTACGATCAGAAAACAGCATCCTACCAGCGGATTCTTCTTCGTGATGCGACTCTGCTACAGGAAAAAGAAGAGGATTTTGATACGATTTATACATTTGCGACAGACCAGGAAGACTACCGAAATGCGGTACAGCGCCTTGCCCTGCAGTACAGCCAGTATATCCGGTGGAAAATGGAGGACGATGATGCCGCGCTTGCAGAAGAGATGACAGGATATCCTGCGGAGCAGGACGCGTTTCATCTGGAAAGCCTGGAAGAGCAGAAAAAGGTATGGTTTTCCGGAATCGGGAAGGAAACATTTGTGGCATTGCAAAATGGCTTTGCGGAATCCGGGCAGCCCGGGCAGCCGGTCGAGCTGGCGCTCGAACTGGACCGGCCGGAATGGTATACGGCGTATCTTTCGATGGAAAGTGCGGTGTTTTTTGATGCTTATTTTCGGAAAAACCAGATTCCAGATCCGTCGATTTTTCACCCAGACCGGCTCTATATAGGAAATGCTTTCTGCCCGTATTTGGCACCAACGGAAGAGAAACTGTTCGCACTGATGGATAAAGCCTGCCGGGAGTCGTTTGCAGTTACACTAGTCTTTCCTTTTCTGCTGGAAGAAAATCTGTCGGAAACGCAAGCACGTCTGCAGCATCTTGCCAGATGGTGTGAACAAGAGAACAAAACCATCGAGATTGTCGTAAATGACTGGGGAACGGCCCATCTGGCAGCTCAGCTTCCGGTGTTTTCTCTCTGTCTTGGCGTGCTGCTCAACAAGCGAAAAAAAGATCCACGGATGGCCTATAAGCTGGGGAACCGGACGCTGTTTGAACAAAATAGCGTTCATGCGGCGTTTTACCGGGAATATTTAAAAGAAGAATTTCGGATGGAACGGTATGAATGGGAGAGCTGCGGCGATACTAGTACAAGGAAGTTTCCAGAAGGGAAAAACAGTCTTCGTCTTCCGTTTTATCAGACCAATACCTCGCAGTATTGCCCTCTGTATGCAGCGTGCACCGAAGGAAGCCGCGGAGCCCAGGTGCCGATACGCGAGTGCCCAAAGTTTTGTGAAAGGCAGGCGTTTTTGTATCCGGAGCATTTGCGGATGGTGGGGCGGTATAATTCATTGTTCGGGGTGGATTTGACGGTGTTAAAGAGAACTGGGGCGATGCTGGAGCTACGGGGCGTGGATCGGGTGGTTGTGAATTTGCTATAGTTAATTGGGCTTTTTGAATAAAAAAACTTGATTTTGAGAAAAGGACAGTACAATTAGGAATATGATATACCATCTATTAGAAATATTGTTGAAGCTATTATCTCAGAAATGTGGTAAAATAAACGGGTATTGATTATCGAAATCTTTGCTTGTGATTAATGTTGTATTATTTTTGGCATTAGTATGATAGAGTCACAGTTTTTGACATTTACGATAAATAATGATGATTACAGAGGATGGCATGTACGATGGTAGATTTGTTTAATGAGAATACTCTTTTTGTGCTTTTCTTTGCAATGGTTGCTATTTATAATTATTCTGCTTTAAAAGAATATCAGCGAATGGCGATTATCTATATTAGTGTTTATGCATTAGCTGCCTTGGATATTATAAGCATAAAATTGGGATTGCTTTTCTTAATAGTGGCCTTGTTTTGCTTTTTTGAAATTTTTACAACAGATGAAATGAAATTTAAAATTTTGGTAAATCCAATATATAAAATTTTAGATTTTATGTATATAGCAATTTTTCAATATTCTTTTCTTGGCATTTGCTTAGCACTTGTGATGTTAAAAGTAAAATTACCGGAAGCTTTGAATACACAAAATTTTATTTTTAGAGTATTGTCATGGCTATTTATGGTATGGACATTAACGGCTATCCTACAACAGAAATATGTTATACATACGTTTGGTGAAATGTATAAAGTGTTTTCACAGTTTCCAATTAATAAGGTTTTATTCAATAAAAAATTAGATGATGCTGGAAATATATTGGTTTCTATCGAAGATAAAAGATATTTTCAACGGCAGGCATATTCTTTCTTTTCAATAAAATATATTTTTGCGTTATTAAAGGATAAAATAAGTTCGCAGCACGGGAGCCCCAAAATTATCATTCTCTTTGAAAGTGGAAGGCATTTTGTGAAAAATGTTTTTGCTGAGTCGAGAGGGTATTCAACAATTCCGATGCAGTTGATTCGTTCTTTGGGTATTAAACGCGGATACAATTATAAATATAGAAGAAAAGTTTTTGAAATTTTATATTCTCGAATGTTTTTCAAAGGTATCGAAAAGATGCTGAATGAAGATAAAGTAGGACAGAGAAGGCATTTTAAAACATATTTACTGTATATATATTTTCATACGGTAAATACATTCCTTGGAGATGCTACGTTTAGCAAATTTTTAAATGCTTTTGATATGAAATACCGTAGTAAAAATGACAAAGACATATATGATTGTTCTAATGAAGGTATATTTATTGCCTGTATGGGGTTGAGTAAGAGAGCAGATTATATCAATCAGGACAATGTTGAGTATTATCTGCAATCTATCGACAATGTTGATTTAAACGCGGATATCATTTGCGATATGGTTGAGAAAATGATGGATAAGCCGTATGATGGAAATTACCTAAAATAGAACTTGATGATACATTTTATACAGCTGGATTTTTGATGTAAAAAATGTAATACGTCTGCAAAGAGAGGAGATCAAGAAAATGGGAAAAGAATTATTCGACAATATTCCCAGCAAGGTATCTGATTTGTTGTCTGATGTAAAGAATGGACGGATCGGTTTGCCGGACCTTCAGCGTCCTTTTGTCTGGAAAGATAATAAGGTTCGTGAACTGCTGGATTCCATGATGAAAGGCTATCCAATCGGATATATCATGCTGTGGTCATCTCCGGATGATTATGAAAATACAGGACATATTGGCAAGAATGAAAAAGTTTATAAACGTCCGGATGATCTTGTTATTGATGGACAGCAGCGTTTGACTGCACTACTTGCAGCAATGTATGGCGTGACCATCAAAGATCAGAATTATGAGGAAAGAAAGATCAAAATCTCCTTCAATCCTCTGACGTGCGAATTTGCTGTCTGGACACAGGCGTATGAACGCAATCCAGAATGGATCAGCGAGATTTGCAGCGTGTTTGCGGCGGACCAGGAGCACACTATTTCAAGATTCCGAAAGTCTTTTATTCGATCGGTAAATGAAAGCCGGGAGAAAAACGGGGAAGAACTGCTTACGGAAGAGGAAGAAGATGTCATTGAAGAAAACATCAATAACCTTTTGAATCTTGGAATTTATTCTCTGCCAACCCTGAAAATCAGTTCAAAAGCGGATGAAGAAGATGTTGCCGAGATTTTTGTTCGTGTAAACTCCGGCGGTCAGAATCTTACAGAAAAAAATTTCATTGAAACACTGATTGCTGTCTATGATAATGATGTCCATGCAAAGATTAACCGGTTTTGTGCAGAATCAAGAGTACCGGCAAATGGAACAGCGTTTAATCAGATTCTTCAGGTTGACCCTTCCCATTTGATTCGAATGTCTGTTGGCGTAGGATTTCGGAGAGCACGTTTGCGATACGCGTATCTGCTGCTCCGCGGAAAGAATTTAAAAACCGGTGAAATTACGCAGGATGTGCGTGAAGAGAATCTGAGAATTTTCAAAGAATCTTTAGACATGGTAACCAATCTCAATAACTGGCATGCCTTCATGAATCTTTTTGCTTCTGCAGGCTATTTGAAAGGCAGCCTGGTGGCATCATCCAATGCGGTAGTTTTCAGCTATGTTTTATATCTGATCGGAAAATATGAGTATAAAGTATCGTCTGTTGAACTTCAGAAAATTATTCGTAAATGGATTTTTATGTCTACGATTACTGGATTTTATACGGGATCTACAGAATCAGAGGTTGAAAAACAGTTTGCTGATTTGCGCGATGTCCATCATGCAGATGAATTCGTATCATATCTGAATTCTGTTATCGGCAACCGATTTACGGATGACTACTTTGTTTATTCGCTGCCAGCCGAGTTGAACAGTTCTTCGGCCAATTCACCGGCCTGGTACGGATATATTGCGGCAGTCAATGTACTGGGAACACCTATGCTGTTCAGCACAGCACCTCTGTCACAATACTTTGTATTAGGAGCAAATGGAGACAAGAATTCCGTGGACAAGCATCATATCTTTCCGAAACATTATCTTGAAAAAATCGGGTACGATAATGACCGTGACAGAAACCAGATTGCGAACTTTACATACTTGGACTATACAACAAACATTGATATTTCCGATGAAGCTCCGGCGGAGTATGTCAGCCGGTACCGAGAGAAATTAGGAGAAGAAGGATACAGGCTTGCCTGTGTTCAGAATGCATTACCTGAGAATTTTGAGCAGTTATCGTATCCTGAATTTCTGAAGCAGAGAAGATTATTGATGGCGCAGATCGTCAAAAAGGCATATAACGAACTTGACAAGTAAGTATCTATAAAATGTCTGAAGAAGTGTTTTCGGTTTAAAACAGAGAAAACAGTTTTGCACAGCACATGCTTTACATTTTCTATCAAGGAGATCATCAGAATATGAAAAACCAAACAATCGCTTATTACAACCAAAACGCAGCTTCTTTCATACAAGGCACTGTTTCTGTGGATTTCCAGATGACGCAGGATAAATTTTTAAACGCTTTGCCGGGAAAGAGAGTGCTGGATTTCGGGTGTGGTTCCGGAAGAGACACGAAGTATTTTCTGGGAAACGGTCTTGCTGTTACGGCGATGGACGGTTCAGAAGAACTGTGCAAATACGCCAGTGCCTATACCGGTATTCCGGTAAAAAACATGATATTTCAGGATTTGGATGAGATGAATCAATATGACGGCATCTGGGCGTGTTCATCGATTCTGCATTTGCCGAAAAAAGAATTAAAAATGGTATTCCATAAGATGGTAACAGCATTGGACACTAATGGGATTATTTATACCTCCTTTAAATATGGAACGTTTGAAGGCGAAAGAAGCGGCCGTTTTTTTACGGATTTCACACCGGATACTTTTTCTGATTTTATCAAGGATGTGGCGCAGATCCGAATAGAAGAAGAGTGGCTTACGGATGATGTAAGACCGGGAAGGGAGAGGGAAAAGTGGCTGAATCTGATATTGAAAAAGACAGGTTTCTAGCAGAACACGCAGATTTTAGATTTCGGGAACAGGTGTGTTATCCAAATGGCGGAATTTCCCGGTTTTATGATAATGGGACGGATATGGTTGTTATTGATGATGGTATCTGCTCTCATGAGCCAAAAGAGCCGGTTTTTCCCTATATGCTGATTACGGAGAAGCAGAATGATTATATGCATCGCTTTCAAAGGGTGTTTCGTTTTCTGGGATATGCGCGGGAAAATCTGGATTCATATCTTGCCAAAGATGGAATTGTCCTGGAAGGCGGTTATATACGAAACACAGGAGATCGGAGCGAGCAGGCCGATGCTTCTCCGCTGGAAATTCATTTCGAAGAGAATTTTTCAAGTGTTTATGGAATGAATGCGCTGAGATATCTGACGCGGGAATATGGAATCTGTGATGAAAATGGAAGGAATTATTTTCTCGATTATTTTGTCAGAACAAAGGATCAGAAATATGCGATCGAAGAAAACGGCCTTGATTACCATCATCCGCAAATTATTGGAGAGGAAAAATATCGCAATCAGCTCAAGAAACAAAATACGTGTGCCCTGTGGGGGATCAAGTTATTTCGCTTTTCCAAAGAGGATTGCGAATTTGCCAGTCGGATTGAGGATGATATCAAACAGTATTTTGGAAAAGATTCTTCGAATTTTGTGGATGACGGAATCAAAGTTGAAAGAAAAGTTGAGCTGTATGAACATCAGACTGTCAGCCTGCAGGAGATACAAAAGCGCAGAGATGCGGGTATCAAGGCATTTTTGATTGTGCTGCCTACAGCAGCGGGAAAATCGAAAATTGTGGAAGAAGATTTACGGACATTCGCGGAAGGAAAACAAAAGTTTCGTGGACTGATTCTGGTTCCGGGAGTCAATCTTTTGCTGGACTGGGAAGAAAGAATAAAGGCTTCGTTGCCAGAGTTAAAAGATAAGATTGATATTCGAACGTATGCCTTCGCGGCCAGACATTATACGGACACTACACCAGACTATTACAATTATCTTGTCGTGGATGAAGCACATCATGCGGTTGCGCCAGTGCTGAAAAGAGTTGTGCAATACTATCGGACAGAATTTACGATAGGCCTGACGGCGACGGATCAGCGGCCGGATAAAAGAAAGCTGGAAACGGTGTTTGGATCGTATACGACTTCGTTATCCTTAAAAGAAGCGATGGAAAAGGGAGTGGTCGCGAAAGCGAATGTTTACCGGATTGAAACGAATCTTGATCTTTCCAGTGTAAGGTTTAATGGGCGGGATTATGTCAATGCGGATCTGGAGAAAAGAATCCGGGTCACTTCAAGAAATGAGCTGATTGTCCAGGTACTTTCAGAGTATTTTACGTCTGGCGAAGCGGGCACGAGACAGGGTGTTGTTTTTTGTGTCAATGTTGCGCATGCGAACGAAATGGCAAAGCTCCTTAATAAGGCAAATATTTCAGCGGCCAGCTACACAAGGCAGACAAAAAATCAAAGTTCTGTTATGAAAGCGTTCAAAGAAAAGGAAATTCGTTTCCTGTGTGCCTGCAATATGATTTCAGAGGGATGGGATTATCCGGAACTCGGCATTCTGGTGATGGCAAGGCCTACGCTTTCCAAGGTTCTTTATCTGCAGCAGGTCGGAAGGGGACTGCGGAAAACGGACACCAAGAAAAATGTGATTGTGATTGACGTAGTCGATGAGTACGGCGCCATGATCAAGCCCTGCAGTATGCATTCTGTTTTTGCCAATCCTTATTATGTTCCATTTGGCGATATCACAAAAATGGATTATAAACCGGGAGATCTGGTGGTGATTGATGGAATGGAAGAGCGGATTGAGCGGATTACAGAGGTGGATATCCATTCTTTTGAAGAAAAATACGGCGATTATCTGAGCCAGGAGCAGGTTGCCAGGGAATATTTTGTGAATACGGGAACCATCACAAGCTGGATCAGAGCCGGAAAATTAACGCCAGAAGTGCAGTACAAATTCGGCAGTAAAACATTATATTTATTCAGTCCGAATGAAGTGGAAAAATATCGGAAGCAGCTTGGAATTAAGGAACACAACGATGCGACCATCAAAGAAGATTTTTTTGCGTTCCTGGAAGAAAGAGATTATTCACTTTCTTATAAAATGCCGTTTCTGCTGGCTTTTATCCGTCATGTGGATTCCATTGGAGATGCAAAAATAGAAGAGGTTCTGGGAGAATATATTGCTTTTTATCAGGACAGAATAACCCGGGGACTTCCCGTAGACCGGAGCACCTGCCCGTATAATGAAACGATGCTGCAGGATAAGAAAGCAATGCAGAGAAGCATGCTGACCAATCCGTTTGAGAAATTTGAGAGAAAACGGTTCCTGTATTATTCGAAAGATCTGAGTGTTCTCTCAATGAATCACGCGCTGTACAGCCAGATGGAAGCAGAGGACTGGGAGCGGGTGAGAAGGCAGATGGAGGAAGATCTGAAGGAGTATTATGCGAAAGTGGAAGGAGCTGTGCTGGTGAAGAGATAGCGGAAAGAATTTCTTCCCCAGAGATTTGATTTGGAAAGGTGCGTGTAAATATAGCAGGATACAAGAGATTACCGGTGGAATTTGAAGATTTTCAGGAAGTTTGAAAATTTGGATTTTACTATGTGGATAAAACAAAGCTGATTGAACAGCTTTTTGAAAGTAAACGGTAAATTCCGAGTACCTTTTTATCCCACTACATTTATGCCATAATCATACTGACCAAATTAACATAGTCCAAAAAGTTCAGTACTCAACTTTTTAGACTGACTATAATTAAGGGAGGGATGGTATGGCTACGCAAACCAGTCTTATAGCGCAGCAGGTCAGGATCCGGCAGTGGGCAGAACAAATTCGTGCCTGTCAGAACCGTCCGGCGGGCATGGAACCTGTCGTCCGCATTCAAAACACAAAAGGGCTGTCAGCGGAAATATTTCCCGGTGCATCACCAGAGATCATCCGTCAGCTTGTCGAGATATTCCATCATGCTGAATGATGCAGATGCTTCCGGTTTTAAAAAAGTTTATCTGGCGATGGGATTTACGGATCTCCGGCGTGGGATTGATGGTTGACATATGCACCAATGCAATAGTGCATGCTTTCCAAAGATTCAGAGCACCCTTTTCCGGCAACAAAAATAAAGCTGTTGTTTCACGAATCTTTGTTCGTTAAAACAGCAGCCCCTTAATATGTTGAATGAAATAGGTGGGGTGACATTTCCACATCTCCAACTAGGGTGACGGCTGCCCGTTCCGTCCTCTGATTTCATTCAATATATTCTATGCTCTTACAATGTAATTATACAATAGCTTATTTATTTGTCAAGTTTTTTTAAAGTTCCCTTGGCAATAAAATTTTTAACTCGTTTGGGAGTGAACCTCACATGACTAAAGTCACGTGCTTCCGGCCGC
>ULUM01009986.1_pt1 | contig 25458 bp, 14 predicted proteins | sample 1958501 | NCBI WGS metagenome assembly ULUM01 (sample SAMEA4835760, study PRJEB28245) | human gut metagenome | biome: gut microbiome; material: fecal sample | place: Denmark | collected 2008
CATTGCAATTAATCACGGCATGGCGGAGCATCAGGCGAGATACCGCGATTTTGTTTCGTTTCTCACATCAAACGGCTTTGCCGTTTATATGCACGATATGGCAAATCACGGCAAGTCAAACAACGATAAGAATTTGACCGGTTATTTCGGCAAAAAGGACGGATACAAGGCACTTGTCAAGGATTTTGACAGTGTGGTAAAGATTGCCAAGACCGATTATCCCGACAAAAAGCTCGTTATTATGGGCCATTCCATGGGTTCGTTTATCGTTCGTTGCTATACCGCATGGTATCCGAATGCAGGCTTTGACGGCGCGATTTATATGGGCACCGGCGGTTCAAATCCGATTGCAGGGGTCGGCGATTTTGTTTCGTCACTTATCGCCAAGGTTACGGGCTATAAAAAGAAAGTTGCTCTTCTTGACAAAATGACATTCGGCTCATATAACAATAAATTTGAAAAGCGCACTGCATTTGATTGGCTGACAAGGGATAATTCTGTTGTTGATAAATACATCAATGATGAATATTGCGGCTTTTTGTTTTCCGCACAGGGTATGAATGACCTTGTAAAACTCAATATCAATGCAAATCTTGACGATTGGTATGCAAGAGTGCCAAAAAATTTACCGATTCTTGTTATCAGCGGAGCAGACGACCCCGTTTGTGATTATTCCAAAGGCGTTGTCGAAATTGAAAATAAGCTTAAAGCAACGGCACATAAAAATGTTACAGCCAAGCTTTATAACGGCGCGCGCCACGAAATTCTGAACGAAACGAATAGGGACGAGGTCTATGCCGATATTCTTTTGTGGATTTCGGATAATGTTTTATAATTGCCTCACCGAAAAAGTGAATATTCAGTGCGATTATACGCAGTGCAGTTATTTGCTGTGCTGCGTTTTTCAATTTACACAAATTGCTCTCATTATTATTGGTAATTATCCTAATTGAAAATTCTGAATATTGATGATATTATAATTATATAAATACTAAAAAGGGAGGTTGCATATGAAGAATTCAATCAAAAAAATTATTTGTATTTTGCTGACTCTTGCCTTTGCAATGTCAGTGCCGTTTTCGTGTTTTGCCGCACAAAATGTGCCGTATGTCAGCAACGGACTTTATTATCGCTTTTCGGATAATGAGTATATTTCGTTTAATACCGATTATGACGAAATGATAAAATATTTTCAGTCTCGGCTTATCTCCCACAGCAACAAAATTGAGCAGTATCGCTTTGCCACTACCGATACGGAGTATAAATACAATACTCAAATCGACGGTCAGCGCGAGGCGGCAGCAGATAAGCTCGTCGATGATATTCAGCACGATATATTCACCTATGAATCACAAAACGGTTCTGTCGGCGGCGATTATCTTTATAAAATCACTGATTTGAGCGCTGATATTAATGTCGGCACATATTTGTCAGAGGGCGATGAGCCGAGCGGTTCAAATGAAAGGTATTACACTTTCAGCGTCACTTTCGGCAAAATAGAATATTCGTCAACCGCCGAAGAGGAGCAGTATTTGCTCGGCTTTGCAAAGAACTTTTCGTCGTCATATCTCACATCGTCAATGTCGGATTATGACAAAGTAAAAGTGATTTACGATTTTATTGTCAGAAATGCAACATATGATCATGATGTTTTCGGCGGCAAATATTCGTCTTCGTCAGACAGATACAGAATTGCACACTCCGCCTACGGCGCACTTTGCGGCAATCTTTTATCGTATGATTCAAGCGGCAATCTTAAATCAAATTCGGCAAAGCTCGATTTGACCGCAAAATCGTCATTAAACGGCGAAAAAATCGTTTCGGCATACAATCAGGGGCTTGCCGTGTGTGAGGGATATTCAAAACTGTTTTGCTATCTTTGCACATTCAACGGTATTCAATGCCGCATAGTTGACGGCGATTTTGATGCATCGTCGGGCAGACAGTCGGATGCCCACGAGTGGAATTATGTTTGTCTTGATGACGGAAGCGGAAAAAAGTGGTATCAGGTCGATACAACATTCGCATCGCAAAAATCATATAAAGAAATTGATTTTAATAATTACGATTATTTCCTTTGCGGCACTGTTAATACAAATTTCGGCATCAAAAATCATCAGCAGGCATATACCGCTCAAAATGCCGCCGTCAAACAGCTTTATGATTGGTACAGTGCCGAAAATGTATCATCATTAAACGATTATACAATTCCGTCAGCTGATTTGGCGAATGCAAATATAGACGAAAATGCAAAATTTATCGTTCGCCGCAGGGCAGAGTATTCAGACGGCGTTAAATATGTTTTTATTCTTCAAAACGCCTCGGCAAACAGCGATTCGCAGCGTGTTATGCTTGATGAAAACGGCAAAATTCAATACCAAAATGTTGCCGGATTTGATTATAACGGTAAGGCGTCTGAATACACGGTGTTCATTCCTTATCTTGTCAATCGTTCCGGCTCGGATTGCCCGAGCAGGGAATATTCGGCTCAAAATGTCAAGGCAACCTCTGTCGGCACATATCCGATTTATATTAACGGCGACAGCGAAAATCACGATTATTCCGTAAATTTCAAAATAACTCCGCTTGATATGTCCGATGTCGGCAGTTATGATTGTCAAATTCAAACTGAAAGCGGCTATATCGGCAGGGAAATAATACCGCAGATAAAAATTACCGATGGCTACGATAATCCTCTCGACAACGGCAGTGATTTTGACCTTATAATTACAAAAGATTCCAAACCGTCCGTTATATGCGATATGGGCACATATGATGTCACCGTTAAATACAAAAATAATTACAGCGGCTCGTTTTCGTTTAAATTCACTGTCGGCAAGGCTGATTTGTCGGTGCTCAAAATTGCAGGCACAAAAAATTGCAAATATTATCCGCAACCGATTTTAAAGCAAAACGGCTTTGCTAATATGGATGAATATATCAAGTCATGTATGCCTTATGTTGACGTAGGCTCTGTAAGACTGTATTACGGCAAGGACTATGATATTGTTCTTCCTAAATCGGCGTATGAAACGGATTTGACGGCAAAACTCGTTGCTCTCAACAACAGTCAAAATCTTATCGGCGGCAAAAGTACAACATTTAACTATCGTATTTCAAAATATGATATTTCGTCGCTGAACGGTCAGTATGCCGACAGCAACAAAAAAAATAAGTATTATTATAACGGTTCTGCCGTTAAGCCCACAAAGTTTGACAATCTCGACAAAACGCTTGTGCAGGGTACGGATTACAAAATTGTGTCATATGCAAACAACACAAAGGTCGGCACCGGCGAGGTTGTGATTGAGGGTATAAACGGATGTAAAGGCAGGGCAAAACTCAAATTTGTTATCAATTCGCCGACAATCAATTATATCAAGCCGACTTCAAACAGCAGGGTTGTTTTGTCATCGACAAAATATGTTTATAACGGAAAGGTCAAAAAGCCGTCCGTCACTGTTAAAAACAACAAAAACCAAACAGTTAACCCATATTACTACACTGTTTCATATCCAAAGGGTATGAAAAATGTCGGCTCTTACACAATCAAAATCAGATTCAGAAACGGCTACAAGGGCACATTCAGTGTTAAATACACTATTGTTCCAAAAGGCACCTCAATTTCATCAATTAAGGCAAAGTCAAAGGCGTTCTATGTCAAATGGAAAAAGCAGTCCTCACAAACAACCGGCTACCAAATCCAATATTCGACAAGCAGTAAATTCAAACGCGCAAAAAACGTTTTCGTTTCAAAAAATTCGACAACCTCGGCTACTGTCAAAAAGCTGTCGAAGAAGAAAAAGTATTATGTCCGTGTCAGAACATACAAAAAAGTCGGCAAGGCGTATTACTATTCATCGTGGTCCAAGGCTGTGTCTGTAAAAACAAAATAGTATATTGAAATATAACGGTCGGGAACAAGTCTGTGTTCCCGACCGTTAGACTGTTGATAAAGCTCCTGAAACACGCCAAGATAAGTTTAGCCGTTTAATGCTTTTTCTTGTGCAAATGGAGAAAACTGCAATTTATCGCATTCAAATAGAAACAAAAAGCGCCGTAAACATCAAGTTTACGGCGCTTTTGGCATTTTTCGTTTTTTGCTCACAAGCGGTACCGTCGTACAGCAAAGTTCGCAAGAAAACAAAATTCAGAATCTTTCTCAACAGCCTACAGCAAGCAAATTTATTCCAAGCCGTAAAGCCTTTTGGCGTTTTGTGTCGTTATGTTCAATATTTCCTGTGCATCCATATTGAGTACCTCGCCTATTCTCATCGCTATATAGGGAATGTATGATGAATCGTTGCGCTTTCCGCGGTGCGGCTCCGGCGCAAGATATGGGCAATCGGGTTCAAGCACAAGCCGTTCAAGCGGAATTTCCTTAACAACTTCAAGGCTTTTGCGCGCGTTTTTAAAGGTTGCAACTCCGTTGAGCCCGATATACATACCGATTTTGATTATTTCGCGCGCCATTTCTTTTGAGCCGCTGAAGCAGTGCACAACGCCCTTCGGTTGCATTTTGCGCAAAATGTGTTCCGTGTCGCCGTGCGCATCTCTGTCATGCACAATAATCGGCATATCGAGTGATTTTGCAAGTTCGATTTGCTTTGTGAAAAACTCGCGCTGTTTTTCCTTTGTCGAGCTCATCCAATAATAATCAAGCCCGATTTCGCCTATTGCAACGCATTTTTCATCGGCGGCGATTTTTGCGATTTCGTCAATGTCACTCTCGGTGCATCCCTCGAGATTTTCGGGGTGCAGACCTGCGGCAAAATATACAAAATCAAATTTTTGCGCCAAAAGTTGATTGAATTTTGTGCTGTTTATGTCGCATCCGCAACTCACAACATTGCAAACGCCCTTGCCTTTGAGCGATTTTAAAAGCGAAAATCTGTCGCTGTCGAATTTATCATCGTCATAGTGCGAGTGTGTGTCAAAAATATTTTCAAATTTTTGTTCCATGATATTCTCAATTATAAAGCAAAAGGGCAGGAATACCTACCCTTTATTATTTATTTGATTATCTCAATTTTGTTCCGGCAGGAATTGAGTCAACAAAAACAACCTTAACATCATTTTCGTCAACATCGCCTGCAAGGAGCATTCCGTTGCTGACCTCGCCGCAGAGCTTTGCCGGCTTAAGGTTTGCAACAATGATTACGCTTTTGCCGATAAGGTCGTCCGGTGTGTACCACGGAGCGATGCCGGACACAATTTGTCTGCCCTCGGCTGTGCCGTCGTCAACATGAAGCTTGAGGAGTTTTTTAGCTCGCTTTACCGGCTCGCATTGAGTGATTTTTGCAACGCGGAGTTCAACCTTTGCAAAATCGTCAATCGCGATTTGTGCAAGTCCTTCGATTTCTTTCGGCTTTGCCGCCTCTTCCTTCTTTGCGGCTTCCTCTTGCTTTCGTGCAATCTCCGCAAGCATTTTTTCAGAGTCGATTCTTGCAAAAAGTGCCTGTGCCTCGTTAACTTTTGTTCCGGCTTTGAGTGCGCCGAAAGTATTCATCGAGTCATAATCCTTAATGTCGCAGTTCATTTGCTCAAAAATCTTTTCTGCTGTTTGCGGCATAAACGGAGTGAGCAAAATTGCAATATATCTGATAGCCTCAAGCAGGTTGTAAAGCACCGTGCCGAGTCTTGCTTTTTTGTTCTCATCTTTTGCGAGCGCCCACGGCATTGTTTCGTCAATGTATTTGTTTGAGCGCTTTGCAAGGTTGAGAACAGCCTCAACAGCGTCTGCAACTCTGTATGTTTCAAAGCATTTTTCAATCTTTTTAACAGTTTCAAGCGCAAACGCCTTAAGCTCATCGTCAACGCTCTCACTGTCGGTCGGCTCTTGAATTATGCCGTCAAAATATTTGTTTTGCATTGCAATCGTTCTGTTAACAAGATTGCCGAATGTGTTTGCAAGGTCGCTGTTGTATCTTTCGATAATGGTTTCATATGTGATTGAACCGTCATTGGCATACGGCATTTCGGATACAAGATAATATCTTACGGCGTCAACACCGAGCAAATCAACAAGGTCGTCGGCATAAATAACGTTGCCGCGCGATTTCGACATCTTGTCCTCGCCGAACAAAAGCCACGGGTGACCGAAAACTTGCTTTGGAAGCGGCTCGCCGAGAGCCATAAGCATAATCGGCCAATAAATGGTGTGAAATCTCACAATATCCTTGCCGATAATGTGAACATCGGCAGGCCAATATTTTTTGTAAAGGTCTGACGAGCCGTCCGGGTCATATCCCAATGCGGTGATATAGTTTGAAAGCGCGTCAATCCAAACATAGATTACATGCTTGTCGTCAAATGTAACGGGGATGCCCCACTTAAAGCTCGTACGGCTTACGCAAAGGTCCTGAAGTCCGGGCTTAATGAAGTTGTTGAGCATTTCCTTTTTGCGTGCCTCGGGGTAAATGAAGTTTTCGTTGCTTTCGATGAAATCTTCAAGCTGTTTTTGATATTTTGAAAGTCTAAGGAAATATGCCTCCTCTTTGGCAGGCTTAACCTCTCTGCCGCAGTCGGGGCACTTGCCGTCAACAAGCTGGCTTTCCGTCCAAAACGATTCGCACGGAGTGCAGTACATTCCCTCGTAATGTCCCTTGTAAATGTCGCCTTGGTCATAAAGTTTTTTGAAAATCTTTTGAACCGTTTTTTCATGATATTCGTCGGTAGTTCTGATGAATTTGTCATAGCTTGTGTTCAAAAGGTCGCAAATCGAGCGGATTTCGCCCGAAACCTTGTCAACATATTCCTTCGGCGTAACGCCTGCGCTTTTTGCGTATTCCTCAATCTTTTGACCGTGCTCGTCTGTTCCCGTGAGCATAAAAACATCGTATCCCTGCAATCTCTTAAATCTTGCGATTGCGTCGGTCAAAACTATTTCATAACTGTTGCCGATATGCGGCTTGCGCGATGTGTATGCGATAGCCGTTGTTATATAAAATTTTTCCTTATCTGCCATTGTTCTCCTCCTATGAGATTGAATATAAGTTGAATGTGTTAGGCGCACCGCTTGAATTTGTAAGTGTTTCAACAGCATCTGCCGTGCTCAAATCAACTTTAACGGAGGCATATTTGTTTCCGTTTTTGTCATATACCGAAAAATATTGATAGCCGCCCTCTTTAACCGTTGCGTTAACTTGGTATCCCTTGCCGTAAAAATCGTTGTCAAGAATATCAAGTGCCTGGTTAACCGTTATCGGCGACTTGTTGTCGCTGTCCGCCGGAGCGGTTGTCTTTTTTGCTTTTTTCGTTGTTGATTTTTTTTTCGTTGTACTTGTACTGCTTTGCTCGGTTGTGTCTGTGCTTTCAACCGGTGTCGAAGCGGCTGTTGTGCCGCCGTTTGTGCTTTGTGTTGCAGCGGATTGCGTAGTGGATTGGCTTGTGTCGGCGCTGTCATCCTTATTCGATTTGCATCCCGCAAATGAAATGCAAATTACAGCCGCCAAAACCAAACTTAATAAAACTCTTACTTTTTTCATAATCATCTTACAGCAATGATGCTGCCCCTTTGTCAAGCATTAATGTAACATCTGTGTGGAACTGAAGAACGGAAGCAGGGCACCACGGTGTTACATTTCCGTCGATAAGCTGTTTAATTGCCTTTGCCTTATGCTCTCCGAGCGCGATAATGAGTATTCTCTTTGCCTGCATAATTGAGCCGATACCCATTGTTACAGCATGTGTCGGCACTTCTTCAATAGAATTAAAGAAACGGCTGTTGTCCTGAATTGTAGACTCCTTAAGCGCTACAACATGGCTCCAGCGTTGGAATGCGTCTGCAGGTTCGTTGAATGCAATGTGACCGTTTGAGCCGATGCCCAAAAGCTGAATATCAATGCCGCCTGCTTTTTTGATTTTTTCTTCATAATTCTTGCACTCTTGGTCCATATCGCTTGCGTTGCCGTCAAGAAAATTAATGTTTTCCTCGGGAATATTGATATGGTCAAAAAGATTTTCGTGCATAAATTTGTGATATGAGTTTTTATCTTCAACATCAAGTTTGCAGTATTCGTCAAGGTTGAATGTTGTTACCTTTGAAAAATCAACTGCGCCCTGCTGATAAAGCTCTATCATATGCTTGTAGGGCTTGAGCGGTGTTGAGCCTGTTGCAAGTCCCAAAACAGAATTCGGCTTTTGCAAAACCTGACCGCACATATAATATCCTGCAGCTACGCCGATTTGTTCTTCTGTATCAAATACCAATACATTCATTTTTCTTCTCCTTAAAATATATAAATCTTTATAATATGCATTATGTTATTTTACTACCAAATCACTCGGTTGTCAATGCGCTTTTGTGTTTTTTTAATATCGCATCAATAATCAGGTATATCACCAAAAATCCTATTGCCCCCAAAATTGCACCCACGGTGTCGATAGCCCAATCTCTCAACTCGCACGATCTGCCGTCAATAAATATTTGATGCACCTCGTCGCTTATTGCATAAATTGATGCGCATATCACCGATACTGTCATTGACCGCCTGCCGCGTGTAAAAAGCCAAGCAAAGTTAAGCAGCAGGCAAAGCCCCGTGTATTCAAGGCAGTGCGCCGACTTCCTTACTATGAAGTCAGTCACGCCGTTGTCGCCGAAAATGTCCTTTATCCATTGCAATATGCTGTGGCTCTGCGCCGCGGACTCTGTTGCCGTGCGCGACGAAAAATAAAATATCACCGCCATACAGATAAAGCTTAAAATCCAAAATGCGACTGCTGCTTTTTTATTCTCTTGTTGCATTTACAAAGCTGACCCTTCCCGTTCCGGCGTGGAACTGTATTCCGCTTACGCCCTTTGCGGCGGCATAATAGCTTGTTTCGTAAAGCATTGGATAAATGTAGTATTTGCCGACGATTTCGTATTGCGCGCTCTTGGTATAGCTTGCGGCATCCTTTGTGCTTGTTGCGCTTTCAGCCTTTGAGATGTATGATTCCAGCTTTTCGCTGTCAAGTGCAGTGACGGAGCTTTTTTCAAATGTTGTCAAAAAAGCTCCTGCCGTTGATGATGTTGCTTTGTATGAACGAAACGCAATGTCATAGTCGCCGTCTGCAAATTTTGAGTCAAGCTCGCTGTCATCAACTGCGGTGATTTTGAATGTCAGTGTGATTTTTTCCTTGTCGCTGTTTTCCGTTATGTTTCCTATTCCGCTTTGAACGCCTTGGAGCATTCTCTTTACATAATTTTGCATCGTCTTTGTTGTTAAAATATCAACGGTGAAATCTGTGTTTGAAATTGATTTCAAGCCCTCTTTCCAAAGTTCAACGCTTTTTGCACTGTCCTGCTTCGGCACATTGTTGCCGATTAAATCAACAGCTTTTTTGCCGCCGATTGTGCAGGAGGAGGGAATAATGTTTGTCGCATCGGTCAAATACTGCTTGCCTGTGTTGTCAAGCCTTGTCAGACCGAGGCAAAATGCCTTGCGCATCTTGTCGTTTTGAAACAGCAGTGTGCTTGTGTTGAATGCAAATCCCCAAACGGTGTCATTGTATGATGTGTAGGTAACGCCGCTTGATTGCTTGATTTTGTCGCTTTCACTGCCGCTGATGAACGCCGCGTCATAATATCCGCTCGAAATATTGTCAGCAAGTTTTGCGCCGTCCTCACCGCTTGTGATTTTAAGCGTCAACTCCGTTGCTTTTGCCGCCGACGGACCGGTGTATTTATCGTTTCTTTTCAAAAGATATGAGCTTTCCAAAATTTGGCTCAAATAGAATTGACCGTTAAATAATGTGTATTCGGTTGACAAACCGTATCTGCCCTTTGTCGCGTTGAAAAATTCTTCGTTGCACGGCATCGCAACAGCCGTTGTCAGCGTTTGCATAAACGAATCGTCTGCGCTCGCAAGCGTAATTTCAAGCTGATAATTGTTTACAGCTTTAACACCGAGTTTGTCGGAACTCATTTTGCCGTTGTGAACGCTGACAGCGTTTTTGATGCACGCAATGCTTGAGAAAAGGGGACATTCCGTTTCCGGCTGTGCCGCTCTGCGCAGTGCAAAAACAAAATCGTTTGCCGTGATTTCGGGGTCAAACACTCTGCCGAGCATTTTCAGCCTGCTGTCTTTAAATTCACCCTTGTCATCGGTTTCGGTGTCGATATTCCATTTCATTCCTTTTTTCAATGTGAATGTGTATGTCAAGCCGTCATCGCTCACATTCCAGCTGTCTGCCATGCCGGAGGTGATTTTGCCGTTGTCGTCCATCCTGATTAAGCCCTCAAATGTGTTTTCAATAATCAAAAACTCGTCGCTTGTGGACGCAACCTGCGGGTCATAGCTTTTTACATCTGCCGAAAAAGGATATATAAAATCAATTGCCTTATTTTTTGAGCCGCAGCCCGAGAATAAAGCCGCAGTCATGCAAAGGCAAAGAATAATGCTGAATATTTTAATTGCTTTTTTGTTTTTCATCTTGATTTTGTGCCTCTGTGATATTTGTTGCCTATTATTATAACAGACCAAATTATATAAATCAATAAACATATTATATACATTTTGAAAATTGCATTGACCGTCATGATTTATTTGCCTAAAAATGCCATACAATATGTTTTACTTATAACAAATACTGTAACAAAAGCACAACACACGCGGCACAGTAGTGCAAAAACTTTTTGTATTTGTGCAGTATTTACCAAAAAAGTTGTTGACAACGCCCTTCATTTGTCTTATATTATTACCACGATTAAAATGGAAATTTATGTCCTTATGTGCTTTTTTGCGATTTTTTCGGTCACAAAAAATTAACATTTTCACAGCGATTTTTGGCGTAATCATGCGTTTTAGGTATTGATTTTTCCAACTGCCGTGCGCTATGGCAAAACAGCTTGACAGCGACAGCCAAATTTCCGATTTTAAAGCGAAAATTCAGTCGAAAGGTAGTGATTACCTCTATGGTAAAAGTGAAGGATGTCCAACTCGGTACAACTACACGAAAAAGCTTTGCCAAAATCAATGAAGTAATGGAAATGCCAAACCTCATTGAAGTGCAAAAAAAGTCTTACCAATGGTTTCTTGATGAAGGATTGAAGGAAGTGTTCCGCGACATCGGCTCAATCACCGATTATACCGGCAACCTTGTTCTTGATTTTATCGACTATTCCATGGATGACGAACCAAAGTATTCTATTGCACAGTGCAAGGCTCGTGATGTAACATACGCAAAACCTCTCAAGGTCAGAGCGCGTCTTCAAAACAAGGAAACAGGCGAGGTAAAGGAAAACACAATCTTCATGGGCGATTTGCCGCTTATGACAGATGCAGGCACATTCGTTATCAACGGTGCCGAAAGATGTATCGTATCTCAGCTTGTAAGATCTCCGGGCGTTTATTATCATATGGAGCATGATAAAACCGGTAAAGAATTATACACCAATACCGTTATTCCAAACCGCGGTGCTTGGCTCGAATACGAAACCGATGTAAATGATCTTTTCTATGTTCGTATTGATAAAAACAGAAAGATTTTCATCACAACTTTCCTTCGTGCATTGGGTCTCGGCACAGACGAAGAAATCAGAGATTTCTTCGGTGATGACGAAATGATTGAGGCCACAATCGAAAAGGATATAACAAAGAATCAGGAGGAGGCTCTTCTCGAGGTTTACAAAAAGCTTCGTCCGGGCGAGCCGCCTACACTCGAAACTGCTCAGGCTCATCTCGATGGTCTTTTCTTTGATGCTCACAGATATGACCTTTCAAGAGTCGGCAGATACAAATACAACAAAAAACTCGGCATGTTTGACCGTCTTCACGGTCAGGTCCTCAGCCGTCCCGTTATTTCGCCTCAGGGCGAGCTCCTTGCTGACGCAGGCGAAAAGCTTGACAAGGCAAAGGCTATGGAAATTGAAAATGCAGGTGTTATGTTTGCATATGTTCAATTAGAGTCGGGCAAAGAGGTCAAGGTTGTTTCAAACGGCATGGTTGACATTGATAAGTATGTCGATGTTGACAAAAAGGCTCTCGGCATCAATGAAAAGGTTTCTTATCGTGTTCTTTCCGAAATTATGGAAAAATGCGGCGACGATAAAGAAGCACTTGAGTATGAGATTAAGCTTAAACATGACGACCTTATTCCAAACCATATTATAGTAGATGATATTTTCGCTACTGTATCATATCTTATTAATCTTGCCAACGGCGTAGGCACAACAGACGATATCGACCACCTTGGCAACCGTCGTATCCGTGCTGTCGGCGAGCTTCTTCAAAATCAGTTCCGCATCGGCTTCACAAGAATGGAAAGAGTTATCCGTGAAAGAATGACACTTCAGGCACAGGATGACGAGGATGCAATCACTCCTCAGGCTCTTATCAACATTCGTCCCGTTGTTGCCGCAATCCGCGAGTTCTTTGGTTCATCACCGCTTTCACAGTTTATGGACCAAAACAACCCGCTTGCAGAACTTACACACAAAAGGCGTCTGTCGGCTCTCGGCCCCGGCGGTCTTTCAAGAGACCGTGCAGGATTTGAGGTTCGTGACGTTCACTATACTCACTACGGCCGTATGTGTCCTATCGAGACTCCCGAAGGTCCCAACATCGGTCTTATCTCCTATCTTGCTTGCTACAGCCGTCTTAACGAATACGGCTTCATCGAAGCTCCTTATCGTAAAGTCGACAAGGAAACAGGCGTTGTTACCGACGAGGTAGTTTATATGACTGCCGACAAGGAGGACGATTTTGTTGTAGCACAGGCAAACGAGCCGCTCGACGCAGAAGGTAAGTTTGCAAACACAAGAGTTACCTGCCGTTACAGAGACGAGTTCCTTACTCTTCCTCCGTCAAAGGTTGACTATATGGATGTATCGCCGAAGATGGTAGTTTCCGTCGCTACGGCAATGATTCCTTTCCTTGAAAACGACGACGCAAACCGTGCTCTTATGGGTGCTAACATGCAGCGTCAGGCAGTTCCGCTTATCAAAACCGAGGCTCCGGTTGTCGGAACAGGTATGGAATACAAGGCAGCATACGATTCAGGTGTTGTTGTTATCGCAAAACGCGGCGGTACTGTTGTTGCTCTTGATGCTGACACTATTGAAATCAAGACAAAATCCGGCGAAATCGATAAGTACGAGCTTACAAAGTTCTCCGGCTCAAACCAGGGCACATGTATCAATCAAAGACCTATTGTTTCTCTCCATCAGGAGATTAAAGACGGTCAGGTTATCGCAGACGGCCCCGCAACATGCAACGGCGAGATTTCACTCGGTAAAAATGCTCTCATCGGCTTTATGACTTGGGAGGGTTACAACTACGAGGACGCTGTTCTTATTAATGAAAAAATCGTTCGCGACGATGTATATACCTCTATCCACATTGTAGAGCACGAGGTTGAGGCTCGTGATACAAAGCTCGGTCCCGAGGAAATCACAAGAGATATTCCTAATATCGGTGATGATGCTCTTAAAGACCTTGACGAGGACGGTGTTATCCGTGTAGGTGCCGAGGTCCGTTCGGGCGATATTCTTGTAGGTAAGGTTACACCGAAGGGCGAAACCGAGCTTACATCTGAGGAAAGACTCCTCCGTGCAATCTTCGGCGAGAAGGCTCGCGAAGTTCGCGACACTTCGATGAAGGTACCTCACGGTGAATACGGTATTGTTGTTGATGTTAAAACATTCACACGAAAGAACAGCGACGAGCTCAATCCGGGCGTAAACAAGGTTGTTCGCGTATATATTGCACAAAAGAGAAAAATTCAAGCCGGCGATAAGATGGCAGGCCGCCATGGTAACAAGGGTGTTGTTTCCCGTGTACTTCCTCAAGAGGATATGCCATTCCTTCCGGACGGCAGACCGCTTGACATAGTTCTTAACCCGTTGGGCGTACCTTCGCGTATGAACATCGGTCAGGTGCTCGAAGTTCACCTCGGCTATGCCGCTATGGCTCTCGGCTGGAAGATGATGACTCCTGTATTCGACGGCGCTCACGAGGACGATATTCGTGAATGTCTCAAACTTGCAGACATCGGATATTATATTGATGAAAACGGCAATAAGGTTTACGACGGTAAAGTTCAACTTACCGACGGCAGAACAGGTGAGAAGTTCGATAACCGTGTAACAGTAGGTTACATGTATTATCTTAAACTCCACCACCTTGTTGACGATAAAATCCATGCTCGTTCAACAGGTCCTTACAGCCTTGTTACTCAACAACCTCTCGGCGGTAAGGCACAGTTCGGCGGTCAGCGTTTCGGTGAGATGGAGGTTTGGGCTCTTGAAGCTTACGGCGCAGCCTACACCCTTCAGGAAATCATCACCGTTAAGTCTGACGATGTTGTCGGCCGTGTTAAGACCTATGAGGCAATTGTTAAGGGCGAAAACATTCCGCCTGCAGGAACACCTGAGGCATTTAAGGTTCTCTTCAAAGAGCTTCAGGCTCTCGGCCTTGATACTACTCTTTATGACAAGCAGGGCAATGAGGTCGAGCTTAAGCAGGATCTTGACGATGACGGAATTCAGCCTATTGACGAAAAAGCATTCACAACAGTAAACGACTTTGAGGGCCAAGAGGGCTACGGAGTTGTAAATTCAGAGGGTGAATCGCAGGAAGCAGATCAGAATGACAGTGATTCAAGCAATATCTTCGCCGATTTCGCAGAGGCTTTTGCCAATGACGAAGATGACGATGACAGCGAAGAATAATAACCGTCAATCGGATTAACTTACCAAACTATAAAGATAAAGGAGTGCTTCCATATGGATAATAATTCAACAAACGAATTCAGTTCGATTAAAATAGGCCTTGCATCCCCCGAGCGTATCCGTGAATGGTCATACGGCGAGGTAACAAAGCCTGAAACAATAAATTACAGAACTCTTAAACCGGAACGCGACGGCCTTTTCTGTGAAAGAATTTTCGGCCCTATGAAAGACTGGGAATGTCACTGCGGCAAGTACAAGAGAGTTCGCTATAAGGGCAAGGTTTGTGAGCGTTGCGGCGTTGAAATCACAAGAGCAAAAGTTCGTCGTGAGCGTATGGGTCACATTGAACTTGCTGCCCCGGTATCACACATCTGGTATTTCAAGGGAATCCCGAGCCGTCTCGGCCTTGTTCTCGACATCAGCCCGAGATACCTTGAAAAGGTGCTTTATTTTGCACTTTACATTGTAACCGACCCGGGTGATACACCGCTTGAGAAAATGCAGATTCTCAACGAAAAAGAATACGCAGAAATGCGTGAAAGATATGAGGATGACTTTGAGGCAGGAATGGGCGCAGAGGCTATCAAAAAGCTTTTGCAGGATATTGATGTTCCTACTTTGAGAGATGAACTCACCGCAGAGCTTGAGGACGCAACAGGTCAAAAGAGAGTTAAGCTCCTCAAAAGACTTGATGTTGTAGATGCTTTCTACAACAGCGGCAACAAGCTTGAGTGGATGATTCTTGATGTTATTCCGGTTATCCCGCCCGACATCAGACCTATGGTTCAGCTTGACGGCGGCAGATTCGCAACATCGGACCTTAACGATTTATACAGAAGAGTTATCAACCGTAACAACCGTCTTAAGAGACTTCTTGAACTTCACGCTCCCGACATCATTGTCAGAAACGAAAAGAGAATGCTTCAGGAATCGGTTGACGCTCTCATTGATAACGGCAGACGCGGCAGACCTGTTACCGGTCCTAATAACAGACCGCTTAAATCACTTTCGGATATGCTTAAAGGTAAGCAGGGTCGTTTCCGTCAAAACCTTCTCGGTAAGCGTGTTGACTATTCCGGCCGTTCGGTTATCGTAGTAGGTCCGGAACTTAAAATGTATCAGTGCGGTTTGCCTAAAGAAATGGCAATCGAACTTTTCAAGCCGTTCGTTATGAAACGCCTTGTTGAAACAAATGTTGTTTCAAACATCAAGGCAGCAAGAAAAATGGTTGAAAAGGCTGCAAGACCAGAGGTTTGGGATGCTCTTGAGGTTGTAATCAAGGATCACCCGGTTATGTTGAACCGTGCTCCCACACTTCACAGACTTGGTATCCAGGCATTTGAGCCTGTTCTCGTAGAGGGCAGAGCAATCAAGCTTCATCCGCTTGCTTGTACAGCGTTCAACGCCGACTTCGACGGTGACCAAATGGCTGTCCATGTTCCTCTTTCCGCAGAGGCACAGGCAGAGGCAAGAATGCTTATGCTTGCCGCCAACAACCTTCTTAAGCCTGCAGACGGTAAGCCGGTTACAGTTCCTACACAGGATATGATTATCGGTTCTTACTATCTCACAATGCTTAAAGACGGCGAGGCAGGTTGCCCGACAGTTGAAAAGGACGCTGAGGGCAACGAATATACAAGATACAATATTTATCGCGACACCGATGAGGCTATGATGGCTTATCAGCAGGGTGAGCTCGGTCTTCACTCGGAGTGTCTCATCCGTTTCTCAAAGGAGAAGGACGGCAAAACCGTTTCAAGACTTGTTAAAACAACAATCGGTCGCGTAATCTTCAACAGACCTATTCCGCAGGATCTCGGCTTTGTTGACAGAACAAATCCGGAAAACGAATTTGAACTTGAAGTTTCATTCGTAGTTAAGAAAAAGCAGCTCGGTCAAATCGTTGACAAGTGCATCCGTGCTCACGGCATTGCAATTGCATCAAAGGTGCTTGACGAAATCAAGGCACAGGGATATAAATATTCTACAATTTCAGGTACAACAGTAGCCGTTATCGATGCCCTTATCCCTGAAAAGAAGAAAGAATATCTTGCCGAAGCAGAGGCAAAGGTTGATGAAATCACAAACCACTATAACTTCGGTGAAATGACAAACGACGAGCGTGCCGAGGCAGTTATTAAGGCTTGGGAGGAATGTACCAATAAGGTTTCCGACGAGCTTACTTCAAACTTCGACGGCACTCACAACCCAATTCACATGATGGTAGATTCAGGTGCCCGTGGTAGTACATCACAGCTTCGTCAGCTTGCCGGTATGAGAGGTCTTATCGCCAATACATCTGGTAAAACAATCGAAGTTCCGATTCGTGCTAACTACCGTGAAGGTCTTAACATTTTGGAATACTTCATTTCATCTCGTGGTGCTCGTAAAGGTCTTACCGATACAGCTCTTCGTACAGCCGACTCGGGTTACCTTACCCGTCGTCTTGTAGATGTATCGCAGGATGTTATTATCCGTGACACAGATTGTAAGTGCCATGACGGTATTGATGTTTACGCTGTTATGGACGGCAACCGTGTTCTTGAATCGCTTGAGGAAAGACTTGTCGGCAGATTCCTTGTTGACCCGGTAGTTGATCCCGAAACAGGCGAAGTTATCATGGATACAGACAGAATGATGAACGAGCAGGATGCAAAGCGTATTGTTGACGCAGGATATACTCATATTAAAATCCGTTCACTCATCACATGTAAGTCACGCCATGGTGTTTGCCGCAAGTGCTACGGCTCAAACCTTGCTTTCAACGAGCCTGTTCAGGTCGGTGAAGCAGTTGGTATCATCGCGGCACAGTCAATCGGTGAGCCTGGTACACAGCTTACAATGAGAACATTCCACACCGGCGGTGTTGCCGGCGGCGAAGACATTACTCAAGGTCTTCCGAGAGTTGAGGAATTGTTCGAAGCAAGAAAGCCGAAGACTCTTGCTATTCTCAGTGAGATTGACGGTGAGGTCAGATTTGAGGAAATCAAGAAGAGCCGCCATGTTGTTGTATTCAACAGCGAAACAGGCGAAGAGAAAAAATACCTCATTCCTTACGGTGCTCACCTTACACCTCAAATTGTTGAAGGCGCTCATATCGAAAAGGGTGCAGAAATCACAGTAGGTTCAAAGAATCCTCACGATGTTCTTGCTATCCTCGGTAAAGAGGCTGTTTATAACTACCTTATCAAGGAAGTTCAGTTTGCATATCGTACTCAAGGTGTTGACATCAACGATAAGCACATTGAGGTTATCGTTCGTCAAATGCTCAAGAAATGCACCGTTGACGATGCAGGCGATACAGACCTTATCGCAGGCACAATGGTTGATGTTTCTGCTGTTGACGAGGCAAACGATGTTATCGACGAAAGACTCGCCGCAGGAGAAGAGGGACTTAAGCACGCAACTTATATTCCGATTCTTATGGGTATCACAAAGGCATCTCTTGCAACAGATTCCTTCCTTTCAGCCGCATCATTCCAGGAAACAACAAGAGTTCTTACAGACGCGGCAATCAAAGGCAAGAGCGATCCGCTCCTCGGACTTAAGGAAAATGTTCTTATCGGTAAACTTATCCCTGCCGGAACAGGTATGGATGTTTTCAGAGATGTTGATGTTGTTCCGAGCTATTTCAGCGCAGAGGGTTCAGACGATATTTTGAATCTTGAGCAACTTCAGGAGCTTTTGACAAACAATATGGCTCAAAGCTCCGACGCAGAAGAGGAAGATAACGGCGACAAAAATTAATTTTTGTGCCTCCTAATTTTTCTTGACATAGCGTTGATTAAATGATATAATACGCAATTGTGTGCAGGTGCGTTGTTTATTTTAACAAAATTTGCACAAAATATTTGTTCAAATCGCTGACGGAGTGTGGCTTTCCGCACTCCTCGGCGTGCGTATATATAATGTATTAATCTATTTAATGCACTATATATGCGCATGTCGCATAAATAAACGAAAGGAGAATAGACTATTGCCTACCTTTAACCAATTAGTTAGAACCGGACGCAAGTCCCAAGAGAAAAAGGCTAAAGCACCTGCTCTCTTAAAGAGTCTTAACACAAAGAAGAATGTTATGAACGATAACGCTTCTCCTCAAAAGCGCGGCGTTTGCACAGCAGTTAAAACAGCTACACCGAAAAAGCCTAACTCAGCACTTCGTAAAATTGCCAGAGTTCGTCTTACAAACGGTATGGAAGTTTCTGCTTACATCCCGGGCGTAGGTCACAACCTTCAGGAGCACTCAGTTGTTATGGTTCGTGGCGGCCGTGTTAAGGATTTACCCGGTGTTCGTTACCACATCATCCGTGGCACACTTGATACACAAGGTGTTACAGGCAGAATGCAGAGCCGTTCAAAGTACGGCGCAAAGAAGCCAAAGGCTAAGAAGTAATTCAGCCGCATTTATCTAAGGAACAACAATAGTTTATTTATCATACAGATTATAGGCTTTTTGTTGGCTCCACGGAAAAACCGAGTACCTATGAACTCATTAAATTTTATGAAGGAGGGAAGCGAAGATGCCAAGAAGAGGTCAAATCGCTAAGCGTGATGTATTACCGGATCCGCTTTACAACTCAAAGGTTGTAACTCGTCTCGTTAACAACATCATGTTAGATGGAAAGAAAGGTGTCGCTCAAAAAATCGTTTACGGCGCTTTCAACATCATCCAAGAAAAAACAGGCAAAGATCCTATCGAAACTTTCGAAGCTGCTATGGAAAATGTAATGCCTGTACTCGAGGTTAAGGCTCGCCGTATCGGCGGTGCTACCTATCAGGTTCCTCTCGAAGTTCGTCCTGAAAGAAGACAAACATTAGGTCTTAGATGGATTACTGCTTTTGCTCGTGCAAGAAGCGAAAGAACAATGAAGGAACGCCTTGCAGCTGAGATTATGGATGCTGCCAACAAGACCGGCGGCGCAGTTAAGAAGTGTGAAGATACACACAGAATGGCTGAAGCTAACAAAGCATTTGCTCATTTCAGATATTAATCCGTTATTTGATCAATTAGGAGGATATTATGCCAAGAAAAGTTGCTCTTGAAGAAACAAGAAATATTGGTATTATGGCTCATATTGATGCAGGTAAAACAACTACAACCGAGCGTATCCTGTACTACACAGGCATCAATCACAAGATTGGTGAAACACACGACGGTGCTGCTACAATGGACTGGATGGCACAAGAGCAAGAAAGAGGTATCACAATCACCTCTGCTGCTACAACATGCTTCTGGAAAGGCCATAGAATTAACATTATTGATACACCGGGCCACGTTGACTTCACAGTAGAAGTTCAGCGTTCACTCCGTGTACTTGACGGCTCTGTAACCGTTCTTTGTGCAAAGGGCGGCGTTGAGCCACAGTCTGAAACCGTATGGCGTCAGGCTGATGAATATCATGTTCCGAGAATGATTTTCGTTAACAAAATGGATATCATGGGTGCAGATTTCTATCATGTAATGGATATGGTACTTGATCGTTTCAAGTGCAATGCTATTCCGATTGAATTGCCTATCGGTGCAGAGGATACCTTTGAAGGTACTGTTGACCTTATCAACAATCACGAAATCGTTTATATCGATCCTGACAAAAACAGCGGTTCTGTTTTTGAAAACAGACCGATTCGTCCCGAAATGCAGGAATTAGCTGCAAAGTACAGAACAAATCTTATTGAGCATGTTGTTGAGCAGGACGAAGAGCTTATGGAAAAATACTTTGAAGAGGGCGAAGACGCAATTACCGTTGACGAAATCAAAAAGATTATCCGTAAGTCTACTTGCGCAGGCACCATGGTTCCTGTTTGCTGCGGTACAGCATACAGAAATATGGGTGTTCAGCCGCTTCTTGACGCTATCGTTGACTTTATGCCGGCTCCGACCGATGTTGAGTCAATCAAGGGCGTTAACCCTGATACTGACGAGGAAGAATATCGTCATTCATCAGATGATGAGCCGTTCTCGGCTCTCGCATTCAAAATTGCTACCGACCCGTTTGTTGGTAAGATTTGCTATTTCAGAGTTTACTCGGGCACAATCGCTGCCGGCACACCTTGCTACAACTCGGTTAAGGGTAGTAAAGAGAGAATGGGTCGTATTCTCCAAATGCACGCAAACCACAGAGAAGATATTCCTGTTTGCTACGCCGGCGACATTGCTGCCGCTGTTGGTTTGAAGAATACAACAACAGGTGACACCCTTTGCGACGAGGATCACCCAATCGTTCTTGAATCAATGAATTTCCCTGATCCTGTTATCCGTGTTGCTATCGAGCCTAAAACAAAGGCAGGTCAGGAAAAGATGGGCGTTGCTCTTGCAAAACTTGCAGAGGAAGACCCGACATTCAAAGCATATACCGATGAAGAAACAGGACAAACAATCATCGCAGGTATGGGCGAGCTCCACCTCGAAATCATTGTTGACCGTCTTCTTCGTGAATTTAAGGTTGAGGCCAATGTAGGCGCACCTCAGGTTGCTTACAAGGAAACAATCACAACTGAGTCAATGTCCGACTACAAATATAAGAAGCAGTCGGGTGGTTCAGGTCAATACGGTCATGTTAAAATTCGTATGTTCCCGAATCTTGACGAAAACGGCATAGGCAAGGGATACGAGTTTGAAAATCAGGTTGTCGGCGGCGCTATTCCTAAGGAATACATTCCTGCTGTTGATGCCGGTATCCAGGCTGCCATGAAGAGCGGTATTCTTGCAGGCTATCCGGTAGTTGATGTAAGAATCGAACTTTATGATGGATCTTACCATGAGGTTGACTCATCAGAAATGGCATTTAAGATTGCCGGTTCTATGGCATTCAAAGATGCTGCTAAAAAGGCTTCTCCTGTTATCCTTGAGCCGATGATGAAGGTTGTAGTTATCGTTCCTGAAGAATACATGGGCGATGTTATCGGCGACCTTAACTCTCGTCGTGGTCAAATTCAGGGTATGGAAGACCGCACAGGTGCTAAGCAAATCAATGCAAGAGTACCTCTTTCGGAAATGTTTGGTTATGTAAACGACCTTCGTTCTAAGACACAGGGCCGTGGTCAATACACTATGGAGCCGGACGGCTATGACCAAGTTCCGAAGTCAATTTCTGAGTCTATCATCAGCGAACGCTCAAAGAAAGACTAAGATTTTTAATAAAGTACTTGATATTTTGTACTCTTTTTGATAAAATATCATTGACAATTTTACTATTGTAAATTTTAAGGAGGAAATTCCAATGGCAAAAGAACATTTTAATCGTACCAAACCACATGTAAACATTGGTACAATCGGTCACGTTGACCACGGTAAGACTACTCTTACAGCTGCTATCACAAAGTATCTTGCAAACAAAGGTTATGCTAAGTTTGAGGACTATGCTGATATCGATAAGGCTCCTGAAGAGAGAGAGCGTGGTATCACAATCAACACTGCTCACGTAGAGTACGAGACAGACAAGCGTCACTATGCTCACGTTGACTGCCCAGGTCACGCTGACTATATCAAAAACATGATTACAGGTGCTGCTCAGATGGACGGCGCTATCCTTGTAATCGCTGCAACAGACGGTCCTATGGCTCAAACTAAGGAGCACTTGCTTCTTGCTCGCCAGGTAGGTGTACCGGCAATCGTTGTATTCCTTAACAAGACTGACCAAGTTGACGATGAAGAGCTCCTTGAACTCGTAGAAATGGAAGTTCGTGAGACTCTTGCTGAGTATGGCTTTGATGAGGATTGCCCGATTATCAAGGGTTCAGCTCTTAAGGCTCTTGAGGCTTCTTCAAACGATGATCCTGCTTGCGCTTGCATCGCAGAGCTTATGGACGCAGTTGATAATTATATTCCTACTCCTGACCGTAAGGCAGACCTTCCTTTCCTTATGCCTGTTGAGGACGTATTCACAATCACAGGTCGTGGTACAGTTGCTACAGGTAGAGTTGAAAGAGGTCAGTTGAAAACAAACGATACAGTTGAAATCGTTGGTCTTGAGGAAGAAAAGAAGTCAACAGTTTGCACAGGTATCGAAATGTTCAGAAAGATTCTTGACTATGCTGAGGCTGGTGACAACATCGGTTGTCTTCTCCGTGGCGTTCAGAGAACTGACGTAAAGAGAGGTCAGGTTCTTTCTGCTCCTGGTTCAATCCACCCACACACAAAGTTCACAGGCCAAGTTTATGTTCTTTCAAAGGATGAAGGCGGCCGTCACACTCCTTTCTTCAACAACTATCGTCCTCAGTTCTATTTCAGAACAACTGACGTAACAGGCGTTATCACTCTTCCTGAGGGAACAGAGATGTGCATGCCTGGCGATAATGTAGATATGAACGTTGAGCTCATCACTCCTATCGCTATTGAAGAAGGCCTTCGTTTCGCTATCCGTGAAGGTGGCAGAACTGTAGGTTCAGGCGTTGTTACATCAATCAACGAGTAATCTTTGATTATTATTTTATTATCATAAAGAGTACATCTTCGGATGTACTCTTTTTTGTGTATCTGTTGTTTTTGAAATTCAAGAGAGAATCTATATTAACTTAAAAAAACCGCCTCAACGCTAATTTGAGGCGGTTTTGCTGTATTGATTGATAACTTTAATTTCTAATACATTTATTCAATTTCAATGCCGCGTGCGGCGCGCTGTTCGGCAAGCTCTTTTTCCATTTGTTCACGGTATTTTCCGTTGATTTTGTAGAAGAACATCGGGATAATGCAAAGCAAAAGCGAAATTGCGGGAATTAGGCTTATAACGCTGAATATGCCGGTTCTGACAGATGCATCCATTTCAAGCGGATTTGCCGTAACTTTAGCCGAAATTGTCGAAACATCAAGGTCAACAATTATATACATCAATATGATTGCAGAGGTTGCAATGGCGTTGCCGAATTTTGTTACAAAACTTTGAATTGCCGAGCCCATTCCCGTGAGCCTTACGCCTGTTTTGAGTTCCATATAGTCGAGGCAGTCGCCAACCATTGCAAATGCGCAAACATTGATTGTGCCGCATGGTATTGTCGAAATTAAAAGCAACGGCACACAAACCCAGAAATTGTCATATCCGACAAACCACATTGCAAGCGATGAGGCTGCACCGATTAATGCGGATACAATGATGATTTGCTTGTATGAAAATCGCTTTATAAGCGGTGTGACGGCAATCATTGCACCAAACATTCCGATTGCGCTTGCAACGGACATAATTGTTGAAACAGAAGAAATGTTTGATTGCAGAGCCGCCTCAAGCTCTTTACCGGTAAGTCCCGACGGCTCCTTTCCAATGTAGAACGAATATCTCGCAACATGTACTGCGCCTGCCTGAAACATATACCGTGCGGCTGAGAGTATTCCCATTGCTGCTGTCAACATAAGCGGCTTGCATGTGAATATTAATTTCAGCGAGCCGGGCTGACCTTTTTCACGCTTTTTCGGAATAGGAATGTTAACTCTTTCTTTCGTTTTAAAATACACTCTTACGAATAGTATGTTGCCGATTACGGAGCACACAAGCGCCATGACCGTGTATTTTGTTTTTTCAAGCTCCGTGCCTGAGAGATTGAGCTTAGGCAAAATAAAACCGAGCGCCATAAACATTGCCATAGGTATCGCAGAGCCTACACCGTTAAATGTTCTTGCCTTTGATATAATCGAGCCGCGCTCGTCGGCATTCGGCGTCATTGCGTTTGGCAGGCTCCAAAACGGAACATCCGACGAAGTGTAAATCATACCCCACGCAACATAAGTAACACCGGCGTATATCATTTTTTGTGTTGTTGATAAATCCGGTGCGTAAAAAAGAAAAAATGTGAGTATCGCAACCGGTATCGGCGTGAAAAGCAAATATGTTCGCATTTTGCCGTGTTTCGGGTTGGCGTGGTCCATAATGTAGCCCATAATCGGGTCATTGATTGCGTCCCAAATTCGCGCCAAAAGCATAAGCATAAGCACAAAAATAGGCGTTACCTTTAATACATTAAGATAAAAGTCCGAAATATATGAGCTCATAATTCCGTAAACCATACCTTGACCGAGTGCGCCGACAGCATACGCCATCCACTCGTTCTTCTTTACATAGTTTCGCGACTCCATTAAAAAACCTCCGTATTTTCTGTTGATTAATAACAAAAAACATTTTATAATACTAAGGTAACATATTTTTATAGATCAAGTCAATAAAATATGTTATAATAATACAAAAAATTATTATAAAATTAACGACTAATTATCGAATATGTATAAAAGGAGGAGCGAATATGGCAAAACGAAAAAAATATGCCCTGATAATTTTGGCAGTCATTGTCATGCTTGCCTTTTCCTTTGTCGGCTTTTTCGCTCTCAATAATCAAAGCGATTCGGCTGAAAACACTTTCAAATCGGATTTGCAGTCAATTGCCTCCGAGTATGACACCGCCGATAAGTTCAATAACAAAGATAAGTTTGCGCTTTGCCGTCTTATTGTTTCTGATTATAACGGTGACACCTTCGGTGCTGTGAAATCAGCCGTAGACAGCAAGCATAATATTGCCGTTTTGCAGTATGAAACGCAAACAGACGCAAAAAATGCGTATAATAAAATAAAAAAAGCAGGGCTTACCGTTGACGCCGACTGCCCGGTTGAGCTTGACGAAACTCAATCGTATGATAAGTGCGAAATTTCTCCTGCCGCGTCACAAAAGGTCGGCTTTAATACATATTTAAACAATTTTAAAATGAATAAAGAGGATGTCCTTGTTGCTGTCATTGATTCAAGTGTTATGACCACCCACCCTGCTTTAAGCGGCAGATTTTATAATGACGGCTACGATTTTTCGGCGGACGGATACGAAAA
>ULUM01033727.1_pt1 | contig 23922 bp, 19 predicted proteins | sample 1958501 | NCBI WGS metagenome assembly ULUM01 (sample SAMEA4835760, study PRJEB28245) | human gut metagenome | biome: gut microbiome; material: fecal sample | place: Denmark | collected 2008
GATAACTTTGGCAAAGAAGACATTAGTCTAGCTAATTAATTCACTGTCTACTAGATATGAAAAATTCGAAAGGAGAAGATGAAATGCAGGATTTTAGAATGGAAACGTTTCTCGCTGTGTGCCGGACAATGAATTATACCAGGGCGGCGAAGGAACTGGGGCTGACACAGCCGGCGGTATCACAGCATATCCGCTATCTGGAGAAAGTATACGGTGTGGAATTATTTGTACAGAATGGAAAGAAGATTGCACTGACGGCTGCAGGTGAGATTCTGCGGAATGCCGTATTGACGATGAAACATGACGAAATTCACATGAAGAAGCGTATGCAGCAGGCTGCCGGCGGGGAACGGGAATATTTTTTTGGGGCAACCTTATCTGTGGCAGAATTTATGATAGCGGAAGATTTGGAACAGTTTATAAGAAATCATCCAAATTGCCACATTCAGATGCAGGTGGCAAATACAAAAGTACTGCTTGAGAAAATTGACTCGGGAGAACTGGATTTTGCGATTGTCGAGGGGGAATTTCCACGGGAAGAATATGATTATCTTTTTTATGGAAAGGAAGAATATGTGGCAGCCGGGAACAGGAAAACTGCGGAAAAATATGCCGGTGCTGGTTTTGAAGAACTTCTGGCGGAACGGCTGATTTTAAGAGAATGCGGTTCCGGGACAAGAGAAATTCTGGAAAATATATTGCGGCAGCGGGGAATCGTAACTTCACAGTTTGCCAATGTAATGGAACTCGGAAATATCGGAATTATTCAGGAAATGGTAAGAGCCGGTCTTGGGATTACCTTTTTCTATAAAGCAACTATCCGGAAAGAAGAAAAAGAGATACGGGTAATTCCATTAAAAGATTTTAAAATGATGCATGCAATTATGTTTGTATTCCGGAAAAACAGTATTTTCAAAAAAGATTATGAGGAAATATACAAAGAATTTAAGGGAATAAATAGAAAATGAGATTCTCTTTCCAAAAAAGCGGAGACGGAGGGATTCGAACCCTCGTACCGGCATCAAAACCGATAAACTGATTTCGAGTCAGCCCCGTTACGGCCTCTTCGGTACGTCTCCGTAAAATGTCTTAACGTAAACAGTATAGCATAAAATGGGCATGGTGTAAAGCAACTTTTGGAAAAATAAAGTACTTGACAGTAAAAATGCTTAGTGTTAAAATGAAATACGTTAATTAAGATAAAGAACAAAGGCATTGATTGTGCAGAGTAGTCACATAGTTTCTCAACAGAGAAGGAAGTCACCGGCTGAAAGCTTCCAGGAGTTCAGGTATGCGGACGAATTTCACACAGGAGCCGCATCTCTGAACACAGAGTAGAGAGTAGGAGATGACGCAGACTGCACGTTACGCAGAAGAGAGTCTTGATAAAGAGAAATTTGGGTGGTACCGCGGAATAGAACTTCGTCCCTTTTGGGGCGGAGTTTTTTTATTTACCACCACAAAGAATGGAGGATTAGAATGAAGGAAAGATTGCAGCAGATTAAAGAAGACGCAATTGCAAAGATTCAGGCATCGGAAGACCTTGACAAATTAAATGAAATCAAAGTAGCTGTTCTTGGTAAAAAAGGTGCATTGACAGAAGTTTTAAAAGGAATGAAAGATGTGGCAGCCGAGGAACGTCCGAAAGTTGGACAGATGGTAAATGAAACCAGAGGAATTATTGAAGATAAAATCGAAGAAGTAAGAACAAAGCTTGCGGCAGCAGCCAGAGAATCAAAGTTAAAGGCAGAAGTTATCGACGTTACACTTCCGGCAAAGAAGAATAATGTGGGACATCGTCATCCAAATACCATTGCACTGGAAGAACTCGAAAGAATTTTCATTGGCATGGGATATGAAGTAGTCGAAGGACCGGAAGTGGAATATGATTATTATAATTTTGAAGCACTTAATATTCCGGCAAACCACCCGGCAAAAGATGAACAGGATACCTTCTACATCAATGATAAGATTGTATTGAGAACACAGACCTCACCGGTTCAGGTGCGAGTCATGGAAAAAGGCAAACTGCCGATTCGTATGATTGCACCGGGAAGAGTATTCCGTTCTGATGAAGTGGATGCAACCCATTCTCCATCTTTCCATCAGGTAGAAGGACTTGTCATAGACAAGAACATTACATTTGCAGATTTGAAGGGAACACTTGCCGAGTTTGCAAAAGAGTTGTTTGGCGAAGATACAAAAGTAAAATTCAGACCGCATCACTTCCCATTTACAGAACCGAGTGCTGAGATGGATGTTACCTGTTTCAAATGTGGCGGCAAGGGCTGTAGAATGTGTAAAGGTTCCGGCTGGATTGAAATTCTCGGCTGCGGAATGGTTCATCCGAGTGTACTGGAAATGAGCGGAATCAATCCGGAAGAATACTCAGGATTTGCCTTTGGAGTAGGTCTGGAAAGAATCGCTTTATTAAAATATGAGATTGACGATATGCGTCTTTTATATGAAAATGACGTTCGTTTCTTAAAACAGTTCTAGGTTAATCAGGAGGAAAAATAAATGAATACACCATTATCTTGGATTCGTGCATATGTGCCGGAGCTTTCCTGTACAGATCAGGAATATATTGATGCCATGACACTGTCAGGCACAAAAGTAGAAAATTATGAAAGACTGGATGCAAATCTTGAAAAAATCGTGATTGGCCAGATTGAAAAAATAGAAAAACATCCGGACGCGGAGAAACTGGTTGTATGCCAGGTAAACATCGGAACAGAGACCATTCAGATTGTAACCGGTGCAAGGAACGTGTTTGAAGGAGCAAAAGTTCCTGTCGTACTCGACGGCGGACGTGTAGCTACTGACCACGATGGAAACAAAGTTGCAGGCGGAACAAAGATTAAAAAAGGAAAACTTCGTGGCGTGGAATCCTTTGGTATGATGTGCTCCATCGCAGAGCTTGGTTCATCCAAAGAGTTCTATCCGGAGGCAGCAGAAGACGGCATCTATATCTTCCCGGAAGATGCAGAAGTCGGAAAAAGTGCCGTAGAAGCATTGGGACTCAATGATACCGTAGTAGAGTATGAAATCACATCCAATCGTGTGGACTGCTTCGGAATCCTTGGTATTGCAAGAGAAGCAGCAGCAACCTTCCGTAAGCCATTTATCCAGCCGGAAATTAAGAAATGTGGAAATGACGAAGATGCAAATGATTATGTCAGCATAGAAATCAAGGATGCAGACCTGTGCAAGAGATACTGTGGAAGAATCGTAAAAAATGTAAAAATCGGACCGTCTCCGGAATGGATGCAGAGAAGACTTGCAAACTGCGGTATCCGTCCAATTAATAATCTTGTGGACATTACCAATTATGTCATGGAAGAATTTGGTCAGCCAATGCACGCATATGATTTGAATACGATTTCAGGTAAAAAGATTGTGGTAAGACGTGCCGCAGAGGGAGAGGCTTTCCAGACGCTTGACGGTCAGGAACGCAAGCTCGATGAAAACATTCTCATGATTTGTGATGCGGAAAAACCGGTTGGTATCGCAGGTATCATGGGTGGAGAAAATTCAAAGATTACCGATGACGTAAAAGATATTTTATTCGAGGCAGCATGCTTTGACGGAACAAATATCAGACTTTCCGCAAAAAGACTGGGACTGCGTACCGATGCATCCGGCAAGTTTGAAAAAGGTCTTGACCCGAACAATGCAGAGGCAGCCATCAATCGTGCATGCGCATTAATTGAAGAATTAGATGCAGGCGAAGTCGTTGGCGGAATGGTTGATGTATATCCGGAAAAGAAAACAGAAAAGAGAATCCCGTTTGAACCGGAGAAGTATAACAAACTTCTTGGCACAAATGTGACACCGGAAGAAATGCTCACTTATTTTGAACGCCTGGAAATCGTTTATGATAAGAAAAAGAATGAGTTAGTCATTCCTACCTTCCGTCAGGATTTGGAGTGCAGTGCCGATATCGCAGAAGAAGTGGCAAGATTCTATGGATATGATAATATTCCGGTGTCCCTTCCATCCGGAGAGGCTACCACAGGAAAGAAATCCTTCAAGATGAGAATCGAGGACGTGGCAAGAGAAACAGCAGAATTCTGCGGATTCTCACAGGGTATGACCTATTCCTTTGAAAGCCCGAAAGTATTTGATAAATTATTACTGCCACAGAACAGCGAACTGAGAAAGACCGTTACTATCATGAATCCGCTGGGTGAAGATTTCAGTGTGATGAGAACCGTATCTTTAAATGGTATGCTGACTTCCCTGGCTACAAACTATAACAGAAGAAATAAGAGTGCAAAACTCTATGAATTAGGAAATGTTTATCTGCCAAAGGCACTCCCGGTGACAGAACTTCCGGAAGAAAGAATGATGTTTACCCTTGGTATGTACGGAGATGGCGATTTCTTCAATATGAAAGGTACTATCGAGGAGTTCTTTGAAAAAGTCGGAATGACAAAGAAGCCGGAATATGACCCGGACAATAAGAAACCGTTCCTGCATCCGGGCAGACAGGCAGATGTTATCTACAATGGAGAAGTAATCGGATATCTCGGTGAGGTGCATCCGGAAGTATTGGACAATTACAATATCGGAGAGAAAGCATACATTGCAGTCATTGATATTCTCAAGGTAACGGAAAATGCTACTTTTGACCGGAAGTACGAGGGCATTGCAAAATATCCTGCCGTAACCAGAGATTTAAGTATGGTCATGAGAAAAGACATTCTGGTGGGAGATATTGAGAAAGTCTTTGAGAAACGCGGCGGAAGCCTGTTAGAGTCCATGACACTCTTTGATGTTTACGAAGGTGCACAGATTAAGATCGGCTACAAGTCCGTGGCATACTCCCTTGCATTCCGTGCAAAAGACAGAACACTGGAAGAAAAGGATATTGCTCCGATTATGGAGAAAATCCTTGCCGACCTTGGTGATATGGGAATTGAATTAAGAAAATAATCTGAAAACAAAACGGAAAGGAGCATCGCTTCATAACTAAAAATCAGTTATGGAGCGATGCTCCCTTTGTGTTACCTATACAGATATTTGCTGAATCATTTTACTGAATCAGAATATTGGCACAGGATAAATCATTTCCTAAGTCATAGACTTTTCCATTTGTAATGTTTACAACGACCGGACGAAGAATATAATGGGGATTATTTTTTACTACTTTTGCTTTTTCTCCGTTACTTAATTCCACGACTGTTCCGACCGGATAAAGAATCATGCTTTCCAGGAAGCTTTTTAAGGCGGTCATGTCCAGCTCGTTAGTCATCGACATCATAATTTCCACTGCGGTACGCTGTGAAAAAGCTTTCTTGTATGGTCGTTCGGTCACAAGGGCATCGTAGATGTCCGCCACGGATAAAAATTTGGCATAAGGGGTAATCTGTGGTCTGACGGCACCAAGAGGATAACCCTTGCCATTCATTTTTTCGTGATGCTGAAGAACTGCAAGCGGAATTTCGGTAGAAAATTCCGGGTTATCACGCAGCATTTTATAACCGAATACGGAATGCTGTTTCATGACAGCAAATTCAGAATCGTCCAGTTTTCCTGGTTTGTTCAGGATTTTCAGAGGAATCTTAGTCTTGCCGATATCGTGAAGCAGTCCGGCAACCCCGATTTCGTAGATTTCTTTCTGGGATAATCCAAGTTGTTTTGCAAGTATCATGGAAATCGTTGCTACATCGACACTGTGTTTGAACGTATATTCATCACTGGTTTTCAATTCGTTGATATCAATTGCAATCGCATCATTACTGTCAATCGCATCAATCAGATCCTTTGCAATACTATTGGTTGCACTTGCCAGCTGACCGGAATCCGTATTGTTATAAATATATTGAACGCCCTCAGAAACACGTTTACGGACACTGTCGGACAGTTTTACTTTGGAACGGTCATCCGTAAAAAGCCTGTCAATATTTTTCTGTGCAACAGGAGATACCGGAAGGTCATTGTCATCAATTTCAATACGAATATAGACATTCATAATTCCCAGTTTTAGAAGGGATTGTATGATATAGTCATCAAGTATTGCACCACTGCTGACAAGACTTCGGCCTAAACGATCTTCTACTGACTGATCAATTTTCATACCCGGTTTTAATTGTCTTGTTCTCATATATTTTCTTCTAATCAAACTCGTCTCTCCACCTGTCATATTTATTATTTATACTGTCAAAATTCCTATCCTGCAAGCAGGATAAGAGTTTTCAATTGTTTATCTTTATGTATCATATTATAACGCAAAAATACGGATTTGCAAATGCAAAACAGGAAAATTTTTGTATTGAGAAAGAATAAAACAAAAAAGTAGTTATTGAAAAAATTTTACGCAGGTAGTAGTATAAAATTTGATATAACGTAAAGACGTAATAAAAAATATACGTCATAATGTTAAAGTCACAGCATAGCGACGAAGGCGATTTAAACAGTCAGGGCAGGATGACGAAATCAGGCAGGCACAGATAGAGTTATCCTGCCCTGACTGTTTAAACAAGCCGAAGGCGCAGTTATTACAGGAAAATTTTTTGAAAATATTTTCAAAAAAATTTTCCCGCGCGTATAAAAGGAGAGAAACACAGATGAAGAAAAAGTTTATTATAGCAGGAGTAACAGCAGCCATTCTGATTGCAGGAGCAGGAATCTTTTGCGTGAGTGCAGGAAACAGGGAAAATGATAAGAAAACAGAAATCACACAGATGACAGAAACAGAGTCAGAGACGGAGACAGAGCCTATAACAGAAGTAGAAACCACAACGGAATCCGTGACAGAGGTACAGACCGAAGCACCAACTGAACCGCAGACAGAACAGGTCACAGAGCCAGAAACCGAATCTGTATCAGTAGATACTTCCTATGATGATACCATAGACACCTATTCCTACGAAGAAGATGACGATAACGGTGATTCTGCACCTGCTGATACAGAACCTGTCGATACACAGCCGGTTTATGAAGAACCAGAACCGGTATACAATGAGCCAGAACCAGTATCAGAAGATACGGATAGTGGTAATACAGGTGTGGATAATAGTCAAGAAGATTTTTACGAAGATGATGACGATGGATGGACACCACCTCCAAATGAAGATGAAATTATTGCTGAAATCATAGAAGACTGCAAAGACAATATCCAACCGGAAGATTACGACAAGATAGACTGGGCAGACCGCATTGGTTCATAGTATTACCTGTTACCACCACGCAGAAAGGAGTAAAAATATGTATAAAAAAACAATTCTTATGGCAGGCATATTAGGTATGTTTGCCACGTCCTCTGTATATGCAGAGGAATTTCCCATCGAAGGAGTAACCATCGAGGGAAGCACCGAGATAGCCATAGGAGAGGTAGATGAGAATGGAAATCCGATACCGATTACGATTGGAAACACTCTGACCGAAGAAGAAAAAGAGCAGAGGAAACCAGTCCTGTCCATAGAAGAAACAGGAGAGGGGTATTCCGTCACAGTGGAACTGTCAGAAGCAGGGGAAAATAACGGAGATGCACTGGTAGACCTTACCGTGACGGATTCTGGTGGAAATGAAGTATATTTTGAAAAAGTAGCGGCATTAGAAGATGGAGTCAGTACAACCGGATTTACAAGTACAGTATTTCTGCCGGAAATATTGGTATGACGGTAACGTATGATATCAATGGCAGCCGCATAGGAAGTTCTGTAACGACAGAAGGAAATATAACACAGGAAAAGAGAAGCATGAAACAGCGATGGTAAAATCGGTTGCTGTTTTGTGCTTCTCTTTTTCTGTGTTATCGGTTTCAAATGAAAAATTCCCGGTTATGATACCGGAGCAGAATCTTTCTGTTCAATGATAGAAGTGATATCTTCGATGCTTTTATCGGTCGCAGCTGAGATCTGTTCCGCAGAAAGACCATTCCGGTACATGGTAAGGATAATCTTCGTTTCGCCCATAGCGATACCACGAGATTCACCAATGGCAATACCACGAGATTCGCCCCTTGCTTCGCCGATGGCAATGCCTTCTTCTTTAATGCCCTGACTTAAACTGCACATAGTATCTACTTCCTTTCTGAATTCATGCTCCAGGGGAATGTTATATTCCCTGTCAATAATTGCAAGTTTCTGTTCCACCGGCAGGTTTTGGGATAATAATGCACCCAGAAGCCGGTGGAGTTCATAGGTGTCATCGTGTTCCGGCAGTTCATCGGTCAGACCGATCAGGATGATGTTCAGTAAATCCAGATTGCCCCGCCACGGAAAGGAACCGATCAGATCGTCTCTGGTCAGATGGATATGGCACATACTGTTTGTATCCATGTTCATGCAGATCCAGATGGAATAGACCTGTCTGATGTCATCGTAGTCAGAGTTTTCAAAATCCCGTTCTTTCTGGGAAGAAATGAGTCTGCTGGCATAAAAGACTGCCCGGTTCAGGATGGCATATCTGGCAGGTTCGGCTCTCTGAGCTTCCACGTTTATGATGATCTGGGATAAGCCGTTTTTCATGCGGACATAGAAAACAATGTCAAAACGGATCAGACCTTCGTGAAGTTCGGAAGCTTCGGTGTTGAATCCGACAATCCGGGTGCCGTTTTTCCGTAAAACGGCATTGGTCAGTCCGGGTTCTACCGGAACGGTGCGGATCAGCGGTTCGCCCTCAATCAGTGGAACAACGTCTTCCGGATGCATGCCGTGGAATTCCTCCACGGTTTTAATCAGGATGTGGGCCAGAATGTACTTCTGTCCCAGCAGACGTTTGGCACAGGCATCATACTGTGCTTCTTTGCCGGTTGCAGTAATCGAGTTTCTTAATGCTGTATTCAAAGGTATCTCCTTTCTTATCTCCCGGAGATACAGCCATAACTATAGTATAGCCTATCCAGGAAGGAAAAACAAGAACAAAATGCTGCATTACAGCAGATCCGAGAATAAAAAGAATTATGCCAGATTGTTTCAAAAGAAGGATTGTGTTATACTGAAACTAAATCAGCATAGTAGGTAATTGCGAAACACTTAAATTTTTGTAAATGCATATGCAAATGAAACATTACACGAAGGCACGCTCCCGCTACATTCGGCTATGGCACTAGGGAATCTTCCCGGTTTACCGGGTCCCTCCCTAGTGCGTGGGTAGCGGTACTAAATACCGACTGTACTAAGGAATCTTCCCAATAAATTGGGTCCCTCCTTAGTCCCTTCTTAGTAATTGTTTGATTTGCATATACAATAAAGATAAATTATGAGTTTCGCAATTACCTAATCAGCATAGATGCGAAAGGAGAGATATATTATGGAAGATATTTATGTAGCAAAGAAGGAAAGGTATCAGCAGATGCCGTATCACAGGGTTGGACGGAGCGGACTGAAGTTTCCGGCGGTTTCACTTGGTCTGTGGCATAATTTTGGAACGAATGACAATTATACGAATATGAAAGAAATGTGCCGGACGGCATTTGACCATGGAATTACACAGTTTGACCTTGCAAATAATTATGGTCCGGTATATGGGAGTGCAGAGGAAAATTTTGGCAGGATTCTGAGAGAAGATTTTAAGCCGTACAGGGATGAGATGATTATTACGACAAAAGCCGGATATGATATGTGGGACGGCCCTTATGGAGATGGCGGAAGCAGGAAATATCTGATGGCAAGCCTGGATCAGAGTTTAAAACGGATGGGGCTTGATTATGTTGACATTTTTTATCATCACAGAATGGATCCCGGGACTCCGGTGGAAGAGAGTATGCAGGCACTTGCAGATATTGTAAGAAGCGGAAAGGCATTATATGCAGGTGTGTCTAATTATAATGAAGAATATACACGGGAAGCTGTACGCATCTTAAAGGAATTGCATTGTCCGTTCGTGGTAAACCAGAGAGCATATTCTATCTTTGACCGCACCATAGAGAGGGATGGGGTAAAGCAGTATTGCAAAGAAGCCGGCATAGGAATCATTGCTTTCAGTCCGCTGGCACAGGGAAGACTGACCGATAAATATCTGAATGGTATTCCGGAAAACAGCCGGATCGGAAGACATTCCCGTTATCTGCATGAGTCCGATATTACAGAGGAGCTTCTTGATAAAACACGAAAACTCAATGAGATTGCAAAAATGCGTGGACAGACGCTGGCACAGATGGCACTTTCCTGGATTTTAAGAGATGGAGAGGTGTGTTCCGTGTTAATCGGAGCTTCCAGACCGGAACAGATCCTGGACAATATCGCAGCATGCCATGCCACGGACTTTTCGGAGAAAGAATTAAGAAAAATAGATGAGATTAGTCTATAGCTGCAAAAAAAGTAAGAATTTACTTTTTACTTTGGATGTGGTATACTCTACAGATATGTAAAATGTGTTTTCACAGGAGTAACTGTTAGGCAGTAAAACACAGAAATTAGGAGGATTTATCATGAAACTTGGAATCGTAGGACTTCCAAATGTAGGAAAAAGTACATTATTTAATTCATTGACAAAGGCAGGGGCAGAATCAGCAAACTATCCGTTCTGTACCATAGATCCGAATGTAGGTGTAGTAGCCGTACCGGATGAACGTCTGGATAAACTCGCAGAATTATATCATTCAGCAAAGATCACACCGGCAGTCATTGAATTTGTAGATATTGCAGGACTGGTAAAAGGTGCATCCAAAGGAGAAGGTCTGGGAAATCAGTTCCTTGCAAATATCCGCGAGGTAGATGCGATTGTTCATGTGGTCAGATGTTTTGATGACACGAATATCATCCATGTTGAGGGCAGTGTTGACCCGATTCGTGATATCGAGACTATTAATCTTGAGCTGATTTTTTCCGATCTTGAGATTTTGGAAAGAAGATATTCCAAAGTGGCAAAACTTGCAAACAATGACAAATCAGCAAGGAAAGAAAAAGAAATGCTGGAACGTCTGAAAGCACACCTTGAAGACGGTAAGCTGGCAAAGAGTTTTGAACCGGAAGATGAGGATGAAGAAGGATTCCTGGCAGAATACAACCTTCTGACAGCAAAACCTGTTATTTTTGCGGCAAATGTAAAGGATGAAGACCTTGTGGATGATGGAAACAGCAATCCATATGTTGCAAAAGTAAGGGAATATGCAGCCGGAGAAGGCAGTGAAGTATTTGTGGTATGCGCCCAGATAGAACAGGAAATCTCAGAACTGGATGATGACGAGAAAGCCATGTTTATGGAAGACCTCGGAATCAAGAGTTCAGGACTGGATAAACTGATTAAAGCAAGTTACAGTCTGCTTGGTCTTATGAGTTACCTGACGGCAGGAGAGACAGAGACAAGAGCATGGACCATTAAGAAAGGTACAAAAGCACCACAGGCAGCCGGAAAGATACATACTGATTTTGAACGTGGATTTATCCGTGCGGAAGTGGTGAATTACCAGGATTTACTGGATTGTGGTTCATATACCGCAGCAAAAGAAAAGGGACTGGTAGGTCTGGAAGGAAAAGAATATGTGGTACAGGATGGAGATGTGATTCTTTTCCGTTTCAATGTGTAAATCTATGTGGAGGAAATTATGCCTGAGAGTGTAAGTATAAGTTTTCCCCATCTGGGGATTGCTTTGAAAAATCTGGGAAACTCATTTTCACTGTTTGGCATTGATATTGCGTTTTACGGAATAATTATCGGCTGCGGAATGATTCTGGCGATGACACTGGCCTTCCGGGATGCAAAACAGTCCGGACAGAACGTGGATAATTATGTGGACCTGGCTATTTATGGCATCATTTTTGCTATTATTGGTGCAAGAACCTATTACGTTATCTTTGAATGGAGTTATTATAAAGATCATTTGTCCGAGATTATAAATCTCAGGAAGGGTGGTCTTGCCATCTATGGAGGAATTATTGCCGGGGTACTGGTCTGCCTGATACTGGCATGCCGAAGAAAATTATCTTTCTGGAAGATGCTTGATACTGGTGCAATCGGTCTTGTTACCGGTCAGATGATCGGAAGGTGGGGGAACTTCTTTAACCGGGAGGCCTATGGAAAAGATACGGATTCTCTTTTTGCCATGCGGATTAATATCAAGGATCCGAATGTAAGTGTAAATGTGCAGCCCGGGGTGACGGTGATAGATAATAGTTATATACAGGTACATCCTACGTTTCTGTATGAAACCTTCTGGTGTTTCTGCATCCTGATTTTTATACAGTGCATGAAAAGGAAAAAGAAATTCGATGGAGAAGTATTTTTATGGTATATCACTGCGTATGCGGCAGGACGATTCTTTATCGAAGGGCTGAGGACCGATCAGCTTCAGATTGGCAGTACGGGAATAGCGGTATCCCAGCTGTTGTCGGCAGTTCTCGTGCTGGTCGGAGCATTTCTGATTGTATACAACAGAATCCGGATTCAGCAGGGAAAGGAAACCGTAATTATCGGAAAAAAGGTAAATCTGGTTGCTCTTGCGATGGATTTTGCAAAACAGGCACATGAGGGTCAGAAGTGGACACTTCCGGATGGAAAGGATATCTCTTATTTTGAAGGACATCTGATGGGAGTATATCACATCGTTGAGGAAGGCGGAGTGCAGGATGATGAACTGCTGGTAACGGCACTGCTTCACGATATCCTGGAAGATACACAGGTAACGGAGAAACAGTTGCGGAATATGTTTGGAATCCGCATTGCGGATAATGTAAAGTGGCTTACCCGCAGAGAGGGATTGTCCTATGAACAGTATATTGATGAACTGCTTGTGCATGGAAGCGACGAGGCAAGGCTTGTAAAGCTTGCAGACCGGCTGCATAACACGAATAATCTCATGAATCTTGGAAGTGAACAATGGCATGAGAAAAAAATTGATCAGGCCAAATATATGCTGGATAAGTTCCCGGAACGGGAATTTGCGGAAAAATACCGCGAAACAGCGGAAAAATTAATGCAGACAATAAAAACAGAGGTAGAACGGCTGGAAGAAAATGCCGGCAGATAAGAACTGTGTCCCCTTTTCAGGTGAAAAGGAGACACAATTTTTTTACATATTCACGGGCATGACCGGTATCCATGCCGGAATAATTGATTACCAGCGTATGGGAACTCGCATCATTTGGCAGATAGTAATACTGGGACAGGAAGAACAGCCGGAGTCCGTATTCTTTTCCTTTTTCAATCAGATAGCTGTCCGAAAGCTCCGTATCTATTTTCAGAAGGAAGTGAAGTCCGGAGTCCTCTTCTGAAATACTGCATATGGAAGAGAGAGGACTTTTTTTTATGCTGTCTAAAAGCACATTTCTGGTGTTCTTATAAATATTTCTCATCCGGTTAATATGTTTTTCAAAATATCCTTCCTGGATAAATTTTGCCAGTGTGTACTGCTCAAAATTAGAAACAGTACAGGCATAAAAGCTTAATGTATCATAATATTTTTTTAATAAATGTTCCGGTAAAATCATGTAGCTGATACGGATCGTTGAGGAAAGACTTTTGGTAAACGTATTGATATAAATTACTTTTCCGGAAAAATCCATACTCTGCATGGAAGGGATTGGTTTTCCCATCAGGCGGAATTCACTGTCATAGTCATCTTCTATAATATAGCGGGAGTCCGATTTTAAAGCCCATGCAAGTAATTCGTACCGACGGCTGACAGGTGTAATAATTCCGGTCGGGTAGTGATGGGAAGGGGAGATATGCAGGATATCCGCATTGGAACGGGCGAGCAGATCTGGATCAATGCCTTCCTCATCCAGTGGAATATGGAGACATTCCACATTGTTGCACCGGTAGATATTTGCAATTTTCTGATACCCCGGATCTTCCACTGCAAAGACATTATTATGACCAAGCAGCTGGATGATCAGTCCATAAAGATATTCAGTTCCTGCACCAATAATAATCTGTTCCGGTGACACCTGCATCCCACGGAACTGAAGCAGGTGTCCGGCGATGGCCTCACGGAGTTCCGGGATTCCCCCACAGGGAGGATTTGTCATAAGTTCCTTGCTTTTTTCTGTAATGATTTCACGCATAAGTTTTGCCCAGGTGGTAAAAGGAAAATTATCCGGATTTGTCTGAGTATGTACAAAATCAGAAAAATAAGAGGGATTGGTTACAGCTCTTTGCAGTTGAGGGGTGCTTTTTATGGTATTGGAAATTTCCGGAGAAATTTCACATACATAATATCCTTTTTTAGGAATGGAATAGATATAACCTTCTGCAAGAAGCTGTGCGTAAGCATTTTCTACAGTAATCGTACTGATATTCAGGTTGGATGCAAAACTCCGTTTGGAAGGAAGTCTGGTTCCGGCGGGGATTACATGGTGCAGAATATCGCTTTTAATACATTTATACAGATATTCATAAATGGGTTCTCTGCCCAGATTTTCAAATGAGTAAGTCAGCATAAATAATCCTTTCTAATACTATTGCGTCGGAGCGGAGGAGAAAAAACAGCTTTTTAAACCATCTTCCAACGGCATTATTATATAATTATAGTAAAATGTAAACAAAAAATAAAGATATTTTTTAATTTGGTCTTGATTTATAGTCAAAATTGATATAAAATCTTCTTTGAAGTGGTGATATGTGGGTAAAAGTGGTAAATTTACCCAGAGGAAGATAAAGGTAATGCTATGTTCATGGGAGAATATACTCATTCAATCGATGCAAAGGGGCGCGTAATCGTACCTGCAAAGTTTCGTGAAGCACTGGGAAATGAATTTATTGTGACCAAAGGGCTTGATGGATGCCTTTTTGTATTTCCACATGATACATGGACAGAATTTGAAGCAAAGCTGAATGCACTTCCCATGACCGACAAAAAGGCAAGACAGTTTGCGAGATATTTTCTGCGCGGGGCCATGATCCCTGATGTGGACAGGCAGGGAAGAATATTGATTCCGGCAACCCTCAGGGAGGCGGCAGGACTTGAAAAAGAAGCTGTCATGATCGGTGTCGGAAACCGGATTGAAATTTGGGATCCGAAACGGCTGGAGGAAGATTTGGATTTTGAAGATATGGATAAGATTGCCGGACATATGGCAGATTTAGGCATATAAAGAACGGAAGGAGGTACACACTTGGAATTTAAACACAGACCGGTATTACTGGAAGAAACAATCGAAAGTCTGAAAATCAGACCAGATGGCATTTATGTGGACGGAACTCTCGGAGGAGCCGGACATGCAAGCCAGGTGTGTAAGAGGCTTTCGGAAAAAGGCAGATTTGTAGGGATTGATCAGGATGATTGTGCATTACAGGCTGCCGGGGAACGGTTAAAAGAGTTTGGAAAAAACGTCAGGATTGATTGTGTAAAGAGCAATTACTGTCAGATGAAGAGTGTTCTTGAAAATCTGGGGATTGACAAAGTGGACGGCATTCTGCTTGATATCGGGGTTTCCTCGTATCAGCTGGATAACGCGGAGCGGGGATTTACCTACAGGGAAGATGCACCGCTGGATATGAGAATGGATCAGAGCAGTTCTTTTTCGGCGAAAGACGTGGTAAACCAGTATGATGAAATGCAATTATATCGTGTCATCCGTGATTACGGTGAAGAAAAATTTGCAAAGAATATAGCAAAGCATATTGTGGCAGCCAGACAGGAGAAAGAGATAGAAACCACGGGAGAACTCATCGAGATTATTAAGGCTTCGATTCCGGCGAAAGTAAGGGCAACCGGAGGACATCCGGCGAAAAGGACATTCCAGGCGATCCGGATAGAAGTAAACAGGGAACTGGAAGTGTTACAGGATTCTATAGATGAGATGATCGATCTGCTGAATGATGGCGGAAGATTATGTATTATTACATTTCATTCTCTCGAAGACAGAATTGTAAAGAATAAATTCAGGGAAAACGAAGATCCATGTATATGTCCGAAGAATTTTCCGGTATGTGTATGTGGAAGAAAATCAAAGGGAAAAGTAATTACCAGAAAACCGATTGTTCCGTCGGAACAGGAGGTGGAGGAAAACAAACGTTCAAAAAGCTCGAAGTTACGAGTCTTTGAGAAAAGCGAAAGATAGCAAGGGAGACGAAAAGAGGTAAAAAATTATGACACAGAAATCTTATGGATTTTATACAGAAGGAAATGCGGCGAAAAAGATTGAGTATGAAACAATAAAAAAGGCACATGCCGCAGGAAAAAAAGGCAGATCAGATTATGTCAGAGGAAATGCGGCACCGGCAAGACGCTATGAAACAGCTGAACCGGTAAGAAAAAGAAAAGAAAAACCTTTATCCAGACATGCAGCAAAAGAGATGGAGAAGGAAAGCAGCAGGGCAAGATATAAGAGAATGCAGTCAGAATCCATGGGATTAAAGTATGTGGTTTTTTTGTCGGCATTAGTTATTGTATCCGTGCTGTTAAGTGTAACATACCTGAATTATCAGGCAGATATTTCAGAGGCAAAGTCAAATATTAATTCTTTAAAATCGCAGATAGAAGTACAGGCTTCCCAGAATGATGCGGTGTCCTATGATATTGATGCATATATTGATATCAACAGAATTATCAATGTTGCAACCAATGAACTTGGCATGGTAATGGCAAATGAAGATCAGATCAGATATTTTCAGAAGCATGTGGATGAATTTATGAATCAGTATGCAGATGTACCGCAGGATTAAGCTTTTTATAATGGAGTTATTAAGATGACAAAAAAGAGTAAAAGACGAATACCGGCAGTATTTACCAGAAAAATGAGCGAGAAGACCATGGTTTATTTTCTAATCCTGCTTCTCATGATGTTCGGATTAAGCATAGTGATTCTGCGCCTGAATGAGGCAAAAGGAGATGAATATACCGTAAAGGTGCTGGCACAGAATAATTACAGCAGTACGGTGCTGCCTTTTAAGCGCGGAGATATTCTGGACAGAAACGGAGTTACTCTGGCGACCAGTATCAAAGTGTATAATCTTATTCTGGATCCGAAACTGATTCTGGAGGATGAGAAATACATAGAGCCGACCCTGGAAGCCTTGAATTCCTGCTTTGGTTATGATAAAGAAGAGTTGCGGCAGTTGATTCAGAATAATAATAAACGGAGTTATCTGGTTTACCAGAAACAGCTGTCCTATGAGGAGATCAAGGCATTTCTTGCCATTTCCGATGATAAAGATAATAACCCATATGTAAAAGGGGTTACCTTTGAGAGTGAATATCAGAGAAAATATCCGTTTTCAAGGCTGGCGAGCCATGTCATCGGCTTTACGGTATCCGGCAATGTCGGAAACTGGGGCATAGAAGAACAGTACAATGAGTATCTGAATGGTGTTGACGGCAGGGAATACGGCTATGTCAACAGTGATAACATTATGGAAAAGATCACAAAAGAAGCAACGGACGGCGATACCGTTATTTCTACCATTGACTTTAACATACAGACAATCATTGAAAAATATATTGCACAGTGGAAAGAACAGTATCACCCGGACAATATGGGAGTTCTTGTTATGAATCCGAAAAACGGGGAAGTACTGGCAATGGCAGGAGATTTGAATTATGATCTGAATAATCCGAGACAGCTGGAAGGAATCGCAACACAGGAACAGATAGATACCATTCCGGTTCTTGGTGATAATCCGACGGAAGAAGAGAAACAGGCGAAAACAAATGCCGAATTAGCAGTTTATAATGCGATTTGGAGAAATTACTGCATTAGTGATACCTTTGAACCGGGTTCTACCTTTAAGCCGGTTACGGTAGCGATCGCACTGGAACAGGGACTGATAAGTGGGGATATGACATTTCTGTGTGATGGTGGCGAGCAGTATCCGAGAAATTATATCAAATGCCATAAAACAAGCGGACACGGAGTGATTACTGCTGCACAGGGACTGGCTTTTTCCTGTAATGATGCCATGATGCAGATTGGCAGACTGGAAGGGATAATGATGTTCAGCAATTATATCCGCAAATTCGGTTTCGGTACCAAGACTGGAATTGATCTGCCGGGAGAATCAAGTTGTGACAAACTGATGTATGAGCCGGATACGATGACGGATACGGATCTTGCCATCAGTTCATTCGGACAGGGGTCAAACGTAACCATGATTCAGCTTGCTTCAGCATTTTCTTCTATTATTAATGGGGGATATTATTATGAACCTCATGTTGTAAAACAGATTGTAAAGAGCAATGGAAGCATTGTGAAAAATGTGGAAGCAGCACCGGTAAAGCAGACGGTCACAAAGGCAACCTCGGACTACATTAAGACAGGACTACGAGGATGTGTGGATTATGGAACCGGAAAGAGTGCAGCAGTACCGGGATATCTTATCTCCGGTAAGACAGGAACAGCCCAGAAATCACCGAGAAAAGATAATAAATATTTATTATCTTTCATAGGATTTGCACCATATGATGATCCGGAAGTGGTCTGCTATGTAGTAATGGATAATCCGTCCGACGATTCTTCTACTGTTACGGGCAGCCTGTTTTCGGCAATTATGTCGGAAGTACTCCCATATCTGAATGTGGCACAGGATAATCCGGAATCAGCACAGCAGCCGGATGACAGTACGCAGACAACTGAACCGGCACAGCAGCCGGATAACAGCACACAGGCATCTACAGAGCAGGCATCTGCAGAACAGGCAACCCAGGAGGAAACAACGGTTTCCAATATCGGAGAACCGGAAGTGGCTGGCAATAATCTGGACAATGAGCTGACCGGACTGACAGAACCGGAATAAAATTGGCATATATCAGCCGAAGTATAATAAAATGTTATAAAGTTTATGAATTTAGGTGAAACTGTGCATTTGACGAAATTAAAAGGTGAGTACAGGAGCAGAATTTATAACAAAAAGAAGCTGGTTATATATTTTTTTGCAATATTTATTATATTTATCCTGCTGGGCATTCGTATCGGATATGTCATGATATTCCGTTCCAGGCATTATGCCGGACTGGCACAGGAACTTCATGAGAGAGAAAGACAAATTAAGGCAGCAAGAGGAAAACTGGTGGACAGAAATGGTGTGGTCATAGCTTCAAATGAAACGGTCTGCACTGTTTCTGTTATTTATAATCAGATAAAAGAACCGGAAAAAGTGATACAGGTATTATCCGATACACTGGGAATGTCACAGGATGATATAAGAAAAAAGGTAGAAAAAATAAGTGTAAGGGAAAAGATAAAGTCAAATATTTCAAAAGAAACAGGAGATTTGATTCGTTCCTATGACCTCGACGGGGTAAAAGTGGATGAGGATTATAAGCGCTATTATCCATATGGCACACTGGCATCAAAAGTATTGGGATTTACAGGAAGTGACAATCAGGGAATCATAGGACTCGAAGTCGAATATGAGGATTACCTGAAAGGTACGGATGGTGAAATTCTGACGCAGACAGATGCGAGAGGAATTGAGCTAGACCAGGTGGTTGAGGGAAGAAAAGAAGCCATTGCAGGACAGAATCTTCTGCTGTCGCTGGATGTGAACATACAGCAGTATGCGCAGCAGGCAGCAGAAAAAGTTATGGAAGAAAAAAGTGCTGGATATGTTTCGATTATTGTGATGAATCCACAGAATGGAGAGATCTATGCAATGGTAAACAATCCGGAATTTGATTTGAACCATCCATATGAATTAAACAGTGAAACAGATGCAGCCAGAGGGACGGAAGAATATCAGAATCTGTTAAATAAGATGTGGCGGAATCAGTGTATTAATGATACCTATGAACCAGGTTCCACATTTAAGATTGTAACAGCAACTGCGGGATTAGAAGAAGGTGTGGTAAGTCTTGACAGTATGTTTTCCTGTCCTGGTTACCGTATGGTAGAAGATCGGAGAATTAAATGCCATAAAACGACAGGACATGGAAGTGAAACATTTGTGCAGGCCACCATGAATTCCTGTAATCCGGTATTTATCGATGTTGGTCTCAGAATCGGTCCGGAAAGATTTTATTACTATCTGCAGAAACTTGGATTAATGGAGAAAACAGGTGTGGATCTTCCGGGAGAAGCAGGAACGATTATACATAAACTGGAGAATGTAGGACAGGTGGAGATGGCAACCATGTCATTTGGTCAGTCGTTCCAGATTACACCGCTGCAGCTTTTGCGGGCGGTAAGTGCTGTAATAAATGGCGGGATGTTGATTACACCGCATTTTGCAGTGGGAACCTGTGATGATGAGGGAAACCTGTTAGAGGCATTTGAATATCCGATGGTGGAACAGACGGTATCTTCCCAGACTTCAGAAAATATGAAATATATCCTTACACAGGTTGTAAGTGAAGGAGGAGGAAAAAATGGGCAGGTAGAAGGCTATAATGTCGGAGGAAAGACAGCAACATCAGAAAAACTTCCGCGTGGAAATGGAAAATATATTTCTTCCTACATAGGATTTGCCCCGGCAGATGATCCACAGGTAATAGCAATCTGCCTGATTAATGAACCAGTGGGAATTTATTATGGAGGAACGATTGCTGCACCGGTAATCAGTTCACTGTATGAAGATGTCCTGCCTTACCTTGAGATTAAAAAAGCACAATAATGATTGATTAATCAAATAAAAAAGTATATACTACCAAAGAGACAAAAAATGGGATTATTGTCTTGTGGCAACAAGAGGGTTTTAGAATATAATAAATGAACTGGAGGATATAAAATGGAACTACAGGATAAACTGGTACTTGTAGCCGGTGCAGGAATAAGCGGAATAGGAGCTGTTGGTTTACTTAAGGCAGCAGGAGCAGATGTTATTTTATATGACGGCAATGAGAAATTACAGGAAGAAAGTTTATATGAAAAAATGAGGGTTTCCTGTGTACAGGATTTGGACAGCGTGGATGTTGTTTTAGGTGAGCTTTCAGAAGAAATCGCAGAAGAGATTGACTTATGTGTGGTAAGTCCGGGAATTCCGCTTGATGTGCCGTTTATGCAGCTTATCAGGTCAAAGGAAAAACCTGTATGGGGTGAGATTGAACTTGCATACAGATGTTCCAGAGGAAGAGTAATTGGAATTACGGGGACAAATGGAAAGACAACGACAACCGCCCTGACGGGTAAAATAATAGCTGATTATTTTGAAAGTACATTTGTGGTTGGGAATATCGGTACACCATATACACTTATGGCAGGAAAAACAAGGGAAGATTCTGTGACGGTGGCAGAAATCAGCAGTTTCCAGTTAGAAACAGTCGAAGAGTTTAAGCCTTGTGTATCAGCAATTCTTAATATTACCCCGGATCATCTCAACCGGCATAAAACCATGGACTGTTATATTGATACAAAATTTCGGATTACAAAGAATCAGGGACCGGATGAGATCTGTGTATTAAATTATGAGGATGATGTATTAAGGAAAAGGGCGGATGAGTTATCCTGTAAAGTAGTATTTTTCAGCAGTCGGACAAAGTTAGACAATGGTATCTATATGGACGGGGAGAGAAATATTTATCTTGCTGACCAGGGCAGGGATACCTTCCTTATGAATACAAAAGAGATGAAATTGGTCGGTGTGCATAATGCGGAAAATGTTATGGCAGCGATTGCCATTGCGGAAGCAATGCGTGTACCACGCGAAATATATCTGAATACTATTAAGAATTTTGACGCGATTGAGCATAGAATAGAATATGTAGCAACGATAAAAGATGTTGTTTATTATAATGACTCTAAGGGAACGAATACAGATGCTTCTAAAAAAGCATTGGAGGCAATGGAAAATAAGACCGTACTGATTGCAGGCGGATATGATAAAGGCTCGGAATATGATGACTGGGTAGAGGCATTTGGTGATAAGATTAAATGTCTGGTTCTTTTAGGAGCAACGGCTGATAAAATAGAAGAAACAGCACGCAGACATGGATTTACCAATATCAGACGGGTAAAGAGCTTACAGGAAGCAGTTGTGACCGCTTCTGAGAATGCAGATGCAGGCGAAACAGTTCTTTTGTCTCCAGCCTGTGCAAGCTGGGATATGTTTAAAAGTTATGAGGAAAGAGGAAAACTATTTAAACAGTATGTGAAAGAATTACGTTAAAAGGAGGCAGAAAGGATGAGCAGAGTAACTTATAGTGCAAGTCCACCCGCACAGTCTAAGAAATATATTACAAGAAGCAAAAGTTTTGTTCGGAAAAAGACAAAGAAAAGTTATTTTGATTACAGTCTGATGTTTCTGATTATATTCATGCTTGCATTTGGACTTCTGATGCTGTACAGTACCAGTTCCTATAATGCTGCCATAGAGTTTGGCGATTCTACATACTATCTGAAGAAACAGTTTAAATCGACTCTGCTTGGGCTGGCTGTTATGTTTATTGTTGCCAATATTGATTATCACAAGCTTACCTGGGCAGGAATTGTGGGTTATGTCACGTCACTGATACTTATTGCACTTGTATTATCTCCGCTTGGAAATGAAGTAAACGGAGCAAGAAGATGGATTATTATCGGCGGAATGAGTATCCAGCCTGCGGAGGTAGCAAAGCTTGCACTGATTATGCTGCTTGCACTGGTGATTAATAACCGGAGGCAGAATATCCGGAAACTGGGTGTAACAGCCAGGATATTTGCCCTGTGTATTCCTCCGGCAGCTGAGATTCTGCTGATTACGAAAAACATGAGTTCGGCACTTATTATTGTGGGAATTACCTTTGTAATGCTCTTTGTTTCAAGTCCGAAGTACAGTCATTATATTATACTTGGCGCAGCGGGTGTTTCCCTTATTTTTGCATATTTGTTCCTGGGTTCCGGTTTCCGTAGCGAACGTGTGGATGCCTGGATGGATCCGGAAAGTTATGCCAGCGGAAAAGGTTATCAGACGCTGCAGGCATTATATGCCATTGGTTCGGGCGGACTAACCGGAAAGGGACTTGGTCAGAGTGTGCAGAAGCTGGGGTATATTCCGGAAGCACAAAATGATATGATATTTTCCATTATTTGTGAGGAACTTGGACTTTTTGGCGGAATCGCAGTTATACTGCTGTTTCTGATGATGATATGGAGGCTGCTTGTCATTGCAAATAATGCAGAGGATTTATATGGTTCGATGATCGTTATCGGAGTTATGGCACATATATCCATTCAGGTTGTGCTGAATATAGCGGTTGTTACCAATGTTCTGCCGAATACCGGTATTACCCTTCCGTTTATTAGTTACGGAGGTACATCGATATTGTTTCTTATGATGGAAATGGGACTTGTCCTGGCGGTATCAAAGCAGATAAAGATGGAGTAAGTGAGCATGGCATTGAGGAAAAAGAGAAACACGGGAATTATTATTTTACTGATAGTTCTTCTGCTGGCCGCAGGAGGAACGGCTTTTGCTGTCTCGCTCCGGATTACGGATATTACATACGAAGGAAATGAAAAATGTGATGATGAAATGCTGGAAAAAGCACTTTTCAGCAAAGATATCGATAAGAATCCTTTTGTATTTCTGTTTCGTTCAAAGTTTAAAGAACATAAACAGATTCCATTCATCGAAAAATATGAAGTTAAAATGATTACATTTACAAAATTTAAGGTTACGGTATATGAAAAAAGTGTAATCGGTTATCTGAAATACATGGGGGAATGTATGTATTTTGACAAAGACGGCATCGTAGTAGAGGTAACAACCACGGAACTGCCGGGAATAGCCATGATTAATGGAATCGAATTTGATCATATTGTCGTGAACGAAATGATTCCGGTGAAAGATAAGAATACATTTGATACCATTCTTGATATTACACAGATGATTGATCATTACCAGATAGCGGTCGACAATATTTATATCAATAAAGATTTGGAGATTACCCTTTATATCGGTAAGGTCCGGATTGAGCTTGGTGTAGACGATGAGCAGCTGAGTGAAAGGGTAAATGATCTGGTAAGTATTACAAATGTATTAGAAGATGAGAGCGGTGTCCTGGATATGACGGAGTATAGTAAAAACAACAAAGGATATACGTTTAAAAAAGATTCCCAGTAAAAAATGAAAAAAGATATTGATTATTTGTAAAAAAAAATATATTATATACTATAGGTT